>JAESFX010000166.1_pt1 | contig 60520 bp, 28 predicted proteins | sample 9269501 | NCBI WGS metagenome assembly JAESFX01 (sample SAMN14515570, study PRJNA621655) | algae metagenome | isolation source: Desmonostoc geniculatum HA4340-LM1 and co-occurring heterotrophs from cave... | place: USA: Maniniholo cave, Kauai, Hawaii | collected 2009-07-28
CGGAAGATATCGACGGCACGTTATGGGATTTCGGCGCGGATACGGTGACTGCCGATATGACGCTATATGCCCAGTGGAAACGTAACGTGAGCAGCGGTGGCCCTGGACCTTCTCCGGCCCAGCCGACAGAGACTCCGGGCCAATGGCTTCTACCTGCAGGCAGAGCGGGCCAATTTCAATTAAACGATGCAGTTACGATCGACATACCCGATGGCGCGACAGCCGAAGATCTTGTCCTAACGATTGAAATAGTGCTCGACGCACAGAATCTGTTTACTAACAACGAAATTGTTGCAAGCGATGTGTTCGAAGTGTTAAAAACGATTCCGGGCAACTTCCGGAAGCCGATCAAGCTAACGTTTATATTCGACCCGGCCAAGATCGGAGAAGGACAGCAACCGTGCATCTTCTACTACGATGAAACGAAGAGGGTTTGGGTGGGAATCGGCGGTACGGTTAGCGGCGCAAGGATAAGCGTGGAGGTCGACCATTTTACCAAATTCGCGGTGCTTGCCGTAGGACAAAGCGCGGTTGAGCCGGTAGCGGACTTTACCGATATTGCCGGACATTGGGCTGAGGAAAACATTCAGCGGGCAGCTAAGGATGGAATTGTCGGCGGTTATCCAGACGGTACGTTCAAGCCAGACCATTCTGTCACCCGCGCGGAATTCGCGGTTATGCTGATGAATGCCCTGAAGCCGTCCGAAGTAACGGCGGCATTGAAATTCGTCGATGAGCCGGATATTCCGCCATGGGCGAAGCAAGCGGTCGGGCAAGCGGTGGAACAGGGCATCCTAAATGGCTATAAGGACGGAACGTTCCGTTCGGAGGAGCAGATTACGCGAGCGGAAATGGGGCTAATGATCGCCAGAGCGGCTCAACTGACGATCGACGATGTCGATGCTCCGTCAGGATTTGCCGACGATGCAAGTATACCGGCATGGGCGAAAGGCGCGGCATCCATTCTGAGGGAGCTTGGTATCATGGCGGGAACGAGAGGAAACCGATTCAATTCCGGCGCAGATGTAACTAGAGCGGAAGCGGTAACGGTACTGCTTCGAATTCTGGAGCATACGAGCAAGAACAATCGAAGGTGCACTCTGTCGGCGGAGCATAATCCGCTTGCAGAGTACACCTTCTTTTTTTTGCGGAATGCCGCGATAGAAGGAAACCGCCCCCATTGAATCGAATAATAGGAATGACCATGATTGAAGATACATTGCTATGCTGGAGGGACCACCATTGATCGCGCAAACAAAAATTCATATCCCTCATATCAAAAAAACGTTGGTGTCCCGGCCGAGGTTGATGAACAAGCTTGACGAGGGAATGGAAACCAAGCTAACGCTTGTATCGGCACAGGCCGGTTATGGCAAAACAACCGCGCTCGCGGAATGGACCAAGCAATGCGATGGTCTCGTAGCTTGGCTTTCGCTAGATAAACTGGATAATGACTGGAGTACCTTCTGGAGATGCTTCATCGCTTCAATCCAAAAGAAAGATCCAAAGTTCGGCCATACCCTTGATTTTCTCATCGAGCAACAGTCGGCGACATCCTATGAGAGCGCAATGACGGCGTTAATCAATGAGCTTGTTCGGATCGACAGTCAAGTCGTCATTATTATAGACGACTTTCATTTCATAGAGCTTCCATCGATTCATCATTCGCTTAGCCACCTGCTCTATCATTTTCCTGCCCACGTTCATCTCTACATCGCAAGCCGCAGCGATCTGCCGATCCCGACGGCCAGGCTGTTGGCCAAAGGTGAAATGAATAAGATCAGCATGCAGGATTTACAGTTTGCGTATAACGAGGGCATCGTGTTTCTCAGAGATATAATCGGTCTTCCGCTTACAAAAGAACAGGCGGAGGAGTTGTTCCGCCAGACCGAGGGCTGGGTGAGCGGCCTGCAACTGGCGGCTATCGCGCTTAAGCAAAGCGATAATATTGCGCGATCCATTCATCAATTTAACGGTAGACAACGGCATATATCCGATTATTTGCTGGAGGAAGTGTTGCAGCAGCAGCCGAAAGACTTGAGGGATTTTTTATTGGCGACGTCGGGCTTGAGCCGAATGAACAAGGAGTTGTGTCTAGCTGTTACGGGAGAATCAGACAGCCAAGCCAGGCTTGAGCAGCTTGATCAACTGAATCTGTTCATGATACCCATGGACGAGAATCGCGACTGGTATCGGTATCATCATTTGTTATCCGATTTCTTGCAGCGGGTCGCTGCGGAAGAGAATCCCGATCGGTTGCTGCAAGCGCACATCCGTGCGGCACGATGGCTGGAAAATTATGGATATTATGATGAAGCCGTCGAACACTACATCAAGGGCTCGCAAGTTGAGGGAGCGGTTCGTTTGATTGAAGCCCATCTGTTCCGTTTTGTCCAGATGAACAGATCGTTAATAATGAGATGGCTCATAGCCTTGCCGGAGAGTAGCTACGAAAACAAGCCACTGCTGGAAACATACTATATTTCTATGCTGGTCGTACAGGGAAAATGGGAAAAGGCTTTCCAACGGGCGAAGCAAGCGGAAGCCCGATTTGAAGCGCTTCGCGACAAGCTGCCGGCACCGGAATGGAATAGGGCGATGGGCGACCTTTATTTTTTTTGCGGCATTATCTCTTATTTGCAGCAGGATTTGCCTAAGGCGTCTTATTCCTTCGAGCTTCTCGAGCGTTTTTTGCCCGAGGGCAGCAGTTTTCAGGACCCGGGTGGGAAGCGATACGAGGGTTACGATCATTTTACCGACCTGCTTTCGTTGAATAATGATCTTGAGGTCGTTGAGCAATTTTTGTTGAAATGGATAAATACGTGGAAACACAAGAAACATTACACGTTTATTGGATTTCAATATGTAACGTATATTATGCTTCTCCATGAGTCGAACCGCCTGGAGGAGGCAGAGCTGCATGTCAGGCAGGCGTTGGCACGAGAGGACCTGAGGTCCGTTACTTGGTTTTCGGTTCAATTGAACATTCTGTCAGCGCGGTTGCTGCAAGCTTCAGGCCATTATAATCAAGCTGCAGATGTGTTGGCTCAGCTTAAGCTAAGCATCGATTCGCCTGATTATGAACTGATATTAAGGAAAGTCGAGGCGGAAGAAGCGCATTTGCTGTTGCGGCAAGACAAGCTTCAAGAGGCGACCGACTGGTTGGGTCGCTGCGATTTGTTGCAGGAGGACGAAGTGTTCCCGCTGCGGCTGGAGGAATACGTGGCGCTCATCAAGGTGCTTGCTGCAACCGGTAATACGGAGAAAGCCATTCAAGTGATCGAGCGTTTAAACCGCTTGCCGGATCAGGACAAGCGTATCCGTGATTGCATTAAATTATGGATTGTTCAGAGCATCGTGCTGTATAAGGCGGGACGGACGCAGGCTGCTTATGCCGCATTAGAATCGGCCCTCCCGCTAGCGGAGCCGGTGGGATATGTGCGCAGCTTCGTTGATGAAGGCCCGGCGATGGCAGAGATGCTTGCGGGTTTCATAAAAACGCAGCAGCAATCGGGCAAATCTTCTGCATCGATCGACTATGCGAAACGGATTCTGAATGCGATGAATGTTGCGAACAATCATGAGACAATGCCGAGCGAGTTGTTGACCGACCAGGAAACAATGGTGCTGCTGCTGATAGCAGAGGGCATGGTGAACAAGGAAATCGCCCATCGCCTGTATATTACGCCTGAAACTGTCAAGTTTCATATTAAAAACGTATACCGCAAGCTTGGGGCGCATAATCGTGTGCAAGCGCTGCATTGCGCTTATCAATTACAGCTTATTCCCAAATAATCGAATCCCGAGTTCGAGGGGCGTTTCAAAAGGAAGCACAAACAGAGATGGAGAAACTATATTAATTTGTTCAACTATATCGAAAGATATAATGGTTCGAAAAGGTTTAACATATAGGAAGCCCTTGAATACTTTGTTAGTAACCGAGGGCTTTTTCTAATGCGAGGAGAATAACGGAATTCCGCAACTGGTGGATAGGATTGGCTGGAAGCATCTCCAGGATCTGCCCGCCGAAGAGCTTACATGGCCGATCGTCAACGCCAGAAAGTTAAACGGGACATCTATTGCTTATTTGGAAAACTTGCCGAAACAAATCGATTTTCTGGTGGATGATATTGCATACAGTTTGCAGCAAGCGTTCAAAGACTTAATCCCATAGCTCGAGGGATACGAGGCTGCCGATACCATTATCGAAAGCCACTCTGCGTTAAAATCGAAACGTCTGCTAAAGCTTGTGTCGAAAGAGATTGGGTCGAGCAAGCCGTGATAATCTCAATAAGGGGAATCGGCCCGTCTACGTCCACCTAGCTGCCCAAAGCTTCATTTCCTTCAAAATTTGATGGAGATCCTCGCCTTTAGGCGTCAACGTGTATTCGACGGTTACGGGAACGGTAGGGAAAACCTCGCGCTCCAGGACGCCCATTCCTTCCAGATGACGAAGCGTGCTGGTCAGGGCGCGCGGGCTAATCGCGGGTATGGCGCGTTGCAGCTCGCCGAATCGCTTGGTGCCGCAGAACAGCTCGCGCAGCACAAGGAAGGCCCACTTGCCTCCAAGAACCTCGAGCGTTTTCTCGATATTGCAAGCGATCGTGGCGGGCACCTTGGGAATATAGTTGCTGGCAGTCATAGATAACGTCCTCTCCTATCAACAATACGTAGTAGCTACCAATAGTATAGTAGCTATCATCGATATAATAAAGTGATAATTATTTCACTACTTTCAATCCTGCTTATGCTTCTCTAGAATAAAGAGGCAGGCCATTAACCTAGTGCTCAAAGCGGGAGGCTTGCGGTCATCCACTTTGAAGAGGAGTTGAAGAACGATGCAATATCGTAATTTAGGCAAGAGCGGCTTGAAGGTTAGCGAGATTAGTTTGGGCAGCTGGTTGACATATGGCGGTTACGTTGAACAAGCAAACGCGGTGAAGTCGATCGAAACGGCGTATGGGCTTGGAATCAACTTCTTCGATACGGCGAACGTGTACGAGAGAGGCAAAGCGGAAGAGCTGATGGGCAAGGCTCTGAAGGCGTTCCCTAGAGAATCCTACGTGCTGGCGACAAAGGTGTTCAATCCCATGGGCGACGGTCCTAATGATCGGGGCTTGTCCCGCAAGCATATTATGGAGCAGTGCGACGCTAGCTTGAAGCGGCTTGGCGCCGATTACGTGGATTTGTATTACTGTCACCGTTACGATCCTAGCACGCCGCTCGAGGAGACCTTGAGAGCGCTTGACGATCTCGTGCGCCAAGGCAAAGTCTTGTATGTCGGCGTCAGCGAGTGGACGGCGTCCCAGATGGCGGAGGCGCATGCGATAGCGGATCGTTATCTGCTGGATCGAATCATTGTCAACCAACCTGTCTATAATATGTTTAATCGTTATATCGAGAAGGAAGTTATTCCGTACGGCGAGCGGGGCGGCATCGGACAAGTCGTATTCTCGCCGCTTGCGCAAGGTTTACTGACAGGGAAATACAGCTCTGCCCAGCATATCCCCGCAGACAGCAGGGCGGCGAAGCTGGATTGGGTACGGAAGAATGTGACGGAGGAGAATATCGCGAAGGTACGTCAGCTATCCGGGATTGCGTCGGAGCTTGATATAACCGTTGGGCAGCTGGCATTGGCATGGATTCTGAGACAGCCTAACGTATCCAGCGCGTTAGTGGGAGCGAGCCGTCCCGAGCAGGTGGAAGAAAACGCGAAGGCATCGGGCTTGGCGCTCAGTTCGGACATCCAAGTTCAAATCGAGCAAATTTTGGCTTAAGCTAAAGGAGTGTAGCGTTACATGGCTAAGGTTGTCGTTACCGGAGGCAGCGGAATGCTGGGCCGGTGGGTCGTCAAACATTTTGTGGAGCAGGGGTATGAAGTCGTGAATGCGGACGCCAAGCTTCCGGAAGAGTCTATCTGTAAAACCGTGATAACGGATTTAACGAAGCTGGGCGAGGTGTACGGCGTGCTTGCCGGTGCAGATGCGGTCGTTCATCTGGGCGCTATTCCCGTTGCGTACTCCCATCCCAATGAAGTAACGTTCGAGAACAATGTGATGTCTACCTACAATGTTCTGGAAGCGGCGGGAGGTCTCGGCATTCGCAAGGCCGTTATCGCGTCGAGCGAATCCTCCTACGGCATCGTGTTCGCGAAGGAGCGCTTTAATCCGCAATATGTTCCGGTGGACGAAGAGCATCCGCAGCTGCCTGAGGACAGCTATGGCTTATCCAAGATCGTGAACGAGCAGACGGCGGATATGATTCATAGACGAACAGGCATGCAGGTCGTATCCTTTCGTCTTGGCAATGTGATCGCGCCGGAGGTTTACGAGCGGTTCCCTAGTTTTATCCATGATCCGGAGCAGCGAGACCGCATTCTATGGAGCTACATCGATACCAGGGACGCGGCGGAAGCATGCAGGCTTGCGATCGAGGTAGACGGGCTGGGGAGCGTGGCTCTTAACCTAGCGGCGGATGATACGTCCATGGCGGTGAAGAGCAGAGCGCTGCTTGCGGCCCGTTATCCCGGAGTGACCGATTTCCGCGCGCCGCTTGGCGGTTATGAATCCTTGCTCAGCAATAAGAAGGCGAAGATGCTGCTTGGCTGGAGTCCGAAGCATGCTTGGCGGGATTATGTAGGCATTGGGGATTAAACCAGGACAGCCGGATGAAATCGAAAGAATAGTAACTTGAGAAGCCCTTGATTTGTCGGCGGACGCTGATGGATTGAGGGCTTTTTCCATTTTAAACATACTCATTGTTGCATCTTTTATGGTTTTAGAATTCTCGGAACATAACGCGCTGCGCTTCCAGTGGACGGCGCAGCCGTTTGGCCTTGCATCGAGTTCAAAGAATAAAATCGGTAGAGCTATGCTCGCGAGATATTCGGGAATCGCTCGCGGTAATTTCGCGAATCCGCTCGCGGGGAATTCGTATCCCGCAAACGATCGAAATGAGGGTGAAATGCAGAACATACAGTTAAATCAAACAAATATCGTTGCCATTCACGATTTTAATGCATAATGTACTTTTAATTATCCGGATATTGCTCCTTTTCGGAAGTTGTGGCTGAATTACATGCACCTTATGCAGGTAAATGATTGAACAGATGTCTCTCATGCTTACTAACATGACATTATGCAGTTATTTATTGCCGCATGGAGTCGGCGTATATGGGCTCGAGCGTATCCTATCGCTTAATCCACGAACGCGGTCGCTCATCTTGGAGATGACTCGATAGAGGATTTCTCATAAAATCTTACAGTTTCACCTTTGAAAATTGCATGTTCCCCCGATAAGAGGCTGTGATAAATTTAGGGTGCCGAACGGAGCCAGCGCAAAACCACATACAAAGCGGACCGGAAAGCGAGGGATGTCGAAGGACGTATGGTTGCGATTTGTGACAGCGGTTTCAATAAAAATGTAAACGCTTGCGGCATGGAGGCCGGTTAGGCGGGACAAGCCTGTCTACGAGCTGTCTACGAGCCTGTCTACAAGCCTGTCTACGAGCCTGTCTCCAAGCCGATCCATGCAAGTACTTTATCCAAAGGGAGGTTTTTTTTAAAGTGAGGCATACCTATTTCCAAAGCATCAGAATATACTCCATCGTTATGTCGTTTATGCTGATCGTCGGATTATGGCCGTCCATGACCATGCAGAAGGCTATGGCGGCTACGGCGCAGACCGTTTACGCCGCAGCCTATATGGGCGCGGCGACGGCCGCCGGCACGACTTTGCCCGGCAGCGTGGACATCGGGGGGCAGAGCGCGAGCGTGAATTGGCATATCGGTGACGACACGTTTGCCATACCGTACGAAACCGTGACGGTCACCGGAACGGCGGAAGGCGGCATATCCGTCACGGCGCTGGTGGAGGTTATTCCGCCCGCAAGCCATCCGCTCGCGTATTTCGTGGACAGCGGCAGAGCTGGCGATTCCAATAACGACGATCCTTCCGCATCGCCGCTGCATGCGGCGGTCAAGGAGCTGACGGGCAGCGGCTTGCTCAATGAAGAGCCGGATCAACGTTACGTCAGCGGCACGACGGAGTGGGGCTTCGACGATTCCTCGCAAAAGGTCAAATACTCCAAAGACGGAGGGCACACCAATCCGGCTACCGATCCTTCCAAGTGGATGGTGGGATTGCGTGCCGCGAACGACCATATCATTTATAAATTGAAAGCCCTTACTCCAGGCACGTATACGCTCAGCAGCGGCTTTCACGACTGGTATGGCAACCGCTCCCGCGATATGAGGCCTCGGATCGAATACACGGACACGGACGGAGCGGTCCAAACGATTCAGCTGGATTCGCTTAATACCAACGCGTCCAAGCTTCATTCCAGCGAATTTACGATTGCCGGCGATATCGACGTTACCGTCCCGATGACGTTGACGTACGCTTACGTTGCAAACGAGAAGCCGATCTTGAGCTGGTTCGCCATTGCCGAAGGCGAGGTCAAATCCATGATCGAAGAGGCCAAGCAGACTGCCGCTTCCATGGTGAAGGTTCTGCTGGACGGCAACGACATTCCGTCGAACAATGTCAACGGCCTTACGTTCAAGGGCTTCGGCGTGCTTAGCGCCAACAGCACGAGCGCGTTGTTAATGGATTACAAATCGGAGTATCCCGAGGCTTACGCGGAAATGCTTCGTATCCTGTTCGGCGGCGAGCACCCCATCATGACGCATGTCAAAATCGAGATGGGCAACGATCGCAACAATTCGACGGGCCCAGATCCCGCCACGATGCGTACGGCCGACGAAGAGGCCAACGTCGCCAGACACCCGGGCTTCCAGCTGGCAGCGGATGCCAAGATCATCAATCCCGAGCTCAAAGTGAGCATATTGCGCTGGAACGCGCCGGCATGGGCGAATAACAATAATGACAACATTTACACGTGGTACAAAAAAACGATCCTCGCAGCCTATCGCGAATACGGATATATGGTGGATTACGTCAATCCCCATATCAACGAGCATGCGGCAGACCTGACATGGAGCAAGGAATACGCCGCGAGGGTCAAGGCGGACAACACGGACTTTGAAAGTCCGGAGGAGCAAGCGCTGTACAACCGCATCCAAACGGTTATTTCCGACGAGGTCGGCACGGGCACCTTCGGCGGCAGCATGGTGAGCGACGCTTCCTTGCGCGAAGCCGTGCCGATCTCGGCTTTCCACTACAACACCGATGACGACGGCGCCGGCAATTTCAAGCGGTTGGCCGACGAGTACGACAAGGAAGTGTGGAACAGCGAAGCGCAAGCCACCTTCAGCAACTCGTCCTTCCGCCCCAACAACAATACGAAGGATCCTACTGCTACAGGTACTGGAATCGGAGGCACCGGCAGCGCGCTGGAAATGGGCAACACTATTATTAAAGGGTTCGTCAATTCCCGGAGAACGCACTTCATCTATCAACCGGCTATCGGCTCCTTCTATGAAGGCGGTCAATATTCGTTCAAGGAATTGGTGAGCGCACGCGACCCATGGTCCGGCTGGATTCATTACGATGCCGGGCTGGACGTTCTGCGCCACTTCAGTTCTTTTGCCAAAATCGGCTGGGAGAACGAAGACAACACCGCGGGTATCTGGAGATCCGTTCCGAAGGCGAGCTCGACAGGAGCTACTGGCACCAACCCTGTTAACGGGCGCAATGGCTTGCCAAACTATATGACGCTTGCCGCACCTGACAAATCCGCTTTCTCGACCGTTATCGTCAACGACAGCGAGTATACGAGAAACTACAAGCTGCAGACGGTAAACATGGCTTATGCGGGCACGCCTTCGCTTGCGGTATGGGAGACTCGCGCGGCGGACGAAGGCCAAGCCGTAAACAGCAATTATCTGAAATACCGCGGACAGGCTTCTGCCGACGGCGGCGGAGTGTACACGGTGCAGGTCAAGCCGTTCTCGGTCGTGACCGTGACTACGCTTAATCAAGCAGACATAGAAGCGGAGCCGCTTCCCGTAGAGGGCGAACGCACCGTGCTGGATACCGATGCGACCGGCTCTGTTCAAAACACGGCGGATAACGTTCTGTATGCCGATGATTTCGACTACGCGGGTCGAACCGTTCCGGTTCTCGGAGCGGACGGGCAAATCGCGGGATCGCGGAATTTTATCGAGTCGCGCGGCGGCTCGGCAAGCGTCATTCCGCGCTATACGCATGACCGCAATGGCGCGTTCGAGGCTTATCGCGACGAATACGAAGAGACTGGGAACTATGTTCTGAGGCAGCAGCTTGACAGAGAAATAATGGGGCTCGGCGGTACTTGGAACGGCGGAGACCCTGTTACGGCCATTGGAGACTTCCGGTGGACCAACTACAAAGCTAGCGTCGATGTTTCTTTCGAGACGAACAACACCTTTGGCGGCAGCAATTATGCCGCGATCGGCGCCCGTTACCAGGGAGGAGGCAGCTCCCACAATATCGGCGGCACGCCTTACGTCCTAAAATTCTGGTTCGACGGCGGCTGGCAGCTGCTTGTGAACAGCAGCGCCGTGGCGAGCGGCAACGTAGCCAGCGGAACCGGCGGCGTTAAGATCGACGGGTTCGATACGGCCCACGACGCTTGGCATAATATCGCGATTCAGGTGGCCGGGAACGAAATTACCGCTTACCTGGATGATGTGTTGCTTGCCAGTTACACGGATCCCAATCCCAAGCTGTCCGGCCGGGTGGATCTTGCGAGCGGGTATTACCATGTCCGTTTCGACAATCTGCTGGTAGAGAAGGTAGACGGGTACACGCCTTACTACACCGAGCTGCTTGACGATTTCGAAATGCACGACCTTGCGGCTGCGCCGGCTGTTAAGCTGGCATACAACGATCAGTGGGCTCACCGCAACGGTCAGGGCATGTTCCATTATCAGCGTACGCTGACGACCAGCCAAGGTCCCGGCGCGACGCTGGAATATACATTTACCGGTACGGGCCTCGACATTCTCGGTCCGAACAACGGCACGGCGGTGCTGGAGGCAACGGTCGACGGTCAGAAGGTGGTTATGTCCGGAAGCACGCTTGCGTCCAAAGAGCTCTACCAAGCCTATGCTCTGCGCGGGCTGAAGCATGGCCAGCATACGGTGCAAATCAAAGTGCTGAGCGGTACTTTGGTGGTGGATGCCGTAGGTATCGTGTCCGGCAATGCCTCGGGAACGCCGGATATGGGCAAGCTTCAGACGGCGATTGCCGATGCGCAAGGCGTTGCGCAGCAGGATGAATATGTGGTCAGCGACTGGGAGTTCTTCGAAGCGGCAAGAAGCGCTGCGCAGGAAGCTGCGGCCAATCCGGCAGCCTACAAGCTGGATCAAGAAGGCGGGGATCAGCTCGCGGAACGGCTGACTTTTGCCAGGAATCAACTAGCAACCGGCGACATCAAGTCGCTCTCCTCCCCTCATTATTCGGCTGCCTATGTCGGAAGCCTGCCCAATCTGCCGGCACAGGTGGAAGCGACGCATGAAGACGGGTCCAAGTCGATGGTAAACGTGGATTGGGAGCTAGGCGGTGTCAGCTTCGATATGGCCTATCAAACGGTATCCGTAACCGGAACGTACGGCAGTCTGCAAACGACGGCCTATGTCGAAGTCGTGCCGGAGGGCATTCGATATTTCGTCGACGCGAACGGAACGGCGCAGGCGCTGGGTTACGCGTCGCCGGCATACAGCGCGGTAGCCGCGCTTGCGGCCGAATCCGGCAAGCCGTTGCTTAACAATGCGCCGGACCGGGTCTATGACGCCGCCCAAGGCTGGGGTCACCGCGCCTTTAACGCAAGCGGCGGCTCGCAAGCCGTCTCCTACAAGGGCATTGTAGCCGGGGCGTATAGCAAGCAGGTAACGACGGGCATCTATACCGGCAATTCCAATGGTTCGGCTCTGGTCTATACCTTCGGCAACCTGCCGGCCGGCGAATATACGCTGACGTTAGGCACGTACAGCTGGTGGCCGAATCCCGCGCGCACGGAGCAAGTCTACTTGGAGCATGACAACAAAAGCGAGCTTATGGACACGATCGTTCTGGACAGCGGTTCCTTTGACGTCGTCAAGGGGTATACCTTCACGTTGGAGCAAGCAGGCGCGGTTAATCTGAAGCTGGCGGCCGCCGTCAGCAATCAGTCTCCGATGCTTTCCTTCGTAGGCGTGGCGCCGGTCAAGAGCGCCGAGCCGGACGCGAATAAAGAAGCGTTGCAGACGTTGTACGATGAACAAAAGGATCTGACGAATGATAACTATACAGCCGCGAGCTGGAGCAGCTTCCAGAACGCGCTGACGGGAGCGCTTGTCGTGCTGGAGGATCAGCAAGCGACGCAGCAGCAGGTAGATGACGCGTTGCAAGCTCTTGAAGCTGCCGTGTCAGGTCTTGAGCAAGAACCGGCCGGCACGGGTCCATTGTATCTGTCGGGTCCGGAAAGCGCCGTGTCCAATCAAGCTTTCGGTGTGACGCTTGGCCTGAGTAAGGTAGCCGAGAGCATATACGGCCATGATTTTACGATTCGATTCGATCCGTCGCAAATCGAGTACGTATCGTCCGAAGCGCTTAAGGCCGGCTTCTCGATTCTGGATCAGACGACAGAGCCGGGCGTACTCCGGTTCCTGGCCGTCGATCTTCAACCGGAAGCGGCCAACGCCGATCCGGTCGCGCTGCTGAAGCTGACATTTAAAGTCAAAGCATTGACCGAGTCCGCAACCGGCACGATAACGTTGACGGATGTCATCGTGGCGAACGCGGCAGGAGAGGAAACGGAAGTAGAGGAGCCGGTATCTTACGGCATCGAGATCGAGGCGGTGTCCAAGGCCGCGCTTGATGCGGCCATCGCAAGCGCGAAGTCGCTTCATGGCTCCTCGGCGGAAGGCGAGCTGCCGGGACAATATCCGACCGGCTCCAAGGAAACGTTGCGGCTTGCGATTGCGGCGGCGGAAACGACGCTTGCGAGCGAAGCGGCGACCCAAGCCCAGGTGGATCAGGCGCTGGTGGCGCTTAACGCTGCCGTCCAGGCGTTCCAAGCGCTTGTCATCGCGGATGCGCCTGGCGATCTGAACGGCGACGGCAAAATCGGAGTCGGCGATTTGGCTCTGATGGCGTCCGTCTACTACGGCAAGAATCGTGACCAAGCCGGTTGGGACGCTTACAAGAAAGCGGATCTGAACGACGACGGAGTGGTCGATATCAAGGATCTGCGCAAGCTGGCGCAACGGATTTTGGGCAAGGATTAAAGATTGGGCGGCGCGAGGCCGGCTGGCGAAACGTCTTACTCGCAGGCAGGTTGCGCGCCTCTCCTTTCATAACAAGAACGATTAGTCCGAAAACAAAAAGGTTGGAGGGAAACGTCTCGTTTCTGCTCCAGCCTTTTTGTGCGTCCGAGACCGCGAGGCGCAGGTCTATATTTCAAGAGACGGTGCTGCGGCCCTAAACAACGTGAACGGGTACGAAATTTCATATTCAGCGGCGCGTTGACGGGACTGCGGACGTGAACGGGTATGAAATTTCATATCCAGCGGTGCGTTAACGGGACTGCGAACGTGAACGGGTATGAAATATCATATCCAGCGGCGCGTTGAAAGGACTGCGGACGTGAACGGGTATGAAATTTCATATCCAGCGGTGCGTTGACTGGGCTGCGGGCGTGAACGGGTATGAAATTTCATATCCAGCGGTGCGTTGACTGGGCTGCGGGCGTGAACGGGTATGAAATGTCATATCCAGCGGCGCGTTGACGGGACTTCGGGCGTGAACGGGTACGAAATTTCATATTCAGCGGCGCGTTGACGGGACTGCGGACGTGAACGGGTATGAAATTTCATATCCAGCGGTGCGTTGACGGGACTGCGAACGTGAACGGGTATGAAATATCATATCCAGCGGTGCGTTGAAAGGACTGCGGGCGTGAACGGGTATGAAATTTCATATCCAGCGGTGCGTTGACGGGACTGCGGACGTGAACGGGTATGAAATTTCATATCCAGCGGCGCGTTGAAGGGGCTGCGGGCCTGCCCGATCAACGATGAAAAAAATCCGAGGGAAGGTCAAAGCCTTCCATCGGACATTTCGGTTTCGATGCGCTGGAGGAACTCCCTCGGGGAAATTCCCTCCACCTTTTTGAACACTTTGCTGAAATAGAAGGCGCTGTCATAACCGAGCTTCTGCGAAATTTCGTAGATGCGTCCTTCGCCCCGCTGCATCATGTCTTTGGCCGCGGCCATCTTGGTTTCGGTGATATACTCCACGAAATTCACTTTGGCGACCTTCGAGAAGAGGTGGCTCAGATAGTTGGGACTGAAGTTAAAGACGTCCGCCACATGGTTCAGCGTTAATTTCACATCCAAATTCCGTTTAATATATTCCTGAACATTGCCCACGACCTGCGTTTTGTAGCTTTGCTTCCGGGAGGACAGAATCGTGCAGCAGCCGTCCCGGAACCGCGTCAACCAAGAGATGACGCCTTCGATCGAATGCATCTGATAAATGCTGCGATAGCCTTCCGGCTCGTTCTCGAATATGTGCTCGACCATCTCCTTGCCGTCCGCGAGCATGGAGGTGGCCATAAACAGGACGTTGCAAGCGGCATCGATCGCGGGCACGAGCGCGTCATGCCTATTCTCGAACGTCTCGATCATCTTCGTTATAATATCATGCAAAGCGCGGGTGTCTATTTCCTCGAAGGCGCGGCGCATCTCCGACTGCATGGCCGAGAAGTCGAACCGTGCGGTTTCCTGAGCGTCGTCCGCGTTGCGCGCAAAGAATACAAAGCCGTTCTGCCGGACGGCATCGGGCAAGGACTGGCGCGCGGCTTGATAGCTGTCCCTTATCAGATAAGGATCCTCCACGGCGTATCCGATGGACCCCATGATCGTCACGTTAAAGTAGTTGCGCAGGATAAGCGCCATATGGCCCAGCAGCCTGGCGATTTCGGGCTCCCAGACATCGGGGTCCGCGGCTGCTACGGGAATCGTAATGGCAAAGTTGCGCAAATCCAGGCTGGTCACGAAGCAAGGTCTGTCCGTCAACAGCGTGCTCTTGGCCATTTGAAGCGTGCTGGAGCAGAAGGTAACCAGCTTGTCCCCGCTTGGGGGCACGCTCTCCGGCTCCACGATGCGGCAGATGCAGACCGCGTAAGCCGGCTCCGTCAATTCTAGCGAAAGATCCTCCTTGTGCAGCATGAACTGATCCCTGTTCTCGAATAGATTATTAAAAAGCCGAATAAAAAATTTATCCCGCTGGGCGTTTAAATTACTGCGGTAATCCAGGCTCGGAGACGTCTCCATCGCGTGATATTCCTCCAGGATGGAGATGACCTTGACGATGGATTCCGAGAGAGCCTGCGGCGTCAGCTCCAGCTTGACCAAATAATCGGAAGCTTGCACATCCACCGCGGCGCGCGCGTATTCGAATTCCTCGTAGCTAGTCAAAATAATGAATAACGGAAGCCGGCCGTATTTCTTGCGAACGCTGGCCGCGACCTCCAGGCCGCTTTTGACCGGCATTTTGATATCCGTGATGACGATGTCCGGCCGGAGCGTGTCGATCATTTCCTCCGCCTGGCCGCCGTTATGCGCGGTGCCGACGATCTCGATATTGTACTCCTCCCATTTGAGCATGGATTGCAAGCCGACGCATACCAAAGTCTCGTCATCCGCGATCAATAATTTGATCATTGTTGTTCCCCCCTGTCATTGCCGTCCAAATGTGCCGCAGCAGCCTGGGCTGGCAATAAAATAAACATTTTCGTATACATATCCGGGACGCTTTCGATAGATAAGCCGTACTTGTCGCCAAAGGCCAGACGCAGCCGCTCGCCAACGCTCCTAAGTCCCAGATGGGAGATCAATCCGGCCGATTGCGCGTCGGGCCCGGACAGAATATCGTTGATTTTCTCTTGCCGAATGCCGATTCCGTTATCCTCGACCGTAATAAGAAGATCCGCGGCACCGCTGCGTTCGACGGTAATGGCGATATGGCCGCCCGTCCCTTTGGGCTCGATCCCGTGGAAGATGGCGTTCTCGACGATCGGCTGCAAGGAGAAGCGGGGAATGAGACTGTTCAGCAGTTCCTCGGAGAGGACATGCTGCTCCAGCGTAATGGTGCTCCCGTATCGGTATTTCTGGATTACAAAATAATCGTCTAGCAAGGCGAGCTCCTCTCCCAAAGGCACCAGCCTGCGAATATCCTTGGCGATATTGCGCAGCAGCCTGGAGAGGGACGTGGTCATCTCCGCGATGCCGGAAGCGTTCTGAATCGTCGCCATCCATTTGATCGAATTAAGCGTATTGTACAGAAAATGGGGGTTGATCTGGCTTTGCAGCATCCGGTATTCGAGCTCCTGCTTCTGTTTCTCATCGGCCAAACGGGTTTCCATCAGCGCGACGATATCCTGCGAAAGCCGGTTGATGCCCCGGCCGACATCCCCTAGTTCGTTGTCCCACTCGATCATTCTGTCCACGAAAAAGTGGCCCTGCGCGATTTTGTCCATCCTTTTCTTGAGCTTCTCCACGGGGTTGCTGATCGTGCGGGTCAAATATACGGTAATAATGCCGCTCAAGGCAAGGACGAGGCAGGAAACGCCCAGCATAAGCAAGATCCATACGTTGGATAGGGTCGTCAGTTGGTTCGTGGCCAGAGTCTGCGTCAATACGACGCCGTCCAGCACGGGGTAGGACACGGTAATTCCGCTCGTTCCGTCCTCCGTCTCGATGCGCGAGACCACGGTCTGCGAGCCGGTGGAATAGTCATTAATGTAAGCGGTGTCAACGTAGCCGAAAGTAACCGGCGTTACTTCGTCGCCGTTGATCTCGTAATGCTCTTCGCTCAGCGACAGAAGCAGCTTCGAGCCGGGCGGCAGCGCGTAGCCTAGCAGCTTGTCGGTAATGACCGAGGTGTCGGCCAGCAAGTACACGTTGCCGACGGATGCCATCTTGTCATAGATGGGGAAAATCAAGGGTATGACCCTGGAATTGGAGAACGGATCCTTGACGATCCGTCCCCATTGCTCCGGCGCTTCGGATTCAAGGTCATGCAGCAGATGTATATTATGTTTGCTCAGGGGCAGCAGCGTATTGCTGGCCAGATTGTCCACCTGCAAAAATTTGTCCTTGTCGTCCGTAACGACCAGCCGGCGCGCGTAGCCGTTGGACAGGTTGGAGCGAAAGTCCTCCTGCATCGACGCGAAGACGTTGATGGCATCCATCGCGCTTGCCCCCTCGGAGGTGAAGTAGTCGACCAGCTGCGTATTGGTAGAGGAATTGGCGCTGTTCTTCATAACTAAGGCAGACAGGTTGATTAAATCCTTTTCTATGATATGGGCTACGAGCTGCAAATTGAATTCCGCGGCCTGAACCGCCGTTTTGCGTTGGAAATAGGAGATCATTTCGTAGCTGAATACCGACAAAAGCGCCGCGGTCAGCAGCGCGAAAACGGTCATAATGAGAATAATGCGGCTTTTAATGGTCGTATGTCTAGGTTTGCTCAAGCGCGTACACCCCTTTGTATACGTTAACATTAACATAGTTAGCGCTTACGTAAGAAGCGGAGGGGGAAAAAACAACCGATTTTACATGTTTTCGATAACATTTTGCATGAACGGATTTGAAAACGCTTTAAAAGAGGAAAATAGTGAAGGTTAAGCCGTTAAAATTGTATCCTCAACAGACGTGTTATACTCTAAACTTTGAAATAGATTCGGCAATGACGAATGAGCTCCATCAAATCGCTAGATAAAGGGGACTTGGACAATGAGATTCAAAAAGACATTGGGAATCGGTTTAACGGCCGTGCTTGCCGCAGGCATGGTGGCGGGATGCTCCAGCAACAATAACGGGGGAAATACTCCCGCGGCAACGGCCACTCCTGCTAACACGGCTGGCGCGGAGGACAAAGGCAACGAGCCCGTAACGCTGAAATGGGCGCTGTGGGACTGGGAAGCAACCGCTTACTACGAGCCGCTTATTAAAGCTTATACGGAAGCCAATCCTCACGTAACGATCGAATACGTCGATCTGGGATCCACGGACTACATGACGATGCTCAGCACGCAGCTGTCCGGCGGAGCGGATCTGGACGTTCTTACGATCAAAGATATTCCGGGCTATGCCAACCTGGTGAAACAAAATCATCTGGAGCCGCTCAACGGCTTTATCAAGGATAGCGGCGTGGACACGGCGGCTTACGGCGGCACGGTCGAACAAATTCAAGTCGACAACGAAGTGTATGCGCTTCCGTTCCGCAGCGATTTCTGGCTGATCTACTACAACAAGGATCTGTTCGACAAAGCGGGCGTGCCTTACCCGACCAACGATATGACGTTCGATCAATACGAAGAGATCGCGAGAAGCGTGACTTCGGGCTCCGGCGCTGAGAAGGTATACGGCGCGCATCACCATACTTGGCGCAGCGCGGTTCAATTGTTCGGCATTCTTGACGGTCAAAACACGGTGGTCGACGGCAAATACGATTTCCTGAAGCCAACCTACGAGCGCATTCTGAAGCTGCAAGACGACGGCATCATCATGGATTACGCCACGCTGAAAACATCCAGCACGCACTACTCCGGCGTATTCTACAACAACACCGTCGCGACGATGAACATGGGCAGCTGGTTCATCGCGACGCAAATCGACAAGGTGAAAAGCGGCGAGTCCGCTGCCGCTAACTGGGGCATCGTGAAATATCCGCATCCTGAAGGCGTGGAGCCGGGTACGACGCTGGGTACGATTACTTCGCTTGCGGTCAACAAAAAGTCCGACAAAAAAGAGGCCGCTCTCGACTTCCTGAATTTCGTAACGGGCGCGGAAGGCGCTTCTGTTATTGCTTCGACGGGCACGATTCCCGCGATCATCAACGACGAGGTTATAGGCTCCATCGCGGGCATCGACGGTTTCCCTACCGACGAGAACAGCAAGGAAGCTCTGAACACGGCCAAGACGTACCTGGAAATGCCGATGCACGAGAAGAGCGCGGACATCGAAGTGATCCTCAATGAAAGCCATGACAACATCATGACCAAAAACACGAGCATCGATCAAGGCTTGGCGGACATGAACAAACGAGTGGAGCTTGTGCTGAACAACTAGCGTCACGAGAGCGGTGTCATTGGAGGCGGGCGATAGCCCGCCTCTTCTAGAATAAAGCGGCTGACGGCTTTGCGGAAGAGAAGGTTTGGAGGGACATTCATGCAGAAAGAAACAGTGCTGGGGACGGGAACGGGAAGCGGCAAAAAGCCGTTTTTGTCAAGAGGCATCAAGGATCATCTGGTTGCGTACAGCTTTATCGCGCCTAACTTTATCGGCTTTGCTTTGTTTACCCTGGTACCTATGATTTTCGCGATTATATTGGCCTTTGTGAAATGGGACGGCTCCAATCCGATGAGCTTTGTCGGCATTGATAATTTTATAAGGCTTATGAAGGATATTACCTTCCATAAGGCGCTCTGGAACACGGTAATCTACACGATCGGCGTCGTGCCGCTGACCATGGCATGCGCGCTTGCGCTCGCGATCCTGCTCAACCAGAAAATGCGCGGACGGAATTTCATGAGAACGGCGTTTTTCTTCCCGTATGTAGCTTCGCTTGTAGCGGTAGCGGCGGTATGGAACTTTATCTTCAGTCCGACGATGGGCCCCGTCAACAACCTGCTGCACGCCATCACGGGAATTCCCATCGAGGAGCTACCGCGCTGGGCGGCGGACAAGGACTGGGCGATGTTTACGGTTGTCTTGTTCACGGTGTGGAAAAACATGGGCTACTACATGGTCATTTATTTGGCGGGACTGCAAGGCGTCAATCCCGAGCTGTACGAGGCGGCCGAGCTCGACGGCGCGGGCCCGTGGAAGCGGTTCACGAACGTCACGATTCCGCAGCTCGCGCCGACGACCTTCTTTGTCCTTATGATTTTGGTCATCAATTCGTTCAAGGTGTACGACATCTTCATCAACCTATTTGCCGGCGCGGATAACCAGTTGAACGACTCCACCAGGGTACTGGTCTATCAAATCTATAATACCGCCTTCCGTTCGCTGGATTACGGCTACGCCAATGCCATGGCCATCGTGTTGTTCCTGATCGTCATGGGCGTGACAATCGTTCAGTTCAGAGGCGAAAAAAGATACGGTTCATAGGAGGAGACAGAAGAGATGGTTGGAACCAACAAGAAGTTTCGCGCAGGCTGGAAGATGCTCGCCTATATCACGCTAGTGGCCATTGCCATATGTATGATCATTCCTTATATCTGGATGCTGTCATCCTCGTTAAAGCTTAATAAAGACGTGTTTTCCTTTCCGATGGTATGGATTCCGGAGAATATCCGCTGGGAGAACTACATCGACATATGGACCCGCATTCCGCTGGGGACGTTTATCTACAATACGGTCAAATTATCCGTTATCGTAACCTTGCTGCAATTGCTGACGTCCAGCTTTGCCGCCTATGCGTTCGCCAAGCTGCGCTTCAGGGGGAAAAACGTGCTATTCCTTTCCTATATCGCGACGATCGCGATTCCATGGCAAGCTTACATGGTGCCGCAATTCATCATGATGCGCGAGTTCGGGCTGAACAACACCCACCTCTCCATTATTTTCTTGCAGGCGTTCTCGGCATTCGGCGTATTCCTGATGCGCCAGTTCTATCAAGGCATCCCGGACGAGCTGTGCGAAGCCGCGCGGATCGACGGTCTGAGCGAATACGGCATATGGGCGCGACTGATGCTGCCGCTCTCCAAGCCGGCGTTGTCCACGCTGACGATCTTTACGTTCGTGAACACCTGGAACGACTTCCTCGGGCCGATGATCTACTTGACCAAGACCGAGCTCAAAACGATCCAGATCGGCCTCCGGATGTTCATCTCGCAATACTCGGCGGAATACGGACTCATCATGGCGGCGAGCGTCGTATCCATCATACCGGTATTAATCATCTTCCTTGCGCTGCAAAAGAACTTCGTGCAAGGCGTGGCCTCTTCGGGAATTAAAGGGTAAAAAAAGCGCGGGAGATCGGATTCGGCCGCAGTCATGCGGCCGGTTCGATGGAACGCGCATTCAAACGGTTTCGATCGTTGTATGCGCTTACAGGTTTATCGAAAATACATAGCGAGGAAGTGAATCCCGTTGACCTTCATGAAAAAGTACATCGCCATTTGGACGACGATCTGCATGCTTGCCGTGCTTCTGCCATCGGTTGCTCCCGGCGGAACCGCCCATGCCGCTGACAGCGGTCAAACGTTGTTTCAAGACGATTTCTCCGGAGCGGCCCTTTCCGCGAATTGGAGCATTCTGGCCGGAACTTACGCCGTTCAGAATGGCGTGCTGAGCGCAACCGCCGCCAATTCGACGGTTGTTGCCGGCGATACGGCTTGGAGTGATTACACCGCGGAGGCCGAGGTGCGGTTAAACGTCAGCGGCGGCTACGGCGGCATCGTGTTCCGGGCGCAGGATAACAGCAATAACTATTGGCTCCGGCTGTACAGGCCGTCTACGGGTCAAAGCCAAGTGCAGCTCATAAGGAGGGTGGGCGGATCCGCTTCCGTTCTGGCATCCTCCAATCAGGCCTTGTCCGTCAATCAGTGGTACAGCCTTAAGGTCGTAGCGATAGGGAGCCAAATTCAGGGATATCTGAACGGCGTCAAGGTTATCGAGCACGCGGATACGCAATTCGCGGCGGGCAAGATCGGCTTGCAGAATTTGACCCAAACGATGTCGGCCGACCATGTGGTCGTGACAGGAGTGCCGGAGGACTTGGAAGACGGCACCAAAATACCGACCTCCTACGATCCGGCTGTCGTGGCAACCTTCGCGGGCGAGCAGCCCGTAATGCCGGAGAAAATTAAAGGCAGAGCGGCGGACGGCACGGTAGTGGAATCCGTCTACGTGGACTGGGACCTGCCGGCGAACGCCGACTACGCCCAGCCCTTCGCCAATGCGATCGAGGTAACGGGAGCGGCTTACCTGCTCGCGGGACCCGATGGGACGAGACATGATCTGACGGAGCCCGTGAAGGCTTACGTGGAGGTCGTGCCGCAGCGATTGAAATACTTTATCGATGCGGGCGCTTCGAATCCTTATATTTACGATGCCGTTAAGGGATTAACGGGAGATGCTTTATTGAACGAATCCGGCAACAGGGTCTACGATTCGACTGCCGGTTGGGGCTACGAGGCGCGGACCAGCTCCGGCGCGATCAGTCCCATCATTAACAAATCGGCGCAATCCGACCTGGACAAAAACGCGACGGGCATCATGATCGACGGCGGAGATGCGTTATCCACCCTGTCGTACAAGCTGGACGGTCTGGAAGGCGGCAAAAGCTACCGCTTCAGCTCGTATCATCGTCTATGGTGGAGCAACGAGATGCCCATTAAAATTACGATCGACTATATGCTGGACGGCAAAAAAGTTTCGAAAATCGTCAATCGCCTCCATCTGGATCACGAGGGGCACTCCAAGCTGGTAACCTATAGCATCGAGCTGCCGGAAGGCGCAACCGGCGCGACGTACGTGCTGACCAACGCGGGCTCCTACACGGCGGGTCCGGGAGCCGGCAAAACCAATAAAAACGCGGCGATCAGCTGGCTTGCCGTCGAGGAGCTGACGGGTCCCGCGGAGCCGGTCTCGTACTCTTCTATTGGCGGCATGGCGGGAGAGAATACCGAGGTCTGGTTCGATACGAGCGGCGTACCGATTCAGGCGCACGGCGGCCAGGTCAATTGGGTTGAGCATGTCACCTGGAACGGCGGCGTGCCTGCCTATACGGCTAACCCGTCGGATGGCGACGGTGCCTGGCTATGGGTCGGAGAAGACAAGACATACGGCGGCCGGCCGATCGGCGGCATCCATACGTACGTGTCCAAGGATCTGTACAACTGGGTGGACATGGGCGTCGCGCTGTATCCGCACCGCGTCTTCCCGATGGAGAAGACGGCGAACGGCCAAGGCGTGCAGTTCAGCGACAGCCAGCTCGAGGCGCTCAAAGCCCGCGCGATGGGGACCGCGGGTTCGGGCAGTAACGAGCTTGGCGAGCCCCTGTCGCCATTCGATATCGACTACGCGAGGGACTTTTTGCAGGTCTATGTCGATAAAGGCGCTCATCCCGGCTACAGCCGGAGCGGCGACGAAGGCTTCGACTATGAGGCTGCGACCTACGACGAGGCGAGCCTCCGGCTGGCGTTTGACCGCACCTATGCGTATTACACGATTATGGAACGCCCGAAAATGCTCTACAACGATGCAACTGATCAATATGTCATCGTCTATCATGTCGACGGGCCTTCCGACGCGCGCATACTGGAATTCTACGATACGCTCAAGAACAGTCCGAACGTCGTAACGGCCGCAAGCCGCTACAGCCGCGCCCAGATGGGCTTTGCGGTTTCGGACTCGCCGTTCGGCCCGTTCAAGCTGGTTAATGCCCAGAAGATGAACCATATCGAAGGTTACTACGACAGCAACAAAGGCATGGCGCGCGATATGACCGTGTTCAAGGACGACGACGGCAAGGCTTACGCGATCTACTCCAGCGAAGAGAACAGATACACCTATGTCTCGCTCTTGAACGACGCGTATACGGGGCTGGTCAAGGAAGGAGCCGAGGGACTCGGCGAAACCTTTACGGCCCGCGTCTTTACCGATATGAACCGGGAAGCGCCCGCGGTATTCAAGTATGACGGGTACTATTATTTCATTACTTCCGGCACGACGGGATGGGATCCCAATCCTTCCATCGCATATCGCGCCAACCATATTTTCGGCAATACGACGGACGGCGGCCAGACGTTTACACCTTATACGAATCTGGGCAATCCGTTCCCGCACGATACGTCGAATACGTCCTACCGCACGCAGTCGACGGCTGTCATCCCTTATGATCCCGAGAACGGTTTGTTCATCTATATGGGCGACCGTTGGATCCAGAGAACGCTCGAGACATCCGGCTACGTATGGATTCCTCTCCAAATTACGGGGAACGGAACGTCAATCGAAGGCCAAACGGTAAGCGACTGGACGCTGGATTCGCTGGAAGCGCTGGCTCCGGTGCAAGTGCTGAGCGCCGGCGAGCATTCCGTCGAGCTGGGCGAAGCCCTCGAATTGCCGGAGACGGTGAATCTGAAGCAAGGGTCGACGACTTACGATAACGTGCCGGTGAGCTGGGATCCGGCCGGCGTTGCGTCGGCAAGCTCCAAGCCGGGAACGGCGACGGTGCAAGGCACGCTTGGAGGAAGCTCGTCCCTGGCCGGAACGACGATTCAATACGAGATTACGGTGACGTTGCCGGATCATCTGCTTTATTTCGTCAACCCGTCGTCTTCAGAAGTAGCGCAGTATACCGGGCTGGTGAACGACTACGTCGCCAAGACGGGCAAGGCGTTGCAGCATAGCTCGGCGGAGCAGAGCTACGATCCGGGAGCGGGAAGAACATGGGGGTATACCGGTACGAACAGCACCCTTCGGACAAACAATTCGGATATCTTCCAAAGCCTGCGTTACGTGAACGACGGGACGACCGGCCGCGATCTGACCTACAAGTTCGATCTCGGGAAGGGCGAATACAACGTCTTCATCGGCTTCTACGACCCATGGTTCTCGTCCTCGCAGTCCAATCGCGTGGCGAATACCGCCATTAACGGAGAAACGGTGGAGACGGGCAGGGTGATCAGCGGCTCATACGAGACGGCTGCGCACAAGGGGATCGCGATGAACGAGGACGGCACGATGGACATCGTCGTTTCACCTGCGAACACGGGAAGCAACACCGACGTGCAGCTTAGCTGGATCATCATTGCTCGGGCGGACGGGGAAGACGAGCCGGAAACGAACAAGGCCGCGCTGGACGAGGCTATTGCAACCGCGCTGGAATTGCATGGCTCCGCCGTAGAAGGCATTCTCGCCGGAGAATATCCGGCAGGCTCCAAGAATACGTTGTGGCAGGCCATCCAAGCTGCAAGTTCCATCCGGGACAACGAAGCAGCCACCCAAGATCAAGTAGATCAGGCGCTCGTGAGCCTTAATGACGCGGTCCAAACATTCACAGCGCTTGTCCATTCGCCAATACCAGGCGATCTGAGCGGCGACGGCAGGCTCGGAGTCGGCGATCTGGCTCTGATGGCATCGCTCTTCTATGGCAGCCATCACGAACAGGCCGAGTGGGACGCTTACAAGAAAGCCGATCTGAACGACGACGACAAGGTTGACATCGAGGATCTGCGTCTGCTTGCCCAGTGGATACTGAGCAATAATTAAAACAGGCTGAAGACATACGGTTGACCGGGAACCGACGCGCCATTCACGCTTCTCGCGACGAGGGATCGCGCGTCCGTTCTAACGCCCGAGTATGCTGTTACCAGAGAGGGATGGATATGATGATGAGAAAAAAAACGTGGTCGATCGGCCTGGCGCTTCTGCTTCTATGCTCCGTATGGCCGCAGGCGTTGTTCGCGGCGCCGGAAGAGCCGGAATTCTATTTGAACGCATCCAAGTCGGAGGTTAGAGCCGGGGAGGTTATCGAGGTGGAAATCGCCCTGCGCCATGCGCAGGAATTGGTGGCCTTCGAGCTGAATGTGTCCTTCAATCCTGCCTTGTGGACGGCAGGCAATGATGCTTTCGCGACCCAACTGAACGGTTTCAGCGCCGTTGTGAATACGGAATTGCTTGCCGGAGGCCAGATTCGCGGCGTCTATACGAAGCTGGGCGATGCGGCGGGCGAGAGCGGCGACGTCGTATTGGGGACGATCAAGCTGACGGCCAAGGCTGTCGGCGAGGGGAATCTTACATTGGATTCCGTCAAAGTCGGTCATTCCGGCGAACAATGGACGACCTATGCCCCGGGAACGCAAGCGAGCGTGCGGATTGTCGGCGGCGGCACGGGCGTAGGCGACGGAGACGGCACCGGCGGCGGTGGAGTAACGACTCCGGACAAGGAGCCGATCATTACGGAAACCTCCATTACGGTGGAGTCCCCTGCAAGCGTGAACGGGACTTCGCGGATCAAGTTGAATGACGCTCATATGAAGAAAGCGGTGGAGCTGCTAAACGGCAAATCGCTCCGCATTAAGCTGCAGAATGATGGGACTGCGCGCAAGGTCGAGCTGGAGTTCCCGCTCACGGAGCTCCGAAGCGAAGCGGGGCAGAAGGTAACGGACGTCGTAATCGATAGCGGACTAGCGAACGTGACGGTTGACCGGAAGCTGATCGCGGGCTCCGCGAACAACCTTCAGTTCTCCGTTGGCAGCCTGGATGCGGCAAGTCTGCCGGCCGATCTGGGCGAAGGATTGCAGCCGGGAGCGACTGTTTACGATTTTGAACTGATGCTGGACGGCAGTCCGGTAAGCGCGTTTGGCGCGGGCGAGGTGTCGGTGGAAGTGCCGTATACGCTGCGTGCGGGCGAAACGGCGGACAAAATCGTCATTTATTACCTTTCGGACAACGGTGAATTGGAGCTCGTCAAGAATGGGAAATACAACACGGCGACGGGGACAGTGACGTTTAGTCCCAAACACTTCAGCAAATATTTCCCCGCGTATGTTTACAAGACGTTCGCGGACTTGGGAGAAGCGGCATGGGCAAGGCCGTACATTGAGGCGTTGGCGGCACGGGAAGCCGTGAACGGCGTGGGCAACGATTCCTTCCAGCCGAACGGAGAGCTGACCCGCGCGCAGTTTATTACGATGCTGGTCCAGTTGTTCGATCTCGAGGATGCGTCGGCATCGGCGGCGTTCACCGACGCGAAGAAAGGCGACTGGTATTATGTCGCGGTGGCCTCCGCTCAGAAGCTGGGCATCGTGGAAGGGAAGCCGGCCGGCAGCTTCGGAATCGGCGACGCCATCAGCCGGCAAGACATGGCGGTCATGCTGCATCGGGCGTCCAAGGTGACGGGATTGACGTGGAGTGGCGGCAAGGGAGCGTCTGCGTTTATGGATGCGGACAGCATCGCGCCTTACGCCGCCGAAGCGGTCGCGGTCATGGAGGAGCAGGGCATCATGAACGGAATGGGAGAGGGCAACTTTGACCCGCGCGGGCTGTCGACTCGGGCGCAGGCCGCGGCCGTGCTGTACCGAATGTTCGGATTGTAGGCGTTAGATGGGCTGCATGATATGGACTATACACAGATAAAGGATGGGAGCAGAGAGATGACTGTACAGAATAAGGAATGGGTGCAGGAAGCATGGGAGCAAATCGTAGGGAAAGTATCCAGGACGAGCAAGCGGATCGGGGACCGGTTCCCGCATGCCAGCGTCAACGGGCAATATGTGCTGGAGCCGGCGTCTTGGTGGACGGCGGGCTTCTGGCCGGGCCTGTTATGGTTGGTTTACAGGGAGAACGGAGACGAGAGACTGCGGGAGCTGGCGGAGAGCTGCGAAGCGCAGCTGGACGCGGTGGTTGCCGACTACTATCGGCTGGACCATGATATCGGATTTATGTGGCAGCTCACCAGCGTGGCCCGCTACAAGCTGCAGGGCGACGAGGACTCCAAGCGGCGCGCGCTGCTTGCGGCTAACCTGCTGAGCGCCCGATTTAATATCAAGGGCCGCTATATCCGGGCCTGGAATCCTTGGAAGCCTGGGGAGAATAACTCCGGCTGGGCGATTATCGACTGCGCGATGAATCTGCCGCTCCTGCATTGGGCGGCGGAAACCTCAGGCGATCCCCGCTACAAGCATGTGGCCATTGCTCATGCGGATACGGTGCTGGAGCACTTTATCCGGGAGGACGGATCGGTCAATCACATCGTGATCTTCGATGCCGCCAGCGGCGAGAAGCTGGGCGTGAACGGCGGACAGGGCTATGCGGAGAATTCCGCCTGGTCGAGGGGCGCCGCATGGGCGATCTACGGCATGGCGCTGAGCTACAAGCATACGGGCGACGAGCGTTATCTGAAGGCGGCGCAGCGCGTGGCGCATTTCTTTATCGCCAATCTGCCCGAGGATCATGTGCCCGTATGGGATTTCCGTCTGCCCGACGACGTTACGCGATATCGCGACAGCTCGGCCGGCGCTTGCGCGGCCTGCGGCTTGCTGCTGCTGTCGGAGCAGGTAGGCGAGGCAGAGTCTGCGCTGTACCGCGATGCCGGAGAGCGCATGCTACATAGCTTGTATACTCGTTACGGAGCTTGGGACAACGAGGACGAGGAAGGTTTGATTCTGCATGGCACAAGCCACTATCCGGAGGGCAAAAATATCGACGTGCCTCTCATCTACGGAGACTATTATTTTGCGGAGGGCATCTCGCGGCTGCTGAAGCACGGCGGGCTGTTCTGGTAACGGGAGGGGCGGCATGATGAAGACAACGACAGCAACGACAACAACGACAGCCGAGATCGGTCTTAACCCCCTCCGGACAAGAGAGGATATGCAAAAGGCGGTCAAGGAGCTGTGCAGTCCGCTGGCCCCACGTTACAGCGAGGGCAAAGCGAGGCTGCAGCTCGGCGTGACCGGGACGAGTTATTCGGCCGAAGCCGCCGGCATGGAAGGGTTCTCCAGAGTGCTGTGGGGGCTTGTCCCCCTTCTTGCGGGCGGAGGAGACAGCGAGCTGTGGGAGGTCTGCCTGGAAGGGATACGCAACGGCACCGATCCATCCCACGAGGAATATTGGGGCGAAGCCGCCGATTACGATCAAAGGCTCGTGGAGATGGCCGCGTTTGGATACGCGCTGGCGCTCGCCCCGGAGCAGATCTGGGGCAGGCTGGGGGACGAAGAGAAGCGTCGGCTGTACGAGTGGTTGAGCGTGATCAATGATCGAAAGCTGTATGACTGCAATTGGCTGCTGTTTCAGGTGCTGGTCAATTTGGGCTTCAGAAGCGCGGGACAGCCGTACGATATGGCATTGATGGCTCAAAATCTGGATCGCATGGACGCCTTTTATCTGGGCAATGGCTGGTACGCCGACGGCTTGCCGGGACATAGCGATTATTACGGTCCGTTCGCGATGCATTTCTACTGCTTGCTCTATGCAAAGCTCATGGAAGAGGAGGATCCGCGCAGATCGGCGCTGTTCAAGGAGCGCGCGGCGTTGTTCGCGGGGCAGTTCGCTTATTGGTTCTCCGAGGGCGGGGATGCTTTGCCGTATGGGCGCAGTCTGGCGTACCGCTTCTCGCAGGCGGCGTTCTGGAGCGCGCTTGCTTACGCGGAAGTTGAGCCGTTCCGGCCGGGAGCGGTCAAGGGACTGGTCTTGCGCCACTTGCGCTGGTGGATGAAGCAGCCCATCTTTTTGCCCGACGGCACGTTGTCCATTGGCTACCGGTATCCCAACCTGATCATGAGCGAAAATTACAATTCGCCAGGCTCGCCTTATTGGGCGTTCAAGACGTTCCTTCCGCTGGCGCTGGGGCCGGAGCATCCCTTCTGGACCGTGCCGGAGCTGCCGTTGCCGCAGCTCGAGCCGCGCTTCGTCATGGAGGAGCCGCGCATGATCATGTGCAGGCAGGAGGAGCGGGGGCATGTGCTGGCGTTCCATGCGGGCAGCAAGCATACCAACCAGCATACGCATACGTCGGCCAAGTACGAGAAGTTCGTCTATTCCAACGTCTTCGGCTTCAGCGTGCCAAGGGCGGAATGGGGACTTGCGCAGGCGGCTTGCGACTCCATGCTGGCGCTCAGCGAAGGCGACAATCTGTACCGCGTCAAACGTCAGATCGTGGACTACCGCATTCAGGAGAACGTCATCTACATGAAGTGGAAGCCGTGGCATGACGTGGAGGTGGAGACCTGGCTTGCGGTCGGCTCGCCATGGCATGTGCGCGTGCACCGGATCTCCGCCGGGAGGCCTCTGGACGCGGCGGAGGGCGGTTTTGCCCTGAGTATCGGAGACGGTCCGGAGCGAGTCTCTGGAGCCCCGAATGCAGGGCCGTTTGGTCCCATGCTGCTCCTGAGCTCCTCTCAAGGAGCGTCGGGCGTCGCGGCGCTGCACGGCTGGCAGGCTGCGGAGCGTATCCAGCCGCATGCCAACACGAACGTGCTGCATCCGCGCACGGTCATCCCGATGCTGACGGCCAGCCTGACTCCGGGCACGACTTGGCTGGCAAGCGCCGTTTACGGGCAGCCGGGCGGGGATGCCTTGTCCGAGTGGAACCGCATGCCGTCTATCATCAGGACGGCGGAGGAATGGATCATTGCCGGGTGCGGCGACTCGCCGGGCGAGCTGATGCGGATTCCGCTTCATGGCTGATGCCTCATCAACCCTTCGGTGTTCGCTTATGTGAGGGAGGAGCGTTTCGCGATCGTCTACCTATATAAGACGGCTCTATAACAAAAGCAGGGCCGCTTGCGGAAACGGTAATCCGTTTTCCAGCAAGCGGCCCTGCTTGTTTTAGTTGTCTTGTTGTGGGATCAAGTCCGTTTTAATTATAAAATTTGTCCAACTTTCAAAGAAATTTACTATTCCGCAAGCGGATGTTAACGCAATTGGCAACAATTACACAAGGATTTATAAATAATTTTCTAAGAAAAATGAGCGTCCAATGGTACTATAATGTCAATTATATAAAGCGCTTTCAATTTTGCGGGCGCAGTGACAGGAGGGAGCTGAGCTTAACTAGATTGAAATCTTGGCAACACAATGGCTGAAAAGTTGAAAGCGTATTCGAGCATGTCTATTTATTTCGAGGAGGGTCAAAATTGGGGAATAGAAAAGTCGAAAAAAGAATAGTAGCGACCGGTCTTGCATTGTCTTTAGTAGCATCGATGTTTGTTGGGCTGCCGAATCAAACGTCAGCGGAAACAAATGCAACTGAAATCGTGTTGGATCCCGACAATATGAAGAAGGAATGGGATGGTTGGGGAACGGCGTTGGCTTGGTTCGGCAATGTTACGGGAGGCTGGAGTGATGAACAAGCAAAAAATGATTTGGTAGACGCTTTATATAGCGAAGAGGGTCTTAATTATAATATCGCGCGTTACAATATTGGCGGTGGGGACGACCCGAATCACACTCACATGCGTGAAGGAGGAAGTATGCCCGGCTTCTCAACGGGTTTCGATGGGGAGGGCCAGATTCAATACAATTTCGACGATAATGCGGATGCGAATCAGCTTTGGTGGTTGTTGGAGGCTAAAGAGCGATTAGAGAACAGAAATGCCAAGCTGACCACGGAAGCCTTCTCCAACTCGGCGCCCTACTATATGACCCATAGTGGTTGTACATCCGGTAATCATAATGCCTGGGAAAGTAATGTGAAGCATGAACACTATACGGATTTTGCGGATTATTTGGCGGAGGTCGTAAGCCACTATAAGGAAGAACATGGTATCACATTTGATACATTATCTCCAATCAATGAACCGAACACAAACTATTGGGGAGCATTCGGCAGACAAGAAGGCTCGCACTGGGACCCATGGGAGCAATCCTGGATGATCTGGGAAGCCAGCGAGGCGTTGAAGCGCAAAGGCTTGCGGGATGAAGTGAAAATATCGGGCATGGAAGAGTCGGTAATCGATACCTTTCTTACCAATTGGAACGAGTATACGGATGACACCAAAAATGCGATTGATCAAATGAACGTTCATGCCTACGGAGGCTCGAAAAGATACGAGGTTCGTCTGCTTGCCGAGCAAGAAAACAAAAAGCTATGGATGTCGGAAGTGGACCTGGGACCAAGCGGCGTTGCACATGATCATGAAAATATCGAGCCGGCATTGGCGCTCGCGGATCAAATCATGGTCGACATTAAGTGGTTTGAGCCGCAGGCATGGGTATTGTGGCAGGCGATCGAAAGCGAAGCCAATATGCAAGCGGATAAAGAAAACATGAACTGGGGACTTATTCACGCCGACTTCGAGTCGGAGGAATGGTTCTACACGAAAAAATATTATGCGATGGCGCAATTCAGCAAATTTATACCGGAAGGCTCGCGTTTTTTTGAAAACAACGATGACGACGGTCGTACATTAACGGCATATCATGCTGCAAAAGAAGAAACGATCATCGTGTATCGCAACCCGGACAACAGCTCTAAATCGTTAGCCTTTGACTTATCCAAATTCTCTAATGCAGGCACAGAGGTTGATGTGTACACGACTTCAGCGGACAAAAACTTACAATCCAGCCATACAACCGTTGAAAACAAAACGCTGACAGCAGAAGTAGAAGCCCGTTCGATTACGACCTTTGTTATTAAAAATGCGGAAAACCTAAACGTCGATGTGGCTTATGCGCCAGAGGCCCACCCTTCTACTCCCGCTTGGAACATGGTGGATGGGAATCCTGGTACGATGTACGAAAGCAATTGGGAGGGCGAAGGCTATGAGCCTGGAGATTATATTGTCCTTGACTTACACGATGTGAAGCAGGATATCGGCCAAATTTTATATACGCCTAGACAAAACGGTGCGGATTATGAATTACAAAACGGACGTTTAAAGAATTTTAAAATCTATACAAGCGATAAAAATCTTGACGATTTGGCATGGGACGGCTCTGCGGAACAGCTTGAAGAGCACTTTACCTATGTGGCTTTCGGCGGAATCGATCCCAACAAGAACGATCAACAAACGATTACGTTCGAGCCTCAATCGGCGCGGTATGTAGCGATTCAAATCCTTCAAACAGGCGGGGGAGGCACAACCGTTTCCATTGGAGACTTAAGCGTAAAGCATAGCCTCAAATCATCCGAAGATTTTGGGACGGAAGCTGTTGCAGAATCCGTTGAACGGCTTGAATCCATCTATGTAAGTAAAAACCCTTATATTCAGTTTAAAATCGATGAGCAATTGGCGGAAATAAGGGGAGAAGATCTCCGCTATTTAACGGAAGAATCGGTCGCGCATTACAGCTATTGGCTGAATGCTGCTTATGCGAAATATGCTGAAAAAAGTTATGCCGTGAGCAGCGTTAAAAACGGTGAAGTATGGAATGACACGGACGGCGAGCCGATTCAGGCGCATGGCGGCGGCATTATTTATGACGAAAAAACGAAAACGTATTATTGGTATGGAGAAGATAAAACAGAAGCGAACATTGGTGCGGGTTATGTGCCGATGACGGGTATTCACGCCTACTCTTCTAAAGATTTGTACAATTGGGAAAACGAAGGAATCGTGTTGCCGGTATTCAACAATCCGGATTTGGGCGACGACACATTGAATCATGCGGATGCCTCTGAGGTTCCCTTGTATATTCATGAAGATGATTCCGCTTATCTGAATGCCGGAGAACCATTTAGCATTGAGCGTCAGGAGCAGCAATATCGGAACCTGGACGATCCCAATTTTGGTCCAAGCGATGATGAAAAGAGATTTTATAATTTCACGGGTAATATGAAATCACCGGTAAACACGCTGAAAAAACACAATTCGCGGGATCGAATCCATGAATTGAACGAACTCTATGACGAGGAGTCCATAGAAGAAAAGCAAAGATTATATCGTTTGTTTAATTGGGATAAAGTAGTCGAACGTCCGAAAGTGGCTTATAACGCAAAAAATGATAATTATGTCATGTGGTGGCACCATGACGGGCCAATGGCAGGCAAATATTGGACGGCCTCCGGCGGAGTCGCGGTAAGCGATTCTCCGACAGGTCCTTTCAAGGTATTAGATATCGGTCGTATGCCTAACGACGATTGGAGCTGGGATTATGCTTGGCGAGAAGGCCAAGGCATGCTGAGAGACATGACTTTTTATATAGACGACGATGAGAACAATACCGGCTACTTGATCTACTCATCCGAGGGGAATAATGCCACTATCGTATTGCAGTTAGACGATACGTACACGAAACCGGCCATCGGCGAAAATGGAAAAGCGATTTGGGCTAAAGCTCATGCGGATAATAGAGAAGCACCTACAATATTCAAGCAAGATGGAACGTATTACTCCATCACATCCGGCTTGACCGGTTGGAATCCGAATCAAGCTAAGTATCACACTACGGAGGGTCTGTTAAACTGGTGGTGGACAGATAAAGGAGATCCGTTCTGGGACGATTGGAAGCATACAACGCACGAGAGCCAAAGTACGTTTGTATTGCCGTATCGCAACTCACGGGGCGAGATTGTAAAAGACAAGTTTATCTTTATGGCGGACCGTTGGAATCCCAATAACTTGTCGGATTCCAGATACATTTGGTTTCCTCTTGAGTTAGATAGCGCAAGTAAAAGCATTTCGATGAATTGGGAAGAGGAATGGAATTACAGTCGATTTGGCGCGGAAGCTGCAACCTTCACCATAAGCTTCGAGAGCAATGGAGGAAGCGCGGTTGCAGACATCACAGCGAACGAAGGAGCAACGATCGGGCAGCCGGCAGCACCGACTAAAGCAGGCTATACGTTCGCGGGCTGGTACAAGGACGTGTTGCTTACTCAAGCATGGCAATTCGGAACAGATCCAGTTCCCGCCCATGACATTATGCTGTACGCGAAGTGGACGCAGGTTCCGACAACGACGTCGGATCCAGGGCCGGGAGCGACGCCGACACCTGCGCCAACCCCGACGCCTGCGCCAACCCCTACACCAAAGCCGACTTCCGTCGCTATAAAGGACGAGACTGGCGGCAAGGTAGAGCTGAATGGCGTTACGGTAGAGATTTCGAAAGACGCCATCGATAGCGATATCGTCGTTACGGTAGACATGATTAAGCGCGATGACATCAAGGATGAGTGGAAGCCGCAAGGTGCGGAACTGGTTACCGAAGTGTTCGAAATCTTGAAAGATAAACTTGGCGACTTTAAAGAACCGGTTACTATCACCATCCAGCTCAACCCGGAGCAAGTAGACCTGAAGAAGTTTAATCTGTTTATCGCTTGGTTGAACGAAGCCGACAACAAATGGATCAAACTGGACGACAATACAGTGAATCCTTCCCGCTTTACGGTTAGCGGCACCGTGAATCACTTTACGAAATTTGCGGTTATTGCCGAAGCCAAGGATGTAGAGGAGCCCGTTAAGCTGAAGGACCTCTCAGGACATTGGGCGGAGCAGGAAATCCTTAAGCTGGTTCAGCTGGGAGTTTTGAACGGCTACAAGGACGACACCTATAGACCTTCCCGTACCATCACAAGAGCGGAGTTTGTCAACATGCTTGTGAAAGCATTGGGGCTTAAGGCCGCTTCCGACAAGCCAAGCTTCAAGGACATCAAGGGCCATTGGGCCGAAGAGGCCATTTCCATCGCGGCTGCGAATGGAATTGTAACTGGCTTCGAGGATCATGCCTTCAGACCGGACGGGTCGATTACAAGAGAGCAGATGGCAGTTATGGTCGTGAAAGCATTCAAGCTGGACGCGAAATCGAGCGATAAGACCTTTACGGACCAATCCGACATTTCCGCATGGGCTGCGCCTTATTTGGCAACGGCAACGGAGCATGGCATCTTGACCGGTTTCGAAGACGGCTCGCTTAAACCGAAGGGTCCCGCTACTCGTGCGCAGGCTGCGGTCATGGTGATGAGACAGTACAAAGAATAAAAGACGTTAGGCGGCCTTGGTTCTGAGTTCTCTCAGGCTAAGGCCGTTTCATTTGGCTTGCGAGCAGCTTCGACATGGCTACCGATTGACTGAAACCGCAATGAAACGCTATAATTTCATTATTGTGCAAAAAAGTTTCCTAGGGATTGGAGGGAGAACAAATGAAACTCAAAGAAATCGCAAAAAAGGCAAACGTTTCGATCAGCACCGTGTCCAGAATCATAAACAACCAGGGCAATTTCAGCGAGGAGACTCGCAAAAAAGTGTTGGAAATCGCCAATGAGCATTTAAAGCCGGGCGTCGCTCCCTCCAAGCTTGTTGGCATCCCCTATCAAATCGTCATCATCGTCCCGGGCAATAGCGATTTCTTCGATAATGACCCGTCTACCTCGGCCGACTTGAATCACTTGAAGGAAGAATTCGAGGCCTATGGACACCAGATTCAAATCGTGAAACATTCCGCCGACCTGCAGTCGTCTCCGGCCTATAAGCTATTAAGCCAGGAAAAAGCAGCGGATGCGGCCATCATATTCGACCCTATTTCGGGCGACAAATTGTTTGAAGAGCTAGAGAGGCTGGACATCCCGTACTTGCTTACCAATGGCAGAACCTATAAGCTCGGCCATAACTATATCGATTACGATAACCGGAAGGGCGCTTACGAGGTCATCCGCTATCTGCATGGACTGGGGCATCATAAGATCGGGATCATAGCGGGTCCGCGAAATCATCTGGTCAACATCAATCGTCTCGACGGATGCAAGGACGCGTTTCGCGATCTTAAGCTGCCATGGATCGAGAACAACGTCGTGACGGGAGCGTTCGATCCCGCGCACGGCTATGAGGCCGTGAAGCAATTGATGAGCGAAGAACCGTCCATTACGGCCGTTTTTACGCTGAACGACATCCTTGCTTTCGGTGCCATGAAAGGGCTCGCGGAGCTCGGCATCCGGATTCCGAAGGATGTTTCTTTGGTCGGCTTCGATGATCTTAAGCTGTCGGAGTTTATGGTTCCGCCGCTCACGACGGTCCGAAGGTTCCGGTACGATATTAGCTCCATCATCGTCAAAGTGCTGACGGAACTGATCACGAACAAAAATATTTCGGAAGTGAACATCAGTCTCAAAACAGAGCTCATTGAACGGGAATCCTGCGCCAAAGCGGCGAGCAAGGCATAGCCTAGCAAGTTTTAGTGCCCGGTAAAGCATAGCCCGGCAAGGCATAGCGTCATGCATAAGGAAACCGTTCGTCCAAGCAGCCGTCATCCGATCGTCGGAGGACGGCTGTTTTGTTTCGCTTCCGACCGTCTGGCGAATCGGGAAGATGGGGCAGCCGGGAAACCGTTACGATTTTCATTGACGAAGGGATTGCAGGTAGAATATACTAAAGGCGCAAAAAGTTTGCGCAAACAATTTGCATCATATTAGTGGTATGTAGGAGGGATGGTTCATGACAGGCCAAGTTTCAAGACCAATTGTGAAAGCGTTTACCGTTCTAATGTCATTGATTTTATTGGCTGGAGGCTCGCTCTCGGCACCCGGGGCGGAAACGGCGTCGGCGGCTATCGGTCCCGTCACCGTCAATTTGACGGAAACGCAAGAAGCTTTCAAGAATCCCTTTAAAGGTTTTAGGCCCACCCGTTTCATGAACGACACGTCGTTCTCAAGTCCGGAGTACGGCACGGTGTTCAAGCACTACATCAAATACACGGATCTGGAGAACGCGGCGACGGACTCCGTGCAGAAAATCAAGGATTGGAGCAATACGGCCTGGGCGGGGATCGAAAGCCAGAATAAAAAGGTCATTCCCCGCGTGTTCATCGTCTATCCGAACGGCGGCGAGTATTGGCCCGATGGGGTGCCGCACGGAGACGTGACGACGCAATGGACGTCGGAAACGTTAAAAAACCGGCTGACGGCGTTTATCGCGAAGCTCGGCCAAGCTTGGGACAACGATCCAAGAGTCGCCTACATAGAGCTGGGCTTGTGGGGGAACTGGGGCGAGCATCACATTTGGCCGGATAAGCTGTCCGACAACACCGACCGAATTCCGCTAGCCTTCCAGACGGCGCTGGGCAACGCGGCGGTGCAAGCTTTCCAGAACAAAAAGGTTCAAGTCCGGTATCCCGACACGTTCCAAAGCTTCAACTTCGGCTTCCTTTGGGATTCCTTCGCTTTGATCGACGATTTGTCGGGAGGGGAAGGCATTGTCGCAAGAGATGTCTGGAGAACGCAAGTAAACGGCGGCGAGGTGGCTTACGATTGGGGGCAAAAGCATATTCAGCCCGGCGATTCCCCTAACGACACGCTAAGCGATCCGAACCACCGCAACTACGTCATCGACTGGATTAAAAAGACGCATACGACCAGCCTGGGCTGGATCGACCTGTACGATGCCGGCAACTCCGCCGTCTCGCAGGGAGCGGCCTTGATGCAGAAAGAGTTCGGCTATCGGTTTGTCGTCAACCAAGCGACCTTCTCCGGCAACGTGACGCCTGGCAGCACGATGAACGTGTCGTTCCAGGTCGTGAACAAAGGATCGGCGCCGTTTTATTATAACTGGCCGGTCGAAGCCAGCTTGCTGAGAAGCGATCGTACCGTAGCTTGGAAAGGCATATTCAATAACACGGACATTCGGAATTGGATGCCGGGCGACGACTGGAACGGCACGACGCGCCAATACAATCAAGCGCCTGCCGTCCAGCAGGTGAACGGCGCCTTTACGATCCCGTCCAACATGCCTGCCGGAACGTACACCTTGGCGCTATCCATCCTGGACCCTTACGGGTATAAGCCAAGCGCCAGATTTGCCAACACGAACTACTATACGGGCGGCAGAACGCCGCTGGGCAAAGTGGGCATCGGCATGGATCCCGCCAATCAAAACATCGGACCGTTCGACGCGCTTAAGCCCGACAATACGCTGTCATACAGCTTGACGCAAACGGCATATGACGGCGGCTACAGCGGCGGCGGAGGAAGCACGGATACTCAGGCGCCGAGCGTCCCGGGCAATCTGGCCGTAAGCGGGACGACTTCGAGCAGCGTCAGCCTGACATGGTCGGCGTCCACCGACAACGTAGGGGTGACCGGTTACGATATTTACCGCGGCGGCGTATTGGCCGGCTCATCGAGCGGCAATTCGTTCACCAATAGCGGGCTAAGTCCAAGCACGAATTATACGTTCACGGTCAGAGCCAAGGACGCGGCGGGGAACGTGTCCGCCGCAAGCAGCTCCGTCAGCGCGACCACGAACGGTTCCGGAGGAGGCGGCACGGGTACGGAGTACGAAGCGGAGGCATCGGGCAATACGCGGACTGGAGCGGCTGTCGTTTCCACTTGCGGCACTTGCTCGGGCGGCTCGAAGGTAGGATACGTTGGGAATAACGACGGCACGCTGCAGTTTAACGGGGTTAGCGCGTCGGCGGCAGGCACGTATACGATGACGGTTTCTTACTTGAGCGGCGAAGCGCGTTCCGCGCAGCTGCGAGTGAACGGAGGAACGGCAGTCACGCTTAATCTGCCTAGCACGGGAGGGTGGACGACGGTCGGTACCGTTCAGGCGCAGGTCCAGCTGAACGCGGGCAATAATACGATCCATTTCTCTAACCCGACAGGCTGGGCGCCAGACTTTGACCGCATTCAGATTAGCGGCGGCAACGGAGGCGGCGACACACAAACGCCAACCGCGCCGACGGGCTTGAGTTCGCCTAGCAAAACCTCGAATACCGTCAGCTTGGCATGGGCCGCTTCGACGGACAATGTCGGTGTTACGGAGTACGTGATCTACCGAAACGGCAGCCAAGTCGGCACATCCGCTGCGACTAACTATACCGATAGCGGATTATCCGCGAGCACGGCATACGCGTATACGGTGCGAGCCAAGGACGCGGCGGGCAATCTATCGGCAGCCAGCGCAACCCTTAACGTCACGACGAATGCCAGCGGCGGTACGGGCTTGCTAGTGGATAACTACGACGGTTCGCCGAGCTGGGCGGGAAGCAACGATCTCGGCAAGTGGACCGGCGCGAACGGGTTCGTGAACGGCTCGGGCGTCATCGAATCCGGAGCTTTGAAGCTGCAATACAACAACGACGGGTGGTTAGGCTCGGAGGTTGCCCAAAACGTCGGCGCCTATTCGAAGCTGATCATTCGCGTCAAAGGCGCAAGCGGCGGGGAACAAAATCATATCCAAGTTACGCTCGGCGGAGTAACCCAAACGTTGGCGGCCTTCAGCGGGGATACGATCACGACCGCCTACAAAAACATCGAGATCGATTTGGTCGCCAAAGGCGTCAATCGCACCACCCCAGGGCAACTGGAAATGTCCTTCTGGCATGGAGGGAACAGCACCGTTTGGATCGACGAGATTCGGTTTGAATAAAAGTAGATAGAGATACGTCAAAAGACCGGCCTCGCGGAATCGCGGGCCGGTCTCTTTTTGAATGGGTAGGCGAGCTGCTGGATATGAATTTTCATATCCAATGCGGTGGCGTGCGGCGAAAACGAGCTGCTGGATATGAATTTTCATATCCAGTGCGGTGGCGTGCGGCGAAAACGAGCTGCTGGATATGAATTTTCATATCCAATGCGGTGGCGTGCGGCGAATACGCACTGCTGGATATGAATTATCATATCCAATGCGGTGGCGTGCGGCGAAAACGAGCTGCTGGATATGAATTTTCATATCCAATGCGGTGGCGTGCAGCGAAAACGTACTGCTGGATATGAATTCTTTCCGTTTGCTCGCTTATACGATCGCCTCCGCAAAAGACTGGCGATAAAGCTTCATATCGACCACGGCGCCGTCGTTTCTTCTGGATTCCTCGGCGGCGAAGGCCATCAGATGGCTTTCCAGCGAGGCCTCCGCGGAAGTCAGAGTGTCGCTAAATCGTTCATGCCGGAGGTCGGAAAGGAATTGCCGCATGATTCCGTCGTCGCCGCCCTGGTGACCGCCGCTGCCGGTAGGGATTTGGACGAGCGTCTGCGTGCCGGTCAAAAACTCGAACAGCTCGATACGGCCGCTTAACAGATCGCCGCGAATTTCCCCTTTGGTCCCCATGATCTGGACGATACGATTGATATCGCGCGTCAGCCCGCACATGCTGAATATGACGGTCACCCCGTTCTCGAACTCCATATTGACCGTCTGATGATCGACCACGTTATTGTCCGTTCGATAGACGCATTTGCCATAAGGGCCGTCCAGAATCGCCTTTATGCGATTGGATTCCGTAGGCGGATCCGCGATAAGCGCCGCAAAGGGATTGGACTCGAGGTCCTGCATATAGAAGCGCATCGCCGAGTAGGGGCAGGTCGCTTCTACCTCGCAGCCGTCCGTGCATCTGGCGGTCGAGCCCTCGGGCGCGTGCTCAAGTCGGAAGTGGCCTAACGAGCCGAAGGAGCTGACCTTCGCGCAATCCGCATCGACCAACCACCTGATCAAATCCATGTCGTGACACGATTTGGCTAATATCATGGGGCTCGAGAGCTCGTCGTTCCGCCAATTGCCTCTGACGAAGCTATGCGCGTAGTGGAGGTAACCAACGTTTTCGTTATGTTGAATGGAGACGATATCTCCGATGGCTCCGTCCGATAAGAGCTGCTTCAGCTTCTGCCAGAACGGCGTATATCTCGAAACGTGGCAGATCGAGAGCAATCGTCCTTCTTCGCGCGCGACTCGTTCCATTTCGACGCACTCGAGAGGGCTGTTCGACATCGGTTTCTCCAGAAGGACGTGATAACCCTTGCGTAGAGCGGCGATCGTCGGCTCGTAATGCATCTGGTCCTGGGTGCAGATGAGGAGCGCGTCGCACAGCTTGGGTCCGTCCAGCAGCTCTTCCCACGTGGAGTAGCATTGCCCGGCGTTCAGATGAAAGGTTTCCGCAAACCGCGTCCGTCTTTCCTCGTTCGGCTCGGCGACCGCGACCACCTCCGCTTCGCGGGGGAACTTCCGAACATACGGCATGTAGGACAGGAAACCTCTGGCGCCTGCTCCTATGACGGCTAATCGAATGGTTTTGGTTTTCATTAGATGAGATCTCCCGGAAATCAGAATGTTAGATCGTATGCTAGATTTTGCGATACCAAGGCAAACGGGAAAGCGGTGCTTCAACTTCGATCCGGGCTGGTCCTTCGACAACGCTTCCGTCGTCGCCCTGCCAACGGCCTTCCGGAAACTGAATCATTCGCGCCGTCTGTCCTTTCGTTACAACTGGGGCAACCAGAACGGCTTCGCCGAGCATGAATTGATCCTGAACCGCGTGATAGCCTTGATTCGGGTATACGAATTCCAGACTGCGCATGATCGGCAGTCCGTCCTTCGCGGCGACGTCCGCCAGCTCTGCGATTAGAGGCCCTAATTCGGTGCGGACCCGCACGGCATCCATACACCAGGACAGCTCGTCGCCGCTGAGCACCCGCCAAGGCGCCATGGAGAACTGCATCGCGGGGAACAGAGCCGAGCATTGAACGAAACGGACAAACAGCTCGGAATCGAAGCGGAAATGGGGCGAATTGATATCGCCGTCCATGCCGCCGCCTACCATGTCGGGGCAATTATAGGCATAGCCCATCAAACCTTGCGCGATCGCGTTCGGGATGAGGCCCCGTAGGCCGGTCGCGGCTTCCCAAGAGTGCGTTTTATCCCGCTGCCGCTGGATGAGCGCTTGCCCCCCGAGCTTCCAGCACATCCGCAATTCGCTTAGTCCGTATCCAATTCCGAGCCGTGCGTAAGCCTCGCAATCCTCCATTGGACGGACGGGACGCGTCCACTCGACGGCGCCCGCAACATCATCCAGCAATTCCGGCACAATTGGTTCGCCGGCGTCCATCTTGAAGCCGTCGACCCCGTAATCCGCGATCAGCCTGTCCAGCTGTTCCCTGAACCATGCGGCGCCTCCCTCGCTCGTGTAGTCAACTACCGCGCTGTACCCGTTCCACCATCTTCTTAGGACAGGCGTGCCGTCGGCATGCTTCATCAAGAAACCTTTGTCGCGCAATTGCCGGAACGTGATGCTGTCCGGACTAACGTACGGGCATACCCAAAGCATGATTTTGAACCCTAATTCGTGCAGGGCAGCGACCATTCCAGCTGGATCGGGGAACCGATGTTTATCGAAATCCCATGTCCCATAATCTTCCATCCAGTTATCGTCAATGATCAATACGCCGGGCGGCATGCCGTTCTCGAGGATGGAGCGAGCGTAATGGAGGAGCTTCTCCTGCGTCGGCTCGTAGAACATTTCGACCCACGTACAATATTGCGGCGCCGTAAAAGCGAGCTTGTCGGGCGTAACGCCGGAAGGGGGGAAGTAGTTGGCGCAAGCATGCGAGTAAGCGCCTTGAAGCGTTCCGTGTCCTTCCCCAATCGAGAGCTGCTCGTTATGGTCGATCGTAAGATTACCCTCATGGAATGAGTAAGCAAACGGCTCCTCGGACCAGATAGATCTGCCTTTATTGGAAAGCAATAACGGCGAGGCTTGATTATCGTCCGTCAAACGCAGATCCCTCGCATGCTCGCCGTCGCCGAACGGCATGGCGTGACCCTCGTTAATAACGCCTCCCCACCAATATTCTCCAGGCTCTCTTCGCAATACCGTAATTGTCATCGCAGACACTCCCAATCTGTTTTATGAAATAATTTGCGCAAACATTTACTGTTATTATGGATGAATATTTAGGGTGATGCAACCCTTTTTCATCTTAATAATTAGGCATCCGATCTTAAAAATGAGGCATTTAAAGACGTTATCGGGATCATATACAATGAAGAAGTAAAGAGGCAAGCTGATCTGCGGTAAAGTTTACGCAAATTTTTGCCTAATCTATTTCATAGGGGGATATCAAACGATGAAAAGAAACAAAATGGCAACGATGGGCACGGCTGTTCTGATTACGTCCGCTTTGTTCGCCGGCGCATGCAGCAACAACGCGAACAGCCCGGCGGACAATAGTCCGAGCAACAATGCAGGCAGCGAAACGGACGCGCCGAAGAAGAACGTAACGCTTACCTACTCCATTTGGGATAAGATCCAGCAGCCGGCCATGGAAGCCATCGCGGAAGAGTTTACGGCTGAGAACCCAAACATCAAGGTTAAAGTAGAAGTTATTCCATGGGGAGATTACTGGACCAAGATGTCCGCTGCTGCTCCGTCCGGCACTTTGCCTGACGTGTTCTGGATGCACGGCGGCCAATTCATCAAGTACGCTTCCGGCAATTTCCTGGAGCCAATCACGAGCAAGGTTCAAGGCGGGGAAATCGATCTCAATAATTACGCAGCGGATCTTGCTTCCATCTATACGCTGAACGGCGAGAACTACGGCGTACCGAAGGACTTCGATACGATCGGTCTTGCTTACAACAAAGAGCTGTTTGACCAAGCGGGCGTTCCGTATCCGGACGATAGCTGGGATTACGCCAAGCTTGCCGAGGTTGCCAAGCAGCTAAGCCAGCCTGACAAAGGCATCTACGGCTTCGGAGCGAAGCTCGACACGCAAACGGGTTACTGGAACGACATGCTGGCCAACGGCGGCTCCATCCTGTCGGATGACATGAGCAAGTCGGGCTACGATGATCCGGCTTCCATAGAAGCCTTGCAGGCCCGTTACCAAATGATTGAGGGCGGAGCTTCTCCGACGCATCAGCAAATGACCGACATGGAATCCACGGAAATGTTCAAGTCCGGCAAATTGGCCATGATCTTCGACGGCTCATGGAGAATCAGCGACATTGACGGCAGCGAAATCATCAAGGGCAAGTGGGATTGGGCGAAGCTGCCGACTGGCAAGTCCAAGCGGGGCAATATCATCAACGGTCTGGGCAACGTGATGTCCGCGGCCGGCAAGAACAAAGAAGAAGCATGGCAATTCCTCAAGTTCCTGGGCTCCGAAAGAGCGGCGCAAATTACAGCCGAGATGGGCGCGGCGATTCCGGCCTTCAACGGTACGCAGGAAGCTTGGCTCTCTTCGAGACCTCATCTAAACCTGAAAATATTCACGGAACAAGTAGCCGATGCGGTTGCTTACCCGAGCGGTACGATGGCATATCCGGTCTGGTTCGCGAAAGAGCCTGAGATCATGTCCCAAGCATGGGGCGGAGCGATCTCGGTAGAGGAAGCCGCGAAGAAGGTTGCGGAGATGATGAACGAGGCGATTGCGGAAACGAAATAAGAAGGATCTAAATATAGCAGCGCGAGGGCGTTCCGAATGATACGGAGCGCCCACAGCGAGTAGGGAGTGGTAGGGTTGAATTCCAGAAGCAGATATGTGTGGGCTTATGTCATGATCGCGCCGACGCTCCTGGGCACATTGATTTTCTGGGGATGGCCGGTGCTCCATTCCATCCTGCTGGGCTTCCAGCAGTCGGAAAACTTCGGACTCGTCAATCATTGGGTTGGCTTCGACAACTATGCGAAGCTGATGCGCGACGAGGAATTCTGGCAGAATCTCCGCAACACCTTGTATTACGTCGCTCTGTTCGTGCCGGTGACGCTGGCGCTGTCCACCTTCTTCGCGGTGCTGCTGAACGCGAAGATCAAAGCGTTGTCGGTCTACCGGGTCATCTTCTTCTTGCCGCAAGTGACGATGCCTGCCGCCGCGGCGATGGTATGGGTGGTGTTGTTCGCGCAGGATTTTGGTCTCATCAACCATATTCTAGGAACGCGTGAAGCCTGGTTGTCCAACACCAATACGGCCATGTTCGTGCTTGTCGTCGTAGGCGTGTGGGGGGCAATCGGCCTCAATATGTTACTTATCCTTGCAGGTCTGCAAGGCATACCGAGATCGCTTTATGAAGCTGCGGAAATTGACGGCGCCAAACGGTTTAATAAATTCCGGTACATTACGATTCCGATGCTGACGCCGACCCTGTTCTTCACGAGCATCATCCTGTTGATCGGAGCGACGCAAATCTTCGACTCCATCTATCTCATTATAGGCAAGACGAACGTGGCGCTTCCATCGGTTCGCTCGCTGGTCTATGCCTATTACCAGAACAGCTTCGTGTACTTTAACCCCAACTACGGGGCAGCCATTATTAATGTACTATTAGTCATTAACTTGATTCTGACCGGCATTCAATTCGTGTTCCAGAAAAAATGGGTCGTCTACGACTAAGAAAGGGGGAAAACAGTCATGCAGATCTCGTCGGCGAGAAGAGTCAACCTGTTGATTCACGCCATTCTGATCATCAGCGCCGTTGCCATGCTCGTTCCGTTTATCTGGATGGTGCTGACTTCGCTGAAAACAACGACGGAAGCCACGCAAATTCCGATCCGATTTTTCCCCGATGCCCCCAGCTTAAGAGGCTATATCGAGGCGATCAAACAATCGGCGTTTCCGCATTACTATATGAATACCGTATTAACCGCCATCATGAAGACGGTGTTTCCGGTTATTTTCAGCTCCATGGCGGCTTACGCTTTTGCCCGGATCCGGTTCCCGGGAAGCTCCATCCTGTTCGTGCTGATTCTATCGGTCATGATGGTGCCTAACCCCGTGTTCTACACGCCGCAATATATGATGATGAGCGACCTGGGATTGGTAAACACGGTTACCGCGCTTTGGATTACCTCGCTCATCAGCCCCTTCGCGACGTTTCTATTGCGACAGTTTTTCTTGACGATCTCCAAGGAATTGGAGGAGGCCGCCGTGCTGGACGGCTGCAATCCGTTCCAAATTTATTGGCATATCATGCTTCCTTTGGTCAAGTCGGCTCTGGTCGCCATTGTTATCATTCAGATGCAATGGGCCTGGAACGAGCTGCAATGGCCGCTTATCATTAACAGCTCGCCCGAGAAGATGACCTTGTCATCCGGCATAGCGACGCTAGTCTCCATGTTCGGAACGGATTATCCGGTCTTGATGGCAGGCGCCTTTATGGCGGTCGTTCCGATGATCTTCCTCTTCTTTATCTTCCAGAAGCAGTTTATCGAAGGCATCGCGTTCAGCGCGCACAAAGGATAGAGAGTTGGTGCAGGTGTCCGGACTTACGAGAGTCCGGATCAGCCTGTTGCCGACTTTTGCGACGGCCGAAAGGCCATTCCATTATCCCATAAATGACAGCGTTTTCAATGAAGAAACAAGGAGGATTATGATGAAACCAATATCGTTACGCGGAAGCAAAAAGCCCTCGTTGCGCGGCAGCAGGAAGGCCTCGCTCAACCTATTGCTTATCGCCAGTTTGCTCGCAGGCACGTTCTTTGGCAATGCGGCCACAAGCAGCGTCCATGCCGATCCCGCCCCTACGCGGGTGCCAACCAATCCTTATCCCAGCCCCGTGGTGGACAATACGTTGACCCAGCATGACTTGACCTACGCGGAGAGCCCCCTGGACAATCCGCTGAAAGGCTTCGCTCCGTTCTATCCATGGGAGACGGAGACTTCGTTCCCGCACAGCCTGGAATGGTATTATATCCCGCTGAAGGCGGTCATGGACGGCCCGGAATCTTTTACCTTCGATACGGGACTTGAGCCGGCGCTGAATGAAATCGCGGCCAGAGGCAATCAGGCGGCGATTCGGGTGTACCTGGAATATCCGGACAAACCGGACGCCATACCGGCTTTCATTCGCGACAACGAAGACATTGAAATGCGTCATAACGATGCCTTCAAACAAGACGAGCCCGACTACGACAATCCGCTCATGGTGGAGTATCTCACCAACTTCATCGAGGCGTTCGGGGCGGAATACGACGGCGATCCCCGCATCGGCTTTATCCATATGGGCCTCGTGGGGCTATGGGGCGAGTGGCACACGTGGCCTTATGACGCGGATATCAAAGACGAATTGCCGAACCACATGCCAAGCGACGAAACGATTGGAACGCTGTTCGCCGCCTACGATGCGGCCTTCAACAAAACGAAGCTTGAAGTCCGATATCCCGGCCTGCCTGGCGCGGGGGATTACAATTTCGGCTATCATGACGACTCCTTCGGCTTCAAGGAATGCGATCCGCTGGAGAGCGTCACACAGCCCGAAAGCATGGGCGGCGCCTACTATTCATTCCTGACCAAAATGCTGGACGCAGGCTCGGAGAATAAATGGATTACGCAATCCATCGGCGGAGAAGTACGTCCCGAAATACAAAGTAATTTCTTCAGCGGCGGCGCCAACGTGGACAACGCGATAGACGACATCGAATTGACGCATGCGACCTGGATGATCAACCAGGGCGGGATCAGCGAATATAGCGCTAGCGATGAAGTCGTAGCCGCTGGTGTGAGAAAGATGGGCTACGATCTGCATGTGAAGAGCGCCTATTATAAGGACGTTGAACAAGGCGAGCCGCTTAAAGTCGGAGTGACCATCGAGAACGATGGCGTTGCGCCGTTCTCTTATCCTTGGAAGGTGGAGTTGGGCGTTAAGAGCTCAACGGGGAAACTGGTGAAGCAATGGGATACGACATGGGATCTGACGAAGGTCATGCCTAAGGAAATCCGGACGTATCCGGAGTGGGAGATTCCCGGAGATCCAAAGTATGTTCCGTTCGGCGAACCCTATTATTTCGATACGACGATTCCCGATCCGGACTTAAACGACGGATACTACTATTTGGTCATGAAGGTCGTAAATCCGCTAGAGGAAGTCAGCAGTAAGGCGAAACAAGTCAGATTTGCGAATACGGATCAAGACAAGGCAGGCTGGCTCAATCTCGGGCCGGTGCTGATCGGGGAATGCGCGTCTCCGTGCACGACGCCTCCAACAACGCCGCCTCCTCCGCCAACGCGTCTGCTCGTAGACGATTTTGACGGGACGCCGCCGTGGTCCGAAAAATTAAATGACTTGGGTCAAGGGATTAATTCCAAGGACTTTGCCAACGGGGCAGGCAGCGTTCAAGATGGCGCGTTAGAGCTCCAATATAAAAATTTGGCTTGGTTCGAGACGAATATCGGACGCAACCTAACGGATACGAGCAAGCTGGTGCTTCGGATGAAGGGAACCGCCGGCGGCGAGGAGAACCAAGTTAAGCTCGCCATTGGCGGAACTACGAAAACGCTGGCTGAGTTCAGCGGAGATACGATTACGACGGACTACAAAGATATCGTGATCGACTTGGCCGCTCAAGGTGTGAATTTATCGCAGACGATCTGGAGCCTCTCGCTCTCGCAAGCGAGCTGGGACCAGACGGGAACGATCTATATTGACGAGATCTATCTGACCGACCGCTACGAGTCAGATACCGACCCGGGTACGGATCCAGGCACGGACCCTGGAACGGACCCTGGCACAGGAGCTTCGGGACTCATCGAGAACTTCGAATCCTATGCCGATGATTCCGCTCTTAGGCAAGCATGGACAGAAGCATGGTCGGACAAACCGGGCTCGGTGACAAGAGCGCTTGGTGACGCTAGCGGCAGCAAGGGACTGGAGCTGTCGGTCGCAATCGACAGTTCGGAATGGGCCAATATCCTTCATGCCATTCCCACGGACAAACGGGATTGGTCGAAGTTCGACGGCCTAAGCTTCTGGGTCGACAATACGACAACCGATAAGAAGAATTTCAGCTTAAACGTCGCGCTTCAAACTCCCGTAGCCAAAGGCGAGTTCGGGTTAAAAGAAGGCGGAGCGGCCTTGACGATCTCCGAAGGCGGAGTCTGGCAAGCCGCGGCGTTTAACGGCAGCTCGCTGAATGTCCCTTCGGGCTTCAAGGGTGTCGTGCGAATCCCATGGGAACAGTTCGTGCAAGCCGCATGGCAGTGCGAAAACGTTCAGGCAGACTGCACAGCCGCGCTGGATCCTGGCACCGTGACGGGGCTTCAGTTCGGCTATCCGCCGAAAGATTACGTGAACAACGTGATCACAATTGACGACATCGCGCTCTACCGGGCAGACAAAACGTTGGACGATTTCGAAGCATACGCCGACGATGCGGCTCTGCAGAACGTTTGGCGAATCGATTGGGAGGACGGACAGCCGTCCGCACAGCGCACGCTTGACCTGGACCATGCAGCAAGCGGCGAACAAGCGATGAAGTTTACGGTTGCCTCTCTGCCGGTCGAAACCATCTCCAAATGGGCTAACATCAAACGGGCGGCCTTTACCGGCGAGGATTCCAACTGGTCTACATTTGACGGTCTTACGTTCTGGGTGAACAATACGTCAGCGTCGGGCAAAGCGATGGATCTCAGCATTTCGCTTGTTACGGATGCGCCAAAAGGCGAGTTTTCGTTGAAAGCAGGCGGCTCGGTTCAATTCTACCAAGACGCTGAAGGCTGGGAGACAACCGCTCTAGGCGGGGCTTCTCTGTCGGTCGCGGCAGGCTATAAGGGAATGGTTCGTATTCCTTGGAGCGCGTTCTCCCAATCCACCTGGCAGGACTGCGGCGCGTGCGATCTCGAATTCGACGCGAGCAAGGTGCTGCAAATTCAATTCGGCTTCAATCCGAACGCTCAGGCCGACAATGTGTTCAGCATCGACCAGGTTGGCATCTATGCGTTGGCGGGCAGGACGGAGGGATCCGGAGGAGGATCGGAGACGCCTCCGGTAGAACGTCCGGCCGCTCCGGAATGGGCGACGGCAGGCGGAACGCATGCGCTTGACTACCAGCCTGCGCCGGTAGATAATCCGCTAAAGGGTCTCCTTCCTTTCTATGACGCATCGGAGGAAGCTTACTTCAAGGTCGGGGACGACTGGAGAAACCGTCCGACTCAGCTGCCGTACAGCCTGGAATTCTTCTACTTGCCGCTGAGCAAGCTGATGAACAATATAGATGACTTTAATTGGACCGAGCTGGACAAACGGCTTGCCGAGGTAGCCTCCCGAGGCAATCAGGCCGTCTTCCGGGTCTATCTGGACTATCCGAACAAACCGTCGGGCATCCCGCAGTTCCTGATCGACGCGGGGCTTCAAACTTACGAGTACGAAGAATTCGACAACGGCAAGGATGCCACGAGCTTGGCGCCGAATTACAACGATGAGCTCCTTTTAAATGCTTTGGATAATTTCATCGGAGCGATGGGAGAGCGTTACGACGGCGACCCGCGCGTCGGCTCCATCATGATCGGGTTGATCGGCTTCTGGGGCGAATGGCATACGTATCCTTACGACGGGAATATCAAGGAACCGAACCTGATGCCGACCGATGCCAATCTGAAACGCGTTCTCACATCGATAGACAATGCCTTCAACAAAACGCAGCTTGTATTGAGATATCCGAAGGACAGCGCCGATCTGAAAACCAAAGAGTTCGATGTCGGCTACCATGACGATTCCTTTGCTTTCCAGACGCTCCCGCCGAGCTTGGGCGGACAGGGCTGGCATTTCTGGGGAAGAGTCAATGACGCAGGCGTAACGGAGTTCTGGAAGCAGAATATGATGGGCGGAGAGATGAGACCGGAAATTCAAGTGAACATGTGGAACAACGATCCGCCGATCTACAATGAACCATCGACGCCGATCGAGAACGCTCAGGGCGAGGATTATTACACCAGCCTTAACTTGACCCATGCTTCCTGGCTGATTGCCCAAGGCATCTTCCAAACTCCGCTGGCTGCCGAGCCGCTGGCAAGAGCAACCGAGGGCTCGCGCAGAATGGGCTACGAGTATTATGCGCCGGCTGCTTATCTGGACGGATCGGGTGGAACCCTGAAGGTAGGCGTCGAGCTTGAAAACAAAGGAGTGGCGCCGTTCTACTACGACTGGAAGGTGGAGCTTGCCGCCAAAACGGAAACCGGCATCGTGCGCATTTGGGAGCCGGGCTGGAATCTGAGCGATATTCTTCCCAATACGAACGGCTTCGACGGCAACAAGCTGTTCCAATCCGTCGAGAATCCGGAGTTAAGCAATGGCAGCTATCAAATTCTGATGCGCTACGTCAATCCGCTGGAAGATGTCAACGCGGACTCCAAAAAGTTCCGCTTCGCCAACGTGGAGCAGAATAATGACGGCTGGCTGACTCTCGGCAGCGTAGTGGTATCGGACAGCCATGCGGAAGCGCCGGTCAGAGTGACAGGTTTAACAACGACAACGCCTAGCGTAATTCAATTAGAACCAGGCGAAAGCAAGCAAGCGGATATTGCCGTAGCCCCGGCGGAAGCAAGCAACGACAGAGTCGTATGGACTTCTTCGGATCTTAAGGTCGCGTATGTATCGGGATCTGGCAAGGTGACTGCGGTAGGCGTGGGTCAAGCGGTCATTATTGCCAAAACCTCCGATGGCCATCTGCAACAACAATTTACGGTGAAGGTCGGCTCCGACTCCGAACCGAATCAGCCATCCGACGGCACATCTACTGGGCCTGGAGGTTCCGCTCCGAATATAACGGATAAAGGAATCAAGCTGGGGCAAGACGCCAGCAAGCTCGCGCGGTCAACCAACGAGAACGGCGTAACCGAAATCACCGCGACGATCGATGGGCAGAAGCTTGGGGATGCCATCCGCGCTCTTAAAAACAATTTCAATGCCGGACAATCGAATGCGGTTATCATCGAATTGACGAACGACGGCGGAAGCGTGAAGGTCGATATTCCATCTTCGGCGCTTGCGAACGGAGCGAAAGAGCTGCCGGACCTTGCGATTATCGTGCAGACGGATTTCGGGAGCTACACGGTTCCCGTCGATGTTCTGGAATTAAACGCGTTAGCGGAACAGCTCGGCGTCAGCGTAAGCGAGATGACCATAAGCATCGTGATCGACAAGGTAGCTGGCGGTACGTCGGACTTTCTGGCCGAGCAGGCCAGAAAAGAAGGGCTGACCTTGCTTTCCCCGGGCCTGGATTACAAAATCCTGGTTGATGCCAACGGAGAGTCGACCGAGATCGGCAGCTTCGGCAGCACCTACGTCGAAAGAACGATCAACCTGGCGGGAACGCCTGTCGCAGCCCAAACAACCGCGCTTCGATTCGACCCGGATACGGGAGCCTTCCATTTTGTTCCGTCGATCCTTCAGAAGAGCGGAGGAACAACGGAAGCGGTCATCAAGCGGAACGGGAATAGCATCTACGCGGTCGTTAAGGGCAGCAAATCGTTCGCGGATCTTCAGGGCCACTGGGCCCAATCGGATATCGAACGTCTGGCTTCCAAGCGAGTGGTTAACGGGGTATCGGCTGCCAGCTTTGCGCCTGACGCCTCCATCACCCGCGCGGAATTCGCGGCGATCCTCGTCCGGTCCCTGGGACTTAGCCTATCGACCAAGGCTACCGATTTCAGCGACGTAGCCCAAGGAGACTGGTTCGCGGATGCCGTTGCAACCGCGGCCCAAGCGGGATTGATCGAAGGCTACGGCGACGGAACCTTCCAGCCGAACGAAGAGATCACCCGCGAGCAATTGGCGGTTATGGTGTCGAGAGCGCTGAGCTATGCGGACCAATCCGTACAAGCTGACGAAGTAAGCCTGGAGAGCTATTCGGATTACGCTTCGATCGGTTCCTGGGCCAAGGCTTCGGTTGCCGAGCTGCTCGCCGCGGGAATCATTAAAGGGAAGTCGGAAACGACGCTCGCTCCAGCTGCCCATGCGACAAGGGCCGAGGCGGCCGTCATGATCAAGAGATTCTTGCAATACGCTCAATTCATAAACTAAAAGAGTGGTGAAAGAAGGAGCACATGACGAGCGATATCATGTGCTCTTTCTTCTATAAATGGCAACGTATTCACATGGCTGGAATTAGTGTACACTTGCATTGAGACTCTACGGCGAAGGAGGCAGCATGTTGGATGAAACCTGCTGTCATCGGTTTGACTGCGATACTTTTTGCGTCTCTCCTATACGTGATATTCAGCCAATTTATAGGCTCGGACGGTTCCGATCCGGCCAATGCCGGCAACATCGACACGGCGGAAAGCCAAGTCAATGGCGTGCCGGAATCTTTTGTTACCCTAAAAATGATCATGCCCGGCGACATGTCGGCTCGGATGGGCGATTTTGTCGAGAACGAGCTTAACGACCGGTTGAAAAAAGAGCTGAACATGAAGCTTGAATTAACCTATATCCCTTGGTCGAATTACCAGCAAAAGCTGGAGCTGGCCTTGTCCACCGGGGAGGATTACGACTTGTTCTGGTACGGCGCGCCGTTTGTATCCGTCTATTACACCAAAGGGTATATTCAGCCCTTGGACGAGCTCTTAGACCGATACGGCCAGGATCTGATCAAGCATATCCCGGACGAGAATTTCAAGCAGAACCGTATTGACGATAAGCTATGGGCCATACCGTCCCAAGCCTTCACTTCCGCGGGGAAATTCTCCTCGGTCATGGTGCGGCAAGATTTGCTGGAGAAGGTCGGCATGTCGGAGATTACGAAGATCGCGGATCTAGAGCTATTTTACGAGAAAATGCACGCCATCGATCCCACCTATTACGGCTACCTGGAGACGGACCGCGGGCACGAAATGGTATGGCGCGAATTGACGGAGCGCAACTATTCCTCTTTGGATGAGCGGTTGTTATTCATCGTCGACGAGGACTCCGGAGAAATGCTGAGCTACGTAGAGACGGAGTTGTTCGAGAAGGTGGCGAGGCTGCGGGAGTCCTGGGTGCACAAAGGCATCATCGACAAAAATCTCGTGGGCAACCCTGCGGCGAAGATCGACCAGGAAAACGCGGGCAAGCTGCTATTCCGGGTGGGCGCAGTATCGCGGGCGATGGAAAATTTGCAAACGGCAAGAAATGCCGATCCCGGCGCCAAGCTCCGCGAGTATTATTTGGCGAAGGAGAAGCCCAAGTTTATTACGACCCCAAGCAACGAAGCGTTTATGATCACGGCGGCGTCGGAAAATCCGGAGCGCGCGATGATGTTCATGAATTGGATTCTGGAATCCCAAGACAATTACAATTTTATTATCTACGGGGTAGAGGGGAAGGACTACAAGCTCGAAGATGGCAAAATCAGGCTGTTGACCAACGACCAGCTTATGTACGAGTGGATGTGGCGGAACAAGGATTATTTTATCGCGCCGGCCGGCATCGAGGACGACATGATCCACGACATGCTGACGAACGACGAGAACTCCCGGATCTCCAAGCTGTTCGGCTTCCACTTCAACGAGGCGCCCGTCAAGAACGAGATCGCGCAGGTAATGGCGGTCTATAAGGAAAAGTTCGAGCCGATCCACTTTGGTTTGGCCAGCTATGACGATTATTACGAAGATGCGATTACGGCAATCAAGAAGGCGGGCCTCGATGCGGTGTTCGCCGAATTGAAGAAGCAGTTCTCGGAATTCGGGCTTCAACGTTAACAGGCTGAGCCGGGACGGGAGAGGACGATCGATCATGAGCAGATTCAGCATTTTCACCAAGCTAATCGCCACGTTATTTATTTTGTTAATTCCGATTCTGCTTCTATTCGCGGTGTCGAACCGAACGAGCACGGATGTCCTGACGGATGAAATCATCAAGGTGAAACGGTATCAGATCGAGACGTTCGCCAATCAATTGGATGAATTGTTCTTCCGCCTGGACACGTACAAAAAGATGCTGTACGAAAGCACGGATGTTCGAAATTTAGCGTATCCGGATTTGCTGGACGACGTTTTGGAGAAATACAGAGTCAATCGAACCGTCTCCGAAGAGATTAATCGGCTTGCGGGGTACGGCGACTGGAAGGCGGTCATCGCGGTGCTCTACCCCCGCACGGGGATCGTCATCAAAAGCAACTCCAGCCTGAATGCGCTTCCCAAGACGTTTCCCGCGCAGGATACCTTCTGGCAATACTATTCGGATTCGATTGAAGATTATTTCATGGGCATTCTGTCTTATCCCGAGAACTCCGCGGAGACGGGCGAGGCGCATATGCGGGTCGTGCTTAAATTCGGCGTCGCCGCGCTGCGCAGCTCCCTGTCCGATTTTAAGGATAATGGCTCTGGAGATCCGTTTCTCTACCATCCGGGAGCGGATCCTATCTACAATTATTCCGTTAACGTGGACCAAATCGACGAGTTTCTTCCCCGGCTGAAGGAGATCGATCCTTCCTCGGAAAGCGGATATATGATGCTGGAATCCGGCAAAACGAGATTTCAGGTCCATTATCAGAAGCTGGAGTCGCTCGGCTGGTACTTGGTCGATTACGTGCCGATCAGCCAGATCATGGCGCCGATCAGCCGGAACCAGACCATGTTCTATGTCATTAGCGGCATGCTCCTGTTTATGGGAGCGTATCTCGCCTTCGTCATGTATCGCAACATTCAAATCCCGTTTCGGAAAATGATTCAGAACATGAACCTGATCGAAAAAGGCATCTATTCCGTCCGCATGTCGGATAAGCCCAAAGGCGAGTACCGGTTTCTGTACGATCGATTCAACTCCATGGCATCCAAGATCGAGGAGCTCATAGAGGATGTGTACAAGGAGCAGCTCCGGTCGAAGGACGCGACGCTCAAGCAGCTGCAATCGCAGATCAACCCGCATTTCCTGTACAACACGCTGGCTTATATCAAAAGCATGATCGAGCTCAAGGAAGACAAAGCCGCCATCTCCATGACGATGAATCTGAGCAAATATTACCGGTACACGACCAAAACGGGGAACAAGATGGTTCCGCTGAAGGAAGAACTGGAGCTGATCCACTTCTATCTGAAAATCCATTGCATGCTCAGAGACGACTTCGAATTCCAGATCGATATCGAGCCGGGTATGGAGGAGCTGGAGATTCCGCGCTTGATCGTGCAGCCGCTTGTCGAGAACGTCATTCTGCATTCGTTCAAAAACCTGCCGGAGTATGGAATGGTAGCGATCAAATGCTGGAGAACGGACGGCTTGAACCATGTAGCCGTCGAAGATACGGGCGTGGGGATCGATTACGCGGCGCTGGAGTCGATCAGGAAGAAGGTCTACTCCGCCAACGAAGAAATCGAATCCGGGCTCAAAAACGTGCATCAGCGTCTGCGCTTGATGTACGGCGGCGACTCGGGCTTGCAGCTTAGCCAATCGAAGCTTGGCGGGCTGCATGCGGAATTATGCTGGAGCAGCAAGGAAGACGCGTCTTGACCCAAGGAGGGACTGGCATGTACGACATCTTGATCGTGGACGATCATACGCATTTGGTAGACAGTCTGGCTATCGCTCTCCCATGGGAGGAGATGGGCATAGAAGGCGTATACAAGGCTTATTCCGGCGAGGAAGCGCTGGAGCTGCTTAATTACCGATCCGTCGACATCGTGGTGACGGATATTCATATGAACGGAATGTCGGGTCTGGAGCTCATCGCCCGGATCAACGAGAAATGGAAAAATACGAAAGCCGTTATCATCACCGGCTACGATGAATTTCAATATGCGAAGGAAGCGATCCAGCAGCAGGTTTGCGATTATTTGCTCAAGCCGGTATCCAACGAGGAGCTGGAGCAAACCCTTCGCCATATCATCCATCGAATCACGGTGGAAGGGAAGGAGCTGCTGGACGGGCAACAATTCGCGTACCGGTTCCGGGAGAGCCTGCCCAAGCTGAGAGAGCTGTTTTTGTTCGAGCTCTTATCGGGTAAGAAGGCTCCACTATCGGATTTGAGGGGCAAAATTCAGCACTACGGGCTGCCCTTTTCCGTCGACGGCGAGGCCATTCTCTTGTGCATGCGGGTGGAGGAGGATCATTCGAATACCGATCTCTATAGTCTCTCGCTTATCGAATATGCCATGTTCAATATCGTGGAGGAGGTATTCGCGAAGCACTATCATGTGATGCACTGCAAGGACTCCCATGACTATTTGATCTTCCTGGTGCAGGCCAAACAAACGGAAGAAGCGAATGCCGAAAGCTTGGCTGCAATAGAAGATTTGGCGCGGCTGTCCCAGCATCAGATCAAATTATATTTGAAGTCGAAGGTATCCATCGTATTAAGCAACTGGGGCGGCTTCCCGAAGGACGTTCAGCCGATGTACCACTCCGCGCTAGCGGTATATACCGATTATATCGGCTACCAGACGGAAAGCTTTTTCCATGTGACGCAGATGAAAGAGGCCTTCGACATCCAGCCGCTTGCGGAGCTGTACCGTCCCCAGACCTTAATGGAGCTGATCGATATCGAGCAGTGGGCCGCCTTCGAGAGCAAGCTGAACCGGATCTTCGACGAGCTGGAGGAAGCGGGAAGCGGAGCTCGCGAATACGGGGTCGAAATCTACGTGACGTTGCTGCAGGCTTATGCCTATTATTTGCACAAGAAAGGCAAGCGGATCTTCGAGGTGTTCGGGCGGGATATCGAGAAGATGCTGAAAATCGACGCCAGCTGGAGCGTGGAGCCGCTTAAGGAATGGGCCTTCGGCAGCTATGTCCAAATCAAGGCCTACAGCGACAGCCGCTCGGACAATATCCGTTCCGACCTGATGGAGCGCATCCGAGGGTATATCCAGAGCAACGTGCAAGACATCACTCTCCAAGCGGTAGCCGATCATGTTAATCTGCATCCCGTTTATGTATCCAACTTGTTTAAACAGGAGACCGGAGAAAACTTCTCGAACTACGTGCTTCGCCTGCGGATGGAGAAGGCGGTTCAATTGCTGAAGCACAAGGATCTGAAAATCAATCAAATCGCGCTCGAGGTCGGCTACCAGAAGCCGCAGTACTTTATTAAGCTATTTAAGACGCAGTACGGGATGACTCCGCAGGAGTATAAGAATAGTTTGTAGTGAGGGCAAAGATAGCCGTAAATCTAACGTTGCAACCGGGCGAAAATAAACGTTATATTTCGTCTAGTTATTGGTTGGACCTCTATGCGCTAACGGACCGCAGAGCCGCTATAAAGGACTATTTCGCTTTTTTCAAAATCTAACGGACCCAGATGCCTCTATATGGTTTAATTCCGTTAATTTCGGAGTGAATTTACGGCAATAACGTCATATCAGTCCGTTACACTCTGAACATGCCCATTATTCGCGAAATAACGTCCGTCGTGTCCGTTACGACTCCATTGCAAACTTAATGAGGAATCGAGATCGGATGCAATTGCCCGCCCACGGCAAAGGAGGCCGTGCCCGTCTCCTCGGACACGACAAGCGCGACCGCGTCGCTGCGCTCGGTCAATCCGATGGCCGCGCGATGGCGCGTGCCCAGCTTTTCGCTAATATCCGTCGTTTGGGATAGGGGCAATATATTTTTGGCGGAGACGATATGCTCGGAACGGATGAATACGGCGCCGTCATGGAGCGGGTTGCCGGGGTAAAAGATGGATTCCAGCAGAGCCATGGAGATTTCCGCGTTGATGGGCGTGCCATTCTGCATATACGGAACGATGGATTCTTTCCGTTCGACGACGATCAAGGCGCCGTGATGGCGGCTAGAGAGGTTTCTCAAGCAATGGGACAAGTCGAAATATTTGCTCGTATAGGGGGACAAGTAACAATTCAAATAAAAGGTCGCGGCTTTTTCCTCGATCCCGTTGAATCGCTCCGTGATCCTGCGGAACTCGCCGAGCAGACAATTGTTGTCGTCCAAGCTGTCGACGATCCGTTTGATCTCCGCCGTCAATTCGGCCATATCTTCCTTGATGTTGCTTAGAATCGGCGAGAAGTCGCAATTATGGTGGGACTCATTCATGGGTTCACGCTCCGGCATCAGGTATTCCTTTATATTCCTCTATTTGGGAACAAGTTATACGCTTCGGGATTCTCCATGAGCGAAGCCGATTAGAGTCTAACCCACATCACCGGCCGAACTCCAAGCTCGGCATGTACGTTGCGATGATAGACCTGATAGTCGGGAGATACGATTCGAGATTTGTCGGCACTGCCGTAATAGGGGGTGGATAGCCAATAATCATCGGGCAATACGGCTGCGATCCTGGAAAGGTCGTAAAGCCGCTTCACATCGTCTACCGAAGGCAAGGTTAGATAAGCGGAATAGGGTTCCCGGAAAGCCCGATCGCTGTCCTGGACGGCATATCTGATGGGCGAAAAAAAGTAATGGGGACGATCGCCGGCATCGGCCCGCTTGGATTGACCGCTGCTAATTATCGCGTCAAAGTCCGCTTTTCGGATGCGATTCCGCTCGTCCGGCGTAAACCATTGCTCCATGTATTCGGAGTTCAAGCTTGCGTGGACGCTCGACCTCGCATAATCGTTTGACGAATCGTCATATTCCGCGCGGTACAAAACGTCCTTCGCGATCACCTTGGCCCAACCGTTGTTTTTCTCCAAAACGTACCACTGAATGGGTTTGCCGTCCTTATGGCCGAGCGTCAGCGATTCCGGTCGAAGGGAATGGAATAAAGCCGCGACGATAAAAAAGGCAACGGCGGCTATCCCGGCCCTTCGAAACGCTCGGCTCTTAAAGTCCAGATTGTCCAGAAGCAAAACGATGATGAGGATATCCAAATGCACGTTAAATAAAAACATGTGCTTCTGCAGATCCGCATTGCCGTTGGTTACGATTGGAACAATGAATTGCCCCGATGCGGCCCCTAGCAGGGATAGCCGCAGCAAGACGCGATGGAAGCCGGATTTTCTCCTAAGCAAGGCGGCGACATTGGCTACCGACAGTAGGAAGATCAAACATAAAAACAATGAGGCGAAGCCCGAGAATTGTTTTCGGAAGCCCTCCCAGATATTCATTCGGTATTCGAAATGGAGGTCCGCTTGCTGCGGAGGCAAATGAACGTTGGTCAAATAGGTGGGTCTAAGGGGCAGGGCAGCCTCGGCGGTTATATCCAGTTTTTCCGCGAAAAAGGCGGGATGCATGAAGTAATATTTGATGACTCCGAGCTGGCTATATCGGCCGTCGAACAGGCTTTGAATCGTTATATCCCTCTTTTGCCCGGGATGGAAGGATTGATAATTATAGGCGTTCGTGGATTCGTACCGGGACAGCTCCCGCGGCAGTCCCAAGTCCTGAACGGCCTGCTCCGGTGACGGATTGTTGTATAGAACGCCGAAAAAAACGGACTGAAAGGCCGTATCGTCCTTCATCCACTGCGGGATTAGCTTCACGTATCCGTAAGATCCGACCAACATGACCGCGATAGAAACGCAGATGATGATTTTTTTTCGCGTTTTTTCATATGTAATGGCGTAATAAACAAGGGGAACGCACAACAGCAACGTGGAAGGAAAGTTGGCCGACTTGGATCCCGAGAATAGGAATAACGACAGAATCAGCCCGAAATACACCGAGGCCACTGAAGAACTAGCGTATTTTCAGGTGGTCGATAAAGTCCAAACAAAAAAGAAGATGTCTGCACCCATATATTGGGTCAGACATCTTCTTTTTTGTAGTTTATTGTCTTGTACCCTCGCT
>JAESFX010000167.1_pt1 | contig 60481 bp, 56 predicted proteins | sample 9269501 | NCBI WGS metagenome assembly JAESFX01 (sample SAMN14515570, study PRJNA621655) | algae metagenome | isolation source: Desmonostoc geniculatum HA4340-LM1 and co-occurring heterotrophs from cave... | place: USA: Maniniholo cave, Kauai, Hawaii | collected 2009-07-28
CCCCCCACCCCAGCCCTCCCCACCGCGAGCGGGGGGGGAGGGAGCGGAAAGCGCAGCGCCTTGAAGCAGTCGAACGATCGCCCGGTGAGCCAAAAGGACAAACGGAACTGCTGATGAAGAGTCGGGCCGACCAGTTGCTCGTCGAGCTCGGCCTGTTCGAGAGCCGGGCGCGGGCTCAGGCCGCCATCGCGGCGGGGCTCGTCAGCGCCGATGGCGCCGTGGTGAGAAAAGCCTCCGAGATGCTGGCGCGCAAGGCCGCCATCGTCGCGCAGGCTCCTCACCCTTACGTCTCGCGCGGCGGCCTCAAGCTCAAGGCCGCGCTCGACGCCTTCGGCATGAGCCCTGCCGGCCAACTCTGCCTCGATGTCGGCGCGTCCACCGGCGGTTTCACCGACGTGCTGCTCGGCTGCGGCGCGGCTCAGGTGGTCGCCGTGGATGTCGGGCGCGACCAGTTGCACGCCAGCCTGCGCGCCGACCGGCGCGTGCTCAGCGTCGAGGCGCAGGACATCCGCACGCTGCCGCCGGACGCGCTGCCCGGCCGGCCCGGATTCGCCTGCATCGACGTCAGCTTTATCTCGCTGAAGCTCGTGCTACCTGCAGTCGCGGCGCTGCTTGCGCCGAAAGCCGCGCTGGTGGCGCTGGTCAAGCCGCAATTCGAGGCCGGCCGCGCGGCGCTGAAGAAGGGCGTGGTGCGCGATGCCGCCGTGCATGAGGCCGTCTGCGCCGAGATCGTCGCGGTGCTGGCCGGGCTCGGCTTTGCGGTGTCGGGGCCGATCCCCTCCCCGATCGAGGGTGGCGACGGCAACCGCGAGTTCCTGATCGGAGGGCGCAGGCCGGGCTGACCCGCCGTTCAGGCGAAGAGCGCGTCGATCTCGTCCTGCAGGTCGCGTCCGCCGGCGGCTGCGACATCAAGCGCGCCATTGGCGTTGATGAACTGCGTCGCGCGGCCGATCAGCCGGCGCAGCGCCTCGCTTGCGACATCGACGATCGGCGTCGCATCCTGCTCGGAGGGCAGCTCGGCGAGCAGCGCCGTGACGGTCGAGATCAACCGGTTCATCGAGACGCAGAGCGCCTCGAAGCCGCGGCGGAAGGCCGGGTCGAGCATCTCATAGGCGGCGAGCGCGGACGCCGTGCAGCGCAATTGCGAGGCCTCGAAATGCTCGCGATAGCCCGTGGCGCGCCAGACTTTCAGATCGTCGACGATGCCCGGGTCCATCGGAACCATCTCGAGCAGCATCAGGGCCTCGCCGTAGCGGTTGAGATAGTCGGTCGAAAGCTGCGGAGCCGCCCCGGCAAGGGGCGCGTCGTCCACCGCAATTCGCATCGCTTTCATCGCGGAGACGGTCATCACAAACCCCGAAAATCGCGGCCACTATGCTTGCCGAAAGGCAAAGAAAGTGTTGATCGGACCCGTCGCCGTAGCCATATCGGCGGTATGTGCGGCCGCTACGCCATCACCCTGCCGCCCGATGCGATGCGCGCCCTGTTTCGCTATCGCGAGCAGCCGAATTTCCCGCCGCGCCATAACATCGCGCCGACGCAGCCGGTGCCAGTCATCCGCGCCCATGACGGCGAGCGGCAATTCATCCTGATGCGCTGGGGTTTCATTCCGGGCTGGGTCAAGGACCTGAAGAACTTCCCTCTGGTGATCAACATCCGGGGCGAAAGCGCTGCCGAAAAGCCTTCCTTCCGTGCCGCGCTGACGCGGAGGCGCTGCCTGATGCCGGCCGACGGCTTCTATGAATGGCATCGCATCGGCACGGGCCGCGGAACCGAGAACCGCGCCTATCTGTTCAGGCGGCCGGACCGCGGGCTGTTCGCTTTCGCGGCGCTCTGGGAGACATGGCATTCGCCCGACGGCTCTGAGATCGACACGGTCGCGCTGGTCAACGGCCCGGCCAACGGGCTGATGTCGGCGATCCATGAGCGCTGCCCGGTCATCGTCGATCCAGCCGACCACGACGCTTGGCTCGATCCGCGGGCCGAGGCGAAGCATGTCGCGCCGCTGATCAGGCCCCCTCCCGACGATCTGCTGGAGATGGCGCGGATCGGCAGCGCGGTGAACAAGGTCGCCAATGACGGGCCGGAGGTTCAGGAGCCGTTCGACGGGCCAGACGACAAGCCGGCCCTGTCCGCGCGCGCCGCCCGCCGGCGGCCCGGGAGCGACGGCCAGGGCAGCCTGTTCTGACGCGCCGTCAGGTGTCGGCCTGCGCGATGCCGAATTTCTGCTTGAGCTGGCCGCGATCCATGCAGCTCACATCGTAGCTGACCTGCCGGCCCTTGAAGCCCTCGCGCTTGCCGAATTCCTTCGTCATCGCAGCGGTGATGTCGTCGATGCGCGCCTCGCAGGCTTCCACCGTGGTGAAGGCCAACTCGCTGACATGAGCGGCCGTGCAGTTCGGCTCGCCCGATACGCAGGCGACGATGACCATGGTGAACGCATCCATCAGGCGGCTCCCGTGCTTGGCTATCTGTCAGACAGGCTCGGCCAACATGGTTAACCGCGCCTTAAGGCGCCCTCATCCTCGATCAGCAGGCTCGCCGAGCAAGATCGACGCCAACAGCATCCCCGCCGCGGCCATGCAAGAACGGCACCCCGCGCAGACGCGAATGGCAGGGGAGCGGACCTGCCCGAGCCGGCGATCTGTGCTCTGATCGCGAACAGACACGAAAGCCCGAAGGACCGACCCGATGCATGGCCGCCGCCCGACGATGAGCTCCCGCCACGGCATGGTCGCCGCCGCCCATCCGCTCGCGGCGCAGGCCGGCGCGCGGCTGCTGGCGCAGGGCGGCAACGCGTTCGATGCGGCGGCGGCGACGGCCGCCGCCCTCAACGTCGTCGAGCCCTTCATGTCGAGCCTCGCCGGCATGGGCTCGGCGACGCTGTGGGTCGCGGCCGAAGCCAGAGTGCGGGTGCTCGATTTCGTGCCGCCGATCCAGGCGAGCTTCCAGCCCGAGCGCTTCAGCAAGCGCTCCGACCTCGAGCGGGGCGCGCTGGCGGTGGCCATGCCGGGCAACCTCGCAGGATGGTGCGAGATCGCGAAGACTTACGGGCGCAAACCGCTGTCGGACATCCTCGCGCCGGCGATCGCGCTGGCGCAGGACGGCTTTCCGCTGGCGGAGTTCGGCGTCGCCGAGTTCAACGAGCAGGCCCCGCTGCTGGAAGCCTGTCCCGAGCTGTATCCGGCTTTCGCGGCCGTCTATCTGCCCGATGGCGGCCCTGTGAAGCTCGGGCAGTTCCTGCGGCAGCCCGATCTGGCGCGAACGCTGTCGGAGATCGCCGCCAACGGCCCGGACCACCTTTATCGCGGCCCGCTCGGCCAGCGCATCGTCGACCACCTCGCCTCGCTCGGCGGCACGATCACGATGGCCGATCTCGCCGCCGTCCAGCCGCGCTGGCGCGAGCCGCTGGTCGCCGCCTATCGAGGGCGGGCCATCCATGTGCCGCCGCCGGCCTGCGAGGCGTTCCAGTTCCTGTTGTCGCTACGCGTCCTCGACGGCTTCGATCTGTCCGGCCTCGTCAAGGACGGGCCTGACCATCTCGATCTGGTCTATCGCGCCATTCGCCTGGCGGCGGGCGTCCGCATCGCCCACAACGACCCTTCGCCCGGCAAGCTCGCTGAAATCCTGTCCGAGCCCTTCGTCGAAACGCTGCGCGCGCGCGTCCGGGACGGCGAGCCCATCACCGGCCCGACCGAGCAATGGACGCCGCAGGAGGGCGAAGACCCGGCCCATACCACCTCGCTCTCGATCGGCGACCGCGACGGCAATCTGGTCTGCATCACCAACAGCATCGGCAGCCCGTTCGGCAGCGGCGTCGTCGTGCCGGGCACGGGCCTGTGCCTCAACAACTTCCTCTACTGGGCCGACGTCCAGCCGGAGAGCCCGAACCGCTCGAAGGCCGGCTCCGAGCTGCCGATGTGCATGTCGCCCAGCATCTCGACCGTGGGCGGCAGGCCCGTGCTCGCGCTGGGGACGCCGGGCTCCTACGGCATCCTGCAGACGCAGGTTCAGGCCATGGCGCAGCATCTCGATTTTGGATTGCCCCTGCAGGAGGCGATCGAGGCCCCGCGCGCGCGGCTCTGGGACGGGCGCTTCATCCAGGCCGAAAACCGGATCGCGCCGGAGACGATCGCCGAGCTTGTCCGGCGCGGCCACGCCGTCGAGGCCTTCGATGTCGGCTGGACGATGAAATGCGGCGGCATGCAGGCGGTGTCGCGCGACCCGGCGACGGGCGTGCTGACTGGCGCGGCCGATCCGCGACGGGACGGTTATGTCGCGACGCCTTGAGGCGCGGTTCCAACATCAGCCACGCAAATGGCGGCAGACTGTTGGAACTCAGCCTGCGAGCACCGCGCCGGGATTCAGGATGCCCTGCGGGTCCAGCGTCGCCTTGAGCGTCCGCATCAGCGCCAGTTCGACAGGGTCCTTGACGCCCGGCAGCAAATCGCGCTTGAGGCGGCCGATGCCGTGCTCGGCCGAGAGCGAGCCGTGCAGTTCGGCGACGATGGCGTGGACCGCTGCGTTCATCTCGCTCCAGCGGGCAATGAAGCCGGCCTTGTCGGCCCCCACCGGCTGGCTGACGTTGAAGTGGACGTTACCGTCGCCCATGTGTCCGAAGGGCACGGGCCGGCAGCCCGGCGCCATCGCGGTCACGACCTCGCAGGCGCGGGCGATGAACTCCGGCACCGCATGCAGCGGCACCGAGACGTCGTGCTTGATCGAGCCGCCCTCATGGGTCTGCACCTCCGACAGCATCTCGCGCAGCTTCCAGAAATCGGCGCGCTGGGCGAGCGAGCCCGCGAGCGCGGCATCGGTGACGAGTCCCCGTTCCAGCGCCTCGGCCAGAAAGGCCTCGGCCGCCTCGTCGAGCCCCGCCGGCGACTGCGAGGACAGCTCCATCAGCACATACCAGGGCGAGGGCTCCGACAGCGGATCGCGCGCGCCCGAGGCGTGGCGCAGGACCATCTCGATGCAGAAGCGCGACATCAGCTCGAAGGTGGTGACCGTGCCGCCCGCGCCTGCTTTCGCGGCATTCAGCAGCGCAAGCGCCGCCTCGGGGCTCGGCACGGCGAGGAAGGCGGTGGCGCGCGCGGCGGGCAGCGGGAAGAGCTTGAGCACGGCCGCCGTGATGACGCCCAGCGTGCCTTCCGCGCCGATGAAGAGGTTCTTCAAATCGTAGCCTGTGTTGTCCTTGCGGAGCTGGCGCAGGCCGTTCCAGATCCGGCCATCGGCCAGCACCACCTCCAGCCCCATGCAGAGCTCGCGGGCATTGCCATAGGCCAGCACGGCTGTGCCGCCGGCATTTGTCGAGAGGTTGCCGCCGATGGTGCAGGAGCCTTCCGACGCCAGCGAGAGCGGGAAGAGCCGGCCGGCGGCTTCCGCCGCGCCTTGAGCGCGCTGCAGCGTGACGCCGGCCTCAACCGTCATGGTGTCGCTGTCGGCATCGACGCTTCGGACCTTGTCGAGCCGCTGCAGCGACAGGATGATCTCGCGCCCGTCCGCCACCGGAATCTGGCCACCGACGAGGCCGGTGTTGCCGCCCTGGGGAACCAGCGCAGTGCCCGTCTCAGCCGCGAGCCTCACCAGCGCCGCGACCTCTTCCGTCGAGCCGGGCCGGACAACGGCGCGGGCCGTGCCGCGGAACAGATCGCGCCACTCCTTGAGATAGGGGACCATGTCGTCGGCTTGCGTGACGAGGTGCTTCGCCCCGACGATCGTCGCCATCTGCTCGAGGATGTCGCTGCTCATCGGTCCTCCGTGCGTTAACGCTTGGCCGAGCGCCTGAAGACGCCGACCAGTTCGATATGGGCGGAATAGCGGAACTGGTCGACGGGCGTGACGCTTTCCAATGCATAGCCGCCAGCGATCAGGATCGCGGCGTCGCGGGCAAAGCTGCCGACGTCGCAGGAGACGTAGATAACCGTGCCGACGCTTGATGCCGCGAGCCGGCGGATTTGCGCCTCCGCCCCGGCGCGCGGCGGATCGAGCACCACGGCGTCGAAAACGTTCAGCTCGTGCTCCAGCAGCGGCCGGCGGAACAGGTCGCGCGTCTCGGTCGCGATCGGCTTCAACCCCTGCGTCAGGCTCGCCGCCCGCGTCAGCGCCAGCATCGCCGCCTTGTCGCTCTCGACGGCATGAACCTGCATGCGCTCCGCCAGCCGAAAGGCGATCGGCCCGCAGCCGGAGAACAGGTCGGCGGCGCGCTTGCCTTTCTTCGGCAAGGCCGCCAGCACCAACGCCGCGATCGTCTCCTCGCCCGTCGCCGTCGCTTGCAGGAAGCCGCCGGCGGCAGGCGCGACCATCGCCTTGCCCATGCGATGCTGGGGCGGGCGGCGCTCGACCACGATCTCGCCATGCATCGAGAGCCGGGCGAGATCGAGCCGCTCGGCGGCGTCGGTCAGCGAAAGCCGCAGCTTGTCTCCGGCCGGGCCGTGGCCCCGGATATCGACGTCGAGCCCTGCGTCGGACGCGGTGACCTGGATGTCGAGCGGCTTGTTGGAGCCGCCGAGCCGGTTGGCGACGAGCTGGGCTGCGGCCGGCGCGCGAGCAAGGGCAGGGCTGAGCACCGGGCAGGCCTCGACGGCGACGAGGTCATGCGTGCGGGCCGCCATGAAGCCGACCATCATGCCGATGCCTTCGCGGCGGGCATGGAAGGTGACGCGGCGGCGGCCGTCGCCATGGGCGTCGACGACCTCAGCCACCGGGGCTTCGACGCCGGCGCGCTGCAGCGCGGTGACGATCTGCTGGCGCTTCCAGGCGCGATACAGCCCCTCCTCCATGTGCTGGGCGGCGCAGCCGCCGCAGCGCGTGAACAGGGGACAGATCGCCGCGATGCGGGAGGAGGCCGGCGCGATGATCTCGACGAGTTGGCCGCGCTCGCCGTCGCGCACCACGCGGACGGTCTCGCCGGGCAGCGCATAGGGCACGAAGACCTGCCCGTCGCCGGTTTCTGCGATGCCGTCGCCGCGCTGGCCGAGACGCGCGATCGTCAGCGTCTCGTTCATCGCGAGCCGGCGTTCGGGCGCAGATTTTTCGGCGAGGGGCATGCGCGGGCTGACTGGTGATTTGTCGGAGGCTTTCGCCTATCAGGTCAGAGCCAAACAGGGAAATTTCGACATGACCATCCGCGACGGCGTCATCGAGGCGATCGGCAACACACCCCTGATCAAGCTCCGCCAGGCCTCCACTGAGACCGGCTGCGCCATCCTCGGCAAGGCCGAGTTCATGAATCCCGGCCAGTCGGTCAAGGACCGCGCCGCGCTCGCCATCATCCGCGACGCGGAAGCGCGTGGCGCGTTGCGGCCGGGCGGCGTCATCGTCGAGGGCACCGCCGGCAACACCGGCATCGGCATCGCGCTGGTCGGCAATGCGCTGGGCTATCGCTCGGTGATCGTGATCCCGGAGACACAGAGCCAGGAGAAGAAGGACATGCTGCGGCTGGCCGGCGCGACGCTGGTCGAGGTGCCGGCCGTCGGCTACGCCAACCCGAACAACTATGTGAAGGTCTCGGGCCGCCTCGCCGAGGAACTGGCGAAGACAGAGCCAAACGGCGCTGTCTGGGCCAACCAGTTCGACAACACCGCCAACCGGCAGGGCCATGTCGAGACGACCGGCCCCGAGATCTGGGCGCAGACGGAGGGCAAGGTCGACGGCTTCATCTGCGCGGTCGGCTCGGGCGGAACGCTGGCGGGCGTCGGCATGGCGCTGAAGGAGCGGAACCCGGACATCCGGATCGGCCTGGCCGACCCGATGGGCGCGGCGCTCCATTCCTTCTACACCACCGGCGAACTCAAGGCCGAAGGCTCCTCGATCACCGAGGGCATCGGGCAGGGCCGGATCACGAAGAACATCGAGGGCGCGCCCGTCGACGTCTCGTTCCAGATTCCCGATGCGGAAGCCGTGCAGATCGTCTTCGATCTGCTCGAACACGAGGGCCTCTGCCTCGGCGGCTCGTCGGGCATCAACGTCGCCGGCGCGATCCGGCTGGCGAGGCAGTTGGGGCCGGGCCACACCATCGTGACGATCCTGTGCGACTACGGCACGCGCTACCAGTCGAAGCTGTTCAACCCGGCGTTCCTGCGCTCGAAGAACCTGCCCGTTCCGGGCTGGCTGGAGCGGGATGCCGGCGGGCTGAAGGATGTGATGGCGCGGGTGCTGGGATAGGCTCGCTCAGCAGGCGTGGAAGCCGCCGCCGACCGTCGGCGCGAACGTCACGATGCCGAGAATGACGGGACCGGAGGCAGCCGGCTCCATGACGATGGCTCCGCCCTCCGGAAACGCCCTGCCGCCGACCGAACGACCCAGAACGAGGATCGCCGGCGTGCGATGGCCCACCAGAACCCGGTTGACGCCGGCCGCCACGGCGGCGTTGAACAGCGCCCGATGCCCGTCGAGGACCGCGCGGAGTCTCGCGCCGGCATAATCGTCCGCGGTCAGGGCGTCGTCGATCGTCACGGCCTGAGCCCCGAAGGCGAGTTCGGCCGTGTCGCGGGCGCGGTAGACCGGGCCCGCCCTGACAGGCGTCTCGATCGGTATCCCAAGCCGCCGCAGCGCCGCGCCGATCTCGCGCGACTGCCGGCGTCCGGCTTCCGAGATGTTGCGCTGCCCGCCCCGGTCGCCGATCCGGAAGGAGCGGTCGCAGGGCATGCCTGATGTATCGGCGTGCCGGAAATACAGGGCCAGTCCGCCCCGGCGCAGCCGCTCGACCAACGCCATGCCCTCGCGCGTGTCGGCCGCCACGGACGCGATCTCGCCTCGGGCGCCCGTCGAGAGCATGAGGAAGGACAGGGCCAGGAAAAGCGCGCGCATCTTGTCTCTTCACCGACGACCATGCCGTTTTCGGGGCAGGCCTGCTGACTTGCCGGTTCGCGGCTGGCATGGTCGGGCCATGCTCAACCCCGCCTCCCCGCTCGCCCGGCTGATCGACGCCCCCCTGCGGCCGGGCCTCGTGGCCTGGATCGGGATCAGGCCCGCCCGACGCGCGCCGATGCTCGCGGTCGCGACGGCGCGGCTCGACCCGGTCGAGGGTCTGGTCGGCGACCATTACAGCAGCCGAACCGGCGGGGCGCGTCACCTCACCCTGATCCAGTCCGAGCATCTGGCGGCGATCGCCGCCTATCTTGGCAGGGAGGCGGCGCCGCCAGAGGAACTGCGCCGCAATATCGTGGTCTCCGGCCTCAACCTCGCGGCGCTGAAGGGCAGGCGATTCCGGCTCGGCGAAGCGCTGCTGGAATGGACCGGCGAGTGTCACCCCTGCTCGCGGATGGAGGAAATCCTGGGGACCGGCGGCTACAATGCCGTGCGCGGCCATGGCGGGATCACCGCGCGTGTCATCGAGGGAGGCGGGATCGCGCTTGGCGAGATGGTCGCGCGCGCCGAAGCATCCGCTTGACGCAGCCGCGTCACGTCAGCGGCCAGACCAGCAGGATCATCGGCACGGCGACCGCCAGCACGATCAGCGAAAGCGGCGCGCCGAGCCGGGGATAGTCGCTGAATCTATAGCCGCCGGGCCCCATCACCAGCGTGTTGCACTGGTGGCCGATCGGCGTGAGAAAGTCGCAGGCGGCCCCGATCGCCACCGCCATCAGGAAGGCGTCGGGATTGTAGCCGAGCTTGGCGGCGAACCCCGCGCCGATCGGCGCCATGACCAGAACGGCGGCGGCGTTGTTGAGGAAGGGCGTCACGGCCATCGCCGCCGCCATGATGAGCGTGACCGAGGCCCAGCCCGGCAGGTCGGAGCCGACCTGCGCCAGCCAGCCCGCGAAGACGTCCGTCGCGCCCGTCGCCCGCAGCGAATCGCTGATGGGTATGAGCGCGGCCAGCATCAGCAGGATCGGCGCGTCGATGCTCTGATAGGCCTCGCGCAGCGGCACGCAGCGCAGCGCGATCAGCAGCACGGCGGCGGAGAAGAAGACGAGCGGCACCGGGGCGAGGCCCGCAGCCAGCGCGACCACGGCGGCGAGCGCGATCGAGACGGTCAGCACGGCCCGCCGCGTCGAGCCGAGCGCCACCAGCCTATCGGCCAGCGGCAAAAGGCCGAGTTCGACCAGCTTCTCGGGCAGCAGCTTCTCGTCGCCCTGGATGACGACGATGTCGCCTGCGCGCAGCCTGATGTCGCGCAGGCGCTGCGAGAAGCGCTCGCCCGAGCGGCTGATCGCGATCATGTTGACCCCGAACCGCGCGTGCAGCGCCATATCGCCGGCGGACTGGCCGATGAGACCGGAATCGGGGCCGATGATCGCCTCGCTGACGAGATCGGGATCGAACGAATCACGCTTTTCCGTCGGCCGGTTCTTGCCGACGAGATCGAGCCCGCCTTCGGCGATGACGCGTTCCAGCACGGCGGCCTCGCCGCGCAGCAGCAGCGTGTCGCCGGCCTTGAGTCCGGCATCGGGCAGCGGCGTCTGCAGGCGTCGCTCGCCGCGCAGGATCGCCACGATCTGGACGTCGCCGCCGCTCATCGCCTTGAGATCGGCGACGGATTTGCCTGCGAGCGCCGATTTTTCGCGGATCAACGCCTCGGTGACGTAGTCCTTGATCTCGATCGCCTGATCGAGCGAGACGGCGCCCTTGCGGTCTCGCGGCAGGAGCCGGTAGCCGACGGCGAGGAAGGCGCATCCCGCCAGCGCCACGACGATGCCGGCCGGCGTGAAGTCGAACATGCCGAAGGGCTGGCCGCCGAGTTCGGCCCTGAGCCGCGCCACGATGACGTTGGGCGATGTGCCGACCAGCGTGACGATGCCGCCGAGCAGCGAGGCGAAGGCCATCGGCATCAGGAAGACCGAGGGCGAGATGCCGCCCTTGCGGGCAAGCTGGTAGGCGATCGGCAGCATCATCGCGAGCGCGCCGATGTTCTTGATGATCGCCGACATCACCGCCACGATCACGACCAGCAGCGCCACCTGCGCCTGCGTCGAGCCGATATTGGGCGCGACCTTGGTCAGCAGCCGCTCGATGACCCGCGAGCGCGCCACGGCCGCGCTCAGCACCAGCGCGCTGCCGACGATGATGACGATGTCGTCGGAGAAGCCCTTGAAGGCCTCGCCGGTCGGCACGATGCCGACCGCGACGCCGGCCAGCAGCGCCAGCATGGCGACGATGTCGTAGCGCAGGCGGCCCCAGAGAAAGGCCGCCATCATCGCGGCCACGAGGGACACCGACAGCAATTGAGGCGTAGTCATGCGTCGGTTCGGTCCATTCCCTCGGCCCAGAAGCCCGCGACCGAATCTAAAGCCACTTCTTCCAGCGGAAAAACAGATATGGCAGCACGGCGAAGAGCACCATCAGGCACAGCGCCAGCGGGTAGCCGAACCGCCAGTCCAGCTCCGGCATCGCCTTGAAGTTCATGCCGTAGATCGAGGCGATCAGCGTCGGCGGCATCATCACCACCGAGACGACGGAGAACAGCTTGATGATCTTGTTCTGCTCCAGGCTGACGAGGCCGAGCGTCGCATCGAGCATGAACTGCAGCTTGCTGGACAGGAACGTCGCATGTTCCTCGATCGCCTGCACGTCGCGGATCGCGCTGCGCCACTCCGGCAGCACGCCGCTGGCGGATTTCCGCGAGCGCTTGAAGTTCGCCGACAGGAAGAGAAGCACGCGCTCGACAGAGACCATGCTCTCCCTGACATTGGAGATGATGTGCTCGTACTGGCCGATCTTCTGGATCACCGCCTGGTAGGCGCCGCCCTGCTCGACCTGCGCGCCACGGCCCTCGAAGATCAGTCGCGAGCGCGCATCGACGCGGTCGCCGACGCCGCGCAACACCTCGGCGGCGCGATCGACGATGGCCTCGATCAGACCTTCCATCACGGCCGCCGGCTCCAGCCCGCATCCGCCCGGCTTGGTGACCCGATTGAGAAAGATGTTGAAGGCGCCGGGCTCGTCGTAACGCACGGTGACGAGCGACGACTCGGTCAGGATGAAGGTGACGTCGGCGAGCCGGGGCACCTGCGTTTCCGACTGGCAGATCACGCGCGCCGTCATGAAATGCGCGCCATCCTCGGTGTAGATGATCTCGGAAGGCTCGAGATCGTGCATTTCCTCGCGCGTCGGGATCGAGATGCCGAGATGGGTCTCGATCTTCTTGTCCTCGGCGGGTGTGGGATTGAGCAGGTCGATCCAGACCGCGCGGCTCGGTATCGGCTCGTCCCGCGTCAGCGTCCTGTGGATCAGCCTGTCGCCATGTTCGGGGCAGATGCCGTGGATCAGCAGCATGGCGAGACACTCGGAAGCGGCGGCGGCGCAAAAACGATGTTGCGCCGCAAGAACTCCGATACCGCCACGATGTCAAACGGATGACACCGCCGCGCCCTCACATCCCGCCCTTGACGCCCTGCGGCGGCTTGTCGTCTGCCGGGACAAAGAAATCCGGCATCAGCGGCACCGACGGATCGACGCGATAGGGCGTGAAATCGGTGACGCCCTCGGCCGCCATGAAGCTGTCGTCGATCAGGAAGTTGCCCGAGAATTCGCGCGAGGGCTTGCTGAAGATCATGTGCGCGGCGTCGGCCAGTATCTCCGGGGTGCGGCTGGCCTGCACCATCCTGTCGCCGCCGAGCAGGTTCTGGACGGCGGCGGTCGCGATCGTCGTGCGCGGCCAGAGCGCATTGACGGCGATGCCTTTGGGAGCCAGTTCGCCCGCCAGCCCGAGCACGCAAAGGCTCATGCCGTATTTCGCGATCGAATAGGCCAGATGCGGGGCAAACCAGCGCATCGACATGTCGAGCGGCGGCGACAGCATCAGGATGTGCGGGTTGCCGGCCTTCTCCAGATGGGGAATGGCGTATTTCGAGACCATGAAGGCGCCGCGCGTGTTGATCTGGTTCATCAGGTCGTAGCGCTTCATGTCGGTCATCCGCGTGTTCGTCAGCGAGATCGCGCTGGCGTTGTTCACGACGATGTCGATGCCGCCGAAGGTTTCCGCTGTCTTCGCGATCGCGCCCGCCACGCTTTCCTCATCGCGGACATCGACCATCAGCGGCAGGCATTTTCCGCCGGCGGCCTCGATCTGCGCGGCGGCGGTGTGGATCGTGCCCTCCAGCTTGGGATGCGGCTCGGCGGTCTTGGCGGCGATGGTGACGTTGGCCCCGTCGCGCGCGGCCCTGAGCGCGATGGCGAGCCCGATGCCGCGCGAGCCACCGGTGATGAAGAGCGTCTTGTCCTTGAGCGAGTTCGTAGACACCTTGGTCGCCTCCCCTGCTATCCTGAGATGCTGAAGCGGGTCGGCTGCGCGCCGTCCCGGTCGGTGAAGCCGTAGCTACGGGCAAGGTCCGCGACATGCAGGACCTGCCCGGCATGGCGCGCCACATCAGGGTCGGCCATCAGTGCAGCCACCCCGCGGCCGGCATAGAGCGGGCTCTCGGTCGTCTCGCCGGCCAGGCCCGCATCCGCCACGCGTTCGGTCAGGACATGGCCAGGCGAGAGGCTGAGCGCGATGACGCCGAAGGGTTTCAGCTCGTGGGCCATGGCCAGCGTCAGCCGGTTCATCGCGGCCTTGGCGAGATCGTAGACGACATCGCCGAGATAGCCCGCTTGCGTATCGAAGCTCACCGTGGCGATCAGGCCTTTTCGCATTTGCACCATCGCCGGCGCGACGGCGCGAGCCAGCAGCAATTGTGCATAGACTCCGCTCTCGAAGCTCTGGGCCAGCCGCGCCACCGGCCTGCGCCAGAACGGCGCGCCATAGGCCGAGCCGTCGGGATAGCGCTCCCCGTCATAGCCCTCGTTGCCGCCCCAGACGGCGTCGACGACGCCGTCGAGCCGGCCGAAGCGGCGCAGGCACCACGAGACGAGTTGATCGACCTCGCGCTCCTGCGTGTGGTCGCAGCGATAGGGATACCCCTTCCCGCCGGCGGCCTCGACCTCGCGGGCCGTGTCCTCGAAGGTCTCGGGCCGGTGGTCCGTGCGCGGGCCGGCTTCGCTGGAGCGGCCGGTGACGATGACGGTCGCGCCAGCCTCGCCGAGCGCCATGGCGACGCCGCGCCCGACCCCGCGCGAGGCGCCCGCGACGAGGCAGATTTTTCCGGCGAGCGGGCGCGGCGCGTCGCTCACGCCGCGAAGACCGCGTCCGAATCCGCGACCGCGCCGGCCCCTTCCGTGACCGCCAGCTCCAGCGCCGGGGCCTCGGTGGCAAGATGCTCGGCGAAGAAGCGGCAGGTCGCGAGATGGCTCAATCCGCCCTCCTCGCTACGGAGCGCCAGCGCCTTCCGCGCCAGCCCGGCGCCGCCCTGGGCGAGCGCGAAGAGCTTGAGATAGGGCGTCGCTCCAGCCAGCGCCTCGGCCTGGCTCGAACCCATCGTGGCCAGCATCCAGTCGGTGGCGCGCTCCAGCGCGTCGACCGCCGCCTTCAGCCGCGCCGCGCTGTGGCCGAAGCCCGGGGTGTTGGCCGCCTCGACCTCGCCGACCACTTCGCGCATCTCCGCGATCAGCGCCTTGACCGCCTCGCCACCCGATAGCGGCAATTTGCGGAGCGCGAGGTCGATCGCCTGAATACCGTTGGTGCCCTCGTAGATCGTCAGGATGCGGGCGTCGCGCAAATGCTGCGCTGCTCCGGTCTCCTCGACGAAACCCATGCCGCCATGGACCTGCACGCCGGTCGAGGCGACCTCGATGCCAATGTCCGTGGCGTAGGCCTTGGCGACGGGCGTCAGGATCGCGGCGCGCTCGGCGGCGGCCTTGGCGCGAACCGGATCGGTTTCGCGCTTGGCCCGGTCGAGGCTGGCGGCGAGCAGGTAGCTGATCGCGCGCGAGGCTTGCGTTTTGGCGCGCATCTCCATCAGCATGCGGCGGATGTCGGGATGGACGATGATCGGGCTCATCGCGGCGCCCTTGGGCGCGTCCAGCGCCGCGCCCTGCCGGCGCTCCCGCGCGAAGGCGAGCGCCTGCTGATAGGCCCGCTCGGCGATGGCGACGCCCTGCAGCGCCACGTTGAGACGGGCGTTGTTCATCATCGTGAACATGCAGGCGAGCCCGCGATTCTCCTCGCCGATCAGCCAACCGATCGCGCCGCCCTTGTCGCCGAAGGCCATGGAGCAGGTCGGCGATGCATGGATGCCGAGCTTGTGCTCGATGCCGGAGCAGCGCAGGTCGTTGTGCTCGCCCAGCGAGCCATCGGCGTTGACGAGGTATTTCGGCACGAGGAAGAGCGAGATGCCGCGCGTGCCGGCCGGCGCATCGGGCAGGCGCGCCAGCACGAGATGGATGATGTTGTCGGTCAGCCCGTGCTCGCCATAGGTGATGAAGATCTTCTGGCCGGTGATGCGGTAGGTCCCGTCGCCGACTGGCTCGGCCTTGGAGCGCAGGGCGTTCAGGTCCGAGCCCGCCTGCGGCTCGGTCAGGTTCATCGTGCCCATCCACTCGCCCGAGACGAGCTTGTCGAGATATGTCGCCTTGAGATGGTCGGAGCCATGGGCGTGCAGCGCCTCGATCGCGCCCACCGTCAGCAACGGGCCGAGCGCGAAGGCGAGCGCGGCCGAGTTCCACATCTCGGTGCAGGCCGATTGCAGCAGCGCCGGCAGGCCCTGCCCGCCATGCTCCTCCGGTCCCGGCAGCGCGTTCCAGCCGGCTTCGGCCCAGGCCGTATAGGCCTCCTTCCAACCCGGCGGCGTGGTGACGACGCCGTCCTTCAGCGTCGAGCCGTGCTTGTCGCCGACGCGGTTCAGCGGCGCGATCACGTCGTTTGCGAACTTGGCCGCCTCGTCGAGCACGGCCTCCACGACGCCGCCCTCCAGTTCCGGCGCCAGCCCCTCGGCGATCAGCGCGTCGAGGCCCGCGACATGGCGCATGGTGGCGAGGATGTCGTCGACCGGGGCGCGGTAGCTCATGAAACGTCTCCCTGAAGTCTTGCGGACCTCGCCTGCCGGCTGGCCGCGTCTTTGATTTTGGCGTTGCCGCGATGGTAGCGAGGAACTATCCCCGACGCCACGAGGGCCATGCGCGATCTTGCGGGCGAACTTGCGGGGACAGGCAGCCTCCAGTATAGTTTATATATAAACCATATCAGGTCAATCGTGCAGCAGCGCATCACCCGGACATTGGAGGCAAGCGAAGCCGGGATCGCCCAAGCGGCAGCGCTCTTGCGCGAGGGCGGGCTGGTGGCGCTGCCGACCGAGACGGTCTATGGGCTGGCGGCCGACGCCACCTCCGGCACGGCGGTCGCCGGCATCTACGCCGCCAAGGAGCGGCCGAGCTTCAACCCGCTGATCGCGCATCTGCCCGATCTGGCGGCGGCGCAACGTCAGGGACTGTTCGACGCGAACGCATTGGCTCTGGCGCGCGCCTTCTGGCCGGGCCCGCTGACGCTGGTCGTGCCGGTCTCGGCAAGCTGCACGGTCTGCGACCTCGCCCGCGCCGGGCTCGACACCGTGGCGCTGCGCGTGCCGTCGCATTCGGTGGCGCAGGCGGTGCTGCGCGAGGCCGGACGCCCGATTGCCGCGCCCTCGGCCAACCGCTCGGGCCGCGTCAGCGCCACCAGCGCCGCCCATGTGCTGGCCGATCTCGACGGCCGCATCGACGCCGTGCTCGACGCCGGCCCAACGGAGGTCGGGGTGGAGTCGACCATCGTCGCCTGTCTCGACGGCACGCCGCGCCTGCTGCGACCGGGCGGCATTCCGCGCGCCGCGATAGAGGGCGTGATCGGGCGCGCGCTGGTCTTGGCCGGAGAGGCCGGCAACGCGCCGATCGCGCCCGGCCTGCTCGCCTCGCATTACGCGCCGCACGCCGGCGTCAGGCTGGAGGCAGCGGGGCCGCAGGCCGGCGAGGCCTGGCTCGGCTTCGGGCCGGAACCGGACGGCGTTGCCTCGGCGCTGATGGCGCTCAACCTCAGCCCATCGGGCGATCTCAACGAGGCGGCAGCCAACCTGTTCGGCCATCTGCGCCGGCTCGATGCCACTGGGCCCGCCAGCATCGCGGTCGCGCCCATCCCCGAGCACGGTCTCGGCGAGACGATCAACGACCGGCTGAGGCGCGCCGCAGCGCCGCGCTGAAGCGGGAGACACAACTGCCGGCTAGAATGCCGCTCTGCGCTCCGTTGCGCGCAGGCTTTCGCGCAAGTCGGTTCTCCGGCCGAGCGGTCAACGATGTCACGCCTGGTCCAGCCACGCCATGATCTGCGGCAGCGCGACGCGCGGCGTCGTTTGATGGTTGGCTTCGACGACGATCCGCTGGCCGAAGCTGCTTGCCGAGTCGTTCATCGCCGGCCGATCGCCAGTGCCGACGACCCAGAGCACGCGCGTGCCGCCCGCGTTGCCGCGAGCCGCCTGCCCCGCCGGGCCGGAGGGATCGAAGAAGTCGAGATAGGCCTGCGCCGTCGTCGTGATCGGATAGGTGCGGCCTTGATTGAAATCGTCGAACTGGGCCTTCTGCCGCCCCTGTCCGGCCGCTACCATCGCCCTGGCGCGAGCGAGACTGTCGCCAGTCACGCGGGCGATGAAGTCAGGCCGATGGCCATGCGCCATCGCCAGCACGAGCACCACTCCGCCACGCCGAGCCGCGTATCCGATAGACAGGTTTGAGCCGAGGCTGTGCCCACCGAGCACGATCCGGCTCACTCCCGCGCGCTGCAGCCCGGCGACCGCAGCGCCGATCTCATCGAGCGTCTCGTCGTAAGTGCGGAAACCGCGTAGCCATGACATTGTAGGGGTAGCGACGCGCGCGCCGCGTGCGCGGAGCGCCTGGGCAAGCGGCGCGATCAAATGCGCGCCCCCTGCCTTGCCGTGAACCAGGACAAAACCAGTCGAGCGGTAATCGAGCGCCCGAACGGGCGCAGGTGTCAGCGTCGCGAGAAGCGCTGCGCCGCCTCCCGCAAGCAGGGCGCGACGGGAGGTCGCGGCATGGCCGCCATTGTCGTCATCGGCATTGTCCATGGGTCATCTCGCAAGGTAAACGGTGCTGTTACGCTACAGTAGCCCGATCGGCAGTAACCTCCCAAATGGGAGGCCCTCGCGTTCTCCCACGCCACGGCGGATGACGCGTTCCGCTCGTCACAAGCGCGGAGCGCAGCCGGTCCCAAGCTGATCGATGTGGATCGAGCGCCCACTGACGCCGCCGCTCGGATCCCGAAAGGACCTCGCTCTTCGATATCGAACCAGTCATAGACACGCCGTGACTCCTGGACCTTACGGAGGTGGGAGGCCGTGTCCGATCGATTGGGGGGCTGCTTCAATCGGGAGCATCAGGGGAAAGAGCCCGCCTCACCGACAAGGACATGCGAGGGCGTGGCGTACGCGACCGTTCTGGAAGGGGTGTTCAGCGCTTCGCCATCCATCCTCTCCCGGCTTGCGGGAGGAGGCAGCGAACCTCGCGCGCAGTCGCCAAAGCCTCAGCCTAACTTGCATGGATGCAAGATATCGGCTTGGGTTTCCGCAGCATCAGGAAACCCGCCGCCGATGAACTCCAATCTCGCCTGGGACGATTTCCGCCTCATCAAGGCGATCGCCGACCATGACGGGCTGACCGGGGCAGCGGCCGCGCTGAACGTCAACCACTCCACAGTCTTCCGCCGCCTCGGGCAGATCGAGGAGCAGCTCGGCCTGCCCCTGTTCGAGCGCCGCAAGACCGGCTATGTCGCCACCGTCGCCGGCGCGGAGATGGCGGCGCTTGCCGGCCGCATGGAGGAGGACGTCACGGCGTTCGGCCGCAGGCTGGCGGGCCGCGACGTCGCGCCGTCCGGCGAGGTCCGCGTCACCACCACCGACACGCTCTATCTCAACGTGCTGCTGCCGATCTTCGCCGCGTTCAGGCTGGCGAACCCGGCGATCCGGCTCGATGTCGTGATCGGTAACCAGACGCTGAACCTGTCGCGGCGCGACGCCGATGTCGCCATCCGCGCCAGCGACACGCCGGGCGAGACGCTGGTCGGCCGCAGGCTGGCGACCCTGACCTGGGCGATCTATGGCCGGGCGCAGGACGGTCTCAATGCCGATGAGAGCGCCGATTCCAGCCTGCTCTTCCAGCGCGACTGGGTCACGCTGGGCGACCAGCTCGGCTATGTGAAGGCCGCCCGCTATGTCCGCGACCGGGTCGCGCCCGAGAAGATCGCGCTCAAGAGCTCGGCCGTGCTGGGCATGACGGAAGCGGTCGAGCAGGGGCTCGGCATCGGCCCCCTGCCCTGCTTCATCGCCGACCAGCGCCCGGGCCTGATCCGCCTGATGCCGCCCGACCCGGATTTTTCCACGGGGCTTTGGATTCTGACGCATCCGGACATCCGGAATGCGCCAAGGGTCAGGGCGTTCATGGAGTTCGTCGGCGGGGAGTTGGCGAAGAAGCGCGGGCTGATCGAGGGGGCGGGCTAACCCACCTCCACCACGACCCGCCCCCTCACCTTCCCTTCGACGATCGCCTTCCCCGTCTCGACAACGCTCTCGAGCGGGATCGTCGTTGTCATCGTCGCGAGCTTTCCCCGGTCGAGGTCGCTCGCAAGCCTCGCCCAGGCCTCGAGCCGGCGGGCTTTCGGGCACATTACCGAATCGACGCCGAACAGCGCCACGCCGCGCAGGATGAAGGGCGCGACCGAGGCCGGCAGGTCCATGCCCTGCGCCAGCCCGCAGGCGGCGACCGCCCCGCCATATTTCGTCATGGACAGGAGATTGGCGAGCGTGTGCGAGCCGACCGCGTCGACGCCGGCGATCCAGCGCTCCTTGCCGAGCGGGCGCCCCGGCGCCGAATGCTCGTTGCGGTCGATGATCTCGGCCGCGCCGAGGCCCCTGAGATAGTCGGCCTCCTCGGCCCGGCCGGTCGAGGCGATCACATGCCAGCCGGCTTTCGCCAGCAGCGCGATGGCGACCGAGCCGACGCCGCCGGCCGCGCCCGTGACCACGACGGGGCCGTCGGCGGGCTTGAGGCCGTGCTTCTCCAGCGCCAGCACGCAGAGCATCGCGGTGTAGCCGGCGGTGCCGATCGCCATCGCCTCGGCCGGGTTCATGCCCTCCGGCAGCGGCACCAGCCAGTCGCCCTTGACGCGGCTCTTCCGGGCATAGGCGCCGAGATGCGTCTCGCCCGTGCCCCAGCCGTTGAGGATGACGAGGTCGCCCGGCTTGAAATCGGGATGGTCGGAGGTCTCGACCCGGCCCGAAAAGTCGATGCCCGGGATCATCGGCCAGCGTCGCACCACCGGGGCCTTGCCGGTGATGGCAAGGCCGTCCTTGTAGTTCACCGTCGAATGCGTGACGCGGACGGTGACGTCGCCCTCCATCAGTTCGCTCTCGGCGAAATCGGTGAGGTTGAGATTGGTGCCGGTCTCGCCCTTGGTCGCGACGAGGGCCTTGAAGGTGGACATGGGCGCTTGCTCCGATTGAGACGCCCCTCCCCACTGCCCTCATCCTGAGGAGCGAGCAAAGCTCGCGTCTCGAAGGATGCTCCAGCGAAACGCTTTCATCGCAAACTGGAGCATCCTTCGAGACGCCGCTTCGCGGCTCCTCAGGATGAGGGCGGTGGGAGAGTGAGCCAACATGCGGCCATGAATACGCGTCGGGCCGCCACTCGCAAGCGGCAAGCCCGTGCGTATTTGCTCACGCCGGCTGCGCCACAGGCCTCTCCACCGCCTTCTCGACGATCGGCAGGTTGATCAGCGCCGAGGCGATGCCGAGCGCGATCGAAAGCCACCAGACGATCTGGTAGGAGCCGAAGGCCTCGTAGAGCACGCCGCCGAGCAGCACGCCCAGAAAGCCGCCGACCTGATGCGAGAAGAAGGCGAAGCCATAGAGCATCGCCATGTATTTCGTGCCGAACATCAGCATGACCAGCGAGGAGGTCGGCGGGATGGTCGAGAGCCAGAACAGGCCGATGACCGCCCCAAACGCGATCGCGGTCGCCGGGCTCGGCGGCAGCAGGATGAAGGCGAGGATGGCGAGCGAGCGGCCGAGATAGATCAGCGCCAGCAGATGGCGCTTGGGCATGCGCGAGGTCAGCCAGCCCGAGCCGAGCGAGCCCGCCGCGTTGAACAGCCCGATGACGGCGAGCGTCCAGCCGCCGACCCAGGCCGCCATGCCGACATCCTTGAGATAGGCCGGCATATGGGCGGTGATGAAGGCGAGCTGGAAGCCGCAGGTGAAGAAGCCGAGCACCAGCAGCACATAGGAGCGGTGCCGGAAGGCCTCGGTCAGCGCCTGCATGATCGACTGGTTGGGCAGGCTGGCGGCGGAAGTCTGCGTGGCGCTCGGCTTGCGGCTCGCCAGCACGACCGTCAGCGGCATCACCAGCAGCACCGAGACGGCGAAGACGTAGAGCGCCTGATGCCAGCCGATCTGCTCGATCAGCACATTGCCGAAGGGCGGGAACAGGAACTGGCCGAAGGAGCCGGCCGCCGTGCCCGCGCCAAAGGCCATCGGCCGCCAGCTTTCCGGAAGGAGCTTGCCGAATGCGGCGAGCACGAGGTTGAAGGAGCAGGCCGAGAGCCCGAAGCCGATCAGCACCCCGGCGCTCAGATGCATGGCGAGCGGGGTGGTGGCCAGCCCCATGCCGACCAGGCCGAGCGCATAGAGCACCGCCCCGAAGCAGAGCACGCGCACCGTGCCGAAACGGTCCGCGACCGCGCCCGCGAAGGGCGCGCCGAGGCCCCAGAGCAGGTTCTGGATGGCGATGGCGAGGCTGAAGGTGTCGCGGCCCCAGCCGAATTCCAGCGTCATCGGAATCTGGAACAGGCCGGCGCTGGCGCGCGGGCCGAAGGTGATCAGCGCGATCAGGCAGCCGCCGGCGACGATGATCTCCGGAGCGTAGGTCCGCGGGGCCTTTTCGCTGGTGGCAGGCTCGGCGCTCATGGGCGGGTCTCCGGCGGCGGCATCTTCGTGTGTCTGCACGATAGCGCCGCGCACCGCAGCGCAACAACGCCTTTTCGTGACATCGGGCATCACAGGCTTGCATGACCACGGGCCAGTGAGGTCGCATTCGCCTCATCCCGTTAACCCCGCCTCAACCCTGTGCGGAGAACATCGGCCTGTCGCATCGATGCCACGCTGGCTGCTGCGGTGCTGCGGTTCGGAAGCGTGAGTGGGCGGCCTTGGGTCAGTTGCGTGTGCACAGGCGGATGAGGCGGAGGCGGTCGCTCAGGCTGCAATGGGCTGCGTCAACCGTCGCGCCCTGGGCGCTGTCTGTCGGGCTGCTGGTCTCCTTCACGGCGTCGGCCGGCCAGACCGACCATGCCGACGGGCTGCCCGCCTCGCTGATCCAGCGCGCCGCGCCCGCGCCGCAATCGGCGCTCGAGGAAGGCCCCTCGCTGCTGATCGCCGCCAGCGCCTTCCGGCTGCCGGGCCTCTCGCTGTCCTCCTCCTTCAGGCAGGCGAGCCTGTCCTTCGACGACCCCGAGCGCCGCGTCGCGATCGACCCGCGCCAGCCGCGCGAAGACATGAAGCGCGCGGCCAAGGCGTTTCCCGAGATCGACCGCAGCGCCAAGGGCGATCCGCTGCCGGCCTTAAGGCCGAGCCTGTCGCGGCGCGGCGACCCGCTCGAACTGACCCGCGTCGTCTTCGGCGACACGCAGCCCGGCCTGATCTCGGGCGGTTTCACGCTCGACGCCCTGCGCGCGACGGACGGCGTCGAGGGGCCCCGCACCGGCTTCATGCCCCATGCCGACGAGGAGGGGCTGACCGACCCGGCCCTGTCGGAAGCCTCGCCGAATTCGCTGAGGCCCGTCATCACCTCGGCGCGCGCCGCCGAACTGCATCTGGAGAGCATCGACGGCTCGACGCCGTTCACCTCCGGACGCAGCGCGACCACGGCCTCGACCACGCCGTCCGTGCGCCATGACGTCGTCACGCTCGCCCCGCTCGCGCCGCAGCCCGCTCTGGTCGCGCTGGCGCGCCCGACCGCGCACGCCGGCACGCCGGCCGCCGGCCTCGCACGCCCCTCGACCCCCGGCCCGCGCGAGATCTACACCAGCCTGATCGCCGAGGGCGACATGGCCAAGCAGCAGCGCTGCCTGGCGGAAGCGGTCTATTTCGAGGCGCGCTCGGAATCGGAGGAGGGCCGCGCGGCGGTCGCGCAGGTCGTGCTCAACCGGGTCAAGAGCGAACTCTACCCCAACACGGTCTGCGGCGTGGTCTACCAGAACAGCCACCGGCACCTGGCCTGTCAGTTCACCTTCACCTGCGAGGGCAAATCGCTCCGCATCACCGAGCCGGAGCCCTGGCGCGCCGCGGTGAGGATCGCCCGCGAGGTCTATGAGGGCGCGACCTACCTCCCCGAGGTTGGCGCCTCGACGCATTACCACGCCAATTATGTGCGCCCGTATTGGGCCAAGAAGCTGAAGAAGATGGATACGATCGGGCAGCACGTGTTCTACAAGCTGCGGCCGGGGCAGACGTGAGGGTGTAGCGCGAACGATCACATGGCGACAGATTCAGTTCTGCGCCCAGTTCGTCGCGAGTTGCATGAGCCGGGGTCGATGAAGTCTCCCTTGCGAAGCCGACTGGCCGCCCCTTCGATTGGCAGAAGTAGCTCCAACCGGTCGACACCGGTTTTGCTCTTGCTCGAACGGACAGGCGCGGATCGAACACGAGGGATCGCAGGGAGCGTTGGCTCGCGTCCTTCCAAAAGGTCCACCATCGCAACGATCTGGATGCGGGATAGACGCCCGTGCGCTGATCGCGAGACGAACCCAGCGCCGGCCGTCTCGGCGATCATCGGCTTGGTCGGTTCAGCCAAGGTCAGTCGGGGCGCCTCCCCCGACTAGCACCCTCACGAAACCCCCGATATACACCCCGCCCAAGGCCGCTCCGGCCCGCCGCGCGCCGGCTGTCACGCCTACCCCTAGTCGAGAGGGTTCATGGAAATCATCGGTGAGCGCGGGCCTTTCGCCCGGTTTGCGGCGCAGGCTCTGCGCTCCGAACGCTTCATGCTGTTCGATGTCGGCTGCAGCGGCGGCATCGACGGCATCTGGCGGTTGTTCGGGGAGCGCCTCTCCTCATTCGGCTTCGATCCCAGCGTGGCCGAGATCGCGCGCCTGCGCGGGCTCGAGCCCTCGCCCGAGATCGCCTATGAGGCCGCCTTCGTCGGCGTGCCCGACGATCATCCGATCCGGCTCAGGCGGGGGCAGCGCCCCTTCACCGAGCGCAACCCCTGGAACCGGCTGACGGCGGCGCGCACGGTCGAGATCATGGCCGAGCAGATCAAGGCGTCGTCGGAGCGCGAAAAGATGCAGCTCAACGTCTGGGGCGAGACGGAGCTGACCACCGCGCCGACCGTGTTCCTGCCTGAGTTCATCGCGAGCCGGGGCATCGGCTCGATCGATTTCATCAAGATCGACATCGACAGCTGCGATTACGACGTGCTGCAGTCGCTCGAAGGCGACCTCGCCGGCAAGCAGGTGCTCGGGCTCGGGCTGGAGGTGAACTTCTATGGCTCCGACAACGACACCGACCATACGTTCCACAACACCGACCGCTTCATGCGGGCTCAGGGTTTCGAGCTGTTCGGGCTGACGGCGCGCAGCTATTCTGTGGCCGGACTGCCGCACCGCTTCGCCCATGATTTCCCGGCGCAGGCCGAGGCCGGGCGGCCCTATCAGGGCGACGCGCTGTATCTGCGCGACGTCTGCGCGCCCGAGATGGCCCATCTCGCGCCGACGCTTAGCCCCGAAAAGCTGGTCAAGCTCGCGATCCTGTATTCGATCGGCGGGCTGCAGGACCAGGCGGCCGAGCTGCTGCTCGCCTTCCGCGACCGGCTTGCCCCGATCCTCGACGTCGGCAAGGCGCTCGACCTGCTGGCCTCGGAGACCTCGATCGGGCGGGAGCGCGGCTGGGGCTACAGGGAGCTGCTCGCGGCCTATGAAAGCAATGACCGCGTCTTCTACGAGCGGCCGGCGCCGGAGCCGGCGACGATTCGCGACGAGGAGGCCGAGCGGACCCTGCGCGCCGAGCGCGACCAGAGCCGGGCCCGGGCCGACGACCTCGACGCCCGCCTGATAAAGGCCTGCGACGAACTGACCGCGATCCATCATTCGCGGCGCTACCGCGTGGCGACACGGTTGGCGCATCTGGCCTGGAAGCTGAGGCGGATGGTCGGCGTCTAGCGCAGCCGGGTCGCGCCGGCGGGGCCGAGTTCGCGGATGCCGGCCTGCACCGACGCGCCGGCGACGCGGGCCGGCTCGACCGCCTTGAACATAGCCCCCACGGAGGACAGGACCTCGAAGGACTGGCGCGGCATGTGGCCGGCGCCCGGGCCGCCCAGCGTCGCGAGCGGCTGCGCCGCGGACGGCGTCGCGGCCCTGGCGACCGCGGCGGCCTTCGGATCGGCCGGCTGCACGACGCCGGGGATCGGCTTCAGGTCCAGCCCCTGATGGGCGAACTGCATGATCTCCTTCCACGTCATGGCCGGCAGCGAGCCGCCGGTCATGTTGTTGGTTTCCGACGAATCGTCGTTGCCGTACCAGATCGCGCCGACGAGGTTGCCGGTGTAGCCGACATACCAGGCGTCCTTGTAGCCGTTGGTCGTGCCGGTCTTGCCGGCGCTGACGACGCCCTCCAGCGCCGCGCGCCGCCCGGTGCCCTGCGTCGGCACCGTCGCCAGCATGACGTTCATGTCGTGGGCGACCTGCGTGCTCAGCACCTGCGGCGGGGCCGGCTCGTCGCGGTCGTGCCGGTAGATCACCTCGCCGTGCGAATTGCGGACCTCGATCGCGGCATAGGGCTTGGCGCGCTTGCCGCCATTGGCGAAGACGGCGTAGCCCGCCGCCATGTCCATCACCGTCACCTCGGCCGCGCCGATCGGCAGCGAGACTGTATCGGTCAGCGGCGTGTTCAGCCCCATGGCGCGGCTGGTCTCGATGATCTTCAGGCGGCCGATGCGGGCGGCGCGCGCCTCATGCGTCTCGCCGGTCGCGCGGCCCATCGCGATCGACATCTGGACCGGGATCGTATTGATCGACTTCGCCAGCGCCACCGTCAGCGGCATCGACCCGGAAAAGGAGCGGCCGTAATTGTTGGGGCACCAGTTGCCGATGCAGACCGGCCGGTCGGTCACCACGGTCGTCGGGCGGTAGAGCCCGGCCGACATCGCCGCCGCGTAGACAAAGGGTTTGAAGGACGAGCCGGGCTGGCGCAGGCTCGAGGTCGCCCGGTTGAACTGGCTCAGCCCATAATCGCGCCCGCCGACGATGGCGCGCACCGCCCCGTCGGCGTCCATCACCGAGGCGGCCGCCTGCCTGGCGCGATAGGCGGGGCCGTGCTGGCGCAGGATGGATTCGACAGCCTCGTCGGCGCGCTCCTGGATGGCGGGGTCGTGCGGCGTCTTCACCGTCAGCACCCGCTCGGGACCGAGCTTGCCGTCGTCGGCGAGCCTCCTGATCTCGTCGAAGGCCCAGTCGAGGTAGTAGTCGGGGCTGGAATCGCGTCGGCGGTCGATCGGCGTCGCGGGGTTGCGCTTGGCGCTGTCGACCTGGCCGGCGGTCATGAAGCCGGCGTCGACCATGGCGTTGAGCACGTCGTTGGCGCGGGCCCGGGCGGCGGGCAGGTTGACGTGCGGGGCGTATTTGCTGGGAGCCTTGAACAGCCCGGCCAGCATCGCGGCCTCAGCCACGGTGACGTCCTTCAGCGATTTGCCGAAATAGTACTCCGCCGCCGCCGCCGCCCCGAAGGCGCCGCCGCCCATATAGGCGCGGTCGAGGTAGAGCTTGAGGATCTCGTTCTTGGTCAGCCGGTATTCGAGCCAGATCGAGAGGAAGGCCTCCTTGATCTTGCGGTCGAGCGAACGCTCGTTGGTCAGGAACAGGTTCTTGGCGAGCTGCTGCGTCAGCGAGGAGCCGCCCTGCACCACGCCGGAGGCGCGGGCGTTGACGGTCAGCGCCCGAAAGGTGCCGAAGACGTCGATGCCGAAATGGTCGTAGAAGCGCCGGTCCTCCGTCGCCAGAACCGCCTTGATCAGGTGGTCTGGCATTTCCTCGAGCTTGAGCGAATCGTCGTGGCGCGCGCCGCGATGGCCGAGTTCCGAGCCGTAGCGATCGAGAAAGGTCACGGCGAAGACCTGGTGCTTCAGCGCCTCCTCGCGGCCCTCCTGGAAGGCTGGAATGGCGAGCGCCAGCATGATGAACGCGCCGGCGATGAAGACATTCAGGCCTTCGCTGGCGAATTCCGCCGCAAGCCGCTTGCCGCCGGTGACGGTGAAGCGGTCCATGATGCTGCGGAAGCGCTCATAGCGTTCGCCGAGCCCGCGCCCGGCACCCCAGAGCCCTGCGTCGACCCATGAGTCGAAAGCGAGCGCGAAGCGCTTCGCCTGGGTCGTCCACCGCCTCTTCCTGAACTCCATCACCGGCCGGGAACCTTGGAAAAGATTTTCTGAACTGTCCTGCCGCGAAGGCGAGCGCTTGGCAACTCAAACCGCTCCGCCGCCCGACATCGTGACGCGTTGTCCGATTGCAGGACAATACGCCGCCGACGACAGAATGGTTGCAGGTTCCGGACCGGCCGGGACTGTGCCGTTTCGGCGCGACCCGGCAGGCCCTGCTTTCGCCTGCGCCGGTGATCGCTCATAAGGGAGCATGACCTCCGCCATCGCCCCTGACGCCGCGCCGTTCTGGCGCACGACCCCGCTCGACGCGATGTCGCGCCAGCAGTGGGAATCGCTGTGCGACGGCTGCGGCCGCTGCTGCCTCGTCAAGCTCGAGGACGAGGATAGCGGGCGCATCCTCGCCACCGATGTCGGCTGCCGGCTGTTCGACGCCGGCGCCTGCCGCTGCCGCGACTACGAGAACCGCTCGGCGACCGTGCCCGACTGCGTCACGCTGACGCCAGACGCCGTGCGCGCGCTGCGCTGGCTGCCGCCGACCTGCGCCTACCGGCTCGTCGCGGAAGGGCGCGACCTGATGTGGTGGCACCCGCTGGTCTCGGGCGATCCCGAGACCGTGGTGGCGGCCGGCGTCTCGGTGAAAGGCCGGGTCTTCGCCAGCGAGGACGAGGTCGCCGAAGACGACCTGCCCGAGCGCATCGTCAACTGGCCGCTGCGCTGGCCGCGCGGGGCGAAGGGCAAGCGGCCGTGATGAGCTAGAACACAAGCCGATGCAGCCATCATCACGGGCCGCTCATTGATTGTTCCCGCGCTTTTCGGCATGACCGGCCCGGCGGGCGACTCTGCCGCCACGCGAGCGAAACCATTCGACCGCCGGCGCGTTCGTCCGCCCGGTTCAATTGGGAAGAGGCTGTTGTGATGGCTGGGGCTAAGTGGGTCTACACCTTTGGCGATGGCAGGGCCGAGGGCGAGGCGGGGATGAAGAACCTACTCGGCGGCAAGGGCGCGAACCTCGCCGAGATGAGCAATCTCGGCCTGCCGGTGCCGCCCGGCTTCACCATCACAACCGAGGTCTGCGCCTGGTATTACGACAACGGAAAGCAGTTCCCGCCCGAGCTCGACGGCCAGGCCAAGGCTGCGCTGGCCGAGATGGGCGCGCTGACGGGCAAAACCTTCGGCGACCCGGCCAATCCCCTGCTGGTCTCAGTCCGCTCGGGCGCGCGCGCCTCGATGCCGGGCATGATGGACACGGTGCTCAATCTCGGCCTGAACGACGTCACCGTCGAGGCCGTCGCCAAGGCCTCGGGCGACGCGCGCTTCGCCTGGGACAGCTATCGCCGCTTCATCACGATGTATTCCAACGTCGTGCTCGATGTGGACCACGGCCAGTTCGAGGAGGCGCTGGAGGACTACAAGGAGCGCAAGGGCCTGCATCTGGACACCGACCTCAAGGCCGACGACTGGAAGGTTCTGGTCGGGAAATACAAGGACATCGTCAAAAAGGCGCTCGGCTCCGACTTCCCGCAGGATCCTGAAGCCCAGCTCTGGGGCGCGGTCGGAGCGGTGTTCTCCTCCTGGATGAATGCGCGCGCGATCAAGTATCGCGAGCTCAACAACATCCCCGCCGCCTGGGGCACGGCCGTCAATGTGCAGTCGATGGTGTTCGGCAACATGGGCGACACGTCTGCCACCGGCGTCGCCTTCACCCGCAATCCCTCGACCGGCGAGAACGCGCTCTATGGCGAGTTCCTGATCAACGCCCAAGGCGAGGACGTGGTCGCCGGCATCCGCACGCCGCAGGACATCACCGAGGCCGCCAGGAAGGAAGCCGGCTCCGACAAGCCCTCCATGGAAAAGGCGATGCCCGAGGCCTATGCGGAACTCGTCCGCATCTACGGCATCCTCGAGCGGCATTACCGCGACATGCAGGACATGGAGTTCACCATCCAGGAGGGCAAGCTCTGGATGCTGCAGACCCGCTCCGGCAAGCGCACGGCCAAGGCCGCCCTCAGGATCGCGGTCGAACTCGCCAGGGAAGGGCTGATCACGCAGGAGGAGGCGGTCGGCCGCGTCGAGCCCGGCGCGCTCGACCAGCTCCTGCATCCCACCATCGACCCCAAGGCCGAGCGCCGCGTCCTGACGACGGGACTGCCGGCCTCGCCCGGCGCCGCCGCGGGCGAGATCGTCTTCAACTCGGATGACGCCGAGGCGGCGAAGAAGGCCGGCCGCAAGATCATCCTCGTCCGCGTCGAAACGAGCCCCGAGGACATCCATGGCATGCACGCGGCCGAAGGCATCCTGACCACGCGCGGCGGCATGACCTCGCATGCGGCCGTGGTCGCGCGCGGCATGGGCAAGCCCTGCGTCTCCGGCGCCGGGCAGATCCGCGTCGATTACGCCAAGGGCACGATGAGCGTCGGCGGAACCGTGCTCAAGGCCGGCGATTTCATCACCATCGACGGCGCCGCCGGGCAGGTACTGCTCGGCGAAATCCGGATGCAGCAGCCGGAACTGTCGGGCGAATTCGCCACGCTGATGGGCTGGGCCGACGAGGTCCGTCGCCTCAAGGTCCGCGCCAACGCCGATACGCCCGAGGACGCCCGCGCCGCGCGGGAGTTCGGCGCCGAGGGCATCGGGCTGTGCCGCACCGAGCACATGTTCTTCGACGAGGATCGCATCCAGCCGATGCGCGAGATGATCCTCGCCCATGACGATGCCGGCCGGCGCGCGGCGCTGGCCAAGCTCCTGCCGATGCAGCGCCAGGATTTCGTCCAGCTCTTCACGATCATGCAGGGCCTGCCGGTCACCATCCGCCTGCTCGATCCGCCGCTGCACGAGTTCCTGCCGCATGGCGAGGCCGAGGTCGCATCAGTGGCCAAGGCGCTCGGCGTCACGCCGGAGGCGCTGAAGCACCGGGCCGCGGAGCTGCACGAGTTCAACCCGATGCTGGGATTCCGCGGCGTGCGCCTCGCCATCGCCTATCCCGAGATCGCCGAGATGCAGGCGCGGGCCATCTTCGAGGCTGCGGTCATCGCCGCCGGGGAGACGGGCAAGCCGGTGATCCCGGAGGTGATGGTGCCGCTCGTCATGGGCGTGGCCGAGTTCGACCTGCTCAAGACCGGCATCGACGCCATGGCAGAGGCGGTAATGCGCGAGAGCGGCGCGAGCCTGACCTATCAGGTCGGAACCATGATCGAGCTGCCGCGCGCCGCGCTGATGGCGCAGGAGATCGCGGTCACGGCGGAGTTCTTCTCGTTCGGCACGAACGACCTGACCCAGACCACGCTCGGCATCAGCCGCGACGACGCCGCCTCGTTCCTGGGCTCGTATACAGCCAAGGGCATTCTGGCGCAGGACCCCTTCGTCACCATCGACCAGGAGGGCGTCGGCGAACTGGTCAGGCTCGCCACGGAGCGCGGCCGCCTATCGCGGCCCGACATCAAGCTCGGCATCTGCGGCGAGCATGGCGGCGACCCGGCCTCGATCGGCTTCTGCGAGAGCATCGGCCTCGACTACGTCTCCTGCTCGCCCTTCCGCGTGCCGATCGCGCGGCTTGCCGCAGCGCAGGCGGCGCTGGGGGCGGTGAAGGCGAAAGAGGGGTAGACCCCGGCGTCAAGGCGCGGTTTCGATATCCGTCTGGCGCAGCAGCTCATCGAGCGTGAGCAGGGTCTGCCGCGCGATCCTGGCATGTGCATAGTGGAAGCAATCGAAGCTGCTCAGCCGGCGTTTGCCGACGCCATGCAGTTGCGCGATCGCGACGGCGTGGCCGAGCAACACCCTTGCGTCACCCTCCTGGCGCAGCCCGATGTCGCGTTCTTCGAGGAAGGTCAGAACGATTTTATGCGCCGTGCCGATATCGCAGGCAAACTTCTCCGGCCGCGCCAGAACGAGAATGGCCTCGAACGCTGCGAGCGGTGAGGTCGTCGCCGCCGTAACCCGATCGAGCTCGCTCTCATAAGCGGTCGCCGTCGGCTCCCTGCTCAGGATCGAGACGATGGCGCAGGCATCGACGAACATGTCAGTTCGTCTCGGCGGGATCGTCGTGGAGCTCTTCCCAGGCTTCGGCGGAGATCGGCTTGCGGGTCTGCTCTGTCAGCACGATGCCGAACCGTTCGCGCACCGACGCCGCGATCTCCGCCGTCCGGCCGGCATGGCGCGCGCTCAGCGCTTCCCGCAAGGCTGTCACGACCGCATCCGTGATGCTGCTGTCGTCGATTGCGGCCAGACGCCTGGCAAGACGGTCTGCTTCCGGGTTGCGAATGTTGAGGGTCATTTGTGTAGCTCCGCTTGTATAGTAGAACGATGGTGGCTCGGTTCGTCAAGAATGATAAGGCTGTGCAATGCTCTCTCTCACCACCATCGGTTTCGACGCCGACGACACGCTCTGGCAGAACGAGCAGTTCTTCAGGCTGACGGAGGCGCGCTTCGTCGCGCTGCTCGGCGAAAATGGGCAGGCGGCCGAGATCTCCGGCCGGCTATTGGAGGCGGAGCGCCGCAACCTCGCCTTCTACGGCTTCGGCATCAAGGGCTTCGTGCTCTCGATGATCGAGACCGCGATCGAGGTGACGAAGGGCGCGGTCCACGCTTCCGTCATCGCCGAAATTCTGGCCGCCGGGCGCGAAATGGCGGCCCATCCGGTCGAGACGCTGCCGCATGTCCGCGAAACGCTGGAGGCGCTCGCGCCGGACTATAAGCTGGTCATGATCACCAAGGGCGATCTCTTCGACCAGGAGCGCAAGCTCGCGGCCTCGGGGCTCGGCGAGCTGTTCGACGCCGTCGAGATCGTCAGCGAGAAGAACCGGACAACCTATGAGCGCATCTTCGCCCGTCATGGCGACGGGGCGGCGCGCGCGATAATGGTCGGCAACTCGCTGAAATCGGACATCCTGCCCGCGCTGGCGGCCGGCGCATGGGCGGTGCATGTGCCCCACGAGATCACCTGGGCGCTTGAGCATGCCGACGAGCCGGTGGGGGAGGCGCGATATCGGACGCTTGCCGATCTCGGCGGGCTGGATAGGCTGTTGCGGGAGATCGGATAAGGCCGCCTTGCAGATCATTGCAGAAATGGTATGTTTGAGCCATGCTCTGGTCTGTCGAATTCCTCGATAGCGAAGTTCGGGCCGAGCTTGAGGCGCAGCCGGAAGACATCGTCGCCAGCTTTCTGCGGATTTCACGGCTCATCTCCGCGAATGGACTGCCAAGCGTGCGCGAGCCCTATGTGAAGCATCTCGAAGGCCCGCTTTGGGAAATGCGGATGAGGAGCAGAGACGGGATCGCGCGCGCAGCCTATGTCACGGCCTCCGGCCGCCGCGTCGTCGTGGTGCGCGTATTCGGCAAGAGGACGCAGAAGACGCCGCGTCGCGAGATTGCGCTGGCGCTTAAGAGAGCGAAGGAGGTCGTATGACCCGCAAGTTCATTCCGGTCGAAGACGCTGCGAAGGAATGGTTCGAGAACCCGAAATTTGTCGCGGCTTATGGTGCGCTGGAAGACGAGTTCGCGCTGGCCGACGCCCTGATCAAGGCGCGCGGCAACGCGGACATGACGCAGGAGGACGTCGCAAGAAAGATGGGCACCACGCAGGCTGTGATCGCTCGACTTGAAAGCGGGCGGACGATGCCATCGACTCGAACGCTAAAGCGGTTTGCGGAGGCGACAGGGACGAAGCTGAAGATCGGATTCATCGCCCCTACTTCCAGAAGATCATCAACCGGCTGATCGGTCGCGGGATCGAGCGGCCAAATCGCCCGGCGCTGGACCCCCGTTGCAAATTGTGCTAGCCCCTCCCATGTAAGACGAGATGCGGCCGGGTTCTGGCCATTCCTCCGCGCGGGTCAATCCGGTCGGCGGGCACGATTCAGATCCACCACACATCGACTACAAGACCAGAGCGAGGCGTCCGCGCGTCGAGCCCTGGGCCTCATCGAACACGCGGATCTGAAACGCAAGGACTATCCCGTCATGGATAAGGGCACCGTCAAGTGGTTCAACGCCACCAAGGGCTATGGATTCATCACCCCGTCTAGCGGCGGGCAGGACGTCTTCGTCCACATCAGCGCCGTCGAGCGCGCCGGCCTGCGCGAGCTGGTCGAGGGTCAGGTCGTCTCCTACGAGCTGGTCGCCGATCGCAAGACCGGCAAATCCTCGGCCGGCAACCTCGCCATCGCCTGAGACTGACGACACGGCCGGGTCGGCGTTCGCGCCGGCCCGGTTCGAAAACGACACCCTCCGGCGCTGTGGCCTAGCGGTTCGCCGGCGGGAAAGAGCAAATATCACAAGGCCGGGCGCAATCCGGCGGCACAGCCGACACCCACATGTGCCCCTTGCGTCGCGGCGTCCGGAAAGACCTGTTTTGACTCAATTCACCGACCTCGGCCTCGCCGAGCAGCTTCTCAAGGCTCTCAGCGCCGAAGGTTACACCACGCCCACGCCGATTCAGGCGCAGGCGATCCCGCCGATCCTGCAGGGCCGCGACCTTCTCGGCGCCGCCCAGACCGGCACCGGCAAGACGGCCGCCTTCGCGCTGCCGCTGCTCCACCGCCTGCTGAACAATCCGCGCCGCATGCAGATGCGCTGCGTGCGCGCGCTGATCCTCTCGCCGACGCGCGAGCTTGCGGCCCAGATCGAGACCTCGATCCGCGCCTACGCCAACTTCACCACCATCAAGTCGACCGTGGTCTTCGGCGGCGTGCCCGTCGGCAAGCAGATCCGCGCGCTCGGCCAGACCGTCGACATCCTCGTCGCCACGCCCGGCCGCCTGCTCGATCTCGTCGACCAGCGCGCCGTCTCGCTGCGCGAGATCGAGTATCTCGTCCTCGACGAGGCTGACCAGATGCTCGATCTCGGCTTCATCCACGCGCTGCGCCGCATCGCCACGCTGATCCCGGCCAAGCGCCAGACGCTGCTGTTCTCGGCGACCATGCCCAAGCCGATCCGCGAGATCGCCCAAGCCTATCTGACGGACCCGGTCGAGGTCTCGGTCGCGCCCGTCGCGACCACGGCGGAGAAGATCGACCAGCGCGTCATCTTCACCGATGCGGGCCAGAAGCCGGCGCTGCTGGCCAAGACCCTGAGCGTGCCCGGGATGGAGCGCGCCATCGTCTTCACCCGCACCAAGCACGGCGCGGACAAGGTCGTCCGCCAGCTCGAGAGCGCCGGCATCAAGTCGGCCGCGATCCACGGCAACAAGAGCCAGGGCCAGCGCGAGCGGGCGCTGGGCGCGTTCCGCGACGGCGAGCTTCGCATTCTGGTCGCCACCGACATCGCCGCGCGCGGCATCGATGTCGACGGCGTCAGCCATGTCGTGCAGTTCGACCTGCCAAACGTCGCCGAAACCTATGTCCACCGCATTGGCCGCACCGCGCGCGCCGGCGCGTCGGGCATGGCGATCGCCTTCTGCACGCCAGACGAGCGCGGCGACCTCGCCGCCATCGAGAAGCTGACCCGCGTCGCGATCACGCCGATGGGCGAGGTTCCCTACTGGGACGGCCGCACCCCGAAGAAGCCGCCGCAGAACCAGGGCCGCGGCGGGCGCGGCCAGCAGAACGGCGGCAGTGGCCGCGACAATGGCCGGCCCTCGGGCCAGCGCTCGGGTTCGCCGAAGCCTTCGCACGCTGGCAAGCCTGCGGGCTCCGGCCAGCGCGAAGCGCGAAACGACGCGCCCCGCAACGACCGGCCGACGCAGCGCAGCGAGGCTCCGGCCCAGCGAAAAGAGGGCGGAGCGGCCAAGGAAGGGCTTGGCGGCGTCGCGTTCTTGCAGCAAAGAACTCAGCAACCACGCACCAACGGCGCCCGGCGTCGCGCGAACTGACGCGCGGCAGGCCAGAAACGGAGAGAGGCGGTTCCTGAAACCGTCTCCTCCAGCGCCAACGGGCACACGAAGGACGACAGAATGGCTAAAGAAGAACTGCTCGAGTTCGACGGAACGGTGGTCGAAGTGCTGCCGGACGGCAATTATCGGGTCAAGCTCGACAACGAGCACATCATCCTGGCCTATGCGGCCGGCAAGATGAAGAAGAACCGCATCCGCACCATCGCCGGCGACCGCGTCGTCGTCGAGATGTCGCCCTACGATCTCGATCGCGGCCGCATCAACTTCCGCCAGAAGACGGCCGGCCCCGCTCCGGGCGGCCCGCCGCGCAACCAGAATTTCCGTCGTCGCTGACGAAACCTCCATGCGCCTCTCGCGGGTCGAACTCGTTTTCGTGGCCGCTGGCGGCGCGCTCGGCGTGCTGCTGCTTATCACCGGCAAGCTGGCCTGACGCATACCCAGCGAGCCCTTATTCACGAACCCTTCCGGCCAAAAAAAGACCCCGGCGCGAGGCCGGGGTTTTGAAGTGGTCTTGTCCGTAGTGAAGGGTCGTCCAGAAACTCGTAGTCCGTAGAACTCAATGGCCGCCGCGCGCCCAATGCTGGCCGCCGGGGCTGAGCATGACGTTGCGGTGGTGCGTCCCGTAGACGGCGGGGATGGTGTGGTGGACCACCTGCGTCGGGCGCGTCATCACGCTGCGCTGGCGGTGGGCGTAGACGGCGGGAATGGTCTCGTAGGAAACGCTGGCGGGCTCGACCTCGACCTTGCGATGGCTGTAGCCGTAGCGCGGCTTGTCGTAGACCCAGCAGCCGGTGGTGCGGCCATAGGCGTCGGTCGTGACCTCCCAGCGCTTTCCGCCGGGCGAGATCATCACCTTTTCGGAGACGGTCTCGTAGCGCGCCGGGCGGTGATGCGGGATCTGGCGGGCCGGATGGACCATCACCTTCTCGCTGACGGTCTCGTATTCGGCTGGAATAACCTGCGCCTGCGTCCGCGCCGGGCGGGCGAGATAGGTTTCGGCGACCGTGCCGTAGACCGGCGGCGTCTGCACGAGATTGTAGCAGGACGAGCCCTTGCACGGGGCGGCCACGGGCCTGCAGGAGGAACCGTAGCAGCCGCCGGCCTGCGCGGCTGAAGACGCCAGCAGCAGAACCGCGCTGAATGCCGAAGAGACGATTACCTGACGCATCTGCATGAGCCCTGCCCTCGCGACGTCGATGCGCCGCTTGTCTAGTCGAGAAAGCCCATATCGACTGATGAACGCAAGGTAAACGCGCAAACAAGGTAAAATTAACCATTGCGACGGCGCGGCGTCGATTCATGTCTCTTGCCAAGATCTGACCGAGATCATTCAAATGCGATGGATTTTGCGGCATCTCAACCGCGAAAGCACGCCGATGGCGATCACCCGCGACGCACGGCCCCGCCGATCAGGACCTGAACGCGCGCCGCGCCCGTTGACGCCGCCGCGCCTCCCGTTTCAACTCCGGCCGCCGGCTGCGTCGCCGGTCGGAAGCTGGCCAGGCCACACGTGAAAGTCGTCGATCTCGCCTATGTCGTTCTGCTCGGCGCCGGCCTCGGGCTCGCTTCCGCGCATCTGGCGGTCGCCAGCCGCCCCGTCGTCGGCCGGGTCCAGATCGGACCGTGGGACGCCTGGCCGCGCGCCGGCGGACGCGATATCGACCCGTATCTGCGCGCGCATCAGGCGCGGGGCGTGCATCTGCCGCTTGGAAACGGCGAAGGCCTCGAACTCGTGGCCCAGCGCGACGATGACGGCCAGCGTCTCGACGGCCGCTGCCGCTATCTCGTCGCCGGGGCCACGCCGACGGCGCGCGGCTGGACCCTCAGCGTCACCGACGGCGCGGGAAACCCCTTCCGCCTGCCGCTCGATCGGGTCGGCTTCAGCCATGCCGAGATCGCGCGCGACGAAGGCGGGGCGCTGCGGATCGCCGCGTCGAGCGCCCCGCAAGCCGGAAACTGGCTGCCCCTGCCCTCGAGCGGCCCTTTCGATCTGCGGCTGAGGCTCTACGACACGCCGATATCGAGCCATGCCGGCGAATTGCGCCGCGATATCCTGCCGACGATCAGGCGGATCGATTGCCCATGAGCACGCTCGACCATCGCGCCGGCGACGACGCGCCCGCATCCTGGCGGCCGTACCGCGAAGCGGGTCTCGCGGCGCGGCTGGGGCGTTTCGCATTGCTGACAGCCGCCGGGGTTCTGCTGGCGGGCATCGTCCACATCGTCGCCGTCCTGATGATTCCGCTGCTCTCGGAGCGCGATGCGGCCAGCGCCTATCTCGGGCTGGGCGCCGGCGGGCGGGCCGAACTGATCTCCGGGCCCAACGTCGCAGCCGTCCTGCCGACGCCGCGTGAATCCGACCCGGCCACCATCATCGCCGTCTGCGGCTACGATCTCGGGGCCGGGCCGATGCGCGTCGTGGCGCGGGTCGGAACGCTGCCGATGGGGCTGACGCTGCACCGGCGCGGAGGCGGGGTGATCTACGCCATCACCGATCGCGCCGCGATCCGCGGCGTGGTCGAATTCCTGGTGATGACGGAGGCGCAGCGCGACGAGCGCGTCGCCAGCGACGAGGAGGGCCAGACCAGCCGCGAATTGCGGATCGTCTCCGACAGCGCGCAGGGGCTCATCGTGGCGCGGGTGCTGATGCCGCTGCCGTCGGACCGCGCCGATGCCGAAGCGCAGGCGACCGCCGTCGCCTGCGGGCTGGCGGATTGACCCTGTCGCGAGCCGGACTTCGGCGGCAAGCCGCTTCCCATGACAGCAGGGGCTTCGGTCAGCCCTTGTAGATCACCGCGTCGCCCTGCCCGCGCTCGGCCGGCGGGGGCTGCGCGCCGCGTCCGCCGCCGAAGACGCCGATCAGCGGCAGCTTGCAGAGCGGGCCGGATTCGGCCTCCAGCGCCATGATGGCGCGCTCGGCCCTGATCGCCTCGCGCGAGGGCGTCTCGACCACCAGATTGGCCAGCGCATGGCGGTAGCTCTCGATCCGGAAACCGACACGCTCGCAGACCCAGAGGATCAGCCCTTCGTTCTCGACGACGCGGGCAAAGGCCGGATCCTGCTTCTCCGGCGCGACATAGGGCGAGCCTTCCGCCGCGCGCAGGCGGACCCGGTCGGCCGCGACGACACGGCCGGCATTGGCGCGGAAGGGCGCGAGCAGCAGACGGTCGGCGTTGGCGTCCTCCGACAGTCGGTTGTAGCGCGAGGCCTGCGAGGCGAAGGAGCCTCCCGTCAGGGCGCGGTGATAGTCTGCGATCGCGAAGGACTGCGCCTCCACCGGCAGGATGCGGGCATGCGCCAGGGCCGACACCTCGCGGGAAAAATAGCTGCGCTCATGGGCGGGCATGACGAGCCGCCAGGCGCGGTCGCGCAACTGGTTCTCGTCGTCGGTCATGCGGAAATGGGACGCCGCCTCGCCCCTGGCCGTCGCCGACCAGAAGCCGAGTTCCGGCGCGATCGCATCGCTCCAGAGATTGGGGCGCGGACGGCCGAGATCGCCGGTGCAGGCGGTGGCCAGAACGGCGACGGCCAAGGCGAGCGCGCGGCCGCCGCCCCTCCCCGTTCGCAGCGCCGCCAGGGTCACACGGTATGTCCGGCGGCAGACCGGCGCACCGGGCGCTTGCCGGCCGTCTCGGCCCGGCGCTTGCGCGGGGCGGGCTCTTCGGGAAGCGCCGCCTGCGGCTGGCGCTCGTAGCGAACGCCGGTGAAGAACAGGATCGCGGCGCCGTCGCCGGGCGCGGCGGCGTCGGGTGCGTCGCTCGTGGCTCTGCGGCGCAGGGCCGCGCGGGTCGGCGCGAATGGGATGACGATGGTCATGACGCGCCTCCTTGTCGGACGCCGGGGTGAAGCTGGCGGCAAATCGAGCATGGCCAGGTTGCGGATGACCGTCCGCGCCTTGCGCTCATGCTTTAGGCCCGTCTGAACGCATCAGGCCCCGACATGGTTAACGCCCCATTAATGCCTTGCGAATACGCTGCAGCGAGCCTCGAAAATCGACAGCAGAGCAGTCTTCATGCCAAGCCGCATCGCCTCCGAACTCGCCCAGCTCGCCCATCGGGCGCGCGATGGCGGGCTCGATCTGAGCCAGGTCTCGCTGCGGGTTAAGGCCGATCTGCTGATGTCGATGCCGGAGCCTCCGCCGGACGACCTTGCCGATTTCAACGAGATCGCGACCGCGCTCGCCCCCTCGATCGACGAGACGACGGCGATCATCCTCGCCCGCAAGCTCGCCGGCTGGCGCCATGCGCCGCAGCCGGTGCTGGCGGCGCTGCAGGCGCGCGGAGGCCCGGTGCTGGCGGCGCTGCTGGCCCACGGCATGCCGCTGGCGGCGATGGAGCTCGAGGCTCTGGCCGAGCATGACGCGACCGAAGCCGCCCTCGCCATGGCCGGCCGGCCCGACCTGACCAGCACCGCGACACTGCTCCTGCTCGGGCGCGAGGACCGCGCCATCGACCTCGCCCTGATCGCCAATCACGCCGCGCCGCTGCCGCGCGCCGGGCTCGACCTCCTGGTCGCGCGGGCGCGGCGCGAGCCCGCCTATGGCCAGGGGCTGCTGGCGCGCACCGACCTCGCCAACGCCGAGCTGACTCCGCTGTTCCTGCTCGCGGGCGCGGAACGCCGCGCCGCGATCCTCGACTCGCTGAACGCGCTCGATTGCCTGTCGCCCTCGGAACGCCGCCCCGGCGTCGGGCCCGAGCTGTTTGCGGGCTGGCTCGCGACGGCGGCCGACGACCATCGCGGCGCGTTCGGTGCGATCGCCGAGCATCTGGGCGGCGGCGCGGAGCTTGCGGACGCTCTCGACGAGGACCGCTCGCGCGATCTGCTGGGGCTGGCCCTCGTCGCCTGCGGCGTCAGCGTCGAGGATGCGACGCGTCTCCTGATCCGGCTGGGCGACGAGACCGCCCATTCCGTGCCACGCATCTTCGCTCTGGTGACGCTGATGCGCGAGACGCGGCCCGCTGTGGCGCTGCGGGTGGCGATGCAGGTCGCCGGCGCGCAGAAAACGCAACCTGTCGAGCGCAAGGGCCAGCACCAGCCGGCGATGGCGCCGGGCGGCACGCCCTCGCGGGCCGGGGCGACGCGTCAGGACAGTCCGCACGCGGTCAGCGAGATCATGCGGAAATTCGGGCTCAGGCGCTGACGCCTGGACGCAGGAGCCGGCTTTCGGCTCTCCCCATGCGCCGACGCGCCGCTCAGCCTTCGACCAGCGGCAGACGCGGGTCGCCGCCGCGATCCTCGACCTCGACCAGCCAGAGATCGGGATCGAAGCGGCGCTCGCGCTCGACCTTGTCCTCGATGGTCGCGGGATCGCTGTCCAACACGAGCTGGAAGCGCCGCTCGCCGCCGGCGTCGGCGAACATCTGCGCGGCCGGGCCGTAGAGGGCGGCAGTGCCATCCAGCCGGTCGAGCTTGACGAAGATCGCGCCGGCCTCGGCCGCGCCGCGCCGGCGGAGCACGGCGACGAGCCCGTCATGGGCCATCTGTCGCAGATAGGCCGAGACCCAGAAATCGCTGGTCAGGCGCGCCATGGCGAGACGCGCTCCACCACGCCGTCAGTTCTCGACCGCGCGGCGCGCAGGCGCAGGCCTGGCCGCGCCGCCGCGGATCTCGGCGGGCGGACGAAAATCCGCGCCGTTGATCAGATCGGCGATCGGGTCACGCGCGGCGGCGCTGCGGGCGGGCGCCGGCGCGGCCGCGACCGGGGCCGCGCGCGGGACGCTGCTGACCGCGGCCGGCGGACGCGGGGCGGCGGCTTCGCGCGCGCCATGCGCGAGATCGCTTGGACGCGAGGGCGGCAGCGGCGCGGCTGTCGGGCTCGTGGCGGCGGGCGCAGGCGCAACGAAAGGCGTCTCCTGCCGCCGCTCGGCCTGGCGCTGGGGCGCGCTCGATACCGGGGCCGAGATGATCGGAGCCGGGTGCCGCACCTTCTGGAACAGCATCGCATTGACCAGGATGGCGACCGCCACCGCCGAGAACAGCAGCAGCAGGACGGCGCGCCCGGGCCTGGCCCCGACCAGCCTGCCAATGCGGGCGAGCGGCGTGGCCGGGCGGCGCGACTTGAGCGGCCGCTTGATCGGGGCTGTCAGGGTGGCGCTTGAGTGGGCGCGGGCGGCGATGGTCGCGGACATGCTCGGTTTCACTCGTTCAGGCGGTCAGACGGACAGGTTCTTTTGTGTCCAGGCCGCGTTTGGGCGCGCGGGCGAAGGTCGTGATCTTGACCGGCTGGGAGACGGCCGCCATTCCGCCGATCGGAAGGCGGACCGAGACCCGCGTGCCCGTGCCGGGCGCGCTCTCGATGGTGAGGCGGCCGCCATGCAGGCCAACGAGGCCGCGCACCACCGAGAGGCCGAGCCCCGTGCCCTCATAGGCGCGGTCGTAGGAGCCCTTGGCCTGGAAGAAGGGGTCGCCTAGGCGCGGCAGGTCGCTGGCGGCGATGCCGATGCCGGTGTCGGACACCGACAGGTCGATGACGTCTCCGTCGCGCACCAGCGCCAGCACCACGCGCCCACCCGGCGGCGTGAATTTTACCGCATTCGACAGCAGGTTGAGCATGACCTGCTTCAGCGCCCGGCGATCGCCGATGATGGGCGGCAGTTCAGGCCCCATGACGCGCTCGAGCCCGACCTGACCGGTCTGCGCCCGCAGCGCGACCAGCGTGCAGCAATCCCGCGACAGGTCGTCGAGATCGAGCATGTCCTGCTCGATCGTCATGGCGCCGCTCTCGATCTTCGAGACGTCGAGCAGCGTGTTGACCACATCGAGCAGGTGATGCCCGGAATCGTGGATGATCTTTGCGTAGTCCTGGCGCTTGTCCGCATCGAGGATGCCGTGCGCGTCGGATGACAGCATCTCGGAAAAGCCGATGATGGCGTTGAGCGGCGTCCGCAACTCGTGGCTCACCGTCGCCAGGAACTGCCCCTTGAGATCGCTCGCCTGCAGCGCCTCGGCATGGCCGCGCGCGCGCTCCTCGTCGAGCGCCCGGCGTCCGGTGATGTCGCGCATCACGCAGACCACGGCGACGCCGTCGCGCGGGCCGGCGCTGGCGATGCGATGGGCGTGCATTTCGAGCCAAAGGGCGACCGGGGTTTCGCCGCCGCCGTCACGCGGCACGAAGAGGGTGCGGAAGCAGGCGGTGGTGTTGCCCTCGCCATGGGCGGCGTCGCTCAGCGCCTTCAGGAACAGCGGCCGGTCGGCGATGTGGACACGGTCGAACAGGCCCCGGCCATGGAGCTCGACCGGGTCGGCGCCTGTGAGCGAGCGGGCGGCCGCATTGGCGAAGACGACCGCGCCGGCGGCGTCGTGCCAGGTGACGAGATCGCCGACATGGTCGAGCAGGAGCTGGGCGCGCGCGTCCGAGGCGCGGTGCTCGCGCAGTTCGTCGTCGCGGCGGCGCAGGAAGCCGACCGCGATCGCCATCGAATGCAGGATCGCGATGGTGACGAAGGCCGGCATCATTCCCGAGGTCCACGGCGCGGGCGCGGCGAAGACGCCGAGCTGATGCAGCGTCATGACGCTGGCGAGCGCGATCGCCGCGATGGCGCTGGCGCGGGCGACGAAGGGGCGCGCGCCGAAGAACATCGCCTCGGCGGGCACGGCGGCGAGCCAGAGCAGCAGCGGCGAGGTCGCGCCGCCGGTCATGCCGGCCATGGCGCAGATGAAGATTGCGAGCGCGCCGGCCGAGATGCAGTGGGCGATGTCGAGCCGGCCGGTGCGCGAGAGCACGACGATGGCGAGCAGAGGCAGCGCGGCGGCGGCCACGATCAGCGCCTCGAGGCCGCCGAGCGCGCCGCGCCATGCGATATAGGCGGGAGCCAGGCCGAGCCCGAGCGAACCGACGGCCAGCCGCGTCAGCATGAAGCGCTCATGCCGCATGCGCTCCAGCGAATTCGGCAGCACGGATGGATGCACCATCGCCGCCACCTGTGTCCTGATTGCCCTGATCGTCATGAAGTCCCGATACGCCCGGCCGTGTGCGGGCCTTGTCGCCCGCGTTGGATCGATCCTCGCCAGCCCCGGTTTAAGCCGCCCTTAAGGCCGCGGCGCAAGCACGGGCCAGCTCGGCGCGCCGCATCCTATAAAGATCAATGAATCCATATGTTTGCGTCTCGATGACGGGCTGGCGCGACTGACTTCGATGTTGCAAGCAGGGTGAACGGAAGCTGAAGACGGATCGCAGCATTCGATTCAAATGCGAGCCTGTCCGCAGACGCGATCTTGGGGCCTGCATGCCTATGATCAGGGCACATCAGGGACAGGCTTCGGCCGCCCGCCGGAGATGAGGGATACGGAGATGGCCTATATCCTGCGAAGCCTTGCGGTCATTGGCGTGATCGCGCTGAATTCGCCCGTTCATGGCAGCCGCTCGACCGATGACGGCGCGATCGGGACCGTGCGCGCCGCCGCCAGGATCGCCGGCCAGATCGACGCGCGCAGCGCGGCGCAGGGCGTCACGGCGGCCCGCGAGGCAGCCGAGATCCTCGCCGGGCTGGACCCGGAAACGCGCCAGCGCGTGCTCGACCTGACCCTGCAGGCGACGTCCGCGCGCGGCGCGGCCGGCTCCCGCGAGACCACCGCCGGCATTCGCTGACGGCTGGCCTGCGGCCTCAAGAGAGCTTGACGCCGGCGGCGGACGCGCCGAAGACGCAGGGCTTCCGCCATTGCGGCGACACCCGGCAGGCAAACGGCCCATGAGCGCAAGCCTCGACGAGATCATCGCCAATTTCGACCTGCTCGATGAGTGGGACGACCGCTACCGCTATCTGATCGAATTGGGCAAGGATCTCGAACCTCTCTCCGAAGAGGCCCATAACGACGTCAACAAGGTGCGCGGCTGCGCCAGCCAGGTCTGGCTGGAGGCGCGCCGCGAGGGCGGGCCGGGCCCGGCGACGCGGCTGAATTTTCGCGGCGACAGCGACGCCCATATCGTGCGCGGGCTGGTGGCGCTGGCTCTGGCGATCTATTCGGGCCGCGAGGCGCGCGAGATCGCCGCCACCGACGCCTTCGCGACCTATGAGCGGCTCGGGCTCGCGGCCCATCTGACACCGCAGCGCTCCAACGGAGTGCGCGCCATGATCGACCGGATCAAGACCGACGCGCGCGCCGCCGCGGAGGCGTGACCCTCACGACCCGGCCTCCGGCATGAGGCGCGGCCTGGCGTCCAGCGCCTGCCAGACGGAGCGACGCGGACGCGGCACGCGCTCGCCCAGCCCGTAATGCGAGACGAGACCGCCCAGAGCGAGACGCAGCACGATCTTTGCCGAGCGCGCCGGCCAGCGGCGTTCCCGCTCGACAAGATCGAGCCCCTTCAGGAAGCCGCAGACGTCGATCGCCAGTCCCGACAGTTCGGGGCCGAGCCGGTCGCAGGCCTGCCGGACGCGCTGGCGCGCGGCGAGCGAGGCGTCCGAGGCGCTGGCGGGGTCGCGCCCGCCCCGCCCGCGATCGTCGGGCGAGGACGCCGCATCCCAGTTCATCGTCACGCGCGGCAGCATGCGAGCCAGCGTCAGATCGGCCCGGAAGCGCTCGCCGGCGGCGAATTCGGCGGCCGAAATCTGCGGCTTGCCGTTCTTGCCCAGTCGGCGATGCAGCCACAGCAGCGGGCTCTCGCGCTCATCGACCAGCACCATCCGCTGCTGGCCGTCGACCGGGATCAGCCGGCTGGAGAGCGCTCGGCCCGGCGCCGCGCCGCCGCCCGAGAGGATGAGGCGTCGCGAACGCCCCGCCCCGCTCCAGCAGGCCAGTCCATCGGCGACGAGGCTGTCGGCCGCCGCCATCGGCGCATAGCCGGCGCCGAGCGTGGCGCCATTCACCGTTCGACCCAGCGAGAGCCGGCCGCAGCCGAGCGCCGAGACGAGCCCAAACGCGCCAGGCTCGCCGAGATGCCGCAGCAGCCGGGCGCGGGCGTCCTGATCCTGCTTGTCCGCGCTCATCGCACGATCTCCTCGTGATTGACGGGCGACAGCGCGGCCGAGATGGCCAGCAGGCCGAACTCGATCGCCGTCAGGCCGAATTCGCAGGCGTCGTCGTCGCGTCCGTCCTCCACCAGGCGGCAGGCATGGCGCACCGTGGTGCGGTCGCGCCCGAAGCAGACGCCGACCCGGCTGAACGACAGCCCGAACACGACATGGGAGAGATACATGGCCACCTGACGCGCCTGCGTCACGGCGGGTCCGCCGCGCGCCGGGCCGCGCAGGCTCTGCACGGGCAAACCCGCCATCGCCGCCGCCGCTGACTCGGTCAGGCGGGCCAAAGCCGTCAGATGCGCGTGGTCGCCGCGTCGGCGCTGGATTATGTTCATGATATGTTCCCTTGCTGGTTCTGGAAGAGCCGGCCTGCAACCGGGAGAATATATGAATATAATCCTATTTCTCGTTTGGCAAGGCCCTTGGCGTCGGCCCCTGCGAGGGTCATCCAAGCACGCCTCCGACACTGCGATGGCAGCAGCCAAGAAAAAAGCCGCTGGCGGACCAGCGGCTTTCGAGAAACAGGCAGGCGGCGCGGGCGCCGCGGGAGAGCCGGGCTTCAGCGCCGCTTGCGGCGCTGCTGGCCCAGACCCATCTTCTTGGCCAGTTGCGAGCGGGCCTCGGCGTAGTTCGGCGCAACCATCGGATAATCGGGCGGCAGGCCCCACTTCTCGCGATATTGCTCCGGCGACATGTTGTACTGCGTCCGAAGATGACGCTTCAGGGATTTGAACTTCTTTCCGTCCTCGAGACAGATCAGATAGTCGGCCGTGATCGACTTCTTGATCGGGATCGCGGGCTTCGGCGCTTCCGCCGGCGCAACCGGGGCGACGCCCCCAACAACGCGGCCGAGCGCGGCATGCACATCGCTGATCAAACCAGGCAATTCGGACGCAGGCACAGAATTGTTCGAGACATAGGCGGACACGATATCCGCAGTGAGCTCGATAAAATCCGAACCGTCATTATCAGCCATGTGGCCTCACTCCTTATGTGATTTTTGGACCGATTCTAGGCATGGATGCTCGCCCTTCTGGGCCGTTTTCGGCAGCGACGGTCATGCAAAGCGGTCGGTCAAGAACCGCCAGACATGGAATCATCCCGAGAGGAACAACCAAACCCGATGTAGTCCAAAGTTAACTTCGCTGCAAGTCAATGCCTGAGGCGCGAATACGGTCGCTGAATGGAACTATTTCAACAACTGGGGCGTGTTTATGGTGACTGAAATACCAATCCGGCTGCATCGCCGCGCGGCGCGGCCGTCTTGTCAACTTGGATTGACGCCTCTACCTCTCGGTGCTCTGCGGGACATGAGATGGTGGCGATGCGCGCGAACCCGGGCCTGGACGACAACGCTGCGGCAGCGCCACGCAAACCGCCACGGCCACCCAGGGCGACCATCAAAAGGCAGACCACGATCGTGCACGGCACGTCTCTGCACGACGACTATGCCTGGCTGCGGGCTGAGAACTGGAAGGACGTGCTGCGCGACCCCGAGCGGCTGCCGGCCGACATCAAGCGCCATCTCGACGTGGAAAACGCCTATTGCCGCACGATGATGGCCTCGACGAAAGCCCTGCAGAAGGACCTCGTCTCCGAGATGCGCGGGCGCATCAAGGAGGACGATTCCAGCGTGCCCCAGCCGGACGGCCCCTTCCTGTATTACTCACGCTACCGCAAGGGCGGCGAGCATCCGCTGATCTGCCGCAAGCCGCGCGACGGCCGGGAGACCACGGGCAAGCAGCGCGAGCAGGTGATGCTGGATGCCTCCGCGCTGGCCAGGGGCAAGGATTTCTTCGACCTCGCCGACGCCGAGCACAGCCCCGACCACCGGCTGCTCGCCTGGAGCGCCGACGCGGCAGGCTCGGAACTGCATGCGATCAGGGTTCGCGATCTCGAAACCCGGGCCGATCTTCCGGACCGGATCGAGGACACGACCGGCGACATCGTCTGGGCGCGGGACAGCCGGTCCTTCGCCTATGTCGGGCTCGACGCCGATCACCGCCCTTCGAAAGTCCTGCGCCACCGCATCGGCACGCCCGCGGCGGAAGACGAGTTGCTGCATGAGGAAGTCGACGCCGGCATGTTCGTCGATATCGGCGCGACGCAGTCCGGGCGTTTCCTGCTGATCCAGGTCGGCGATCACGACACCTCGGAGACGATGATCCTCGACCTGACCGAGGACGCGGCCTTGCCCGTGATGGTCGCGCCGCGCCGGGCCGGGCGGCGCTACGATGTCGAGCATCATGGCGACGATTTGCTGATCCTGACCAACGCCGACGGGGCGGAGGACTTCAGGATCGTCGCCGCCCCGATCGCCGATCCCTCGCCCGGCAATTGGCGCGATCTCGTGCCGCACAGGGCCGGCCGGCTGATCCTCGACCATGTCTGCCTGCGCGGCCGGCTGATCCGGCTGGAGCGCGAGGAAGGCCTGCCGCGCATCGTCATCCGCGACCTCGCCAGCGGCGCGGAGAGCAGCATCGCCTTCGACGAGGAGGCCTACGGGCTGGGCCTCGACGCCGGCTACGAATTCGACACGGACACGATCCGCTTCATCTACGCCTCGATGGCGCGCCCGGCCGAGACCTTCGACTACGACATGGCGACGGGCGAGCGCAGGCTGCTGAAGCGCCAGGACATCCCGTCGGGCCACGATCCGGCGGCCTACCGCGTGCGGCGCGTCTTCGCCAAAGCGAAGGACGGCGCGCTGGTGCCGGTCTCGCTGCTGCACCGGGCCGATCTCGCGCTCGACGGCAGCGCGCCGTGCCTGCTCTACGGCTACGGCTCCTACGGTTCGGCGATGTCGGCCTCGTTCCGGACGCGCCCGCTAAGCCTGGTCGATCGCGGCTTCGTCTACGCCATCGCCCATGTCCGGGGCGGCACGGAGAAGGGTTGGGGCTGGTATCTCGACGGCAAGCGCCAGAACAAGACCAACACCTTCACCGACTTCATCGCGGCCGCCGAGATGCTGGCCGACGCAGGCTTCACCGCGCGCGGTCGCATCGTCGCGGAGGGCGGCAGCGCGGGCGGCATGCTGATGGGCGCGGTCGCCAACATGGCGCCGGAGCTTTTCGCCGGCATCGTCGCCGAAGTGCCCTTCGTCGACGTCCTGAACACGATCCTCGACGAAACCCTGCCGCTGACGCCGCCGGAATGGCCGGAATGGGGCGATCCGATCCGCGACGAGGCCGCTTTCCGGATGATCGCGAGCTACTCGCCCTATGACAACGTCACGGCGCAGCACTACCCGCCGATCCTGGCGATGGGCGGATTGACCGATCCGCGCGTGACCTATTGGGAACCGGCGAAATGGGTGGCGCGCCTGCGCGCGACCATGACAGGCGGCGGGCCGGTGCTGCTGCACACCAACATGGAGGCCGGGCATGGCGGCTCGGCCGGACGCTTCGACTCGCTGAAAGAAACAGCGCTCGGTTACGCCTTCGCGATCGAGGCGGTCGGAGCGCGCTGGGGCGAGCAGCCGCCGCCGAACGCCTGATCAGGCGTTCAGGCGGCTCTTCTCGCTGGCGAGATAGGTCTTGAGCTCGTCCATCGAGGCGAAGCTGTAGTCGCCGTCGGGCGTGCGCGCCTGGATCGAGCCATCGGCATAGATGGTGAAATGCGCCGTGCCGACTTGATAGGCCCCGACAACGCCCTCCTCGGAGGCCGCCGGGGCCGGCGCTGCGGCTTCGGGCTCGGGTTCCGGCTCGGGCGACCCGCCCGGCGCTGACCGATCCTCCTCGGAGTCCGATCGGAATTCGGGTGCGGGTTCGGGCTCGGGATGGTCGGCGGGCTCCGGCGCGGGCTCGCCCCGGACAGCGACGTCGTCCTGCAAAAGGTCCGCCATGGCGGCAGGCCGCTCAGTGTGAGGCTCGTCCGGCGCGAGTTCCCCGGCTGGCGCATCCTCCGGCTCGAAGGGCGCGGCCTCGCGCGTCTGCGGCGGCCAGACTGGCGGCTCTGCTGGTATCTCGACTGGAATCCCGGGATCCGCGGCGGCTTCGGGCTCCGCGGGGGACTCGGGCTCCGGCTTCGTCGCGGGCGGCGTTCCGAACCAGCGCTCCTGGCCCGGCCTGATCGCCGTCATCCAGCCGGCGGCGGCGTCGATCTCGCTTTCGGCGGGCTCGCGGCGGTCGCCGACGAGCGTCGGCGCGACGCCGGCGTCCCAGCCGGAGCTGTCGCCGTCCAGCGCAAGCCTGTCTCGCAGCCGGTCGAAATCCTCGTCGATCGACGACATCGTCGTGGAAGGGGGCTCGGCCGGCGCCATTTCGGGCTCCGGAGAAAGGACGGGTTCGGTCCAGTCCGGGATCTTGTCGGCTTCGGTCGTCCGCGCGCCGGCCTCGCCTGTCGCATCGGCCAGCGCGGCATCGAATTCCTCGGATGTCGCGACCGGCAGCGTCGCGTGCCTGGCTTGCGCGGCCGGCGTCTCCAGCCCCTCAACAGGCTCGGGCTCGCTTTCCAGCCACTGCGCGGGCGGCCATGCCGCCTCAGGTTCGGCAATCGCGCCGGTTTCGTCTTGCCCCGGCGCGGCGAACAGGTCCGGCTCGTCTTCGCGCCTGACGGTACCGGCCTCGCCGGACGATGTATCTTCCTGATCTCGTGCCTCGACCGTCCCGGTCGGCGTCGCGGCGGCTGCCCCCGCCGCCAGGGCGACCCCGGCCGCCGCCGCCCCGCCGAGCGTCGGCGGGACAGCAGGCGAAGCAGCCGCCTCGTCCCGAGCAGGCTCGCGTCCTTCGGGAGCATTCGCCATCGAGGCGACCGAAACCGCCATGACCGCGTTGGCCAACTGGCCACGCACGCGCCTCAGTTCCACCATGACCCGCGAGAGCGCGAGCAGCAGAACGCCCGCCGTCATCAGGACGGTTCCGGTGATGACGAGGGTGAAGCCGCGCTCGATCAGGAGATAGGGCCAGCCCTCGACGATGGCGTAAGCGCCGCCGGCGAGAAATCCGAGACCCAGCACAACGAAGATGATGCTCAATGCGATATCCTTGGCAGTATCCTTCGCGCGGCGTCCTCGCGGGAGCCCGCGACGCGCCCGATGGGGTCGATCATCTAACGCATTGAATAAGAGAGAGTTTCAATAGCGCGCACCGATAGCAAAATGAATGGGGCATCAGTGAGGCGAGCCTTGCCGGAGCCTTAGCCCACGGCGCGCCGCCAGGGACATGCGGGAAGCGCCGGCGCTGCCGGTTGCCGCAGCGCGGGCGGAGGCTTAACTAGAGGATGAATGGCGGGAAGTTCCGCCGGGTCTCGGCACGATGCCGGCGCGGATCCGTTCTCGGGCCCGCCTGCCGGAACCGTATCGCGGCCCAATCGTTTATCACCAAGCCATTCGCGGAATTGACGAATTTCCAGTCTCCACGACTGGAGCAGCCCAAGGAGAGGCCCGATGACCTTCACCCTGCCCGATCTGCCCTACGCCCATGACGCGCTGCAGCCCTTCATGTCGAAGGAGACGCTGGAGTATCACCACGACAAGCACCACCTCGCCTATGTCAACAACGGCAACAACGCGATCAAGGGCACCGAATTCGAGGGCAAGTCGCTCGAGGAGATCGTCAAGGCCTCGCACGGCAAGAACCCCGCCGTGTTCAACAATGCCGGCCAGCACTACAACCATCTCCATTTCTGGAAGTGGATGAAGCCCAATGGCGGCGGCAAGATCCCCGGCGCGCTGGAAAAGGCGATCGTCGATTCGTTCGGCTCGGTCGAGAAGATGAAGGAAGACTTCGTCGCCGCCGGCGTCGGCCAGTTCGGCTCGGGCTGGGCCTGGCTGGAAGTGAAGGGTGGAAAGATCGCCGTCAGCAAGACCCCCAATGGCGAGAGCCCGCTGGTCAACGGCGCGTCGCCGATCCTCGGCTGCGACGTCTGGGAGCATTCCTACTACATCGACTATCGCAACCGCCGCCCCGATTATCTCAAGGCTTTCCTGGAGAGCCTGGTGAACTGGGAGTATGTCGCGGAGATGTATGACGGCGCGGCGAAAGCCTGATCCGGCACATTAACAACGGCGGGAGGGGCGCTCAGCCGCCCATCCCGTAACAACGCGACGGTGCAGCTTCGCTTTCAGCGAAACCCGACATCATCGTCGAGACGATCAGCCAAAACAAGATACTGGCTAACCGTGTCGATGAACCGGTTTGGCCAAGATTCAATATTATTGCTCTATATGTGAATTTAGATACTTTTCCTTTTTTTCAAGATACCGTCCCACTCGAATTGTATTCTATCTGACGAAGTTCGCCCGAGAATTTTACGCAATTTGCATTGGGCAGGTCGGAACCTGAAAATCGGACCGCGAACACGGTTGCCGATGCCGGGATCGGACCGTATTTGCGCTTGGCATACATAATAATTTGTGCTCCTTTACGCAGAGGAATAGCGCGCGGCGGGAACTGGCGGCTATGGCGTTGCGTTTCGTAGGGTTGGTACTGGCGATCCTTGCGACAGCGCTTTCAGGCTGCGACAGCCCGGGCGGCGGAACACTGTTGCGGCAGGGGATCGGGACCGATCTCAGCCATTCGGGGCTGGCGCAAGCCACGACGCTTCAGGACCGCTACGTCGCGCTGATTTGCCGTCAGGCGGGGCTCGGCGCATTTGCCAGCGAGGAGGATTGCGCGGACCAGGGTTTTCGCGCGGCCGAGTGGTCGGCCTTCGTCCAGGCCGGCATGAACGACATCGACGCCCGCTGCGACGCCTATCTGGCCTGGCTCGACGAACGCCGTCGCTCCGCCGGGCCGATCCTGCAGCAGATTTCTGACCTACGCACGGCGACCACGGCCATTCTGGCGCTCAGCGGGGTCGGCGTCGACCCGATCGCGATCGTGTCGGCGGCTTTCGGCCTCGCCAGCGGCACCTTCACAAACGTCAACGGCCGCCTGCTCCTTCAACTCGACCAGAGTACCGTCCAGGCCGTGGTCCTGTCCCGCCAGACGGAGTTCCGGCAGATGCTGCGCGCGCCCGATCAGCGCATCGCGAACCGCCCTGACGCGATCCATGTCCTGCGCTCCTATCTGCGGATCTGCTCGCCATTCACCATCGAGACCGACATCAACACGACGATCACGACGCTGGCGCGCGGCGGCGCGGCGGCTGTCGACCGGCAAGCGCCCCTGGTAGAGACGACGCCAAGCGTCGCGCTCAGGCCAGAGGCTCCGTTCCGCCAGCCCCCTCGCGCGCCGCAGCCCAGAATCGATCCCTACACGGCGATCGTCACCAACTACAATCCGAACGTGCATACCGAGCAGAGAGTGGGCCACGCTCTGGCTGTCGTCTGCGTCCATGGCCGCGAGCGCGGCACCGTTCCCGCCCACGCGGCGGAGCTGATCGCCATCTACGAGCGTGCGATCCAGGTCTCCGCAACGCCTGGAATCGAGAACCGGAAATTCGATCCGGTCGAGTTGAGCGAGATCGCCGCTCTCGAACCCTGCGCCAGGATGCATCTGAACTATTTCGAGCGTGCCAATTTCAGGGATGGCGCGATCGGCGCCTTCGCCGCAGGGCAGCTCAACCGTTTCCTGCCGGAAACCGATCGCATCGCCGCAGGGACGCGCCTCGAAGCCGCGAGGTCAGAGATTGCGGCGGCGCGCCGGGCTTTCGTCCAGCGCGGCGGCAGGCTCACCAACAAGGGCGCGTTCTTTGCCGACCACGTTACCGACGAGCTCCTGAGCGGCACCTGACCGGAGCGACTGATGGACCTCAAGATCAACGAACCGACAGGGCTGCTCGACACGCCCGGCGGGGCCGTCATCGGCGCGCTCTTCGCCGACACTGTGATCACCGTCGACGGGTCCAGACCCGATCCGGCCTTCCATTTCGTCACTGTCCGCCTCGACGGCCGGAGCGGCTGGGTCGATAAGAAGGCCTGCGCGCCCCTCGAAGCGGCCGGACCGATCCCGGAGGACCGCTATGTGCGGGAGGCGCTGGCCGTCGAAGCCAGCCTCAACGCGCGCCCGGCCACGGCACCTTTCTTCATGAGCGCCGATCTGCTGCTGGCGCGCCGCCATATCGAGGCCGAGATTTCAGGCCTGCTCGCCCTCGCGGCGGCAGCGGACGGGCTCGGCCCGCTGAAGATGCGCGATGCCGAGTGGGCTACATTCCTGGCCGATGGCGGCGAGCAGGAGGGCTACAGGCCAGGCCATCGCGGCAGGCCGGGCCATCAGCTATGGGCAGCGGCCCGGCGGCTGGTCGTCGATGCGCGCGAACTCAGTCGCCTGAAGACGGATGCGCTGGGAAGCGGCGCGGAGTCCTTCGTGCCGAGCTATCTCGACGCGTTCCACTGCTATCTGACCGGCAGCGCTGCGGCAGCGCTGCGCCTGGGCGAACTCGATCAGGTGCGGGCCGCCACGCCGACTGACGCATCGCTCGCCCAGCCGGTGACGACGGTCCTGGCCGGCGTGATCGGCGAGCCGGCCGTGGCCGCGCTTTCGTCCCAGCGCAACATTTTCTCCGCCGCCGTCGGCGTCACCGTCGCCGATTTCCTCGATGCGACGACGTCTTCGCTCACCGAGGGCCTTAAGGTCGGCTTCGAGTTGATAAAGACGCATGCGCCCGAATTCCTGCCGATCCTGCGCTCGGGCGATGCGCCATGGTTCGACTCGGCGATGACCTTTGAACCGCGTAAGCTCTCAGAGACGACGGACAAGGCGGAGATTATCGGCTTTTTCGCGGCGACCGACCATGGCACGCCGACACGGCTCCCACACTGGTGCGGCGCCTTTGTGGCGCATTGCCTTAAGGCCGCGCTGGGCAAGGACGCGGCCGTGCCCCAGGGCGCGGCGCGAGCCGCGAACTGGCGAGGCTGGGGCCAGACGATCAAAGCCCAATCGGACGATGTGCCGCAAGGCGCCGTCGTCGTGCTGTCGCCGGAGCCGGGAACCAACACGAGCGGCCATGTCGCGTTCTTCGACCGGTTCGTCGATCGGACGGGCGTGAGCCTGCTCGGCGGCAACCAGAGCGACACGGTCCGGTACACTGTGTTCAGGCGTTCGCGCATTGTCCATATCGGCTGGCCCGATACGCATGACCGGGCCATCGCGCAGGCGGGCCAGGGACCGGCGTCGCAGCGCGGCATATCGGAGGCGGCTTTCGCGGCGATCATCGGCTTCGAGGTTTCCAGCCAGCAGCGCTACGAGGCCCGGTATCGCCGGCCGATCTGGCCGGAGGGCCGTTCCGGCGTCACCATTGGAATCGGCTACGACCTCGGCCAGCAGAAGGCGGCCACGATCGAGGCCGATTGGCGCGACCAGTTGCCGGCACCCATGCTCGCCGCCGCGAAACGCTGCGCCGGAGTCACTGGAGCGCCCTCGCGCCAATTGGCGAAGGAGGTCGCCGCCGCGATCGACGTGCCCTGGCCGATGGCGCTCGCTGTCCACCACGACAAGGTGCTGCCGCGTTTCGTCGGGCTCGTCGAACGCAGCCTCGACAATGTCGCGGAACTCAACGGCGATTCGCTCGGCGCGCTGGTGTCTCTGACCTTCAACCGCGGCGCGAGCTACAAGCTGGATGGCGAACGCTATCGCGAAATGCGGAAGATCAGGATCGCGATGCGGGACAGGCAGTTCAGCGCCATCCCCGGCCACATCCGCGACATGCAGTGGATCTGGCCGGATTCCGAAGGGCTGAAGGCTCGCCGGCGCGCCGAGGCCGATCTGTTCCAGCGCGGGCTGCCCTGAGCGCGGCCGCTGATCGTGCTCGTTACGCCGCGACGCTCCTGAGGAACTGGTCGACCGTCGCTCGCAGGCGCAGCGCCTGGGCGGCGACCTCGCCAGCCGCGCCCCTGACCTCCTCGGCCGAGCGCCCCGTCTCCTCGACGGAATCGGCCAGAACGCTGAGATCGCTCGACACCGACAGCGCCGAGGACGAGGCCATGGCGACGCCGCTGGCGATTTCGCCCGTGGCGATGGCCTGCTGCTCGATCGAGGTCGCGACGGAATTGGCGAAATTCTCGATCGCGCCCATGCGCTCGGCGATGTTGCCGATCGCGCCGACGACCTCGCCGGTGGCGCTCTGGATCGCGCCGACCTGGGCGACGATGCGGTCGGTGGCGTCCGCGGTCTGGGAAGCGAGATTCTTGACCTCGGAGGCGACGACGGCGAAGCCGCGCCCGGCTTCGCCGGCACGCGCGGCCTCGATCGTGGCGTTGAGCGCCAGCAGGTTGGTCTGGGCGGCGATGTCGCGGATCAGGTTTACGACCTCGCCGATGGCGCGCGCCGTCTCGTCGAGCGCGCGCACGGAGCCTGCCGTATCGCGCGAGACCGAGGCAGCCTCGACGATCTCGGTGCGGACGCGGCGGACCTGGAACTCGACCTCGCGGATGGCCGCGCCCATCTCTTCGGCGGCTTGCGCTGCGTTCTCGACGTTGGCGGACGCGCCATGGGAGTTCTGCGCGGCGCGCGCGGCGCGGCCCGACGATTCGGCCGCGACACGGGCGAGCCCGTCGGAGGCCTCGCTCATCCGGTCGGCATTGCTTTTGAAGGCTTCGAGCGCGACCCCGACCTCGGCGCGGAACAGAGCGATCGACTGGTCGACACGCTGCTGATGGTCGCGGCGCTCGGCGGCGGAGACGTGCTGCTTTTCCTGCAGGGTGGCGCGCTCCGCCAGGCTCACCTTGAGGATTCCCAGCGCATGCGCGATGGCGCCGATCTCGTCGCGGCGGCCCATGGCGTCGATCTGCGTATCGAGCTTGCCGTCGGAGATGCTGACGATCGCCTTGGTCATGCTCTTCAGCGGCTTCATGGTGCGCGAGAGCGAGAACCAGAGCAGCGGACCCAGTATGAGCAGGATCAGAATGCCGATGCCGATGGTGACGAACTGCTCGAGCGCGGCGCGGGCGACGAGGCGGGTCTTGTCGAAGCGGATCGCGATGTAGCCGATCTGGCGCTGATGACCGCCGACCTTCACCACATGCAGCTTGGTGACATAGGTCTTGTCCTCGATCTCGGCCGATGTCGTTTCCATGAGCCGGTCCCACGGCGCGCGGCCGAGCGCGGCGGTGAGCGCGCGCGGCGTCAGGCCGAGCCGCGCCTCCTCGGTGCGGCCAGCGCTCGCAAGCGTCGAGACGTCGTCGGCGACGATGCCGGCGTCGAAATCGGGATCGCCGCGCAGGGATTCGAGGATGTAGCCCAGCGTGTTTGAATCGCGGGCCAGGATCAGCGAGGGCGAGGCGTTGACCACCATCAGCGTCAGCGCCGTCATCTTCTGCTCGAGATCGGCGCGGGTCTTGCCGTCATTGTAGCGCGCCACCGCGATCACGACGAAAACGATCGCGATGGCGACGATGGCGACCGCCGCGCCGGCGATCTGCGTGCTGAGCGAACCGGCTCGCGCGGAAGCAGCGGGGGTGCCAGCGGTCGATTTATCCGCTCGCGTGAACAAACTCATTGCGTCGATGCCCTTGCCGCCGATCTGAATGACGGATCGCGACTACCGCCGCACCCTCAACCGTGATCTTCGCCCAACGCGGTAAATTTTCGATTGCGACGTTTGCGATCATTGCAGCGCAGCAAACCGCGCCATCGCGAGCCCGGACGGCGGCGAGAACGCCGCCAGCGCGGCGTGTTCGATCGGCCGCGTCGCGATCACTGGGTCGAGCCGACCGAGTTCGTCGTCGACGAAGCCGGGATGGCACATGACAAGATGGGCCGGCCCGGGTCTTTCGAGAAACCGCGCGAGATCGGCGGCGAAATCGCGCGCCGGATCGAAGGGCGAGACGCCAGAAAAGCCGCGATTGACCGGGATGCCGCGCCGCGCCGCCGCGCGACGGATGCCGAAACCGAGCCCGGAAATGACCAGCGCCTTGCCGACCGCGACGCCGCGCGCCCGGATCGCGGATGCACGGTCGGACGGGTCCCGCAGGTAGACCGTGCCCGCCGGGCAGCGGCGCGCAACCGCATCGAGCACCGCCCCGCGGATGCCGGGCAGGACATGGACGTGCTGGTGGCCATCGACGAAATCGGGCGCGCGGCCCAGCGCATCCTCGAAGGCGTCGAGTTGGCGGTCGATCTCCACTGCGATCTCGGAGCGAATCTCGCCCGACGAGACGGCAGCCCGCGCCAGTTCGCCCAATTTCGGCAGTTCGCCGCCGGGCGCAAGGCGCGCCATCGCGCTCAGCGGCGCGGCGCAGGTCAGGTTGAGATGCAGGCCGAGATCGACACGGCCGGCATGGGCCGCGAGTTCGCGCGCCAGTCGCGGCCAATGCGGGCGGTTCGTCATCGCGCCCGTCGCCGAGATGCGGCCATCCTCCAGCAGCGCCAGGATCGAACGGCTGACCCCCTCAGTCATGGCGAAATCGTCGGCGCAAAGCACGAAACCGGTCGTCATATGCGGCTGTTGTCCCCGGTTCATCGATAATCGTGTAGAAGCGCGCGGTCCGTCATCGCCGTCGCCTTGCGCGCCGGCGCGCATCACGGTCTTTGTGCGGATCGTGTCGCGCTGTCGAGCCCCCGGCGCGATCGCGCCTGCTTTCGCCGGACCTGAGAGGTCGAGTTTTTCGTGTCCGAACCAATGCCCGCCCCCTTTTCGACCCGCGAGACCGCCGACGCGGATCGGCCCGAGCTCTCGATCGTCGTGCCCGTGCACAACGAGGCCGACAACCTGCCGCTGCTGGTCGAGCGGCTCAACGCCGTGCTGGCGCGCGAGGTCAAGTCCTGGGAGCTGATCTGCGTCGACGATGGCAGCCGCGACGGCACGCTCTCGGTGCTGCGCCTGCTCAACCAGCGCGATCCCCGCATCAGCGCGGTCTCGTTCAGCCGCAATTTCGGCAAGGAGATCGCCATCGCGGCGGGCCTCGACCATGCGCGCGGCGATGCCGTCGTGATCATGGACGCCGACCTTCAGCACCCGCCCGAGACGATTCCCCTGTTTCTGGCGCAATGGCGCGAGGGTTCTCTCAACGTCTACGGCCAGCGCTCCGACCGCGACGGCGAGAGCGCGCTGAAGCGCAACCTCGCAAAGATGTTCTATCGGCTGTTCGCCAGATTCGGCGAGACGCAACTGCCCGAGGGCGCGGGCGATTTCCGCCTGCTCGACCGCAAGGTGGTCGATGCCTTGCGGGCCCTGCCGGAGCGCGCCCGGTTCTCGAAAGGGCTCTACGCCTGGGTCGGTTTCCGTTCGACCGGCGTCACCTTCGATGTCGCCGAGCGCGAGCATGGCGAAACAAAGTTCCGCTTCGGCAAGCTGTTCTCCTTCGCCTTCGACGGGCTCTCCTCCTTCTCGACCGTACCGCTCAAGATCGCGACCTGGGCCGGCGTCGTCATCGCCATCATCGCGACCTTCGCCGCCGCTTTCTTCCTGCTGCGGACGCTGTTTTTCGGCACGGACCTGCCCGGTTTCCCCTCGCTGATCGTCTCGATCATGTTCTTCTCCGGCATCCAGCTCATTTCGCTCGGCATGATCGGCGAATATGTCGGACGCATCTTCGCCGAGGTGAAGCGCCGGCCGCTCTACCTGATCGGCGAGCGCGTCGGCTTCGACGCCCGCACCGTCGACCATCCGCGCGGCGACGCCCTGCCGCCGCTGATCCGGTAGACGCGGCGCGGGCGATCTGGGATGAAGGCGGCGTCCTTGCTTTCGATTCCTCCACCCTCCTGTCATACCGGACAAGCGGCAAAGCCGCGCCGATCCGGGACCCATTCCTGAAGCTCTCCGGCAAAGGTTCCGGAATGGGTCCCGAGTCTCCGCTTCGCTCCGCCCGGGACGACGGTGGTGTGTCCATGAAAGCCACCACGGCCTGATGTTCCGCAAAATCCTCTCCGTCGGCGGGTTCACGCTGCTCTCGCGCCTGAGCGGGTTTCTGCGCGACATTGTGCTTGCGGCGGTGCTGGGCGCGGGCGCGCTGATGGACGCGTTTTCGGTGGCGCTGCGGCTGCCCAACCATTTTCGCGCGATCTTTGGCGAAGGCGCGTTCAACCAGGCCTACATCCCGAGCTTCACCCGCATCCGCCAGCAGGCGGGCGCCGCATCGGCTGCCCTGTTCTCGAACCGCGTCTACACGCTGATCGTCATCGCGCAGGTCGCGCTGCTGGCGCTGGCGCTGCCGTTCATGCCGCAATTGGTGCGGCTGCTCGCGCCGGGCTTCGCCAATGATCCACAGCGCTTCGAGCTCGCGGTGGCGCTGACGCGGATCACCTTTCCCTATCTCACCTTCATCACGCTGGTGACGCTGCTCTCGGCCAATCTCAACGCTGTCGATCGCTTTGCGGCGGCCGCCGCCGCGCCGATCCTGCTCAACATCAGCCTGATCGTGGCGCTTGGCGTCGCCTTCCTCTTCCCCAACGCGGCCTATGCGGCAGCCTGGGGCGTCGTGGTGGCCGGCCTCCTGGAATGGCTGCTGCTCGCCTTCGCCGCGCGCCGGGCAGGCGTGGCGGCTGCGCTGACCCGCCCGCGCCTCGACGCCGACATGAAGGCCTTCCTCAAGGCGTTCGGGCCGGCGGTGATCGGCTCGGCCGGTGTCCAGATCGCGCTTTTCGCAGACACGATCATCGCCTCGCTCTTGCCGGCCGGCGCCTATGCCGCGCTGTATTACGCCGAGCGGCTCTACCAGTTGCCGATCGGCGTGATCGCGATCGGCGTGGGCACCGTGCTGCTGCCGACGATGAGCCGCTTCATCGCGGCAGGCGACATAGCCGCCTCCGACAGGGCGCAAAACCGGGCCGTGGCGCTGACGCTGGTGGCGGCCGCGCCCTTCGCGGCCGCTTTCCTCGCCATTCCCGAGCTGATTGTCTCTGCCCTGTTCGAGCGCGGCCGGTTCGACGCCGCTGCCAGTCAGGCGGCCGGCGCGGTGCTGTTCGCCTACGCGGTCGGACTGCCGGCGATCGTGCTGATCCGCACGCAGGTCGCAAGCTTTCAGGCCCGCGGCGACACCACGACGCCGATGCTCGTCTCGCTGACCGCCATCGGCTGCAACATCGCGCTGAAGCTGTTGCTCTGGCGCGATTTCGGCGCGGCCGGACTGGCGCTGGCGACGGCTGCGGGGGCCTGGATCAATGTCGGGCTGCTGTTTGCGCTGGGTCTCCGGCGCGGCTGGACGCGGCCCGCCAAGGGCCTGCTGGCGCTGGCCGCGATCGTGCTGGTCGCCGCCGCGTTCGCTGGCCTGACGGCCCACTTCGTCACGCCGCCGCTGCTCGTGCTGGCGCAGGGCGCGCCGTGGGAGCCGAGGCTGGCCGCGCTCGCAGCCATCGGGCTTGCGGCGATCGGGGTCTATGGCGCGGTCGCAGGACTCGGGCTCAAGGCAGCCGGGCTGGTCCGGCTGCTGCGGTAGATCCGTTTCTGGGTATGGATAGTCGCGGACGAGTAAGCTCGCGAGCCTCGGCGGAAACCCCTCCCCCTTGTGGGGAGGGGAAGGGGTGGGGGGCGTGGGGCCAGATCGATCGGCTTGACCGATAGTCGTATCGCTGCTGCCGGCTCAGCTTTTCCGAGAGCTCGCTCACCCGGTCGTGGGGCCCCCCCCCCCCCCCCCCCCCCCCCGGGGGGGGGGGTGGGG
>JAESFX010000168.1_pt1 | contig 60428 bp, 61 predicted proteins | sample 9269501 | NCBI WGS metagenome assembly JAESFX01 (sample SAMN14515570, study PRJNA621655) | algae metagenome | isolation source: Desmonostoc geniculatum HA4340-LM1 and co-occurring heterotrophs from cave... | place: USA: Maniniholo cave, Kauai, Hawaii | collected 2009-07-28
ACCGGGCCCTGCAACTCTCAGCCAGGTCCTCACCGAAGCAGGACTCGGTCAGCTCGGCAGTGACCCAGCGACTCGGGGTGCAGACAAGACACCTACTCCTGTCTGACCCCTACGGTCCACCAGTGAGCCGGTCGGCTCAGGACCTGGTGCGCCGGAGCCGGAAGGTCTCGGTGACGGGCACCGAGGTCTCCCGGTCGCCGTCGTAGGAGACGAGCACGCCCGAGAGCGTGAAGCGTCCGGCGACGGTCGCCCAGCGACAGAGGCGGTAGGTCAGGACGCCGGCCTCGTCGTCGTTGGGACCGAGCAGTGACTGCGAGCTCACGCCCTTCCCTCGTCGGTCCTGCATCGTGATGTCGAACGTCCAGTCGTCCGACTCCGTGGTGACGGAGTAGGCGTAGCCGTAGTCCTTGCACCCGCGCTTCAGCCGCCCGTCGGGGGCGTCCAGGGCCCCCGACAGCTCGACGTGCGGCGCTGCGGGCTCCGTGCCGCTGCCTGCCGCAGGGTCGATGGGCAGGGGCAGTAGCCCGGCGATCGTGACGGCCGAGGCCGTGAGCAGGGTCGACAGCATGCAGGACACCTCCGAGGGGTACGAGGGGTCCAACGACCGGCTGTGAGGTGCGTTACGCCGGCTGTCTCAGAGCGGGATGTTGCCGTGGCGTCCGCGGCGTACGCCCACGGTGTCGATCTCGTGGCGCATGGCCTCCGCGATCGCGCTCCGCGTGCGGGTGGGCTCGACGACCTCGTCGACGACGCCGATCTCGACAGCCTTGTCCACGCCCCCGGCGATGCGCTCGTGCTCGGCAGCGAGCTCGGCCTCGACCTGCGGACGGATCTCGGGGGAGACCTCGGCGAGCTTGCGACGGTGGAGGACCCGGATGGCCGCCACGGCGCCCATGACGGCCACCTCGGCGCCGGGCCAGGCAAAGACGCGGGTCGCGCCCAGGGAGCGGGCGTTCATGGCGATGTAGGCGCCGCCGTAGGTCTTGCGCGTCACCAGGGTGACCCGCGGGACCACGCACTCACCGAAGGCGTGCAGCAGCTTCGCGCCGCGGCGTACGACTCCGTCCCACTCCTGGCCCACCCCGGGGAGGTAGCCCGGCACGTCGACCAGGACCACGAGCGGCACACCGAACGCGTCGCACATCCGCACGAAGCGGGACGCCTTCTCCGCCGACAGCGAGTCGAGGCAGCCACCGAGGCGCAGCGGGTTGTTGGCCACGACACCGACGGTCCGGCCGCCGAAGCGGCCCAGGGCCGTGACGATGTTGGGCGCCCAGCGGGCGTGGAGCTCCTGCATGGTGCCCTCGTCGAGCAGGCCGTCGACGAGCGGGTGGACGTCGTAGGCGCGCTTCTTCGACTCCGGGAGCAGGGCGCCGAGGTCGCGGTCGTCCACCGACTCGACGGCGAGGCTCCCCTGCGCGCCGAGGAGGGAGGCGACGGTGCGGGCGCGGTCGAGGGCCTCGCGCTCGGACTCGGTGAGGATGTGGACCACGCCGGAGCGACGCCCGTGCGGCTCGGGCCCGCCGAGGCGGAGCATGTCGACGTCCTCGCCGGTCACCGAGCGCACCACGTCGGGGCCGGTGACGAAGATGCGTCCCTCCGGGCCGAGGATGACGACGTCGGTGAGGGCGGGGCCGTAGGCGGCGCCACCGGCTGCCGGGCCCAGGACGACGGAGATCTGCGGGATGACGCCCGAGGCGTGCGTCATCACCTGGAAGATGCGGCCCACCGCGTGGAGGGACAGCACGCCCTCGGCGAGACGGGCGCCGCCGGAGTGCCACAGGCCGATGATCGGGACGCCGTCGGTGATGGCGCGGTGGTAGGCGTCGACGACGACGCGGCAGCCGACGTCACCCATCGCGCCACCCATGACGGTGGCGTCACTGCAGAAGGCCACGACGGAGGTGCCGTCGACGCGACCGACGGCCGCGAGCATGCCGGACTCGTCGTCGGGCGTGATGAGCTCGAGGGTGCCCTCGTCGAGGAGGGCGGTGAGCCGGTGGACAGGGTTGCGCGGGTCGTCCTCGCGGGGCAGCTTCGCCGGCCGGGCGGCGGTGGCGGTCATCGGAGGCTCCCGAAGGCGACGGCGACGTTGGCGCCACCGAAGCCGAAGGAGTTGTTGAGGGCGACGATGTCGCCGTCGGGGAGGTCGCGTCGCGACGTCGGGATGTCGAGGTCGACCTCGGGGTCCTTGTCGTCCAGGTTGATCGTCGGCGGGCTCACGCGGTCGTGGAGCGCCATCACCGTGGCGACCGCCTCGAGGGCGCCGGCGCCGCCGAGCAGGTGGCCGGTCATCGACTTGGTGCTCGTGACCACGCAGCGGTCGACGTGCTCGCCGAGGACGGCGTGCAGCATCAGGCCCTCGGCGATGTCACCCTTGGGCGTCGACGTGGCGTGGGCGTTGACATGGACGACGGTGGCCGGGTCGACGTCGCCCTCGCGCAGCGCCATCTGGATGGCGCGGGTGCCGCCGCGACCCTCCGGGTCGGGCTGGGCGATGTCGTGGGCGTCGTTGCTGATGCCGGCGCCGCGCACCTCGGCGTACACCTTGGCGCCGCGGGCGCGGGCGTGCTCCTCGGACTCGAGGATCAGGATGGCCCCGCCCTCACCGAGGACGAAGCCGTCACGGCCGGTGTCCCACGGGCGCGAGACGCGCGTGGGGTCGCCGCCCTCCTCGCTGCCGGTCTTGGACAGCGCCATCATGTTGGCGAAGGCGGCCATCGGCAGCGGGTGGATCGCGGCCTCGGTGCCGCCGGCGATGACCACGTCGGCGCGGCCCAGGCGGATCAGGTCGACGGCCATGGCGATGGCCTCGTTGCCCGAGGCGCAGGCAGACGTGGGTGCGTGGACGGCCGCGCGGGCGCCGTACTTGAGGCTGACGTTGGCCGCCGGGGCGTTGGGCATGAGCATCGGGACCGCGAGCGGCGAGACCCGGCGCGCGCCCTTCTCGAGGAGCGCGTCGTAGTTGGCCAGCAGGGTGGTCACACCACCGATGCCGGACGCGACCGCGACGGCGAGGCGCTCGGGCTCGAGGCCGGAGCCCTCGAGGCCGGCGTCGGCCCACGCCTGGTCCGCGGCGACCATCGCGAACTGGCTGGAGCGGTCGAGGCGGCGGGCCTTGACCCGGTCGAGGACCTCGGACGGCTCGACGGCCACGCGGCCGCCGATCTTCACCGGCAGCATGTCGACCCAGTCGTCGGTGAGGTGGCGTACGCCGGACTCGCCGGCCAGCATGGCCTGCCAGGTCGACGCGACGTCGCCGCCGAGCGGGGAGGTGGTGCCGAGGCCGGTGACGACTACGCGGGTCGAGGGCATCAGGTGGGTTCCGTTCTCGCGAGGTGGGAGGAGGTCCTGGGCACGGGGGCCGGCGTGGTGCCGGCCCCCGTGTCAGGGAGGGCGTCAGCCCTGCGCGCGCTCGATGTAGGCGACGGCGTCACCGACGGTCTTGAGGTTCTTGACCTCGTCGTCGGGGATGGTCACGCCGAACTTCTCCTCGGCGGCCACGACGACCTCGACCATGGAGAGCGAGTCGACGTCGAGGTCGTCCACGAAGGACTTGTCCAGCTGGACGTCGTCGGCGTCGACACCGGCGACCTCGTTGACGATCTCGGCGAGGTCAGCGCGGATTTCTTCGGTGGTGGCCATGGGCCTTCCCTTCTTCTGGTGGGTGCTGCTTGGGGTGGTCTGGGGGTGGTGCGGTCCTACGGGACGGTGACGACCTGCGCGGCGTAGGAGAGGCCGGCGCCGAAGGCGATGAGCAGCGCGGTGTCACCGGACCTCGCCTCGCCCTCGGCCATCATCCGGTCGAGCGCCAGCGGGACGGACGCGGCCGAGGTGTTGCCCTGGTCGGCCACGTCGCGGGCGATGCGGACCGTGGGGGGCAGCTTCATGGAACGGGCCATCGCGTCGATGATGCGCATGTTGGCCTGGTGGGGCACGAAGACGTCGAGGTCGTCCAGGGTGACTCCGGCCGCGTCCAGCGCCTGCTGGCCGATCTTCGCCATCGCGAAGGACGCCCACCGGAACACCGGGTTGCCCTGCATGGTGAGGTGCGGCATGACGCCGCTGCCGGGCTTCTCGGGACTCCCGACGACGTCGCGCCAGTCCTCGCGCTGCCGGATCAGGTCGAACTGCTCGCCGTCGGAGCCCCACACGACCGGGCCGATGCCGGGGGTGTCGCTGGGCCCCACGACGGCCGCACCGGCGCCGTCGGCGAAGATGAAGGCCGTGCCGCGGTCGGTGAGGTCGAGGATGTCGGTGAGCCGCTCGACACCGACGACGAGCACGTAACGCGAGCTGCCGGCGCGGACGATGTCGGAGGCCAGCGCGATGCCGTGGCAGAACCCGGAGCAGGCTGCGGAGATGTCGAACGCCGCGGCGTCGGTGCCGAGCTCGTGCGCGATCGCCGTGGCGACCGCGGGCGTCTGCAGGAGGTGGCTGACGGTGGCGACCACCACGCAGTCGATCTGGCCGGGCTCGAGGCCGGCACGCTCGATGGCGATGCGGGACGCCTCGACCGACATCATCTGCACCGACTCGTCGGGGCCGGCCCAGCGGCGCGTCTTGATGCCCGAGCGCTGCTGGATCCACTCGTCGCTGGACTCGATCGCGTCGACGACGTCGGCGTTCGGGACGAGGCGCCGCGGCCGGTAGGCGCCGACGCCGAGGATCGCGGCGTGCTGTGCGCCGGTGGCGGTGGTGAGCGCGGCCATCAGTGCGAGCCCTCCGGGTGCAGGCGCAGCAGCGGCTGGCCGGGGGAGACGAGGTCGCCGTCCTCGACGAGCCACTCCACCACAGATCCGCCGTGGGCCGCGGTGATGTCGGTGCGGTCCCGCAGGCTGGCGACGGCGCCGATGACGGCGCCCGGTCCGAGCAGGTCGGCGTCGGCGGCCTCGGGAGAGATGTGGAAGGTGCCCTTCGCGGGCGACACCACCATGCGCCAGGTCGGCGTGGTCTCGATCTGCGAGGCCTCGCCGTGCTTGTCGCAGAACTCGCGGGCGGCGTCGAGCTGGTCGGGCGTCTTGAGGGCGAACGTCTCCACCCCCTTGAGCGCGCGCTTGGCGATGCCCGTCAGCGTCCCGGCCGGCGGCATCTCGAGGATGCCGGTCACGCCGAGGTCGCTCATCGTCTCCAGGCACAGGTCCCAGCGGACCGGGTTGGCGATCTGCCCGACCATGCGGCGCAGCACGTCGCGCCCGTCGTGCACGACCTGTCCGTCACGGTTGGAGATCACCGGGGTGCGCGGGTCGTGGGTCGAGACCGAGCGCGCGAGCGAGGCCATGCGGTCCACGGCCGGGCCCATGTGGGTGGTGTGGAACGCGCCCGCAACGCTCAGCGAGATCAGGCGGGCCTTGGCCGGCGGGTCCTCGGCGAAGGCCGCGAGCTGCGCCGTCGTACCGGCGGCGACGAGCTGGCCGGGGCCGTTGTCGTTGGCCGGGGTCAGGCCGTGGCGCTCGATGGCGGCCAGCACCTCGTCGCGGTCGCCGCCGAGCACGGCGGTCATCCCGGTGGCGGTGGTCGCGGCTGCGTCGGCCATGGCGTTGCCCCGCTCGCGCACCAGCACCATCGCCTGCTCGGCGGTGATGACCCGCGCACCGGCGGCCGCCGTCAGCTCGCCGACGCTGTGGCCGGCGACCGCGCCGATGCGGGCGAACGCGTCGGCCGGGTGGGGGAACAGGTCGAGTGCGGCGACCAGCCCGGTCGCGACCAGCAGCGGCTGGGCGACCTTGGTGTCGCGGATCGTGTCGGCGTCGGCCTCGGTGCCGTAGTGGGCGAGATCGATGCCGGCCACGGTGGCCAGCCAGTCGAACCGCGCGGCGAAGGTGGGGTCCTCCAGCCAGGGCGTGAGGAAACCGGGGGTCTGGGCCCCTTGACCGGGAGCGACGATGACGAGCACACGACCACTCTGCCGGTTCGTGCGCCGTGCACGCGGGTCCGACGCCGACGAAACTCACCGGGAGATCTTTGTAGGGTTCCTACAGTTCTGTGCGGCCGGACTGGCGGCCCAGGATGAGCGCCAGCTGCAGCGCGAAGGCCTCACGGGGACGCGTGGGTGACCAGCCGGTCACCTCAGAGACCTGACGCAGCCGGTAGCGCACGGTGTTGGGGTGGACGAAGAGCGCGCGTGCCGTGGCCTCGATCGACGAGCCGTTCTCGAACCACGCGCCGAGGGTTTCCAGCAGCGTGCCGCGGGTGGCCATGAGAGGGAGGTAGACCTCGTCGACCAGGTGCCGACGGGCGTGCCCGTCGCCGGCGAGCGCGCGCTCGGGAAGCAGGTCGCGGCTCGCGACCGGGCGTGGGGCGTCGGGCCACCCGCTGGCGGCCCGGTGGGCCGAGAGCGCGGCGCGCGCCGAGGCGCTCGCGTGGGCGAGGTCGGCGGTGACCGGTCCCACGACGACCGGGCCGTCGCCGAAGTGGTCGAGCAGTCGTGTCGCCGCCTTCAGGGGGTCGGACACGCCGCCGAGGACCACCACGAGCCGTTCGCCCTGCGTGGCGCAGAGGGCGTCCATGTCGCCGGTGCGCGCCGAGCGGCGTACGGAGTCGAAGACGTCGAGCTCCGCGCGGTGCGGGGGCACGGCGCCCAGCACGACGGCGACGTCGCCGTGGGCGCCCCACCCGAGCGCGCTGGCGCGGGACAGGACCGTCTCGTCGGCCTCGGCGCGCACCACCGCGTCGACGACCAACGCCTCGAGGCGGGCGTCCCACGCGCCGCGGGACTCGGCGGCGCGTGCGTAGACGGCTGCGGTGGCGAAGGCCACCTCGCGGGCGTAGAGGAGCACCGCGTCGTGGACCTCCCGCGCGTCCTCGGGGTCGAGGAGCGCGTCGATGTTGGTCTCGACGACGCGGATGCTCAGGCGCACGAGCTCGACGGTCTGCTGGAGCGAGATCACGCCGGTGAGCTCGCGGGGTGCCGCACCGAACACGACGACGTCCAGCGGGTCGTGTGCCGAGGCGCGGACCTCGCGGTCGTACCAGTCGACGAACCCCCGAATACCGGCCTGGACGATCAGCCCGACCCACGAGCGGTCCTCCGCGCTGAGGTCGTCGAACCAAGGCAGGTCGCTCGCCATCCGCCCGGTCGCGGCCGTGCTCAGGGCTCCGCTGGAGTTGCGGAGCGCCTCGGCGGCGCGACGGCGGGAGGGGGGCATGGGGCGACTCTAGTGGCGTGCCGGACGTAGTGGGATTCCCACGAAGGGTGGTGGAGGCGCGCCGAGGGATGCCGAGGTCACGACTTCGCATCGTGGGGCGTGCGCCGGTCGAGGCGTGCGGTGTGCGTGGTTGAATCCGGGACCTGTCCCCATCGGTTGGAGGTCGCGTGCCGCAACGCACCGTCCCGCACGTCGAGCACGTCACCGTGCACGGGCACCGACGCGCCTACGTGCGCATGGGATCGGGGCCGGCGCTGCTGCTCCTGCACGGCCTCGGCTGCGACCACACGACCTGGGCGCCGGTGATGCAGTCACTCGCCCGCACCCACACGGTCATCGCGCCGGACCTACTGGGGCACGGGCAGTCCGACAAGCCGCGCGCCGACTACAGCCTCGGTGGCTACGCGAACGGCATGCGCGACCTGCTGACGGTGCTGGGGATCGACACCGCCACCGTGGTCGGCCACAGCTTCGGCGGGGGAGTGGCCATGCAGTTCGGCTACCAGTTCCCCGAGCGCACGGAGCGGCTCGTGCTGGTGGCGTCCGGAGGGCTCGGGCCCGAGGTGAGCCCGGCGATCCGCGCCATCACGACCCCGGGGTTCCACCAGGCGATGGCCGTGCTGTCGGCGCCCGGCGTGCGCCACGTGGCCACGGCAGCGCTCCGGCTGCTCTCCCGGAGCGGCGTGCGGCACGTGCGTGACCTCGGCGAGGTCGCCGACATCTACGACTCCTTCAAGGACCCGCGCACCCGCGCCGCCATCCGTCACGTGACGCGTGCGGTCGTGGACTGGAAGGGCCAGATCGTCACCATGGCCGACCGGGCCTACCTGACCGAGGCCATGCCGATGCTCGTGGTGTGGGGCGCGGACGACCTCGTCATCCCCGTCTCCCACGCCAGCCACGCGAGCGCGCTCGCCCCGACCGCGCTGATCGAGATCGTCCCGAACGCGGGTCACTTCCCGCACAAGGACCACCCGGAGCGCTTCGCCAAGATCGTGCGCGACTTCATCCGCACCACCGAGCCTGCGCACTACGACCGCACCCGCTGGCGCGAGCTGCTCGACGAGGGTGCGCTGCGGTTCCCCGTGCAGGCCGAGGCCGGCGAGTCGCCGGTGGCGCCGGTCCACTCCGTACGTCGTGCGGCTGGCGCCTGACGCCTTCGTCCCCTCAGCCGCGGGCCACAGCGCTCGCGGAGCGTCGGCGCCGTCGGTCCCGCCATTCCTCGCGGCGTTCATCCTGGTGCTCGGCCTCGGCGGCGAGCTGGTGGACCGCGGGATGGTCGTCGGGGGTGCCCCACATCAGACGCTCGAGTGATCGGCGTCTCGGGTCCGTGCAGTAGCGGACGTTCGGGTCGCGCCGCGCCCGGGAGCGCGTGCGCCACCACAGGAAGTCGGTGGTCGACACCGAGCTGCGGGGCTGCCACCAGCCGACCACCCTCAGGTCGGTGTGCGCGGGGTAGCGCCTGCCGGCGTGGTCGCGCGCCCCGTCGTCGCGCATCGGTGGCACCTCCTCACCTGTGTCGGCGTCGTGGACCGACACCGCCAGTCCGGCGAGGCGCAGCAGCCCGTGGAGGACGTCCGCGCGCGGGCTGGTGCGACCGGTCTCCCAGCGTGCGACCGCGGACTGGGAGACGTCGAGCAGGGCTGCCAGTCCGCGCTGGGAGACGTCGAGGATGCGTCGTACGCGTCGGACGAGACCCGGGACGTGCCCGTCGAAGGGGCCGAGCACGTAGACGTCCCACTCCGCCTGGGTCCATCCGGGCTGCGGCTCCGGGCCCACGGCGCTTCCCGGCCGCCCCGCCAACCTGCGCCACGCCGGCTGTCGCTGGAGCCAGTCGTCCCGGCTGCTCCCTGTGGCGCTGCCCTGCTTGGTCTGAGCGTCCATCACTGCCCCCTGATGCGATCGTCATCTGCTGCGGTCGATCACATCCCGCGGTCCTGACAGTCGGCCCCGTCTCTCCACAGGCATGGGTCTGCGGGGTGTCGTCCACAGGGCGTGGGTGTCGTACTGGCTCCGGATCAGTGGTCCGGGCTCCGAGTTGCCGGGCCCTAGCCCTTGAGTCGGTCAGCGACTCAACGGCAAGGGCCCGCGTCGGGGAGGGGCGAGCGGGGTGCTCGGCAATGGCACTGGCCCCTGAGTCGCTGAGCGACTCAGGGGCCAGTGGCCAGTGGTGCGGGGTGGTGCGGGTTGGAGCCGGGAGGGAGCCGTCAGGCGTCGCCGCCCTCCTGCTTGATGTCCTTGGTCGCGGTCGGGTCGTTGATGCGGTAGCGCTCGGCTGCCTCGACGACCTTCTCCACCGGGAACTCGCCGGCGTCGGCGAGAGCCTGGAGGGCCTGGACGACCACGCTGACGGCGTCGATGTGGAAGAAGCGACGCGCGGCGGGACGGGTGTCGGCGAAACCGAAACCGTCGGCGCCGAGCACGCGGTAGTCGGCCGGGACCCAGCGCGCGATCTGCAGGGGGACGGCGCGCATGTAGTCGGACACGGCGACGACGGGACCCTGGGCGCCGGCGAGCTTGTCGCTGACGTAGGCGGTGCGTCGCTCCTCGCCGGGGTTGAGCAGGTTCCACTGCTCGGCGGCGGCGCCGTCGCGGGCCAGCTCGTTCCAGGACGTGACCGACCACAGGTCCGACTGCACGCCCCAGTCCTCGGCGAGCATGCGGGCGGCGTCCTCGATCCACGGGAAGCCGACACCGGAGGCCATCAGCTGGACCCGGGGGCCCTCGCCGTCGGCGGTCGCGACCTTGTGGATGCCGCGGAGGATGCCGTCGACGTCCACGTCGGACGGCTCGGCCGGCTGCGAGACCGGCTCGTTGTAGACCGTCAGGTAGTAGATGACGTCCTCGCCCTGGCCGTCGGGTCCGCCGGAGCCGTACATCCGCTCGAGGCCGTCCTGCATGATGTGGCTGATCTCGTAGGAGAACGCCGGGTCGTAGTGCACGACCGCAGGGTTGGTCGCCGCGATGAGCGGCGAGTGGCCGTCGGCGTGCTGCAGGCCCTCACCGGTGAGCGTGGTGCGACCGGCGGTGGCCCCGATCAGGAAGCCGCGCGCCAGCTGGTCGGCCATGGCCCAGATCGAGTCGCCCGTGCGCTGGAAGCCGAACATCGAGTAGAAGATGTAGAACGGGATCATGTGCTCGCCGTGCGTGGAGTACGCCGACCCGGCTGCGGTCGCCGACGCCATGGCTCCCGCCTCGGAGATGCCCTCGTGGAGCATCTGGCCCTGCGCGGACTCCTTGTAGGACAGCAGCATCTTGCGGTCGACCGACTCGTACTGCTGGCCGCCGGGGTTGTAGACCTTGGCGCTCGGGAACATCGAGTCCATGCCGAAGGTGCGGTACTCGTCGGGTGCGATCGGCACCACGCGGTCGCCGATCTCCGGGTCCTTCATCCAGTCGCGGAGCAGCCGGACGACCGCCATCGTGGTGGCGAACTTGTTCTTGCCCGAGCCCTGCTTGAGCTCGGAGTACATCTCGTCGCCGGGCAGCTTGAGGGCGGTGGCGCGGTTGATCCGGCGCGGGATCGAGCCACCAAGGGCCTCACGGCGCTCGAGCATGTACTCGATCTCGGGCGCGTCGGCTCCGGGGTGGAAGAACGGCGCACCGCCGGTCTTCTCGTAGGACTCCTCGAGGTCGCGGTCGCTGATCGGGAGGTAGAGCCGGTCGCGGAACTTCTTGAGGTCCGGGAGGGTCAGCTTCTTCATCTGGTGGGTGGCGTTCTTGCCCTCGAGGGCGTCGATCGTCCAGCCCTTGATGGTGTGCGCCAGGATCACCGTCGGCTGACCGGTGTGCTTGCTGGCCGCGTCGAAGGCGGCGTACACCTTGCGGTAGTCGTGGCCGCCGCGCGGCAGCTTCTCGATCTGGGTGTCCGACATGTGCTCGACCATCTTGCGCAGGCGCGGGTCGGTGCCGAAGAAGTGGTCGCGGACGTAGGCGCCGTCCTCGGTCGAGTAGGTCTGGAACTGGCCGTCCGGGGTGGTGTTCATCCGGTTGACCAGGACGCCGTCGACGTCCTTGGCGAGCAGGTCGTCCCACTCGCGGCCCCACACGACCTTGATGACGTTCCACCCGGCGCCGCGGAAGTTGGCCTCGAGCTCCTGGATGATCTTGCCGTTGCCGGTGACCGGGCCGTCGAGCTGCTGGAGGTTGCAGTTGATGACCCACGTCAGGTTGTCGAGCTCCTCGCGGGCCGCGACGCGGATCGCGCCGAGCGACTCGGGCTCGGCCATCTCGCCGTCGCCCATGAACGCCCACACGCGCTGCTGGCTGGTGTCCTTGACACCGCGGTTGTCGAGGTAGCGGTTGAAGCGCGCCTGGTAGATCGAGCCGATGGCCGTGAGGCCCATCGAGACGGTCGGGAACTCCCAGAAGTCCGGCATCAGGCGCGGGTGGGGGTACGACGGCAGGCCGGCACCCTTGCCGTGCTGGACCTCCTGGCGGAAGCGGTAGAGCTGCTCCTCGCTGAGGCGGCCCTCGAGGAACGCGCGGGCGTAGACGCCCGGCGAGCCGTGGCCCTGGATGTAGATCTGGTCGCCGCCACCCTCGTGGTCCTTGCCGCGGAAGAAGTGGTTGAAGCCGACCTCGTAGAGGCTCGCGGACGACTGGTAGGTCGCGATGTGGCCACCGACCTCGAGGCCCTTGCGGTTGGCCGAGGACACCATCACGGCGGCGTTCCAGCGGATGAAGGCGCGGATGCGGCGCTCGACCTCCTCGTCGCCGGGGAACCACGGCTCGCGCTCCGGAGGGATGGTGTTGATGTAGTCGGTGGAGCGCAGGGCCGGCACGCCGACCTGCTTCTCCCGCGCCCGCTCGAGCAGTCGCAGCATCACGTAGCGCGCGCGGTCACGACCCCGGTCGTCGAGCATCGCGTCGAAGGACGCGAGCCACTCCTGGGTCTCGTCGGGGTCGATGTCGGGCAGCTGGGTGGGGAGTCCCTCGTGGATCACCGGCACGATCGCCGGGCTCTTGCTGGACTTCTCGGCGTCACTCACCCCTGCATCGTGTCACGCGACACGCCGCCACGAAATCTACCCGCGGGTAGGCGGGACGGTGGGTGCGACGACGGATCGAACATGGTCCGGACGAGCGGGGGACACGACCCCTACGGGCGCCCGGCGGGCGGGACGGGGTTGCGGCGCCTGCTGTGTTCGGGTGGACTATGCGCAGCCCGCGCACCGACGGGTATCCGAGCATGGGAGGCACTGCGTGAGTTCGACGGTGGGCGATTCTGCCCCGGCGACCGGGATCGGCGACCGACTGGGGCTGAAGCCCGGGATGGTCGTGCAAGAGCTCGGCTGGGACAACGACACCGATGACGAGCTTCGCGTCGCGGTCGAGGACTGCATCGATGCCGACATGGTGGACGGTGACTACGGCAACGTCGTGGACGCGGTGGTGCTGTGGTGGCGCGACGACGACGGGGACCTCGTGGACGGCCTGGTCGACGCGCTGACCGACCTCGTCGGCGGCGGCTCGATCTGGCTGCTGACGCCGAAGGTCGGTCGTCCCGGCACGGTGGATGCAGCAGACGTCGCGGAAGCGGCCCCCATCGCGGGCCTGTCCCAGACGACGACGGCTTCGGTCAGCAAGGACTGGCAGGCCACCCGGCTGGTGGCACCGAAGACACCCGCGTGAAGCCAGGCGATCTCGCAGGGGCGCTCTCGGGCGTCGGCACGACCGTGCGCGTCCTCGGGCGCGCCGGTGTGATCCGCCCCTACGGACCGCGCACGCTGGTCGACCTCGGGCGCGTGGTGCTCCGCTGGGGCACCGGGCCGGCGGGAGGCTTCGCCACGCTGGCGGCCCGCTCGCCCCACCAGGTGGGCGTCGTCGACGAGCTCGGCGAGCTGACCTGGGGCGAGCTGCACCGGCGGTCCAACTCGCTGGCGCGCGCGCTGGCCGAGCGGGGCGTCCGCGAGGGCGACTCGGTCGCGGTGATGTGCCGCAACCACCGGGGCTTCATCGACGCCTCGGTCGCGGTCGCCAAGCTGGGCGCCGACATCCTCTACCTCAACACCGCCTTCGCCGGCCCGCAGCTGGTCGACGTGCTCGAGCGCGAGGCTCCGAGCATGGTGATCCACGACGAGGAGTTCACCGGGCTGCTGGCCGGAGCGTCGGTCGAGCGCCGCGTGCTGGCGTGGACCGACGACGAGGGCGTCTCCGACGAGCGCCTCGAACGGCTCGTGTCGGCGTACGACGAGTCCGACCTCCACCCGCCGCAGCGCCACGCGAAGATCGTGATCCTCACCTCCGGCACCACCGGCACGCCCAAGGGCGCGCCGCGCAAGGAGGCGGGGATCGACGCGGCGGTGTCCCTGCTGTCGCGGATGCCGCTGCGTGCGGGATGGCGTACGCACATCGCGGCGCCGCTGTTCCACACCTGGGGCTTCGCCCACCTCGCCCTCGCGATGCTGCTGGGCTCGACGGTGGTGCTGCGTCGCACCTTCGACCCCGCCACCGCGCTGAGGACCGCCCAGGACGAGCGTTGCCAGTCGATGGTGGTCATCCCGGTCATGCTCCAGCGGATGCTGGCGCTCGATCCGGCCGAGCTGGACGCGATCGACCTCGGCCGGGTCGAGGTCGTCGCGTCGTCCGGGTCGGCGCTGCCCGCGACGCTGGCGCAGGCCTGGATGGACCGGTTCGGCGACAACCTCTACAACATCTACGGCTCGACCGAGGTGGCGTACGCCTCGATCGCCACCCCCGAGGACCTGCGGGCCGATCCGACGTCGGCGGGGAAGCCGCCGTACGGCACCGTCGTCCGGATCCTCGACGAGGCCGGCGCCGAGCTCCCGCAGGGCGAGACCGGCCGGATCTTCGTGGGCAACGGGCTGCTGTTCGAGGGCTACACCCACGGCGGGTCCAAGGAAGTCGTGGACGGGCTGATGTCGTCGGGCGACGTGGGCTGGTTCGACGGCGCCGGGCGCCTGCACGTGGCCGGCCGCGACGACGACATGATCGTGTCCGGTGGGGAGAACGTCTTCCCGCAGGAGGTGGAGGACTGCCTGGTCACCCACGACGCCGTCGGCGAGGTCGCTGCGATCGGTGTCGAGGACGACGACTATGGTCAGCGCCTGCGGGCCTTCGTGGTGCGCGTCGGCGAGGTGTCGGCGGACGAGCTGCGCGAGCACGTGAAGGCGAACCTGGCGCGCTTCAAGGTGCCGCGCGAGATCGTGTTCGTGGACGAGCTCCCACGCAACGCCACCGGCAAGGTCCTCAAGCGGGAGCTGGCCCGGCACGGCGAGGCGGCGGCTGACGACGGCAACGACAACGACGATGACGACGACGACAAGGACGGCAAGCAGGCGTGACGAGCGAGGGGCTGCGCATCGGCGACGAGGCGCCCGACTTCATCCTGCGTGACCAGTTCGGCCAGGACGTGCGCCTGAGCGACTTCCGCGGACGCAAGGCGGTGGCGCTGATGTTCTTCCCGTTCGCGTTCACCGGCGTGTGCACCGGTGAGCTGTCGGGGGTCCGCGACCGGCTCGACGAGTTCCTCAGCTTCGACACCGAGGTGCTGGCGTTGTCGTGCGACTCGGTCTACGCGCTGCGCAGCTTCGCAGAGGCGGAGGGGCTCAACTTCCCGCTGCTCTCCGACTACTGGCCGCACGGCGCGGTCGCGTCGGCCTACGAGGTGTTCGACCCCGTCAAGGGGGCGCCGCGCCGCTCGTCGTACGTCGTGGACCGCGAGGGTCGGCTGAGCTGGGCGGTGCACAACGCCAACCCGGACGGGCGCGACCTCGACGAGCACATCCGCGAGCTCCAGGCCGCTGTCGGCTGAGCTGGGACCCGGTGGTCTAGACAGATCCCGGCAATTGGACGAATCCAGGTACGCCCTTGGGAGCTGGTGTAATCTTTTACGTGTTGAGCCGCTGGTGACCCGAGACGCCAGCGGCTCAACTCATTTCATCTCGTGCCTGGCTGGTGGCCGGCGACGGGATTCGAGCGGGACCGGAGTGTCCCGTAGTCTGTGCCGCGCGCGTCGGTAGCTCAGCGGTAGAGCACTCGGTTTACACCCGAGCGGTCGGCGGTTCGAAACCGTCCCGACGCACCCCTCTCCCGCTGCATGAGAGGCCTCTCATCGGCGCCTCACCGTCGGCTCACGGCGCACCTCCAGTCTTCTCGTACACCGGGGCCGCACCGGCCCCCGACGAGAGGAACCATGATGAGGAAGCTGCTCCCCACCGCACTCCTGGGCATCGCCGGCCTGACCGCGTTCGGCCTGATCGGCATGTCGTCGCCCGTCGTCTCCTCGGCCGCCGACGAGGCCGCCAAGCGCGAGGACGACGCGCCGTCGCTGGTCCTGGTCGCCGACGACGACGATGACGACACCAACGACGACGACACCAACGACGACGACACCAACAGCCCGTCGTACACCGACCAGAGCCGCGACACCAACGACAACACCAACAGCCGCGTCACCGGTGTGAGCCGCGACCGCGACAAGAGCCGGGGCGACAAGACCCGCGACTGGACGCGCGACGGTGGCGACAAGACCCGCGACAAGACGGCCAACAGCACCAACGACCGCAGCCGCAACGACACGCGTCGCTGACCGATCGCGGACGAGGAGGGCGACATGGGCAGGAACGACGACGGCTGGCACCTCGACGAGGGCGAGCTCCTCGCTCCCGGGCTGAGCGCGCTGCGTCGGCTCGGTGGCGGAGCGGCCTACGAGGCCTGGCTCTGCTTCGACGAGGTGACCTGGTCGCCCGTGGTCGTCAAGGTCCTGCGTCCCTCGCAGGTCGACGACGAGTCCTCCCGGCGCGGTCTGCGCCGGGAGGTGCTCGCCCTCGACACCGTCAACCACCCCGTGGTGGTCCGTGGGCTGCGCGACGGGCAGGACGGGGACCGTCCCCACGTCGTGCTGGAGCACATCGACGGCCCACGCCTGTCGAGCCTGATCCGCCGCTACGGCCGGCTTCAGGAGCAGCAGTACCTGCCGCTGGCGATCGACGTCGCCGCGGCGCTCCACTACTTCACCCACATCGGGTGGACCCACCTCGACATCAAGCCCAGCAACGTGATCATGGGTGCCCCCGCGCGGCTCATCGACCTGTCGGTCGCCCGCCCGGAGGAGGACGCCCGACGGCTGCGCTACCCGATCGGCACCGACGCCTATATGTCGCCCGAGCAGTGCGACCCGGGCGAGCACGTGCCGTCCTTCGCCTCCGACGTGTGGGGCCTGGGCGCCACCCTGTTCCACGCCGTGGCCGGGCAGCGCCCGTTCGCGCACGGCGACCCCGACGCCGACGACGTACGCGAGCGCTTCCCGCAGCTCGTCGACGCGCCCGCCGCGCTGCCGGACGGCGTACCCGGTGCGGTCGCCGAGGTGATCGCGGCCTGCCTGCGCCGCGACCCCGCCGAGCGGCCGCTGCCGCACGAGGTCGCCGAGGCGCTCGAGCCGGTGCTGGCGGGCCTGCCCCGCGGGTCGCTCGCGGGCTTCAAGATCAGGGGCTGACGCCCCGGACGGCGCTCACGGGTTGAGTCGGTAGCCGACTCCCCGGACCGTCGAGATGGCGCCGGTGCCCAGCTTCTTGCGGAGGTAGCCGACGTAGACGTCGACGACGTTGGAGCCCGGGTCGAAGTCGTAGCCCCACACCAGGTCGAGCAGCTGCTCGCGGGTCAGGACCTGGCCGGGGTTCAGCAGGAAGATCTCCGCGAGCGCGAACTCGCGGGCCGAGAGCTCGGACTCGCCCTCCGGCCCGGAGACCCGGCGGGTGCGACGGTCCAGGCGCAGGCCGCCGACGACGAGGTCGTCGCCGCTCGCGGGGGCGTCGACCGGCGCGAGGGCGCGCAGGCGCAGCCGCACCCGGGCCATCAGCTCGGCGAAGCGGAACGGCTTGGCCATGTAGTCGTCCGCACCGCTGTCGAGGGCCGTGACGGTGTCGGTGACGGAGTCGCGGGCGGTGAGGATGATGACCGGCATCCGGCTGCCCTGGGAGCGCAGCTGGTCGAGGACCTCGAAACCGTCCATCCCCGGCAGCCCGATGTCGAGCACCATGAGGTCGAAGCGGCCCGAGAGCGCCTCGTCGAGCCCGGTCGGTCCGTCGGAGGCGACGGTCGGCTGGTGGCCCTCGGCCCGCAGGCCCTTGGCCACGAACGAGGCGATGCGGTCCTCGTCCTCGACGATCAGGATCTGGGCCATCTGCGGTCCTCTCTCAGGTAGCTGGTCATCGTCCGAGCGTCCGCTCGGGCAGGACGATCTCCACGTGGGCACCCCGGGGCTCGGCGTCGCGGATGACGACCTCGCCCCCGTGGGCGTCGGCGATGGCGCGCACGATGCTCAGGCCCAGGCCGAACCCGTCGTCGCCGGCGCGCACGCTGCTGCGGCCGAAGCGCTCCAGCACCGCCTCCCGGTCCTCCGGGCGGATGCCGTCGCCGGCATCGCGGACCCAGAGTCGGACCAGACCGTCCTCGCGGGCCGAGCCGACGGCGATCACGGCGCCGGGGTCGGTGTGCTTCACGGCATTGTCGGCGAGCTGGAGGAGTGCCTGGGTGATGCGCTGCTCGTCGAGCACCGCGCGGCCGTGGGCGGCGTCGTCGAGCTGCCAGTCGCGCTCGCCGAGGGCCGTGGCCTTGGCGAGCACCGACTGGGTGAGTCCGCCGAGCTCCACGTCGCCCACGACGAGGAAGTCCGGGCGCCGGCTCTTGGCCAGCAGGATCAGGTCGGTCACCAGGCGCGACATCCGGTCGACCTCGTCGAGCACGAGCTCGCGGGTCTGCTCCAGGTCGGCGGGGTCGGTGGGATCGAGCAGCTCGAGGTGGCCGCGGACCACGGTGAGCGGCGTCTTGAGCTCGTGGCCGGCGTCGTCGAGGAACTGACGCTGGGCGGCGAACCCGGAGTCGAGGCGCTCGAGCATCCCGTTGATGGTGCGGGTCAGGGCGGTGATGTCGTCGTTGCCCTGCTCGACGATGCGGCGCGAGAGGTCGGTCGCGGTGATCTCGCGGGCGGTCTCCTCCAGGGTGCGCAGCGGGGCCAGCAACCGACCGGACTGGAAGGCCGCGATCGTGGTGATGAGGCCGAGGGAGAGCAGGGCGACGAGGGTGTAGGTCTGGAGCGTCCGGTTGAGCTCCTCGTGCTCGTCACGCAGGAAGTTGGCGATGACGAGCGCCCCGTCGCCCTGGGAGTTGGTGACGGGCACGAGGGTCACCCAGGTCTCCCCGAAGGCGGGGGAGTCGATGATCCTCGTCCCGCCCACCTCGGCGAGGTCCTCGACCGCCTGCTGGTAGGCCGGCTCGTCCAACACCTCCTGGCCGTAGCGGTTGCGCGTGGCGATCGTCCCCTCGCCGCGGGTGTAGCCCACCAGCAGCTCGTCGTCGTCGGGGACGTTGCGGGTGAGGAAGACCTCGAGGACACGGCGCACGTCGTCGAACGGCTCGCCGGTGTTGGGGTCGCGGCGCAGGTTGCGGAACTCCTCGATCTCCTGGCTGATCTGCGAGGTGACCTGCCGCTCGATGCGCGCGGACTCGAGGGCGTAGACGAGCAGCCCGGCACCGCTCATCGCCGCGGCCGTGAGGACGGCGATGACGACGGTGATGCGGGTCCGGACCGAGACACGGGTGAAGCGTCGACGGGCACCGTCAGTCGTCCCCGTCGGTCCGCTCGTCGTCGGTGTCGTCATCCTCAGGCCCGTCGTCGTCCCAGTCGTCGTCGTCATCCTCCCCGACCGGTGTCGGTGTCGGTGTCACGACGCGGGCCTCCTCGCCCCCGTCGCGGCCGGACCCGTCGCGCTGCTGCTGGTCGTCGCGCTCGGCCGAGCCCTCGCGGCCGTCGTCCGGAGTCGGTCCGGGCGGGGACGGTGTCTGCGCTCCGGGCGTCTCTGACGCGGGCGTCTCCGGCGGATCGCTCGGCGCGTCGCGCAGGATGACGGGGCTGTGGTCGGCGGGTGGTGGCGCGCCGGGGGACGCCAGCGACCCGGCGACGTACGCGGTGACGGGCACGACGAGTGCCAGCAGCAGCAACACCTTCGGCAGCGGACCCATGCCCCCATCCTGGGCACGGATGCTGGAACGTGGATGAGAGCCGGATGAGAGACCTCTCATGTCCGCTCACCGACGTCTGGGTGCCGTCCGTCGCAGTTGCTGCGCCGAGTCGTCGTACCGAGGTTGTGGCGCATGCCACAGTGGCGGTGCCACACGCCACCGGACCAGGGAGCTGCCGTGATCGTCCCCTTCAGCGTCACCGACTTCATCGAGCGGGCCGCCGCCGTCTACGGCGAGCGCCCGGGGTTCATCGACGAGCCCGACCAGCCGGCCGCCTCGCTCGGCACGCTGACCTACGCCGAGGCGTACGCCCTCGCGCAGCGGCAGGCCGCCCGCCTCGACGAGCTGGGCATCGACGTCGGCGAGCGGGTCGCGGTGCTGAGCCACAACTCCGCGCGGCTGCTGACGTCGTTCTTCGGCGTGTGCGGGTCCGGCCGGGTGCTGGTGCCGATCAACTTCCGGCTCCGTCCCGACGAGATCGCCTACATCGTCGCCCACTCGGGGGCCCGGGTGCTCTACGTCGACCCCGAGCTGGTCGAGTCGGTGTCGGGCATCGACGTGGAGCACCGGTTCGTGCTCGGCGACGACGAGTCGATGTTCGCGGCCCCCGGCGTGGAGCCGCGGGCGTGGGAGCCGGACGAGAACGCGACCGCGACGATCAACTACACCTCCGGCACCACCGCGCGCCCCAAGGGCGTGCAGCTGACGCACCGCAACCTGTGGACCAACGCGGTGACGTTCGGCCTCCACGCGGGCGTGAGCGACCGGGACGTCTACCTCCACACGCTGCCGATGTTCCACGCCAACGGGTGGGGGATGCCCTTCGCGATGACCGGCCTGGGCGTCCCGCAGGTCGTGCTGCGCAAGGTCGACGGTGCCGAGATCCTGCGTCGGGTCAGGGACCACGGCGTGACCGTGATGTGCGCGGCGCCCGCCGTCGCGGCCTCCGTGCTCGACGCCGCCCAGGACTGGGAGGGCGAGATCCCCGGCCGCGACCGGGTCCGGATCATCATGGCCGGTGCGCCACCGCCGACGAAGACCGTCGTCCGGGTCGAGGAGGAGCTCGGCTGGGAGTTCGTGCAGATCTACGGCCTCACCGAGACCTCGCCGCTGCTGACCGTCAACCGCAGCCGCGCCGAGTGGGACGAGCTGTCCGCGGAGGAGCGGGCGGCGAAGCTGGTGCGGGCCGGCGCGCCCGCCATCGGCGTACGCCTGCGCACCGACGAGCACGGCGAGGTGCTGGCGCGCTCCAACGTGATCCTCGAGGGCTACTGGGAGCGGCCCGACGAGACGACCAAGGCGCTGGTGGACGGGTGGTTCCACACCGGTGACGGCGGAGTCATCGGCGAGGACGGCTACCTCACGATCAGCGACCGCAAGAAGGACGTGATCATCACCGGCGGCGAGAACGTGTCGTCGATCGAGGTCGAGGACGTGCTGTTCTCGCACCCGGCCGTGGCCGAGGTGGCGGTGATCGGCGTGCCGAGCGAGAAGTGGGGCGAGACCATCAAGGCGCTGGTCGTGCTCGCCGACGGGGCGAGCGCGGACGAGGCCGAGCTGATCGCGTGGTGCAAGGACAAGGCCGCGGGCTACAAGGCGCCCACGTCGATCGAGTTCCGCGACGAGCTGGCCCGCACGGCGACCGGCAAGCTGCAGAAGTTCAAGCTGCGCCAGCCCTACTGGGAGGGCCAGGAGCGGCAGGTCAACTGACCCCCGGATACTGGCGCCATGCCCACGCTCGCTGACGTCGTCGACCTGCTCCACGCCTGGTACCCGCCGGAGAGCGCGGACTCCTTCGACGCCGTCGGCCTGGTGGCCGGCGACCCGTCGGTGGAGGTCGCGAAGGTGATGTTCGCGGTCGACCCGACCGTCGAGGTGGCGCGCGAGGCCGTCGAGTGGGGTGCCGACCTGCTGGTGGTCCACCACCCGCTCTTCCTCACGCCCGTCAGCTCGGTCGCGGCGACCACGCCCAAGGGCCGCACCCTCCACACGCTCACCTCCGGTGGCTGCGCGCTGCTGACCGCGCACACCAACGCCGACCAGGCCTCCTCGGGCGTCTCCGAGGCGCTCGCGCTCGCCCTCGGCCTGCGCGACCTGGCGCCGATCCTGCCCGCATCCGAGGGGGCGGCCACCGGCACCGGACGCGTCGGGACGGTGGAGGAGACGACGCTCGAGGCCTTCGCGGCCCGGGTGGGCCAGTCGCTGCCGGCGACTGCGCACGGCGTACGTGTCGCGGGGGCCCCGGACCGGGCGGTGCGCCGGGTCGCGGTGTGCGGCGGGTCGGGGGACTTCCTGCTCGACGAGCTGGCCCACGGCGACGTCGACGTCTACGTCACCAGCGACCTGCGCCACCACCGGGCGGCGGAGTTCCTCGAGCACGACGGCCCGGCGCTGGTCGACGTGGCGCACTGGGCCGCGGAGTGGACGTGGCTCCCGGTGGTGGAGGCTCGGCTGCGCGAGGCGATGGGCGATAGGGTCGACACCCGGGTCAGCACGCAGTGCACCGACCCGTGGTCGTTTCGCTACTGAAGTCCCAGGAGAGCCGTTGAAGGCCGATCCCACCCACCAGGTCCAGCTGCTCGACGTCGCTGAGCTCGACCGCCGCGTCGCCCAGCTGCGCCACCAGCGCGCGTCGCTCCCGGAGCTCGCCGAGATCGCGGCGCTGACCTCCGAGCGCACCGCGCTGACCGACCAGGTGCGCGACGCCCGCATCGTCGTCGACGACCTCACCGTCGAGCAGGCCAAGGCCGACCGGGAGGTCGAGCAGGTCAGGACGCGGCGCGAGCGCGACCGCAACCGGATGGACACCGGGCAGATCACGAACCCCAAGGACCTCGAGCGGATGCAGCACGAGCTGGTCTCGCTCGAGCGCCGGATCTCCACGCTCGAGGACGCCGAGCTCGAGGTGATGGAGAAGCTCGAGGAGGCCCAGCAGGTGCTCGACGGCCTGGGCATCCGCGCCGACGACATCGACGCCCGCCTCGCCGAGCTCGTCGCCGCCCGCGACGAGAAGCAGGCCGGGATCGACGCGTCCCTCGCCGAGGTCACCGCCGCCCGTGGCCCCGCCGTCGACGGCATCCCCGACGCCCTGCTGGCGCTCTACGAGCGGCTGCGCGAGCAGAAGGGCATCGGCGCGGCCCTGCTGCGCGCCCGCCAGTGCGGCGGATGCAACATGACGCTCGACGCCTCCGAGCTCTCCCGGATCCGGTCGGCCCCGGTCGACGAGGTGATCCGGTGCGAGGAGTGCCAGCGCATCCTCGTGCGCACCGACGAGTCGGGACTCTGAGAGCCGCTCGAGCATGCGCCTCGACGCGGAACTGATGGCCGCGCGGGGGCGGACGTCCCTGCGGGCCCGGGTCGCGCGCCTGCGGTCCAAGGCCTGGGTCATCGGCCAGTGCGCGATCGCGGCGGGCGTCGCGTGGTGGCTCGCCGCCGACGTCCTCGGCCACCGGCTGCCGTTCTTCGCCCCGATCGCGGCCGTGGTCTCGCTCGGGATGTCCTACGGCCAGCGCCAGCGCCGCGTCGCCGAGGTCACGGTCGGCGTGGCCCTCGGGGTCTTCCTGGGCGACGCGACGACCCACCTGATCGGCTCGGGCGGACCACAGATCGCCCTCATCGTCGCCGCGGGCATGTCGATCGCGCTGCTGCTCGACGCCGGGCAGCTGCTCCTCATCCAGGCGGCCGTCCAGGGCATCGTGGTGGCGGCCCTGGCCCCGGCTCCCGGTGACGCCTTCGTGCGCTGGACCGACGCGCTCATCGGCGGGGCGGTGGCGCTCGTGGCAGCCACCGTCGTCCCTCGCGCGCCGCTGCGCAAGCCGCGTGACCAGGCGGCGGTGGTCGTGCGCAAGATCGCCGAGCTGCTGCGGTCGTCGTCGGACCGGCTCGGCGACGGCGACGCCGAGCAGGCGCTCGCGATGCTGCGCGACGCCAGGTCGACGGACGTCCTGATCTCGGAGCTGCGTGCGGCCTCGGAGGAGGGCCTGTCGGTGGTGAGCTCCTCGCCCTTCCGTCGTCGCCACGGCGAGCACCAGCGCCAGCTCGCGGAACTCGTCGAACCGCTCGACGTGGCGCTGCGCAACACCCGCGTCGTCGTACGCCGGGTCGCCGTGGCGTGCCACCGCCGCGAGCCGGTCCCGGCGTCGTACGCCGCCCTCATGCGCGACCTGGCCGAGCTTGCCGAGCGGGTGGCCGACGAGCTGGTCGCCGACCGGATGGCGACCGCGGTGATCGACGACCTGGTGGCGCTCGGGAGGGCCACCGCGACGGTCGAGCACAGCCACGACCTGTCGGCCGAGGTGATCCTCGCGCAGGTGCGCTCGATCATCGCCGACCTGCTGGCGCTGTGCGGGATGGACCCGCTCGAGGCGACCGACGTGATCCCCCTGCGCTGACCAGCGCTCCTCAGACCTGGGTCACGACCACGTCGAGCTGGGTGCCCTTCGGCGTCGGCTCGCCGACCTCGACGGTCCAACCGAGGCGGGTCAGCGCCTCGGCCAGTGCTGCGGGCGTGCGCGGGTCGGCCCCGTCCTCCAGCAGCGCGCGGACGATGCGGCCCTTGGTGGCCTTGTTGAAGTGGCTCACCACGGTGCGCCGACCGTCGGACTCGTGGAGCACGCGCACGGTCGCCACGCGACGGGCCAGGTCCTTGCCGGGGCGCCAGAAGGCGGCGTACGTGCTGGAGCGGAGGTCGACGAGCAGGCCGCCGCGCATCGCGTCCGTGACCGCCTCGCCGAGGACCTCGCGCCAGGCGGCCGCCACCGGGCCCACGCCGGGCAGGACGGCGTCGCCGGAGAGCCGGTAGGCCGGGATCCGGTCGCCGGGGCGGACGATGCCGAACAGCGAGCTCGTCACGGCCAGCCGCGACGTCGCGCGACGACGGGCCGCGGGGGAGAGGGTCGCGACGTCGAGGGCGTCGAAGAGGACCCCGGTGTAGATCGCGTCGGCGCGGGCCGTCGGCGCGGTGTGGAGCCCGGCGTTGCGCTCCACGAGGTCGCGCTGGGTGGCGCCGAGACCGAGCACGTCGGCCGCCCGGTCGGGATCCTCCCCGCACAGGCGGGTCAGGGCCTCGAGCAACTCGCTGCGGGTCGCGGTGAGCCGGGGAGCGGCGAGGGAGTCCAGGTCGAGGGGCTTGCCGCGACGCGGCGCGGACTTGCCCTCGCTGGGCGGCAGGAGGATCAGCACGCGCGCAAGCGTAGGCAGCGTCGGGGAGGCGACTGTGGCTAGGGTCAGGGGTATGCCCAGCAACCGCGTGGTGAAGGTCCGTTCGAGCGGCGACAGCGTCACCGCGCAGGAGATGCGCGACGGCATCGCCGCGATCCAGGCGGAGATGAAGGTCTCCGCGTCCTTCCCCAAGGAGGTCGAGCGGGCCGCGGCGCAGGCGGCCGCCGATCCCCGGCTCCCGGACCTCGACCGCACCGACATCGAGCTCATCACCATCGACCCCGAGTCGGCGCGCGACCTCGACCAGGCGCTGCACATCGAGCGTGATCCGGACGCCCCCGGCGGCTACGTCGTGCACTACGCCATCGCCGACGTCGCGGCCTTCGTCGCCCCCGGCGACCCGGTCGACGTGGAGGCCAACCGGCGCGGCGAGACGCTCTACGGCGCGGACTCCAAGATCCCGCTGCACCCGCCCGTGCTCAGCGAGGACGCGGCTTCCCTGCTGCCCGACCAGGTGCGTCCGGCACTGCTGTGGACCATCAAGGTCGACGACACCGGCGAGGGCACCGACGTCCAGGTCGAGCGCGCCCTCGTGCGCTCGCGCGCGAAGCTGTCCTACGACGCGGTCCAGGCCGACGTCGACGCGGGTCGCGAGAGCGAGGTCATCGGCCTGCTGCGCGAGGTCGGCGAGCTGCGGCTGGCGCGCGAGGCCGCCCGCGGCGGCGTCTCGCTGCCACTGCCGGAACAGGAGCTCGTCGAGACCGGCGAGGGCCACTGGGAGCTGGAGTTCCGCCGGCTCACGCCGGTCGAGAACTGGAACGCCCAGATCTCCCTGCTCACCGGGATGGCTGCCGCGTCGCTGATGGTGTACGCCCGGGTAGGCGTCCTGCGCACCCTCCCGCCGGCCGACCCCCGCGACGTGCAGCGGCTGCACCGCACCGCCCGTGCCCTCGGCATCCCCTGGCCCGCCGAGCAGCTCTACCCCGACTTCGTCCGCACGCTCGACCCGTCGCGCCCGACGCACGCGGCGATGATCGTCGCGTGCACGCGCCTGCTGCGCGGCGCGGGCTACGTCACCTTCAACGGGGAGCTGCCCGAGCAGGCGCAGCACTCCGCGCTCGCCTCGGAGTACGCCCACGTCACCGCGCCGCTGCGGCGCCTGGTCGACCGCTACGCCGGCGAGGTGTGCGTGGCGCTGTGCGCGGGCACCGAGGTGCCCGAGTGGGTGGTCGCGGCGATGGGCGAGCTGCCCGACACGATGCGCGAGTCCGGTCGGCGCGCCAACCAGTACGAGAACGCGATCGTGAACCTCTGCGAGGCCGAGCTGCTGCACGACCGGGTGGGCGAGAGCTTCGCCGCCGTGGTCGTCGAGGTGGACGAGAAGGACGCGTCGCGGGGAGACATCACCATCGAGGAGCCCGCCATCGAGGCAAGGGTCCGGGGCGAGGGCGACCTGCCTCTGGGCGAGGAGGTCACCGTCGAGCTGGTGCAGGCCGATCCGACGTCGCGCTCGGTGGAGTTCAGGCTCGCCTGAGCCCGCCGTCAGGCCACGTCGTCGCGGCGCGCGGCGTCGCGGATCGCGCGCAGCGCGGATCCGAGGCGTCCGGCCACGACGCCATCGCTGGTCCCGGTCGAGTGAGCGACCTGCGACACGGTGCGGCCACCGAAGTAGACGAGCCGCACGGCGTGCTGGTCGGCGAGGTCGAGTCCGTCGAGCACGGGCGCGGCGTTGGACGGCCCAGCCGGCAGCGCGGTGCCGTGGGTGCGGACGTGGGCCACGGCCAGTCGGTGGGTGGTGGCGACGATCCACGCGGCCACCGGGCCGTGCGCAGGGGTCCAGGACGGGGCGTACGCCCAGACCTCCGCAAAGGCGTCCCGCACGACCTCGCAGGCCAGGTCCGCGTCGCCGAGCACGTTGAGGGCGAGCCCGTAGACCGGGCCGGCCGTGGCGTCGTACAGCTCGCCGAACGCCGCGAGGTCACCGACGCCCGCACGCTGCACCAGGTGCGCCAGGGTGTCGTCGAGCGCGTCGGGCACCACCGTCGGGCGAGGCGGGGTCGTCGTCACCGGCAGCTCCAGGGTCAGGAGAGCGCCCGCGGCAGGGTGCCCGGGCGAGCGATGTGCTCGAAGGTAGCCACCGGATCGCCCGCACACACGCGACCCCCGTCCATCGGGGTGAGGTGGTGGGGAGTGGGTCGGCCTGTAGGCCGGGTTCTGTCCTGCCGAAGCAGGGGCGACCATCCATCTGCGACGACCGTTGCCGGCCGCCTGGTGCGATCTACCCGGATGCTCGGGCGGGCCGCCCTCGAACGCATCCTGTCTGATCTTGCTCCGGGTGGGGTTTGCCTAGCTGCACCGGTCGCCCGGCGCACTGGTGGTCTCTTGCACCACCGTTTCACCCTTACCTCCTCCCGGAGGAGGAGGCGGTCTGTTCTCTGTGGCACTGATCCCGCGGGTTTCCCCGGGTGGCTGTTGGCCACCACCCTGCCCTGTGGAGCCCGGACCTTCCTCGACCCGACGTCCCCGGACGAACCAGGGGTGACGGACCGCGGCCGCCCGGCCGACCCACTCGGGGCTGAGTCTAGGGGTGGGTGAGCACCTCGGCGCCATCAGCGGTGACGAGCAAGGTGTGCTCGAACTGCGCGGATCGGCGGCGGTCCTTGGTCACGACGGTCCAGCCGTCGTCCCACATGTCGTAGTCGGCAGTGCCGAGGTTGAGCATCGGCTCGATGGTGAAGGTCATCCCGACCCGGATCTCGTCGTCGAAGCGCTCGTCGTCGTAGTGGGGGATGATCAGACCGGAGTGGAACGCGGTGCCGATGCCGTGGCCGGTGAAGTCGCGGACCACGCCGTAGCCGAAGCGCTCGGCGTAGGCCTCGATGACCCGCCCGATGATGTTGACGCGGCGCCCGGGCCTGACCGCCTTGATCGCCCGGTCGAGCGACTCCTTCGTGCGCTCGACGAGCAGCCGGGACTCCTCGTCGACGTCGCCGGCGAGGAAGGTGGCGTTGGTGTCGCCGTGGACACCGCCGATGAAGGCGGTGATGTCGATGTTGACGATGTCGCCGTCCTCGACCACCCGGGAGTCGGGGATGCCGTGGCAGACGACCTCGTTGACGCTGGAGCACAGCGACTTGGGGAAGCCGCGGTAGCCGAGGGTGGAGGGGTAGGCGCCGTGGTCGCAGAGGAACTCGTGGCCGATGCGGTCGAGCTCGTCGGTCGTCACGCCCGGCACGACGTGGGAGCCGACCAGCTCGCGGGCCTGCGCGGCCAGCCGACCCGCGACGCGCATCCGCTCGATCGTCTCGGCGTCCTTGACCTCCTCGCCGGTGAACCGCTGCGGTGCCGGGCGGTCGACGTACTCCGGGCGGGGGATGTGGGCGGGCACGGGACGACGCGCAGACACCTCTGCGGGGGACACGGCAGGCACGGGCGTGAGTGTAGTTTCGCCCCATGAGCGAGAACGAATACTGGTTCTGCCTGAAGCACCACACGGTCGAGGGCACCGACGGTTGCAAGAACGCCGACCGCCTCGGTCCCTACGCCTCCTCCGAGGAGGCGTCGCGCGCCCTGGAGAAGGTGCAGGAGCGCAACGAGGCGTGGGACAACGACCCCGACTGGAACGACTCCGGCCCGGGCTCCGGCGACGGTCTCACCGACGGCACGCCGGACAGCTGATCACTTCTTCTTCTTGGCCTTCCCCGCCTTGACGGGGTTGGCGGACTGAGCGAGGTCGGCGGCGGCCCGGACGCTCTTGAGCGCCCGCTTGGTGTTCTTGTCCAGCGTCCGGGTGAGCTCCGAGATGGCCGCTTCGTACTGGGCGCTGACGCGTGCCGCGGTCTCGGCCGCGACCCGTTCGGCGGTCTCCTGGGCGACCCGCTGCACCAGCGCAGCCGTGCCGACAGCCTGCGCGCCGACGTCGACCGCCCGCTCGGTCGCGGACTTCCGGAGGGACGTCGTGGCGGGGCCGGGCGGCGCGGTGCGGGTGGGGGTCGTGCGCTTGACCCGCGCGCTGCTGGCCGGCGTCTTCCTGGCGGGGGTCTTCTTCGCGGAGGTCCTCTTGGCGGGGGTCTTCTTCGTCGCAGACGTGGTGCTCGTGGCCGCCTTCTTCGCGGGAGCCTTCTGGGCGGCGGCCTTCTTCGCCGGTGCCTTCTTGGCGGCGGCCTTCTTCGCCGGTGCCTTCTTGGCGGGGGCCTTCTTCGCCGGCGCCTGGCCGGAGGCGGTGCTCTCGTTCGGGCTCTCGCTCATGGAAGGCTCCTTGCATCGTCGGTGGACACCTGATCCTTCCGTGCCACGCGGACGTTGTCACCGGCTAACGTGTCGCCGTGCCCACGCCCACCGTCCGCGAACCGATCTCGCCGTGGCCCGTCGCGGGCCTCGTGGGCATGGCGTGCATCGCCTTCCTCGTGGCCGTGACCGTCGGCCCGCTCGGCGTCCCGTGGTGGGCGGTCCTCGGCCTCGCCGTAGTGTGGCTGGTCGCCCTCGTGCAGTCGCTGCGGTGGTTCACCCGGCGACCGCGGACCGTCGTGCTGCTGCCGGTCCTGGTCGCGCTGGTGTGGTTCGCCACGATCGTGGCCGGCTCGCGCTACCTCGACTGGCTCAACGCCTGAGCGAGGCCCGTCAGAACGTGTGCTCGGGGCCCGGGAACGTGCCGCCGCGGACGTCGTCGGCGTACGCCCGGGCTGCCTCGAGCAGCACCCCGTGGACGTCGGCGTACTGCTTGACGAAGCGCGCCATCCGGCCGGTGCGCAGGCCGAAGGCGTCCTGCCACACCAGGACCTGGCCGTCGCAACCCGCGCCCGCGCCGATGCCGATGGTGGGGATGGTCAGCTCCTTGCTGATCCGCTCGGCCACGTCGCCGGGCACCATCTCCATCACGACGGCGAAGGCACCGGCCTCCTGCACGGCACGGGCGTCGGCGATGACCCGGTCGCTTGCCTCGCCTCGCCCCTGGACGCGGTAGCCGCCGAGCGTGTGCTCGCTCTGGGGCGTGAAGCCGATGTGGGCCATGACGGGGATCCCGCCGCGCGTGCACTTCTCGATCACCGCCGCCATCTCGGCGCCACCCTCGAGCTTGACGCAGTGGGCGCCGGCCTCCTTCATGAAGCGGACCGCGGTGAGGTAGCCCTGCTCGGGGGAGGCCTGGTAGCTGCCGAACGGCAGGTCGCCGACGACCATCGCGCGCCTCGTCGAGCGGGCCACGGCGCGGGTGAGCGGCAGCAGCTCGTCGACGGTGACGGGCAGCGAGGTCTCGTTGCCGAAGACGTTGTTGGAGGCCGAGTCGCCCACGAGGAGCAGGTCGATGCCGGCCTCGTCGAAGGTGGCAGCGGTGTACATGTCGTACGCCGTCAGCATCGTGATCTTCTCGCCGCGCTCCTTCATCTCCCGCAGGTGGTGGGTGCGCACGCGCTTGACCGGCGCGGGCGGGGCGGCGGGGCCGGAGCCGTAGGGGGCGGTCTCCTCGGACGGTGTCGTCATCGTTCGCTCCTCGTCATCTCGCAGCTCCCCGGTGGAGTCCACGGACCACGATCAGGCTAGTCCCGACCGACGGGTACGCCGCTGTGGCGGCGCTCACACACCGTCGAGCGGGCCACCCTCGTCGTTCTCCACCCGCTCGAGGTCGTCGCCGTCGTAGTCGGCGCACTCCGACCTCACCGTCACCGTCCAGGTGCCCTCGCCCCGGGCGGGGGTCGGCTGGACGTCGACCGTGGTCTCGTCGCGGGTGACGGTGACGTGGTCGTCGACCTGGGTCGCGTCCTCGTAGCCCGCGCCCGTGAGCGCCGAACGGACGTCGTCGAGCTGCGTCGGGGTGTCGCCGCCGGGTGCGGACAGGGTCGCGAAGGCCTCGTGGCGCCAGCTGATCGCCATGCAGCTCTGCCACTGCCGGCTCGCCCGCACGACGTCGGCCCCGAGGGCCTCGGCGACGAGGGGGATGGCCTCCTGGGCGCGCTCCGTGGTCGCCGACTCGACCTCGTCCACCGACGAGCCGCCGCTCCCGCCCGAGCTCCCGCCACCGCACGCGGCGAGGAGGCTGACCAGGGCGAGGAGGAGCACGGTGGTGCGCATGCGACTCACCGTAGTGCTCACGGCCAGCTGTCCGGCCACACGCTGTCCCACGCGTCGTCCCACGCGTCCTGGGCGCCCTCGACCGCGTCGTTGACTCCCTCGCTGACGTCCTCGTAGGTCTCGACGACCGTGTCGCTCACGTTGTCGTAGGTCTCCACCACCGTGTCGCGCACGTCCTCGTAGGTCTCCACCACGGGCTCGACCACGTGGTGCTGCACCTCGTCGCCCACCCAGTCGTAGAGGTAGTCGTGGGCCTCCTGGGTGCGACCACCGGTGTCGACGACGGCGCCCGAGTTGCCCGACACGACGTCGGCCATGTTGGCCAGCGCCGGGTTGCCGTCGTCGAAGTAGTTGACGTGGTTCTGCATGAACCCGGTGTCCACCAGGCCGCCGGGGCCGTGGAACTCCTGGCCGTTGTCCACACCGAACACCGTCGCGCCGAAGTCGCTCTGCGCGGGGTCCTGGCCGAGGCCGAGGCTGTCGTCCCACGAGCCCGGGAAGAGGCCGTCCTCGCCGCCGAGCCACGACACCGGGTCGTTGTCGGCGGCACCGACGAACACCTGACCGGACGGCATGTTCAGGTCGGAGGCGTGGCTCACGCCCTCGCTGGCGCCGGGGCTGCCGATGAGCACCAGGGAATCGGCCTCCATCCCTCCGGCTGCGGCGTACGACGACGTGGTGGAGCCGTAGCTGTGGCCGATCACCGTGAGGTGCGGCTGGTCCCCGTCGGTGTGGGTGCTGTTGAGCCCGTCGACGAACTGCGAGAGCGCGAGGCCGCCGGCCTGGGCGTTGGCCTCGGTCACGGTGTGCGAGACGTCGCCGGCGGAGTCGCCGAGGTCCCACGGCCACATCGACTCGGGGTTGAAGTTGGGGGAGTCGTAGCCGATCCACGCGATGGTCGAGACGGCGCCCTCGCGCGGCGGGTCCTCCGACAGCATGCTGTTGACGGTCTCCTCGTAGAGGTTGAGCGCCTGGTCGCCGTTGTCGTCGATGTAGGTGCCGTCCTGCATGATGCCGGGCACGTAGACGGCCGTGTGGTCGGCGGTGTCGGGGTTGCCGTAGGCCACCGCCGCGATGCCGTCGCCGCCGAAGGCGTGCGGCTGGTAGGCCATGATGAAAGCGTCGATCTCGTAGTCGGCCCACTTGTCCTCGGACGCCTGCTGGACGGCTTCCTCAATGGCCTGCGCGTTCTCCAGCCACCGCTGCTCCGACGCGCTGAGGTCCTGCCCCGAGGCCTGGAGGCCGAGGAGGTACTCGATGTCGCGCTGCACGGCCGAGGAGTTGGCCTCGTCGCGGTCGCCGGTGGGGATGCCGTTGGTGTTGCCGACCAGGTCGGGGTCGCTGATCAGCAGGGCGTTGCGCTCGGCCTGCGACAGGCCGTTCCACCACGCGTTGACGGCGTCGGTGTCGGTGCCGAGGCCACGCAGCTCGGCCGCGAGGGCGGCGGTGTCGGCGCGGGACGGGTCGGAGGCCGCCGCGATGCCCTCGGCGACCTGGTCCACGGCGGCCAGCGCCCGCACGCAGGCCTGCTCGTCGGAGTCGACGCGGTCGCGCCAGGTCTGGAGGTCCTGGTGGTAGGCCTCGAAGCGCCCACGCAGCGCGGCGGCGTCGGCCTGGAGCGTGGCGACCTGCGCCTCGGTGGCGGTCTCGATGCGCTGGAGCAACGCCTCGCGGTCGGCGTTGAGCCGCTGGCGACGGTCCATCAGGTCGCCGTGCTCGGTGCGGCGCTGGCGCATCTGGGTGAGGAACGCATCGATGGCCAGCGCCCCGCGCTCGAGGGCAGCGCCGACGGCGTCGGTGTCGCTCGCGAAGCGGGTGACGGCGTGGTCCGCGGCCTCGGCGGCGTCGCCGCTGAAGTCGGCGGGGGCGCCGTTGGCGCGGGCCCACTCGGCGACGTCGCTGACGGCGGTGGCGGCGGCGCGCACGTCGGTGAGCACGGCGCTCGAGGCCTCGGTGACCTTCAGCTCGGGCTCGCGGGGCAGCCAGGCGGGGACGGCGATCGTGGTCACGGGCCCACCGCCTGCACGGGCGTGGTGCCGCGGTCCTCCCACATGAGCAGCTGCTGGGTCGCCTGCACGCTGTCCTGGTCGGTGAGGAGGAAGTCGTACATCGTCTGCGCCAGCGAGTCGGAGTGGCCCGACGCGCGGTCGCGCAGGGCCAGGACCCGCTGCTCCCACGTGGTGAGGAAGGCGTCGGCGGCGCCCTGGACGGCGTCGCCGAGCAGGGCGGGGTCGGCCTGCGCCAAGTTCTTGCGGGGGCCGTTGAGCCCTTCCGACTGCTCGTCCCAGGCGTCGCGCGCGGCCGCGAGGGTGGCGGTCCACATCTGCATCGTCACGACGCCGCCTCCCCGACCGCGCGCACCTTGGCGGTGCGGAGCGTGAGCACCAGCGAGTCCGGGCGCACCGTCGCCGATGCCTCCAGACCGCCGCGACGGCGGCCGACCAGCCGGGGCCGGTCGCCCGGCACCGGCCGCACCTGCCAGCCGAGGCCGACGAGCGCGGCGGCGGTGGCCCGCAGCAGCGTCATGTTGTCGCCCTCGGCGAGGGGCCCGACGACGGCGTACGCCTCGAACCAGGTCTGGTCCCACTCGTCGGTGTGCCAGGAGCCGTCGCGCCTGACCGGTCCGGCGGCGGGGGAGGAGGTGATCCGCGCGAGGAGGTCGTCGAGCGAGGAGTCGAGGCCGGTCGAGAGGGCCAGCCGCTGGGGCGCCGACAGCTCGGCGGCCTTCGGAGCGGGTGCCGTCTGCGGCAGCACCACGATGTCGACCTCGGGGTGCTGCTCGCGCAGGACCCGGAGCATCGGGTCGGCCAGCGCCGGGTCGGGGGCGCCCGGTTCGATCGCGGGAGGCGTCATGGGCGTCTTCTTCCGCGTCCGGGACCGCCTCAAACCCGCGGGTTCGCGATCCCGGGTCTGTTCAGCGCGGCGAGACCCTCAGCACCCGGTCGCCGGCACCGTTGTCGGTCGTGAGCAGCAGGTCGCCGTCGCGGGTGGCGGTGATCGAGCGCAACCGCCCGAGGCGCGCGAGCGCCGGCGGCCGGGTGACCGACACGAGGTCGCCGGCGCGGTCGAAGCGCATGAAGAGCACCTCGGAGCCCTTGAGCGCCGCGACCGCGAGGGTGCCCTGCAGGCGGCCCCACTGCTTGCCGCGCACCCAGGCCGCACCCGAGGTGGCGATGGTCGGCGTGCCGGAGGACCACGCGGCGTCCTGCTGCTCGCCGGGGAGCGACTGGTCGGTCATCGGCACCGACTCGTCGTAGCCCGGGACCGGGTTCCAGCCGTAGTCGCCGCCGCGGACGAGCCGGTTGACCTCGTCGTCGCGGAAGCTGCCGTGCTCGACCGACCACAGCGACCCGTCGCGACGCTGGGCCAGGCCCTGGACGTTGCGGTGGCCGTGGGTCCACACGAGCCGACGCGGCGACGCGGCGTCGGCGTACGGGTTGTCGGGCATCGGGGCGCCCGTACGCCGGTGCACGCGCAGCACCTTGCCGCCGAGCGAGTCGAGGTCGCGCGGGTTGGTGCCGACGGCGGCGTCGCCGGTGCCGACGAGCAGGGCGTCGCTGCCACGCTCCAGCAGCAGCCGGCAGCCGCCGTGCCGTCCGGACGTCGCCGGCAGCCCGCTGACGACGGTGCGGCGGTTCGACAGTCGTCGCCACGGCCGGTCCGCCTTCCAGCGCGTCACCCGCACCTCGTTGCCACCGGCGGTGGAGGCGCCGTGGCACGCCCACACGGTGCGTGAGCCGGGGTCGACGGCGAGGGAGAGCAGGCCGGTCTCACCGGAGACCCACACGAGCCTCGAGAGGTCGGCGAGCGTGCGGCGCTTGCCGTCGCGTACGACGCTGAGGCGGGCGCGGTCACGCTCGGAGACGACCAGTCGGCCGCCGGACGCCTGCTGGACGTCCCACGCGTGCTCGAGGCCGCGGGCCACCGTGCGCACCTTCAGGGCCGGGGCGGTGGACCGCTCGGTCGTGGGCGCCACGGCGGCCGGGGCGGCCGTCACAGGCGCGAGGGCGAGCGCCCCGAGGACGGTGGAGAGGGCGAGCGAGGTGCGCAGGAGGCGGGCCATCTCCCCGACGCTAGCCGCCGCGGCGGCCGTTGGGAACGCCCGTCAGTCCAGGGGCAGCGCCCGTGCGAGCTGGATGCCGGTGCGGGTGGTGGCATAGCCGAGGCGGGTGTTGAGGGTGCGCATGGCGGCGTTGCCGTCCTGGGTCCAGGTGTAGACCTCGGTGACGCCGTGGTCGGCCGCCCACGCCAGGGCGCGCTGCTTCAGGTGGACGGCGAGGCCGCGCCCGCGCCAGTCGCCGCGGACGGCGGTGAGGGAGTTCTCGGCGCGGGTCGGGGTGTCGGAGTCGAGGCCGAGGCCCGCGCAGCCGACGACCTCGCCGTCGTGGACAGCGAGGAACATCGGGTCCCCCAGCCAGTCGCGCGTCCACCGCTCGAGGGAGACGTCGAGGGGGGTGTCCACGGCGAAGCCGGCGAGCGCCTCGCGCCCGAACCGCTCGAAGCTCTCGGCCCACAGCTCCGGTCGCTCCCGGGCGGTGACCACCTCGACCCCTTCGGGCAGCGGCGCGACCTCGGGCGCGGCAGTGACGACGTACGTCTGCTCGACCTCGCGGTTGACCTCGACGAAGCCGAAGCGGTGGGCGAAGGCCAGGGCACCGTCGTCGTCCGCGGTGCCGCGGACCATGCCCAGTCCGAGCCCTGCGACATGGTCGGCGAGGCGCTCGAGCAGCGCGGTGCCGACGCCCCGGCGACGATGATCCGGCAGCACCCGGGGGATCACCGACCCGGCCCCGGCGCTGTCCGAGCGCTGGGCGAGCCCGTGACCTACGACCTCACCGCCGTCGCGCGCGAGGAGCAGCAGCCGCTCGGGGGTGTCGCCGGCCCTCAGCTCGGCGACCGACTGGGTCCGCTCGTAGGGGATCACCGCGATCCGCACCCGCCGCCAGTGCTCGTAGTCCTCGTCGGAGGTGCAGGGAGTGATCTCCATGGATCCCACCGTGACGCAGCCGGGCAGGTCGTGCCAACCATTTCCGCGTCTCGTGCAGTTGAGTGTGCAGACGAGGGGGACACGGGTGGACGAGCAGGGCTTCACGGACTGGGCGGTCGGGCGGCAGCGCCAGCTGCTGCGCTCCGCCTACCTGCTGACCGGCGACCTGCACCGCGCCGAGGACCTCGTGCAGGAGGCGCTCACCAAGGTCGCGCTGCGCTGGCCGCGGCTCGCCGACGGCAACCCCACGGCGTACGCCCTGCGGATCATCGCGCGCGACAACATCTCGTGGTGGCGGCGTCGCAGGGACGTGCCGACGGAGTCGTTGCACGACGCGGGCACGAGCGACGAGCCGGAGGTCGCACTGGTCGTACGCCGGGCGCTGGCGCGGCTGACCCCGTCGCAGCGGGCCGTGCTCGTGCTGCGGCACCTCGAGGACCTGACCGAGCGTGAGACCGCCGCCGTCCTCGGCGTCTCGCTCGGCACCGTCAAGAGCCAGAACGCCGCAGCGCTGGCGCGGTTGCGCACGGGTGCGCCCGAGCTGCTCAGCCTGATCGGGAGGACGCCGTGAACGACCTGGACCAGCTGTTCCGCGAGGCGACCGACCACGTGCGTTCGCCGGACCTCGTGGGTGGCGCGCTCGCGTCGGCCCATCGCCGTCGCGTCCGGCGTACGGCCGTCGGGGCGCTCGCCGCCGTCGTGCTGCTGGGTGGGGGCGTGGCGTGGGCCTTGCAGGACCCGACACCGAGGGCCGGGGTGGTGGACACGCCCGTGCCGACGCCGAGCCCGACGGCCACGCCGTCCGGGACGGATCCTGCGACGCAGCCGGTCTGGGATCCGTTCACCGTGGTGGACGCGCCGCTCCGCCCCAGCACGCTGCCCGAGCAGATCGCTCCTCCGGTCGACCCGCCGAGCATCGCCGAGGCGCCCCTGCCGGACATCGTGCTGGCCTGGCCGGAGGAGGGCGTCGACCTGCGCGTGCTCGCGACCAACGGTGAGTGGCGCTCGGTGCCGGGCACCGCGGACGCCATCCAGGGCACCTTCCGCGACGTCGTCAGTCCGGCGATCAGTCCGGACGGTGACCGGGTGGCGATGGCGGTCGACGCGGGTGTCCTGGTGGTCGGGGCGACGACCGGTGAGCAGAGCATCGTGCCGTGGCCGCCGGAGCTGGCGGGTCCGGTCGACTCCCGCCCCGGACTGCGCTGGCTGCCGGGGGACGAGGGCTTCGTCGTCCTGCACTGGAAGCGCCCGTGGCTGGTGGGTCTCGACGGAAGGGGGGAGCCGGCACCCTTCGGTGGGCCGTACGGCAACGGCGTGATGGTGGACCCCGACGACGGCACGATCCGCGAACGCACCCGGGCGTACGGTCCGCTCCGGACGTGGAACTCCGTCGACGATGCATCGTCGGTGTCGCTCGGCGGCTACGGAGAGCGCTACGTGACCCGCTTCGGACGGGTGGCCTACACAGGCAACCCGGGCCCGAACGGCGTGGCACTGATGAGCGGTCCGGTCGTCGTCGATCCGGGCACGAGCGAGATCCTCGGCTACGCACCGATCAAGGACCGCGACTCGGTCTACAGCGACAACGCCCACCTGACGGCGCTCGGCTTCATCGACCCCGACACCGTGCTGCTGATGGTGACGCCGATGGACTTCCGGACCATGGGTCCCGAGGACGGCGTCACGCACCTGGTGGCGTGGGACTTCCGCACCGGCGACTTCGACAGGCTGGGCAGTGGTGGGCCGGGAACGCGATGGATCGCGGTTGCGCCGGACCTGCTGGACGGGGTCTCGTGACAGCACTTCGCCCTTCCTCGACCAGCGGTGCGGAGCCGGTTCCCTAGAGTGAGCGCGTGGACTTCTACTCGGCCTACGCCCAGGGCTTCGCGCGCGTCGCGGCAGTCACGCTGCCGGTGCACCTGGCCGACCCCGCCGCCAACGCCGCCGAGGTCATCGAGCAGGCGCGCGCCTGCCACGACGACCACGTGGCGGTCGCGGTCTTCCCCGAGCTGTGCCTGACCGGCTACAGCGTCGACGACCTGTTCCTCCAGGACACGCTGCTCGAGGGTGTCCAGGAGGCGGTCGCCGCGATCGTGGCGGCGAGCGCCGACCTGATGACGGCCCTCGTGATCGGCGCGCCGGTCGTGCAGGGCAACCGGGTCTACAACTGCGCGATCGTGGTCCACCGCGGCTCCGTCCTCGGGGTCGCGCCGAAGTCCTACCTGCCCAACTACCGCGAGTTCTACGAGCGGCGCTGGTTCGCCCCCGGCGACGACCGCGAGCTGGAGTGGGTCACCGTCGCCGGCCAGGACGTGCGGTTCGGGCCCGACCTGATCTTCCGGTGCCTCGACGTCCCCGGCCTCGACCTCCACGTCGAGGTCTGCGAGGACATGTGGGTGCCGGTGCCGCCGAGCGCGGAGGCCGCGCTGGCCGGGGCGACGGTGCTGGCCAACCTCAGCGGGTCGCCCATCACGGTCGCCCGCGCCGAGGACCGCCGGCTGCTGGTGCGCAGCGCGAGCGCGCGGTGCTCGGCGGCGTACGTCTATGCCGCGGCGGGGCAGGGCGAGTCGACCACCGACCTCAGCTGGGACGGCCAGACGCTGGTCTACGAGTGCGGCGACCTGCTCGGCGAGGGCGAGCGCTTCCCCGACGGGCCGCGCCGCACGGTCGTCGACGTCGACCTCGACCGGCTGCGCCAGGAGCGGCTGCGGCAGGGCTCCTTCGACGACAACCGGCGCACCCACCACGAGCGGACCGACCGGTTCCGCACGGTCGAGTGGGAGCTCGAGCCGCCGGCCGGCGACATCGGCCTGCTGCGCAAGGTCGATCGCTACCCCTTCGTGCCCGACGACCCCGAGCGGCTCGCGCTGGACTGCTACGAGGCCTACAACATCCAGGTCTCCGGGCTCGAGCAGCGCCTCTCCGCGATCGGCACGCCGAAGGCGGTGATCGGCGTCAGCGGCGGGCTCGACTCCACGCACGCGCTGATCGTGGCGTGCAAGGCGATGGACCGGCTCGGGCGCCCGCGCAGCGACGTGCTCGCCTTCACGATGCCCGGCTTCGCGACCGGCGCGACCACCAAGGCGTACGCCACCCGCCTGTCCGAGGCGCTCGGCGTCACCTTCGAGGAGCTCGACATCCGCCCCGCGGCCGAGCAGATGCTCAAGGACATGGGCCACCCCTACGCCGAGGGCGAGAAGGTCTACGACATCACCTTCGAGAACGTGCAGGCAGGCCTGCGCTACGACTACCTCTTCAGGCTCGCCAACCAGCGCGGCGGGATCGTCGTCGGCACCGGTGACCTGTCGGAGCTGGCGCTCGGCTGGTGCACCTACGGCGTCGGCGACCAGATGTCGCACTACACCGTCAACGCCGGCGTGCCGAAGACGCTCGTGCAGCACCTCATCCGCTGGGTGATCAGCCACGGGGAGTTCGAGGAGAACGCCAACGACGTGCTCGCCGAGATCCTCCAGCAGGAGATCACCCCGGAGCTGATCCCGGTCGAGGAGGGCAAGAAGCCCCAGGCCACCGAGGACTCGGTGGGGCCCTACAACCTCCAGGACTTCACGCTGGCGCACGTCGTGCGCCACGGCTACCGACCGCGCAAGATCGCCTTCCTGGCCTGGCACGCGTGGAAGGACGTCGAGGCGGGGGAGTGGCCGCCCGGGTTCCCCGACGACGCGCGGGTGGCGTACTCGCTCTCCGACGTGCGGGCGTGGCTCGAGGTCTTCGTGCGACGGTTCTTCGCCAACCAGTTCAAGCGCTCGGCGCTGCCCAACGGCCCGAAGGTGAGCGCGATCGGGACGATGAGCCCGCGCGGGGACTGGCGGATGCCGAGCGACGCCAAGGGGACGGCCTGGCTGGCCGAGATCGAGCGGGACGTGCCTGCCTCCTGAGGTGGCGAGCGGTGAGTGAGGCATCTTCCGCGGCCTTGGAACCTGTCTCACGCACCGCCGGCTGGCGGGCCCGGGACCGAGCGGTGGGTGAGACACGTTCCGGAGGCTCGGAACCTGTCCCACGCACCGCTCACCACGGGCGCCCGACGCCTTTGCCTGCCCTTAGCAACCGGCTGGAGCGGGGTTAGGCCCGCTGCCGCGAACCTTCTGGTCATGGCGCCACACCGGCGCCGGACGACGAGGAGGAACCGTGAACAAGAAGGCAGTCATCGGCAGCGGCATCGCGGCGGCAGTGGTCGTGGGCGGGCTCGGGACCTGGTGGGCGGTCGAGGCGTCGGTCGAGGCCCAGACCAGCGAGCGCGGCACCTGCGGTGGCGCCACGTGGGAGCTCAGCGCCGAGGCCGAGGACGGCGGCACCGAGGTCAGCGCCGAGCTGCAGTCGGCTGCCCCCGGCGAGGCCTGGCAGGTCGAGCTGATGCGCGGCGACACCTCCCTCCTCACCGGCGAGCGCACCACCGACGAGGACGGCGAGATCGACGTCGACGCCTTCAGCGACGGCAACCCCGGCGACGCGACGTACGCCGTCACCTTCACGCCCGCCGACGGCGAGCCGTGCACGGCCACCCTCGGTTCCTGACCCAGCCACCCGCACCACCCCACCCCGACACCACCAGGAGACACCCCATGAAGAAGACGCTCATCGCCACCACCGCCCTGCTCGCGACCGCCGGCACCACGGCACTGGTCGCTGCGCCCGCCCACGCCGACGTCGAGCGCCGCGGGACCTGCGCCGGGGCGACGTACGAGCTCAACGTCGACCGCGAGCGCGGCGGCTTCGAGGTCGACGCCGACATCGACAACGCCCGCGTCGGCAGCGAGTGGCGCGTGACCATCCGCCACGACGGCAAGGTCGCCACCTCGCGGGTCCTGCGCGCCGACGACGAGGGCGAGCTCGACCTCGACACCTTTCGTCGCAACACCGCCGGCAAGGACGTCTTCAAGCTGACGGTCACCCCGGCCGGCGGCGCGTCCTGCTCCACGAAGGTCACCCTGCGCTGAGCGATCCCCTCGACGGGGAGGAGCCCGGGTCAGGCCGTCCGCAACGTGACGGCGACCCGGGCTCCTCCCATGTCCGAGGTGCCCGTGGTCAGGGCGCCGCCGGCGTCCTCCGCGGTCCGCGTGGCGATCGACAGCCCGAGACCGGTCGACCCCGCGCCGCTGGCGCCGCGACCCGTCACGTCGAGCCCGGGCGGCAGCCCCGGGCCGGCGTCCTCGACCACGAGGTCGACGTGGTCGTCGGTCGCGGTGAGAGTGGTGCGTACGGCGTCGGTGTCGGCGGTGTGGGAGAAGACGTTGTCCAGAAGGACGTCGACGAGCGCCTCGAGGTCGGCGCGGCTGGCGCGCAGCAGCGGACCGGTCGAGGCGAGGTCGACCTCCCACGGTCGACCGAGGTCCTCGGCCAGCGGCGCCCAGTGGCGTACGCGCTCGGAGATGACCGCCACCGCGTCGGTCTGTGGGTCGAGGCCCTCGCGCTCGGAGCGCCGTGCCTCGCGCACGATCTCGTCGACCGTCGCCTCGAGCGAGTCGAGGTCGCCGGCCAGTCGGTCGCGCAGGTCCGCATCCGCGACCGTCTCAACGCGCAGCCGTAGCGCGGTGACCGGGGTGCGGAGGCGGTGGGAGAGGTCGGCGACGCTCTCGCGCTCGCGCGCCAGGAGCAGCTGGATGCGACCGACCAGGCGGTCCACCGCACCGGCCAGCTCCTGCACCTCCGGCGGGCCGTCGACGGCGGACATCGGCGCGATCGCGCCCGGACGTCCCAGGGTCTGGGTGTGCTCGGCGAGGCGCCGGATCGGCTGCACGAAGGAGCGCCCGAGCCGGTCCACCACGACGAGCGAGCCGGCCAGGAGGGCGAGCGCCAGACCGGCGAGCAGGCCCCATGCGACGCCGACGACCGAGTCGAGGCCCGGCTCGTCGACCACGACCCGGATGACGGGGGTCTGCGACGGCAGGCCGGAGTTGCCGCCCCGCGAGACCGGGACGAGGATCTGGGAGCCGCCGGGGACGTCGTCCACCCGCGCCCGTCCGGTGTTGCGGGCGTCGAGGACGAGCGCGTCCTCGCCCGGGTCGGGACCGACGCCCTGCCCGTCGGGGTAGAGCACGGTGACCTGGGTGTGCTGCTCGTCGTCGTTGAGCTGGTCGAGGTAGACCGCCACCGACCCCTTGTCGTCGTAGCGCGACACCACGGTCTCCACGACCTGCACCTCGAGCGCGGCCCGTGCCAGCCGGTCCTCCAGCGCATAGCTGCGCACCAGGATCGCCATCGGCACCAGCATCGCCAGCAGCACCATCGAGATCGCCGCCGCGGCGGTGAGCAGGAGGCTGCGCCGCACCTCAGGCGCCTTCGTCGGGGGCGGTGAGGCGTACGCCGACCCCGCGCACCGTGGTCAGGTAGCGCGGCTCGGCCGCGGTCTCGCCGAGCTTGCGGCGCAGCCACGACAGGTGCACGTCGACGGTCTTGTCGGACCCGCCCCACGGCTGGCGCCACACCTCGACCAGCAGGTCCCGCTTCGTGACCACCTCGCCGGGGCGCTCGGCGAGGTGCGCGAGCAGGTCGAACTCGCGCGGGGTCAGCTCGACCTCGGTGCCGTCGAGGTGGACGCGGCGTCCGGCCAGGTCGAGCACCAGGCCGCCGACGGTGAGGGTGGTGGGGCGCTGCCGCCCCGACTGCACGCGGCGCAGGACGGCCCGGACACGAGCGTCGAGCTGGGCGCTGGTGAAGGGCTTCACGACGTAGTCGTCGGCACCGGAGTCGAGCGCGCCGACCAGCGACGGGTCGTCGGCACGGGCGCTGGCGATGATCACCGGCACCGCACTCACCGCGCGCAGCATCGACAGGACCTGGGTGCCGTCGACGTCCGGCAGGCCGAGGTCGAGCACGACGAGGTCGGGGGAGGAGTCGACCGCGAGCTGGAGGCCGGCCATGCCGGTGGGCGCCGAGGTCACGGTGTGGCCGCACTCGCGCAGGCCTCGCACCAGCAACGGCCGGATCCGGTCGTCGTCCTCGATGATCAGCACCTCGGCCACGCGGTGACCGTACCGCCCGCCCCGGCGCCGGCCGTCGTCCTTATCCGCGCCTTAACCCTCACCTCACCTCGCGCTGACGTGGGGCAGGGCACCATGGGGGAGTGAGACGTCGCTTCCTGCTCGTCGGCCTGTGGGCCGCCACGACGGCCGTGGCCGTGGTGGTCGGCGTGCTCGCCGTGTCCACGGTCGGCGCGACCATCCGCGACCGCGGGCCGGTCGGCGACGAGGTGGTGCAGGACCTGTCCGCACCCACCTCCGTCCCGTCCCCGCAGGGGCCTGCGGTCGGCGACGAGGTCTCGGGCGAGTGGGGCACCTTCGTCGTGGAGTGCCGCGACACCTACGCGTACGGCGTCGCCGCCCGTCCCGACCGCGCGGCCGGGTGGCGTGTCGTGAGCTGGGAGAAGGGACCCGACGACGACGTCGACGCGGTCTTCAGCAACGGTCGCAACTCCGTCGACCTCGAGGTCTTCTGCAACCGCGGCCGTCCTGCTCTCGCCGAGATCGAGCGCAACACCCTGGGCGACGACGACTGACTGTCCGGTGCAACCTTTCCCCACCGGGTGGCGTCCTGACAGCGACCGACCACCCAGGGGGAGACCGACATGACCGCCAGCACCATCTCGACCAGCATCCGCCCGATCCTCGCCGCCACCGTTGCGGGGCTCGCCGCCGTCAGCACCCTCGCGGTCCCGACTCCGGCGGCCGCGGTGTCCGAGCCGCGCACCCGGCTGACCTTCACGGTCGACGACTGCGAGGGGTGCGAGATCCGGCTCGTCAACGCCCGGGGCACCCTCGACGCCGACGTGGTCCACGTCTGGCAGTCGCGCACCCGCGCGGTCGAGGACGGGCGGGTCACCTTCCGCGTCGCGACGAAGCGCACCTGGGGTCTCTCGGTCACCGTCCGCGCGCCGTGGGAGGGCCACACCGGCTATGCCACCACCGTCGCCTGGCGCTACGCCGGCAAGCAGGTCGGCGACACCGTCACCCTCGCCGAGGCGGTGACGAGGAGGAAGGCCTCGGCCTGCTGGGAGGGCGTACGCCGCCGCGCGGTGACCGTGCCGCTCGTGGTGGAGGAGGTCGAGGTGGACGGCGTGCGCGAGCGGGTTCCGGGCAGCATCGCCTTCGTGCCGGTGACCGAGGGCTGGCTGCCTCCGATGCGCGAGGTGTGGGGCGGCGTGCTGGGGTCTCAGGACGTCAACGTCTGCCGCTGAGCGGGGCTCACTCGATCCGGATGCCCACCCCGGGCCCGACGTCCGCGCCGGTGAAGTAGAAGATCGAGAGCACCGCGACCCACGAGATCCAGAACGGGACCACGAACGGCAGCATCCGCGAGATGACCGTGCCGAGCCCGGCGTCGGGCTCGTAGCGCTTGACCATCACCAGGAAGATCCAGATGTAGGGGTTCATCGGGGTGATGACCTGGGTCGCGGAGTCGCCGACGCGGAACGCCGCCTGGACGAATCCGGGCTCGTAGCCCAGCAGCGCGAACAGCGGGACGAACACGGCGCCGACCAGGGTCCACATCGACGACCCGCTGACGATGAAGAGGTTGAGCACCGACGCCAGCAGGATGAAGCCGATGATCGCGGGGTAGCCGGTGAGGCCGATGGACTCGAGTCCCTCGGCCCCGGCGACGGCGAGCGCCGAGCCCACGTTGGTCCAGTTGAAGAGCGCGATGAACTGGCCCAGCATGAAGGCCAGCACGATGAAGGCCGACATGTCCTTGATGCCGAGGCCCATCACCTTGGGCACGTCGGCGGCCTCCCGCAGGGTGCCGCTGACGAAGCCGTAGGCCAGCGCGGGGCCGAGGAAGAGCACGAAGACGATGAACACCGTCGAGTCGAGCAGCGGGGACTCGGGCAGGAACGCCCCGTCGTCGTTGCGCCAGGGCGACCCGCCCGGGAGCACCGCCACCACGACGACCACCGCGAGCGCGAGGAACACCAGGGACGCCACCCGCAGGCCGCGCCTCTCCTCGGGCTCGAGGCCGGGGGACAGGTCGGTGGTCGCGGCCCGCAGCGCCGGGGCCACGTCGTCCCCGTCCTGCGCCACGTCGTCGACCGACGGGGTGGCGGCGTCGGTGGCGACCATGTCGCGCGGCGCGTCCTCACGGACCAGTCGCGGCTCGACGACGCGGTCGATGACCAGACCGGCGACCATGGCCAGCACGAGCGACGAGGCGATGTTGAACCACAGGTTCGACACCGGTGTGACCGTCGCGCCGGCCTCGGGCAGGCCCGCGGTCACGGCATTGGTGATGCCGGCGAACAGCGCGTCGAGGCTGGTCACCATGATCGAGGTGGAGTAGCCGGCGCCGACCGCGGCGAAGCCCCCGACCAGGCCGGCCAGGGGATGGCGCCCGGCCGCCTTGAACACCATCGCAGCCAGCGGCGGCACCACGATGAACGCCGCGTCGGCCATGACCGAGGCGCTCACCCCGACGAAGCCGACGGCGTACGGCAGCAGCCAGCGCGGCGCCGAGCCGAGGGTCGCCCGGATGGCGGCGGCGAGCAGCCCGGTGCGCTCGGCGACGGTGACCGCCAGCAGGATGGTGACCACGGTGACCAGCGGCGGGAAGCCGATGAAGTTGGCGCCGAGGTTCACCGTCAGCCACGCCAGGCCCTCCCCGGTGAAGAGCCCGCGCACGACGGTCTCCTCGTCCGAGCCCGGGATGGTGACCGAGGTCCCGGCGAGCTGGAGGCCGGTGGAGATCACGCCGACGAGCAGGAAGAGCCCGAGGAAGAGCAGGAACGGGTCCGGAAGCCGGTTGCCGACCCGCTCGACGGTGGCGAGGGCCCGGTCGGTGCGGGTGGGGGTCGTGGAGCTCATCGCGCTCAGCCCTGCCCGAAGTAGGACGGCACGTCGACCGCGCCGCCGGCCGCCTCGAAGTCCTCCGCGGCGATGCGCCGGAGCTCGGGGTCGCACAGCCAGTCGGCGCTGACCGCGGCCAGCGCCCACGCGGAGTCGAGGACGACGCGGTCGGCCTCCTCGCTCACCGCCGCCTCCGCGAACTCGCGGGTGTGCAGCGACAGGTCGGCGTCGGTGATGGCGACCATGGCGTGCACGCCGGGCATCCGGTACGACACGTTGCCGAAGTCGGTGGACCCGGCGAACATCCGCGGCACCACGTCGGGCGGCAGGACCGTACGTCCACGCTCGCCGTACCTCGTGGTCCACGCCGCGGCCAGGGGACCGTTGCCGCGCACGGGCAGGTAGGGCGGGGCCTCGTCCCACGAGAGCTCGACGCCGCAGCCGGTCATCAGGGCTGCACCGCGGGCGATGTCGGCCACGCGCTCGCTGAGCACGGACAGGCTCTCGGGGTGCTCGCTGCGCAGGTAGAACAGCATCTCGGCGTGCTCGGGGATGACGTTGGGCCGCTCGCCGCCGGCGGTCACGACACCGTGCACCCGGTCGGTGGCCGGCATCTGCTGGCGGTGCAGCCCGACGCCGGTGTACATCAGGTTGACCGCGTCGAGGGCGTTGCGACCCATGAAGGGCTGCGCCGAGGCGTGCGAGGTGACGCCGGTGAAGGTGGCGCGCAGCTGGCGGCGCCCCAGGAACACCGGGTCGGCGATGTCGAAGGTGAACGGGTGCACCATCAGCGCGGCGTCGACGCCGTCGAAGGCGCCGTGGCCGGCCATGATCTCCTTGCCGCCGCCGCCCTCCTCGGCGGGCGTGCCCAGCCAGACCACCCGGCCCGGCAGCCGGTCGGCGACGGTCGCGAGCGCGAGGAAGGCGCCGAGCCCGGCGGTGGCGATGACGTTGTGCCCGCACCCGTGGCCGATGCCCGGGAGTGCGTCGTACTCCGAGAGGACCGCGATGGTGGGCCCGTCGGGGTCGCCGACCTCGGCCCGCAGGCCCGTCGCGAGGCCGTGGGCCTCCCGGACCACCTCGATGCCGCGCGCCTCGACGAGGTCGGCGAGGGCCGCGGCGGAGCGGTGCTCCTCGAAGGAGACCTCCGGGTGCGCGGACAGGTCGTGGCTGGCCGCGAGGAGGGTCGGACCGACCTCCTCGACGGCGTCGCGCAGGGCGTCGAGCACCTCGCGGTCGGCGCCGGCCGTGGTGGCCTCCGGTGCGCGCTCGGTGCGGGCGCGGCGACGTGTCTCGCCGGCGAGGTGGCCGAGCAGGAACCCGTCCGGGGGTGTCGGTGCGGTCTGGTCGTGGGTGTGGCTCATCGTGCAGCATCCCTTTCCCGTGTGAGCGGGCCCGAGTGGGGCGGCTGGTCTGCCGACGCTAGCACCGCCCACACCTCAACCACCGCGGGGAAGCAGGCTGCTCGACCCCTAGGCTGGGGCCATGGGCAAGCAAGAGGACTTCGTACTCCGGGCGCTCGAGGAGCGCGACGTCCGCTTCGTGCGGCTGTGGTTCACCGACGTGCTCGGCTACCTCAAGAGCGTGAGCGTGGCGCCGGCCGAGCTCGAGAACGCCTTCGAGGAGGGCATCGGCTTCGACGGTTCGGCGATCGAGGGCTTCGCCCGCGTCTACGAGGCCGACATGCTCGCCCACCCCGACGCCTCGACCTTCCAGATCCTGCCGTGGCGCGGCGGGATGGAGGGCCCGCAGACCGCTCGGATGTTCTGCGACATCCGGATGCCGGACGGCAGCCCGTCGTACGCCGACCCGCGCCACGTCCTGAAGCGGACGCTGAGTGCCGCGGCCGACAAGGGCTTCACCTTCTACACCCACCCCGAGATCGAGTTCTACCTCTTCAAGGACATGCCCGGGAAGGGTGACGAGCCCGAGCCGGTGGACCGCAGCGGCTTCTTCGACCACACCGCCCAGTCCCGCGGCGCGGACTTCCGCCGCGAGGCGATCACCATGCTCGAGGCGATGGGCATCTCGGTGGAGTTCAGCCACCACGAGGGCGGGCCGGGCCAGCAGGAGATCGACCTGCGCTACGCCGACGCGCTCACCACCGCCGACAACATCATGACCTTCCGCACCGTGGTCCGCGAGGTCGCGCTGGGCCAGGACATCTGGGCCTCCTTCATGCCCAAGCCGTTCACGACACACCCCGGGTCGGGCATGCACACCCACGTGTCGCTCTTCGAGGGCGACCGCAACGCCTTCTTCGAGGCCGGCGCGGAGTACCAGCTGTCGCGGACCGGGAGGCAGTTCATCGCCGGCATCCTGCGCCACGCCAGCGAGATCAGCGTGGTGACCAACCAGTGGGTCAACTCCTACAAGCGCCTGCTCGGCGGCGGCGAGGCCCCGTCGTCGATCTGCTGGGGGCACAACAACCGCTCCGCGATGATCCGCGTGCCGATGTACAAGCCCAACAAGGGCCAGTCCACCCGCATCGAGCTGCGCACCGTCGACCCGGCCTGCAACCCCTACCTCGCCTTCGCGGTCGTCCTGGCCGCCGGCATGAAGGGCATCGAGGAGGGCTACGAGCTGCCGCGCGAGGCCGAGGACGACGTCTGGTCGCTGACCGAGCGCGAGCGCAAGGCCCTCGGGATCGCTCCGCTGCCCAAGAGCCTGTCGGAGGCGATCGACGTGGCCGAGACCTCCGAGCTGCTCGCCGAGACCCTCGGCGAGCACGTCTTCGACTTCTTCCTGCGCAACAAGCGCGCCGAGTGGGAGGAGTACCGCACCCAGGTCTCCTCCTTCGAGCGCGACCGGATGCTGCCGGTCCTGTGAGCGACAGCCGGGTCCTGGTCGTCGAGCACCAGGAGTCCTGCCCGCCCCACCTCGTGGGGACGTGGCTGGCCGATGCCGGCTGCACGCTCGAGGTGTGCCGCCCCTACGACGGCGACGCGCTGCCCGCGCTGACGGCGTACGACGCCGTGGTGGTGCTCGGCGGGGAGATGAGCGCCAACGACGACGACACCGTCGCGTGGCTGGGTCCGCTCAAGGCGGGCATCCGCGACGCCGTCGCCGCCGGGACCCCGCTGCTGGGGATCTGCCTGGGCCACCAGGTGATCGCCGCGGCCCTCGGCGGGACGGTCCAGCGCAACCCCCGCGGTCAGATCGTCGGTCTCCAGCCGGTCGGCTGGTCCGCGGACGCCGCCGCTGACGACTGGGTCGGCGCCCGCACCGGCGCCGAGGTGGCGATCCACTGGAACAACGACGTCGTCGTCGCCCTGCCCGACGGGGCGGTGGTGCTCGCGCGCACCCCCGGCGGTGAGGTGCAGGCGGCCCGCTTCGGACCGCGGGCATGGGGGATCCAGGCCCACCCCGAGGCCGACACCGGCATCGTGACCCGCTGGGCGGAGTCCGACCGGGCCGACCACGTGGCCCTCGGCCTCGACCAGGACGCCGTGCTGGACTCCATCGAGGAGGCCCGACCGGCGCTCGAGGCCCACTGGCGGCCGCTGGTCGCGCGCTTCGCCGCGATCGCGGCGGAGGTGCGCCGATGACGTCCTCGGGCCACTTCGTCCGGCTCGGCTTCGTGGACGGGGCCGCCGCCGCGCGGGGCATCGAGCGCCTCGGTGACGCCGGCCGTCCGCTCACCGACAAGCTCGCCGCCACCGCCGACCCCGACGCCGCGCTCGAGGGGCTGCTGCGGCTCACCGAGGCGCTCGACGAGGAGACCGAGGGCTCGGGCGCCGAGATGCTCGCCGAGGTCGCCGACGACGAGGGCACCGCGATGCGGCTGTGCAGCGTCCTGGGCGCGAGCACCGCGCTGACCCACCACCTGGTGCGCCACCCCGACCACTGGCGCGAGCTCACCGACCCCACGCTCGGCAGCACCCGCCCGGCGGCGTACGCCGTCCGCGAGGCGATGTTGGCCGCGGTCGGGGCCGAGCCGGCGGCCGCCGTCCCCGTCGCTGGCCGTCCCGACGCGGAGGCGGTCGACGCGCTGCGCGTGGAGTACCGCCGCATCCTGCTGCGGCTCGCCTCCCGCGACCTGGCCCACCACGTCGGCATCGACGACGCCGCGGCCGAGATCTCCGACCTCGCGGCAGCGACGCTGGAGGCGGCGCTGGCGATCGCGCGGGCCCGGGTCGGGGAGACCGCCGCGTCCGCCCGGCTGGCGGTGATCGCCATGGGCAAGTGCGGCGGCCACGAGCTCAACTACATCTCCGACGTCGACGTGGTCTTCGTCTACGAGCCCGCCCGGCTGGGGTCGGGGGAGACGGCCGACGACGGCGTCGCGCCGAGGGCGGCGACCCAGCTCGCCTCGCACCTCATGCGGATCTGCTCCGACCACACCCGCGAGGGCACCATCTGGCCGGTCGACGCCAACCTCCGCCCCGAGGGCAGCCAGGGACCGCTGGTCCGCACGCTCGCCAGCCACCGGGGCTATTACGAGAAGTGGGCCAAGACCTGGGAGTTCCAGGCGCTGCTCAAGGCGCGTCCGGTCGCCGGCGATGCCGAGCTGGGACGGGCCTACGAGGAGGTGATCGAGCCGCTCGTGTGGAGCGCGGCCGAGCGCGACGGCTTCGTGTCCGACGTGCAGGCGATGCGCCGTCGCGTGATCGACCACATCCCCGCCCACGAGGCCGAGCGGCAGCTCAAGCTCGGCTCCGGGGGCCTGCGCGACGTGGAGTTCGCGGTCCAGCTGCTCCAGCTCGTGCACGGGCGCGCCGACCCGTCGCTGCGCGAGGGAGCCACCCTCAGTGCGCTCGCGCGGCTCACCGACGGCGGCTACGTCGGTCGTGAGGACGGCGAGAAGCTCCACGAGGCCTACGCCTTCCTCCGCACCCTCGAGCACCGCATCCAGCTGCACCAGCTTCGGCGTACGCACGTGCTGCCCGACGACGACGCGTCGCTGCGCCGCCTGGGCCGCTCGCTGGGGCACTTCTCCGAGCCGGCCGCGCAGCTGGACAAGCAGTGGCGCTACCACCGCCGCGAGGTGCGCCGGCTGCACGAGAAGCTCTTCTACCGCCCGCTCCTCGGCGCCGTCGCCAAGCTGCCCGGGACCGAGGCCAGGCTGTCGCTGAAGGCGGCCGAGGCCCGGCTCGCCGCGCTCGGCTACGCCGACCCCAAGGCCGCGCTGCGCCACCTCGAGGCGCTCACGAGCGGCGTCTCGCGCACCTCCGACATCCAGCGCACGCTGCTGCCGGTCCTGCTGGAGTGGTTCGCCGACTCGCCCGACCCCGATGCCGGGCTCTTCGGCTTCCGTCGTCTCAGCGAGAGCCTGGGGCGGACGCCGTGGTACCTCACGATGCTGCGCGACGAGGGCGAGGTCGCCCAGCGGCTGGCCTTCCTGCTCGGCACCTCCCGCTACGCCACCGACCTCCTCGAGCGGGAGCCGCGTGGCGTGAAGATGCTGGGGGAGTCGCTCGTCCCGCTGAGCGCCGAGGCGGCGCTGGTGGAGATGAAGGCGGTGCTCGAGCGCGCCGACTCCCCGGAGGCCGCGGTCGGCGCCGTGCGTGCCGTACGCCGCCGCGAGCTGCTGCGGATCGCGTGCGGGGACCTGGTGGCCGGGACCGACGTGGCGCTGGTCGGGCAGGGCCTGAGCCGGCTCACCGACGCCACCCTCCAGGCCACCCTCGACATCGCGACGGAGTCGGTGCGCCGCCAGCGGAACCTCGACGCGGCCCCGACGCGGATCGCGGTCGTCGCGATGGGTCGCTACGGCGGGTTCGAGCTCTCCTACGGCAGCGACGCCGACGTGATGTTCGTGCACGACCCTGTCGAGGGCGCGGAGACGCAGGTGGCGGCGTCGTTCGCCCAGGCGGTCGTCTCGGAGCTGCGGCGCCTGCTGTCGCTGCCGGCCAGCGACCCCCCGCTCGAGGTCGACCCCGACCTGCGCCCGGAGGGCAAGAACGGTCCGATGGTGCGCACCGTGGAGTCCTACGCCGCCTACTACGCCAAGTGGTCGCACGTGTGGGAGTTCCAGGCGCTGCTGCGCGCCGACGCCGTCGTCGGGGACGAGGACCTGCGCCGGCGGTTCACCGACCTCATCGACCCCATCCGCTTCCCCACCGAGGGCCTCTCGGACTCCGACGTCATCGAGGTCCGCCGGATCAAGGCACGCGTCGACGACGAGCGGCTGCCGCGCGGCGCGGACCGCCACACCCACCTCAAGCTCGGTCGCGGCGGGCTCGCCGACGTCGAGTGGACCGTCCAGCTGCTGCAGATGCGCCACGCGGGACGGGTCGAGGGCCTGCGCACCCCGCAGACGCTGTCCGCGCTCGAGGCTGCGACGGAGGCCGAGCTCATCTCCGCTGCCGACGCGGAGACGCTGGCCGAGGCGTGGCGACTGGTGAGCCGGGTGCGCAACGCGGTGACGCTGGTGCGCGGCCGACCCTCCGACCAGCTGCCCCGCGACGCCCGGGAGCGGGCCGCGGTGGCACGGGTGCTCGGCTATCCCGCGGGCTCGTCCGACCAGATGGTCAACGACTACCTCCGCACCACCCGGCGAGCCCACGCCGTGGTCGAGCGCGTCTTCTGGGAGTGAAGCCTTGGGCTTCATTCGCGGATAGATGAAGCAATGACCTTCATAATGGACAAATGAAGCGATGACCTTCACGATGGAGTCATGACTCCTGTCGCCACCGTCATCGGGGACCTGGTGGGCTCCCGGTCCTCCCACGACCGGGCCGACCTCCACCAGCGCCTGGGTCGCGCGCTCGCCGAGGTCAACGACGAGCTCAGTCCCCTGCGCGGCCTCTGGGTCACGGCCGGCGACGAGTACCAGGGCACCTTCGCCACCGTCGCGGAGGCGGTCCGCGCCACCCTGCTGGTCCGCGTCCGGCTCTGGCCCGCCCACGACGTACGCCACGGCATCGGCTGGGGCACCACGAGCGTCCTCGACGACGCGGGCATCGAGGACGGCCCGGGCTGGTGGGCCGCCCGGGCGGCGATCGACGCCGCCGAGCGTGCCGCCGAGACGCCCGCCCAGCGGTGGCTGCGCACGGCGTACGTCGTCGCGGACGGCGCCGAGGGCGGCGCCGACCCGGCGTTCGTGAACTCCGGGCTGGTCCTGCGCGACGAGCGGGTGAGCGGCCTGTCGGAGCGGTCGGTGTCGGTGCTACGTGGTCTGCTGTCCCACGAGACCCAGCGCGACCTCGCGGAAGCCCTGGGGATCAGCGCGTCCGCCGTGTCGCAGCGGGTGCGCGCCGACGGGCTCGCGGCGATCGTCGCGGCCCACGACCTGCTCGCACCGGGAGGAGACCGATGAGCTGGCTCGGGATCCTGCTGGTCGGGTTCGCCGTCACCGACCTCACCCACTCGGTGCACCGCACCCGCTACCTGCCCGAGTGCGTCGGCGCGCTCACGGTCCTCGTCGTGGGTGCGCTCGCGGGGCTCACCTCGGGGCGCGACGTCGTGGCGCTGCTGGTGGTCGCGGTGGTCGTCCTGCTCTGGGGCCTCACCGTCACGTGGGGGTTCGGTCATCCGGGACCGAAGCCGGCGCGCGTGCCGCTCGCGGTCTTCGTCCTCGCACTGACCACCGCGGTCGCGTGCTCGGGACTCGCCGCGGAGGCGTCCGGCCTGCTCGAGCGCTGGCTCGACTCGGTGCAGCTGCCGGCGCTGGAGGACATGGAGGCCGACCGGTTCCTGCTGCTGCTCGGTGCCTTCGCCGTGCAGCTCGCGACGGGCAACGTGCTGGTCCGGCTCGTCCTGAAGTCCACGGGCACCATCAACCCGCGCGCCGACGGCCAGATGCCGCCGACGCAGCTCAAGGGCGGGCGCCTGCTCGGCCCGCTCGAGCGCGTCTTCATCCTCGCGCTCGCGCTCGCTGGCCAGGTCACCGCCGCGAGCGTGGTCGTGGCAGCGAAGGGGCTGCTGCGCTTCCCCGAGCTGTCCTCGCGCGACGAGCAGCAGACGGTGCACGAGATGACCGAGTACTTCCTGCTCGGGTCGTTCGCGTCCTGGCTGGTGGCGCTGGGGGCGTTCGTCCTGCTCGTCTGAGTGCCGTCCCGCGTAACACTGGAGCGTCCTGCGGCGCTGTAGTGGTGACGAGGCGTGGTGACGTGCCGTGCCGAGACGCAGGAGGAACCACATGTCTGTCTCCATCCGCTTCGCAGGTGCCGCCGCAGCGGTCGCTGTCGCACTCGGAGGCCTCTCCGTCTCCGCGGCCAGCGCCGACGACACCTCGACGGCCCCCTGCGCCCAGCAGCAGGCCAAGGTCGAGAAGGCGGAGGCTGCGCTCGAGCGGGTCACGGCCGTCTTCGAGCGTCAGCAGGCTCGCGTCGCCAAGGCCAAGAAGGTCGTCGCCAAGGCCGAGGCCGGTCGCGAGAAGGCCGCGGCCCGCCGTGCGCTGGCGGACGCGAAGAAGGACCGCAAGGAGACGAAGGTGACCAAGCGCGCCCAGCAGCAGCGCGTGGCCAAGGCGCAGGAGCGCCTGACGGAGTGCGAGACCGCCCCGGAGCCGACCGAGACGGTCGCCCCGGCCTGACCAGCACCGCCTGATCCGCGAGGCCCTGGGCTCCGACCGACAGGTCGGACCCGGGGGCCTCTCCCGTCAGAGCCGGAGCACCCTGCCCGCCACCACCAGGTGCACCTCGTCGCAGGCTGACGCCACGCGCTGGTTGAGCGTGCCGAGCAGGTCGCGGAACAGCCGCCCCGATCGGTGCTCGGGCACGACACCCAGGCCCACCTCGTTGGTCACCAGGACGACGTCCTGCTCACACGCGCGCAGTGCCGCGGTGAGCTCGTCGGTGCGCCCCAGGACGAGGTCGTGCACGCGGTCGGCCTCGTCCTCCCACGCGCCGGCGTCGTCGATGACCGCCGTCAGCCAGGTGCCCAGGCAGTCGATGAGCACCGGGTGACCGGCCCCCGCCAGCGCGCCGGCGAGGTCCTGGCTCTCGAGGGTGTCCCAGACGGCCGGTCGCCGCGCCCGGTGGGCGGCGATGCGTGCGGTCCAGTCGGGGTCTGACTCGGCGTCCGGCGTCGGTCCGGCGGCGACGTAGGTCGCGGGCTCGTCGCCGATCAGGGCCTCCGCGTGCGTCGACTTGCCCGACCTCACTCCGCCGGTGACCAGGATCCGCATGGCGACGATCCTCCCAGAGCGGTGATGAGTTCCGCGGCCCGCACCCGTCATACCTGTGACAGGACACGGCGAGACTGGAGGATGGGTGCGATGACTGCGGTGACGCGGCTGGAGGAGCGGGACGTGAGCGATCTCGACACGATGGACGAGGCGGAGTTCGCGGGGGTGGCCGAGCGGCACCGACGCGAGCTGCACGTGCACTGCTACCGGATGCTCGGGTCGTTCGAGGACGCCGAGGACGCGGTGCAGGAGACGTTCCTCCGTGCGTGGCGGCGGCGCGAGACCTTCGAGGGGCGCTCGACCTTCCGCGCCTGGCTCTACCGGATCGCCACCAACGCCTGCCTCGACCTGCTGGAGAGGCGTCGGCCGAAGCCGGCGACCGGGGGAGAGGTGCTGTGGCTCCAGCCCTATCCCGACCACCTGCTCGACGAGCTCCCCGCGTTCAGCGCTGACGAGCCGGAGGCACTGGCCGTCGCGCGGGAGACCATCGAGCTGGCGTACGTCGTCGCGGTGCAGCACCTCGCGCCACGACCACGCGCCGTGCTGATCCTCCGCGACGTGCTCGGTTGGCCGGCCAAGGACGTGGCCGACTTGCTCGGCGACTCCGTCAACTCCGTCAACAGCGCGCTCCAGCGGGCGCGTGCCGGCATGCGGGAGCACCTGCCTGCCGAGCGCCAGGAATGGACCGGGGCGCAGGACGACGTCGCCAACCGCGAGCTCGTACGCCGCTTCACCGAGGCCAGCGTCGCCGCCGACGTCGACGCGATCGCCACGATGCTGCGCGACGACGTCCGTTTCGCGATGCCGCCCACGCAGGGCCTGATCGTGGGGCGCGACGCGGTGATCGCGGACTGGGTGGCGGGTGGCTATCCGGAGATGGCGGGGCTGCGGTCGGTCGCCACGTCGGTGAACCGTCAGCCCGCCGTGGGCTACTACACCTGGCACGAGCCGTCCGGTTCCTACGTCCCGATCACTGTCGACGTCCTGCGCGTCAGCGGCGGTCGGATCACCGAGGTCACGATCTTCGACCGCGACCACTTCGCGCGGCTCGGGCTGCCGGAGCGCCTGCCGGGCGAGTCGGCGTGAGGCGGCGGCTGGTCGGCGTCGTGCGCACGGGTCTCCTGGCGTCGCTCGTGGCCGTGGTCGCGACGACTGCAGCGGCTGGACTCGCGACGGCGCTGGGCGTCGAGCTGGAGGTGCCGGCCGACGGCGAGACGATCCCGCTGTCGGGGATCGCCTTCGTGACCGGTGTCTTCTCGCTCGCGGGCGTGGTCATCGCCGCTGCCCTGCTGCGGTGGAGCGCTCGGCCTCGCGCGCACTTCGCGTGGACGGCGCTGGTGCTGACGGCCCTGTCGCTGGTGCCGCCGTGGGTGGTCGGGGCGGCGGTCTCGACGAGCGTCACGCTGGTCGTGCTGCACCTCGTTGCGGCTGTGGTGATGATCCCGGGCCTGGCTCGGACGCTTGACGATGTGTCAATCGGATCTTGATCGAACGTGTGTTCTATATGTACGTCGTATGGCGTAGCGTTGGTGCCACGTTCCACAGTCACCGGGTAGTCGTGATGCCGGGCTGGTGGGGCGAGTTGCGAGGGTCAGTAATTGTCCGTGATCCGGGCCTCCAAGAGCGACGACCGTTGAACCTCACGCAGGTTGCGTGAGGTCCCCCGTCGTCGGAAGGAGGCCTAGTCCGTGATTCACCCGATCCTGGCTGCCGTGTCCGATATCCGCGCGGTCCTGAAGGGTGTTGTGGGGACGAACCCGACGTTCATGTCCACCTCGGACAAGGCGGCCGCTCTGAGGGAGCTGGTCGCGGCCGAGGCGCAGCTGGTCGAGCTGCGCTTGCGGGTCCTGGCCGACGCCGGTGACCTTGCGGAGTCGACGGGTGCGAAGGACGCGGCGGGGTGGCTGGCCCACCAGACCCGGACCCGGTTCTCTGACGCGCGGGCCGACCTCGCCCTCGCTGGCGTCTTGGACCGGGAGCGTCCCGTGTTGGCGGCGGGGATGCGCGACGGTGCCGTGACCCTGGCCCAGGCGCACGTGATCCGTCGGGCCCTCGACGCCCTGCCTGCGGCCGTGGATGCGGACACGGTCGACCGCGCCGAGGCGCACTTGGTGGGCTGCGCGACTGAGTTCGGGCCCAAGGAGCTGAGCCGCATCGGGCGACGGGTCCTCGACGTCGTCGCCCCCGAGATCGCCGAGGCCGCAGAAGCCGCCCGCCTGGCCGACCTGGAAACCGATGCCGTGGAGCGGACCCGGATGACGATGCGCCGCCAGGGCGACGGCACCACCCGGATCTCCGCGCTTGTGCCGGACGCGGTCGCGACCCGGCTCGCGACCTACCTCGAAGCGTTCGCCAACCCCCGCGCCCAACGTTTCGACGCTCCCAAGGGCGAGGCGGAGCAGACGACCGATTCGTTCACGCGGCTGCCGTACCCGCGCCGCATGGGCGAGGCGTTCGCCCGGTTCCTCGAGACCACCGACCCGTCCCGGCTCCCGGTCCACGGCGGCGATGCCACCACGGTCATCGTCACCATCCCGCTCGACTCGCTGCGGGCCGAGCTCGCGACCGCCGACCTCCTCGGCGCCGGCCTCGTGCCCGGCGACGACCTCACCGGTGACCGGATCACTGCCGGCCAGGCGCGCCGGCTCGCGTGCACCGCGAAGATCCTCCCGGCCGTCCTCGACGGCACCGGACTCCCGGTCGACCTCGGACGCGCGAAGCGGCTCTTCACCCCAGCCCAGCGCAAGGCGCTGCTGATCCGCGACCGCGCCTGTCGCGCCGAGGGCTGCGACGTCCCCGGCACGTGGTGCGACGCCCACCACCTCGACCCCTGGCACACCGGCGGACCCACCGACCTGGCCAACGCGATCCTGCTGTGCCCGCACCACCACCACCGGGTCCACGACACCGGCTACCGCACCGACCGACTCCCCAACGGCGACCTCAGGTTCCACAGACGGACGTAAGCCGGCCTCGGAGGCTCGACCACGATCGGGGGGAGCCATCCCCGAGAGCTACTGCCCACGCCGACATCCGATGATGCCGCGATGAGATTCGTGGGGGCGGGGAGGCGGGGTCTACTTCCCAGCACTTCTCCCACCCTGCGGTGGAACCCGTCTCTCCCTCTTACCTGCCGGGATGGCCGAGACCACCATCGCACTTCCGACATCCGGATCTGCCGAGATTCGGTCCCCGCTGGGGAAGCACCCGAGCGACGGGTCTGCGTCACAGGGGATCGAGTTCCTTGGCGCGGTCGCGGGTGATCAGCATGCCGCCGAAGTCCGCCCGCGCTGCGTCGAGGATGTCGGCAGGAGGAGTGCTGAGGCGGTACTGGTTCTCAGGGTGCGGTGGCGGGGTGGCCAGCCACGGGTTGAGGTCTCGTGCGACGACGAGGTGCCGACCTGGTGCAAGCTCCTCGATGTCCCAGTCGCTCAGGTCGTGTGCGCGTTCGAGGTGGGCCTCGGTGAGCACCTGCAACCCAAATGCGTCCGGCACGTAGGAGGACCACAGCCGTCGGTGCCCGCGCACGTCGCCCTCGCGGAGGCCGCCGGGCAGGTCGTAGGTCATGTGGTCGCCCCACCACATGTTCGTCAATCCGCCGTGGGCCCAGCCGATGAACGCGTAGTCGAGACCAGAGGGCTGCCACCTGAGGCAGTCGAGGAGTTGGGCTAGCTGGTCGCGGGTGTTGCGGGTCTGGTCGACGTCTTGGCAGGCGACGCGGCCTTCTCGTTCGAACTCGACCGTCCGGTGTCGAATCGGCTTGGTCCGCCCTGATTGGAGACCAATCCAAGCGCGCGGTTCCAGCACGGCCTCGGTGAGACTTTGTGGTTGCGGCAGCTCAAGGGTGGGGGTCGACCACAGAGTTGGAAGCGTGCTGGGGATGTAGAAGAACGTGGCTTCTTCGAGGTTCAACCACTCCAACGCATGCCGGGCGAGCTCGCGGGTGACGTCAACGGGCACTGCCCATGCCAGACGGCGGTCCTCGCGGGGGAGGTGTTCGAGGTCCTCGGTGGTGTAGGCCATGGCGAGCGTGAGGGTTGGCCTCGAGTCGCGTCGGCCTGGAGACCGTCGTCGTGGTCGGGGCTCGATGGTGGCATCGTCCGCCCACTTGGCTGCGAATGCTTCCAGCCACGCAGGGGCACGGTCTCGGTCGGCTTCCCCAGCCATTTTGCCCAGCCATCCCTTGCTGGTGGCGACCCATTGACCGGCCCGAGGCCCGCCGAGGTCAGTCGTCGTCGCTTCGGCGAGTCGCACAACTCGGTCGTAGTCCGACGGATCGGTCGGCGTTCCTGGGTCGGACATCAGGAACCACCCATAGTCCCGGAATATCGCTTCAGGGCGGATGACCGGCATAGCTCGCCCCCCGTCAGACGTGTGTTGGCGCGCAACGCACCAGATGTGCCCGTTGGCAGACGCTATCTGCTACCTGGCCGAACGTCCGCTCATGCCGCGACGAGTGCACGCTCATGCCGATGAGCGGTCAGTCGCTCAGCGCTGCTACGCGGTCGAGTACCGCCGCAGCAGGTGCGTGCCGATCGAGTGCGGCGAACCTCCAATAGGTGCTGTCGAGTGCTTCGAGGACCAACACCGGGTCGGCCTCTCCGGGGATGAAGGCCGAGATGCGCCCATCGATCAGCTGGTCCACCTTCTCCGCGAAGACCAGCAACTCATCCCATGCGAAAGACACCGGCTCGCCGCCGTCCAGGCGGTTCTCAAGTTCGAGGGCGTTGACCCCAGCGCTCGGCACAGTCGTGCCGTGGAACTCCTCCAGATGCCATGTCCAGTCGTTGGGTTGGACTACGTCCAGCAGAGCACGTAGACCGAGGTACGCCCCGTCGCCCTTCCACGCCTGCGCGATGACCTCCATGGGGCCAGAGTGGCAGACACCCGGGGTTCGGTGCGGACGGAGTGCGCACTCATCTGCCGCGACGAGTGCACGCTCATGCCGAGATGCGTGCAGTCAGCGAAGCCATGCGTCATGCTCGCGCGGGTGAACACTGAGGAGATCGCACGCGCCCTGGACGAGGTGTTCGACCAGGCGCTGGTGTTCCACGCGTTCGCGGACTACATGCGGGACTACGACGTCTACATCTACGCGACCGCGGATCCGCGGACAGGCGTCGAGCCGGAGCATCTTCGCTACCGATTCACCCACTGCGTGAGCGCGACCGCGACGACGGCAGTCCGTGATGACGTGTGGCCGCGCTCGGTCGGTGATGAGTTCATCGACTATGGGGAGTGGCTGCGTTCTGGTGAGCCCGAGGGTTACGTCTGGGGCGTCAAGTGGCAGGGCCTGTACCCCGGGATGCGCCTAGTACCCGGGTCTGATGCGGCACGGCAGTGGTCGGAGCGACTCGGGCTCACCTTCCACGAGGTGCTGATCGAGACCAATGGCCACAACCTCACCTTGATTTTCTCTGATCTCCGGGTGAGCACCGTCTCGCCTGGAACTGCGGCCTTCCTTGTACCGCCAGCGGGTCCGGACGGGAAGTTCCCGTTGGAGTAGCACGCACTCATCTGCCGCGACGAGTGCACGCTCATGTCAATGAGCGGGTGACTCTGCCCATAGGGTCGTCCGCGTGATCGTTGAAGGCGTGGATCCTCGGGACACCCAGTGGAAAGTCGACTGGCCTGTCTACCGCGTCTACTTCTGGCACCAGCCGCCCGCGCCAGCTGGCGTCCCGCAAGAGCACGCGATGTGGCACTGCGACGAGTACCGGTTGAGCGATGTAGCCGACATCGAGGAGGTCCTCGATTGGGCACGGACCACGGCGCGGTCAAACCAGACCTTCGTCATCTACGTCGAGCAGCGTGACGCTCAACAAAGCGGACTCGTGCGCCTTTCCGGAGTCGACCCCAATAGCGCCGCTTAGGCGCCGGGATCTGCCGATGGACGGATGGGATGGGGACAGGGTGCGGCAGGGACTACTTGGGGTCACGATCGTTGACCTCGCGAGCGGGCCTCCCGTCTGCCGCCCTCTACTCCTGCCGCTTCGGCTTGCGCCTCGAGCTTCCCTGGAAGCCTGTTGTCGGGATGGGACGAGGGTAGTGAACAACGTCCGCATCTGCCGCGATCAGCTCGACCGGATCTGCCGAGATCCGCCTACTTCAAGTCGGGGCCAAGGATCCGCGTGGCGACCGCTGCGGCAGTTCCGTCGGTGTCCCAGGGCTGGCCCCGGGCGAGGTCGAGGAGCCTCGACGCGTACGGCTCGTTCTCG
>JAESFX010000169.1_pt1 | contig 60105 bp, 64 predicted proteins | sample 9269501 | NCBI WGS metagenome assembly JAESFX01 (sample SAMN14515570, study PRJNA621655) | algae metagenome | isolation source: Desmonostoc geniculatum HA4340-LM1 and co-occurring heterotrophs from cave... | place: USA: Maniniholo cave, Kauai, Hawaii | collected 2009-07-28
GGCTTCGGGCCGCCGGCCAGTCGAATGCGTTCTTCACGGTCGCGATCTCGTTTCCGTTGCTTGGGAAGCTGTGGCGGGCGTTCGAGGGGAATCGGCGACTCAAAGTTCGTTGCTTCATTCAGCCCGGCGAGCCATTTTTCTGGCTCGGAAATTCCTACATCATACCCCAGCCCTGCCACAGCAGGCGAATGGCTGCATAGCCGACGAGCAACGCTGTCAGCGTGCGCAGCAGGCGCGGAGTCAGGAACTTCATGCCCATCATGCTGCCGAGCTGTCCGCCGACAAAAACGGCAATCAATAGCGGCCAATAGTCAGATGCAGGGCCTGCGAGCGATTGTGGGCCGGATTTGATGATCTGCCCTGTCAGGCCGGTGATCGAATTGATCAATATGTAAAGCGACGCGAACGCGGCGATGCGGCGTGCGTCGGCCCAGCGGATGAGATGGAGCACCGGTGCCATGAAAATGCCGCCGCCGATGCCAGAAAGTCCCGCCAACAGCCCGACCGCACCCGATATCGAGAGCAACACCGGTTTGGACAGCTTGCGCGGTGTCATTTTGTCGGGTTGCGCGATCAACGCAATCGCCGACAGCAATAATGCGCCCCCCAGGATCATCAGAAACAGCCATTGCTTGAGTGGCACCAGCCCTCCGATGAAGGCCAAAGGTGCTGACACCAGGAGCAAAGGCATCACTTGCGGCCATTTGACAAAGCCAGCGCGAACAAAGCGGATCGATCCGCCGGTCACGACAATGATATTGCAAAGCAGTGCAATGACCGGGATCAGCTTGTAATCGACGCCCCACAGCCCGAGCAAGGCGGTGTAGGTCGATCCGCCGCCAAAACCGACCGAGGCGTAAACCAGCGCGACAAGAGCGAAAAGGCCAGTTAGCCAGATCATATTCGCCCTCCCCTAATCACCTGATCAGTAAGCGCCGTGACAGTGCTTGTATTTCTGCCCTGACCCGCATGGACACGGGTCGTTGCGACGGATATCGGGATTGCCCGCAAACGGATCGTTACCCTGTGGCGCAGGCGTCTGGCGTGGGGCCATCGTCGTAACCATGCCCAGCGACGCGCCATCGACGTCGTCGCTATCATCCTCACCGGTGAACGGGTCGATATGCGTGGTCAGGAAATCGGGCAGTTCGGGAAGGTCCGGTGCCACGATCTCGTCCTCGGCGCGGAACTCGTTGGTCGCAATCGTCTTCGTCACACCCTCGCGGATTGCCGTCAGCATGCGCTCGAACAGCCCGAACGCTTCCTGCTTATATTCGTTGATCGGGTTTTTCTGCGCATAGGCACGCAGATAAATCACCTGCCGTAACGCATCGAGCGTCGACAAATGCTCTTTCCAGTGATGATCGAGCGTTTGCAGCAGGATGCTTTTTTCAACTTGCCGCCAGACCGTTTGGTCGAGGTCGGCACCCTTTGCCGCAAACTTCTTTTCGGTCATCTCGGCAATGCGCGTTTCGATGATTTCGGGTTCGATCGCCTCTTCCTGCAACCAGTTGTCGATGTCCGGAGCCAGCCCCAGCACATCGGCGCATTTCTTTTTGAGAGCATCGATATCCCATTGCTCGGGATAGGTTCCAACCGGGCAATATTCGCCGACCAGCATGTTGACCGTGTCGTTGCGCATATCATCGACGACATCGTCCACGGCTTCCGCATCCATGATGTCGCTGCGCTGTTCGTAGATGACCTTGCGCTGGTCGTTCATGACATTGTCATATTCGACGAGCTGCTTGCGGATATCGTAGTTGCGCGCCTCGACCTTTTTCTGCGCAGTTTCGATGGCTTTCGACAGCCATTTGCCACCGATGGCCTCGCCGTCTTCTAGCGACGAATTCATCATCTTGGAGAACAGGGTTTCAGACCCGAAAATGCGCAATAAATCGTCGTCGAGCGAAAGGTAGAAACGCGACAGGCCGGGGTCGCCCTGGCGCCCCGAGCGACCACGCAACTGGTTGTCGATACGACGGCTTTCGTGGCGTTCGGTGGCGAGCACGAAAAGCCCGCCGGCCTCAATCACCTTGGCTTTCTCCGCAGCGATTTCAGCCTTCAGCGCGTCAATCGCAGCCTCCCGATCCGGCCCCTCCGGCATGTCGCCAAGTTCGTCTTCCAGGCGGAATTCGAAGTTACCGCCCAACTGGATATCGGTACCTCGGCCCGCCATATTGGTGGCAATCGTCACGCTGCCCAGACGCCCCGCCTGCGCGACGATATGCGCCTCACTTTCATGGAACCGTGCGTTCAATACGCTATGTTCGACGCCTTCTTTTTCGAGGAATTCGGAAAGCATCTCGGACTTTTCAATCGAGACCGTACCCACCAACACAGGCTGGCCGCGATCATTGGCTTCCTTGATCGTCTTGGCAATCGCGCCAAACTTGTCCTGTGTGTTCTTGTAGAACTGGTCGTCCTCGTCGATCCGCATCACCGGCACATTGGTCGGGATTTCGACGACGTTGAGCTTGTAGATCTCGTGAAATTCTCCCGCTTCGGTCGCCGCAGTGCCGGTCATGCCCGACAGCTTGGGATACATGCGGAAATAATTCTGGAAAGTAATCGTCGCCAGCGTCTGGTTTTCCGGCTCGATATCGACGCTTTCCTTGGCCTCGACCGCCTGGTGCAGGCCGTTCGACCAGCGGCGTCCGTCCATCATGCGGCCCGTGAATTCGTCGATGATGATGACCTTGCCGTCCTTGACGATATAGTCCGTATCGCGCTTGAACATGACATTAGCCTTGAGCGCCTGGTCGAGATGGTGGACGACCAGCGTGTTCTCATAATCGTAAAGATTGGTGCCGGTCAGCAGCCCCGCCGCTTCCAGCAGCCGCTCGGCCTTTTCGGTGCCGTCCTCGGTGAGCACGACATTGCGGCTCTTTTCATCCTTCTCGTAATCGCCATCGTCGAGCTGAAGGACCACGGCGTGGACCTGCATATACAGCTCGGACTTGTCGTCGGTCGGCCCGGAAATGATCAACGGCGTCCGCGCCTCGTCGACCAGGATCGAGTCCACCTCGTCGACAATCGCGAAATTGAAAGGCCGCTGCACCATCTGTGCGCGCTCGTACTTCATATTGTCGCGCAGATAATCGAAGCCAAGCTCGTTGTTCGTCGCGTATGTGATATCGGCATTATAGGCCGCGCGCCGTTCATGCTCGGCAACGTTCGGCACAACCACGCCCGTGGTCAGTCCGAGAAAGCCATATATCCGTCCCATCCACTCAGCATCGCGCCGGGCGAGATAATCGTTTACGGTCACGACATGCACGCCCTTGCCCTCTAGCGCGTTCAGGTAGCAGGCGAGCGTTTCGGTGAGCGTTTTGCCCTCACCGGTGCGCATTTCCGCAATCTCGCCGCGATGGAGGACGATACCGCCGACCATCTGCACGTCGAAATGGCGCATCCCCATGGTCCGCTTCGATGCCTCGCGCACGGTGGCGAAGGCCTCGGGCAAAATGTCGTCGAGCGTTTCGCCCGCCTCAAGCCGGTCGCGGAACAACTGCGTCTGTTGTTTCAGGCGCTCGTCGTCCATCGCCGCGATCTCATCTTCAAGCGCGTTGATTTGGGCGACAATCTTCATGATCGATTTGACGTAACGATCGTTCGACGACCCGAATATGGCTTTGGCTACGGAGCCGAGCATGGGAAAATCCTTTGAATCTATGGAGTAATGCGCGCGGCGAAATTTCGCGCGGATGTGGCAAACAGGCAGGCGTCAGCGACTGACGCGGCTTTGCTCAGCCCAGAATGACGTCGTGGCGCAGCACGGGTGTGGTCGGTGCAACTGTCGGAAATGCATCGACAATGCGAAGCTCGACGGACGGAGCGACCGAAAACGAGGTGTCAGATACAGGCCTGACCTGGCCCTGTTCCGCCACTTTTACGGCCGCCGCCGCATAAGCATGACCGACCGAAGCATCCACCGACGCAGGCATCGCAGCAACAGGACGCGCCGCTTCCGCAGCGGAAAATCCGGTGAGCATTGCCAATAGGTAGATCAATATGCGCATGTGCGGCCCTGTTTCGTGCTGTGGGCCATATAGGGACGGCAACCGCGTTCGTCCATCCTGAATGCAAAACGGCGGCCCGCATTGTTCTCTGGTTAAAAGTGACTTAGAGGCGGCGTTTCCAAAGAGACCTGAAAGCTAAGTCCGTGTCAGCTATTTCTCCACTTGCCCTGCCCTTTCCCGACATGCCTGACATCGCTGGTGCAACGGCACGCATTGCGCGTGCAGGTTACAAGGATTGGGGTAGGTGCGACCTGACCTTTGTCGAGCTATCGGATGGAACGGCAGTGGCAGGCGTTACGACGCGCAATGTCTGTTGTTCGTCCGAAGTCGAATTGTGCCGGGATAATCTCAAAGGCGGCCGCGCGCGCGCTTTGGTCGTCAATGCTGGGAACAGCAATGCCTTTACCGGACATCGCGGGCGCAAGGCGGTGGAAGCCATTGTGGCCAAGGTGGCGAGGCATTTGAGTTGCTCGCCCGATGAAGTGTTTGTTTCCTCAACCGGCGTGATCGGCGTCCCCTTACCGAAGGACAAGGCGGAGGCGGGACTGAAAGCCGTATTCGGTGCCGTGCCTTGCAGCTGGAAAGAGGCGACCGATACCATCGGCACAACCGACACCTTTGCCAAGGGCACGACTGCCAGCGCAGTCGTCGATGGTCGCACGGTGCATTTGGTGGGTATTATCAAAGGTTCGGGAATGATCGCGCCCGATATGGCGACCATGCTCGGTTACATATTTACCGATGCCGCCGTCGATGCGGCGTATTTGCAGGAACTTCTGTCGGGTGCCAATCAAGCGACTTTCAGTTGCATAACAGTCGACAGCGACACCTCGACCAGCGACACCGTGCTTGCCTTTGCCACTGGCAAGGCGGGCAACACGCTTTTGCGGTCATTCGAGGACGCGGGCGCAGACGCCTTCGCCTCGGCGTTGCACGATGTATGCCGCCAGCTTGCACATCTGGTGGTGCGCGACGGCGAAGGTGCGCAGAAGTTTATCGAAATCCGCGTTTCCGGAGCGGTGAGCGACGATAGCGCGCGGCGCCTCGGGCTGGCAATTGCCAACTCGCCTTTGGTCAAGACCGCCATTGCGGGTGAAGACGCCAACTGGGGCCGCGTCGTGATGGCCGTCGGCAAAGCGGGCGAACCCGCCGAACGCGACCTTCTATCTATCAGCTTTGGCGCAACGCAAGTCGCTCGCAACGGCCTGCCTGTAGAGGGCTATGACGAAACCCCCGTCGCCGCGCATCTGAAGGGGCATGAAATCGATATCGGCGTCGATCTGGGCCTTGGCGAAGGCCGCGCGACTGTCTGGACGTGCGACCTGACCCACGGTTACATCAGCATCAACGCCGACTATCGCAGTTAAAGCGCCGCTTCCAGCCAGCTTTTCAACTGTGCCTTGGGCGCTGCGCCGACTTTGGTGTCGGCAATTTCGCCGTCCTTGAACAGGATCATCGTCGGGATACCGCGCACGCCGTATTTGGCGGGGGTGTCGGGGTGGTCATCGATATTCAGTTTGACGATCTCGACCTGCTCGCCGAGTTCGTCGCTGATTTCCTCAAGGCTCGGGCCGATCATCTTGCACGGGCCACACCATTCGGCCCAGAAATCGACCAGGACGGGTTTGCCCGATTGCAGGACTGCGCTGTCGAAATCGCTGTCGCCGACGGATTTGGTTGCCATTTTGAACTCCTTTGTTGACGTCGAATGTAAGCGGTGCCCCATGCAGTGACAAGGCAGCGCGGCGATAGTTTTGCTTTTATGGCACCGAAACTGGTTTGTAGGGCGCAAGGATGGCGTCGGAGAGCGTAACGAGTTTCGGCGCATGTGTGAACAGCAGCGACGCCTCGACGACCGATCCGGGGAAAATCGTTTCCAGCGCAGCGACATAATGTGCCATTTGACGAAGATAAGGCACGATCACGCCATGCTCGTCATCGGGCACCGAACGCCCGGTCTTGAAATCGACAAGACGGACAAGACCCGGTTCAATGACAAGACGGTCGACCCGACCGGTGATTACGGTATCGCCGACGACTGCGGCCAGCGGGACTTCGACACGGGCGCTGGCGCCGAAAAATGCGGCCCATTCGGGGTTGGCAACGACTGCAGTGACAGCCGACATCAGTTGCTGTTTGTCGATAGCAGGATCACGCGCCGCTGTGTCGAGCCATTTGCCCGCCGAAGCTAGCGAGTCAGCATCGGTAATCCGCTCGAACAGCGCGTGGAGCAGCTTGCCCCGGTCCGCAGCAGCGCGCATTGCCAGCGTAGCGGGCGCATCGCCAAAATCGTCATCCTCGATCCGCGACGGCACCAACGGCCTTGGTGGTCGTGATTCTTCCGGGGCTGCTGCAAACAACCAACCAGGACGTTCGATCATCGGCATTGCAACCTCCGCGATCGCCTGCACATCAGGTTCGGGCTTTGCTGACAAGCCGTCCGCACCGACATGCCGCATGACCCGTCCCCAGCGGGAATCGCTTTCCCAACTGCACCCCAAGGCCAGCATTCCGCTTTCCAGCGCCACATACCAGCTATCGGCAGGAGCCTCCCCCTTGCGGCTCGGACCGAGCGAACCGGCCATGATCAGCCGTTCCTCGGCGCGCGTCAGGGCGACATAGAGCAGCCGCCGGTGCTCCTGCAATTCGCGCATTCTCTGCTTTTGCACCACTTCGAGCAAATGGCCGGATTGTTCGTTTGCCCTGATGGGCAACAGGGGCACCCGCTTGCCATCGTCGACCAGAAGTTCGCCCGAACGATCCGGCTTCTTGCCGGGATCGGAAGTCGTGTCGGCCAGGATCACCACCGGTGCCTGAAGCCCTTTGGCACCGTGCACCGTCATCACCCGCACCTCGTTAGCACCGCCAACGCCTTCGCGCTTGATTTCGATATCACCTCGGTCGAACCACGCGAGGAAGCTTTGCAGGCCCCCGCCCTGCTGTTGCTGAAATTGCAGCGCGGTGTTGAGCATTTCCTCAATCGGCACCAGCGCCTCGGTGCCCAAACGCGCGACGAACTTTCTCCGCGCGCCGATGGGGCCGGACAAAATATCTTCGAGGAAATCATAGACGGTAGTGTAATCAGCCGCGTCGAGCACATCGCGTAGTGGCGCGAGGTCGTCGGCAATGGCCGCCTGCTCACGCAGATGCTGCCAGAGACTGATCTTGCGCGGCCCTCGATAGCCATATTTCAGCAGATCGCACTGCGTCCAGCCGACGATAGGAGAAACCAGGATACAAGCGAGGCTGAGGTCGTCCTCCGGCTGCAGGACGAAGCGTATCACAGCCAGGAGGTCCTGTACCACCAGCGGCTGCGCCAGCCGCAGCCGGTCGACGCCAGCTACCGGCACGCGGCGCTCATGCAACTGTGCCACCAGCAACGAAGCCAGTTCGCCGCGACTGCGCAACAGGAACATGATGTCCCCCGCCTGCAGAAACCGGCCTTGCGATGCCAGCCACGGCCGCTCGTCGATCAACGCCTTGGCATGGTCGGCCAGCCTCTCGGCAAGCAACCGCTTTTCGTCGGTTATCCAGTTTTCCTCATCGTCGCCATTGTCGTAGGCTGCTCCATCATCAGAAGCACCCGCAACCACCGGGGCCAGCAATTCGACCAAGCCTATGGCAGGCTTCAAACTATAATGATCCGCGATTTCGCCGCTAATGCCGAAGTTTTCGACGCCTGTGGTTTCTATCACAGCATTGACGAAGTGGAGAACGGGCTCCGTCGAACGGAAACTCTGTGACAGCGTCAGTTTCTGCAGTTCGTCGCCGGCAGCAGCAATGTCACGGGCAAACTCCCGCCCCGCGTCCTCGTAACGTTCAGGCGCAGTTCCCTGGAAGCCGTATATGGCCTGTTTGAAATCGCCGACGGCAAAAATCGTCCGCACCCTGTCAGGGCGTTGACCAATGCCGCTGAAGAAATCCGACGCCAGCGCTTTGACGATATCCCATTGCGCCTTGTTGGTATCCTGCGCTTCGTCGACCAATATATGGTCGATCTGCCGGTCCAGCTTGTAGCGCACCCATTCGGCCATATGACTGGTGCCCAGCAACACTGCCGTCCGGCGGATCATGTCGTCAAAATCGATGACGCCACGCTCGTGTTTCGCATCCGCATAGAATTGCGCAAATTGCTTGCCGACGAGCAATGCGCGGGCAAGCCGGTCGGCATAAGCGGCGCGGGTAATCTGTTCCATCAACCCGTTGGTCCATGCAAAAAGGTCTAGCGCCAAGGCCGCATAAGCATCGTCCAATGGCGTATAGCCTTTGGACGCCACCATCGGTTCGCCTTTGGCGTTTGCCCAGCAGCCATGCAAAGCTTGGAAATGCGCGCCGCGCTGCGCCGCATCCATCGCCAGCCAGTCGTAAATCAGCTCCGCCCGCTTCCCGCCGCGACTGTCCGGGTTGCCCTTGCCCCATGCGAGATTCTGTTCGGCGATAGAACGGATGGAAGCGCGGTCGATCTTTTCATCGGCCAGTGCTGCCTCGAGCATGGCCGCGACCGGCCCGTCGAAGCACACTTCGGCCAGTCGCCGTGCCCATACCGAAGCGCCCTGTCCACCAGGTATCTCCGCCATCACGTCGGGAGCGGCGGCGCATTTGTGCAAGAACTTGAGCGCGGATTCCTCGCCCATCGTCAGGCTCAGGCTTTGCAGGTTTCCAATCAGCTCATTGTCACCCGCAACTTCGGCAGCGATAACCATCGACGACAAGGCCTGACGCAACAGTTCCTGCTGTTCCGGGCCTTCGACCGGTTTGAACCCCGGCACCAACCCAGCTTCTTCGGGGAAGCTTCCCAGCAACGACTGGCAGAAGCTGTGGATAGTCATAATTTGCAAGCCACCACCCGGAGCGTCCAGCACCTTGGCGAAAAGCTTGCTGGCGCGTTCTCGCGCTTCGGGTCCCGATGTTGCGCCTATTGCTTCCAGATCGCGGAACAACAGCTTGTCGTCGAGTTGCACCCATGACGCCAGCAACTGGTTTATGCGCTCGGCCATTTCCGCCGCGCCCGCCTTGGTAAAGGTAATGCAGAGCAGGTTTTCCGGTTCGACACCCTCCTCAAGCAGAAGCCGGATAACGCGGGCGGTTAGAACCTGTGTCTTGCCTGTGCCTGCGGATGCGCTTAGCCAGATATTGTCCGCTGGTTGCACCGCATCCAGTTGCGCAGGAATGAGCGGCTTGAGACCACGATGCATGCCATCGGCGCTCATGCCTCGTCGCCCTCAGCAATAGCTTGCCGCCCGTTCCATTCCTGCAAGCGCATCAACTGGTCGTAATCGGCATAATTTGAGTATTCGGGGTGCAGCTTCGCGGTGAACGGCTCCGCGCCCAATATCCATTTTTTCAACGCCTCTTCGGCCTGCATTTTGATAAAGCCGACAAAGGCGTCTGGCGCATGTTTGTTATCGTTCGGCTTCGTGCTGGTCGCAACCGACACATAACCGAAATGGCGGTCCTTGTTTTTGGCCAAGCTCCAATATTCGAACCGTAGCGCGTCGCCGCTTACCCCTTTGATAGCGCCACGCTCTGCCATCAACCCGACCAAACCGAGCTGAAGCGCGAAACCAGCGTTGACCTGCCTCGGCTTAGCAGGCATTCCTGTCTTGTAATCGATAATAACCAGACTGCCGTCGGCAAGCGCATCGATCCGGTCGGCGCGGCCGGTGATGGACACGCCGAGCAATTGCATCTCGCCCTTCTTCTCGGCGATTAGCAGACGTCGCCCTTCCTCGTCGCGCATGCGCTGCGTTTCATGCGCAATCCAGCGCAGGCCTTCGGCGATGCGCGGCTGCCATAAGGTGCGCAGCAACGGGTCGAGAGCGCCATTGGTCAGCAATGCTTCGGCTCGAACCAAAAGCTTTTCGGGCGCGCAATCATCCTCTTCGAACCAGTGCTGCAAAATCTCGTGCACAAGCGTTCCGCGCCAAGCATGGCTCGGCTCGGCATCGATGGGGTCGAGAGCCTTCAGCCCCAATATCTTTTTGGCGTAAAAGGAATAAGGATCGGATTTGAGCTGGTCGAAATTGGTAATCGAGAGTGTCACCCGGCGCTGCTCGGGCGAGGGTGTCGGGACAGGTCGGCTGGCAAAGGGCACATTTATCGCTGGTCGGTCAAAGTTCGCCGCAAGCGCGGGTAAGCCTGCTTCGACCTGCAACTCATCACCAAAAAGCGCTTTGATCCGCAACAGAAAGCGCGACGCCACCGTCGGCCCGCTCCGGTCGCGGCGAGCGCGGGTCAACAAAACATCTTTGGCACCCAATGCCGTAGCCAGATCATGCGCCGAAAGACCGATATTACGGTCGAGCGTCGCGAGCCCCAGATGCCGCCTGATCGCGGGCGCAAGCCAGGGGTCGGGCTGCGCGATCTGCGGCCAGGTCATCTCATTCAGGCCTCCGCAGATTACGACATCTGCCTGCTGCATCCTGGCTTCGAGCAAACCGTAAATCGCCACGCGCGGATGGCCACCATAGGGTGGCCGGACAACGGCGCGGGAGAACAACTCGGTCAGTATCGCCGGTATCGCGCTACTGTCGGATAGCGGGATCGCCGATAGATTGCATGCTGCGATTTCCTCCCAGACGCGGGCAAGCTCGCGGCCTGATGCCCCCTTCCATATCCGGCCATCGGTAAGCTGGTCGGCAACGGTCTGGATGGCGGCAAGCATTTCGGCCAGATTGGCTTTGGAGGAGCGTTCGAGGATTTGCAGCGTCCCCGAAAAGCCGGACCACCAATCCACTGTCGCTTGCTCGATTTTGGTATTCGTTTCCAACCGCGCCGAGATGGCTTGCAATCCTATGCCCTCGGCAGGCCCTCGCAAAAACAGGTCCAGTTTGCGGACATCGTCGAGCCATGCCAAACGCCCTTCTCCGACTTTCACCAGTGGATGCTTGGCAATCCCGAACACATTCGTTGCGGCGAACCGGTTGGCCATCGTCTCCGCCAGCGCCAGGATCAGCATTCCCTCAGGCGTTTGCAGCAATGGCCTGCCCGCGCTGTCGTCCACGTTTATTTCCCAGCGCCGCAACTGCGCCGCTACTCGGGTCGCCAATTCGCGGTCGGGCGTAATGACCGCGACCCGTTTCCCGGGCTGTTCGATTGCCTCGCGGACACGCACAGCGATAATCCTTGCCTCTTCCGGGCTGTCGGCGGCCTCCACCAATTTTACATTTGGTAGCCGTTTCCGTGCCGTTGGCAGATCGCGCCACTGTGCGCTCAACGCGGGCAGGCAGAAAACATCCGCGATCACCGGATTTGCCGACGAGCCGCTTGCCAGCGCCATGGTACCGATTTCCTGCCGGTTTATTCCCATTCTGTCGAGCAACAGCCTGAGGTGGAATTGCGGATGCGTTTCAACATTATGCAGCGGCTTCTTCGGCTCGCTTTCATCCTGTTTTGGCAACAGTGCATCCCATTGCGCATCGGGCATTGCAAGATCGACGCCCGGCAAAATGACTGTGCCGCAGTCCAGCCGCGTTATTTGGCGCAGCAATCGTGTTACGGCTTTGGCCGATGTCGTAATGCCAGCGGCGATGATAGGCGTTGCTGGCGGCGCTTCGCGCAAACGTTTCTCCAGTCTGCCGAGCAGAATGTTACGCCGTTCCGCCGGACCGAGAAGCTTTCGGTCGGAGAGTTCGGCACTGTACGCCGGCACGAGTGCGAGTATTTGACCGAACGAGCGTTGCCAGTGTTCGGCGAGGTCGGCTTCGATGTTCAGATCGGCGAGGCGTTCCAGCCCGACTTGTTCGATTTCCAGCTCGTCGATCATTTCGGCTAGTTTTTGCGCCAGACGCAACGCTTCGGCTGCCGACACGGTTTGTCCGGTCGGCCGGTGCTTCAATATCAACCCGGCGAGCAACAGCGTCCTGCTTGTGGAATCGATTGCCGGCCAAATCGCTTCGTCTGCTGTCAGCGGATCGAGCAAGGGTCCCAGAGTCTCATCCAGCGCAAGGTCGCCGATGGCAACCATACGCGGCAACAAAAGACCGGGAGCCGCCCGTCGCACAAACGCCTCGGTCATCGATTTGATGGCGCGATTGTTGGGCAACAGCACGACCATATTGCTGATGGCCAGCGGGTCGGTACTTGCCTGGCTCAAAATATGCGCGGCAGTCGCATCGCAAAAATCAGTACCAAACGGCACGGTCAGGACGCTCGGACGCCTTTGGCCGGTTTTACTGTCCGGCATATTCCATCAGTTTTTGTTCGGTCGCCGCAATTGCCGCAGGGTAGCCCACATCGAACCACATGCCCTTATGCGCCAATCCGAAACACCGACCGTCGGCGATGGCGCGGTCCCAGAAGATGTTGGTCGAGAAAGCCTCTGAAGGCGGATCGACGATCAGGCGCTTGGACAGCATCTGGATACCAGTCCAGACATAGGCACCCTGCTCGCCCGGTTTGCGACGCGACAGCCGGCCTGCGCTATCGATGTCAAAATCACCCTGACCTTGGGTGTTGTTGGCTTGGGCGAAAGGTACAACCAACATCAGCACGTCCATCGCCTCGTCATCCCATGCGTGCATCAGGCGAATGAAGGCATTCTCGCCTTCATCGGTCCACCAATTGTCTGCATTGACGCAGAGAAAAGGATCGTCAGCGATCAACGGCAAGGCGCGCACCAACCCACCTCCGGTATCGAGCAACAGGTCGCGCTCATCGGAAACGGTGACTTCGAAATCCGCTGCGCTCACTGACATGTGACGCTCGACCTGTTCCGCCCGGTAGTGCGCATTGATTACAACCTTGCCAACGCCCGCGCCACGAAGATGGTCGAGGACATGGTCTAACAGCTTTATTCCCGCCACCTCGATGAGCGGCTTTGGTCGATCGGCGGTGAGAGGCATCATGCGCGTGCCCTTGCCCGCCGCCATTATCATCGCTGTATCCACATGACGGGTCACGAAGCAGACACCCTTTCGGGCGACACTTTTCGGACTTCTGAAGGAATATTTTTGTCGAACCATTCCTTCAACGGCGCAAGTCCCGGATGCTCCAGATCGCGCTCCAGCATACCCCACATGCGCGGCAGAAAGCTCAAATAGCGCTCCTTGCCATCGCGCTTCCACAGACGGGTGAATATGCCAATAATCTTGGCATTTCGCTGCGCGCCGAGTAGCGCGTAATGCAGGTCGAAATTGTCATCAGGTCGCGCCGCCTGTTGATAATATTCGAGCATTTCTGCCTCGAATTCAGGCGACACCTGCCGTCTTGCATCCTGTAACAATGAGACAAGGTCATAAGCGGGATGCCCGATTAGCGCATCCTGAAAGTCAATGAGCCCCTGCCCGCCATCGTCCAGCAGCATGATATTTTCAGCATGATAGTCGCGCAGAACCGTGACTTTTTGGCAATCGGCAACCGGCTTCAGCGCCTCTGCCCAGACCGTATCGAAAGCCGCGTGGTCGACTTCCAGCTGCATTGCGGGCATGTACCACTCGCTCAGCAACCGCACTTCGCGCATGTAAGCAGTCGCGTCATAAGGCGACAAATCTGCGCACTCGACGCGCGACAGCGCAACTATCGTATCGATGGCCTGCCGGTAAACTGCAGCTTCGTTCTCGGGAAAATGATCCAGATGTTCGCGCATCTGTTCGTCGCCGAAATCCTCGAGCAACACCATTCCGCGCGTCAAATCCTTGGCGAAAATCGCGGGCGCACGAAAGCCGCCCTTGGCAAGATATTCGGCAACGTCGATAAACGGTCGCGGATCTTCATGCGGCGGAGGCGCATCCATCAGCACCGCCTGACTACCATCGTCCGACCGCACCCGGAAATAGCGGCGGAACGAGGCATCTCCAGCCAGCGGCGAGACGGCTGCGCCTTCCCAGCCAGCTTGCTTCAGAAACTCATCCGCTCCTGCGGGCGGCAACATTTCATTTTGTGAAGTCATCTTTGTCCGTTTTCACATTCAATGACCGCGCACCATCGGCAAGCGGTTCAATGGTAATCCGATAAGTTGGTGCAATGTAATAAGCGCCGCTCCGCTCAGCCCATTCGACCAGCGTGATCCTGCCGTCGCGCTCTTCGGCCAATCCCAGCTCTTCAAGTTCGGATACATCGTTCAGGCGATACAAATCGGCATGCGCCACGGCAATCGATAGTTCAGGCGGATCGTATTGATGGACAATGGTATAGGACGGACTGGCGACTTCACCGGCAAAACCAAGTCCCTGCAATATGCCTGAACAAAGAACCGTTTTGCCTGCACCCAAAGGACCGTCGATCGCGACCCAATCACCGGCTTTGAGCTGTGCAGCAAGTTCCGCGCCGAAGGCCCGCATATCGTCCTCGGTTCGAACGATCATGGTTGCGGCAACGTCATGACCACGGTCGTGCCTTCGCCCGTTTTCGATTCTACCGTCAAACTGCCACCGTGCGATTGCAGCAACTGCCTTGCGAGCGGAATGCCGAGGCCCTGAAGCACATCCTCGCCAATGCCGGGGCCATTGTCAGCGACAATAATCTCCAGCGCTCCATCGACCCGGCGCGCAAATAACAAAACTTCGCCGCCCTGCCGATGATAGCGGATGGCATTGTCCAATATCTGGCTCACCGCCTGGCCGATCCTTTTCGGGTCCAGCGAAAACATGTTATCCGCGTCACCGGTCTGCACATCGAGCGATACGCCTTGTTCGACGGCGAATGCCGTCTTGGCGTCGGCAATTTCAGCGAGTAGCGCCGCAACATCGACCTGTTCGACTGCAATCGGCAATGCGCCAGCTTCGCTCTGGCTATAGTCCAGCACCGTGTTGATCTGCTCGGACAGGCGCTCGGCGGAGGTCAATATGGCCTCGACATATTCCTTCGCCTGATCATTGAGTTCGCCAGCAACTCCTGTCTTCAGCAAATCGGCAAAACCACTGATCGAAGTCAGCGGTGTGCGGAATTCGTAGCTCATATTGGCGAGGAACTTGGCTTTGATGCCGTCGGCTTCTTCGAGCGCGTTGTTGCGATCGCGTAACGCCTGTTCCATCTTTATGCTGTCGGACATATCGAGCATCGTGAACAACGCATTGCCGTCGGGCAGCGGGATCGTCGCGATCTGGAACATTCGGCCATCGGCAAAGCTTGCCCTGCTCCGCCGTTGTTCGCGGTTAGCGGTAGTCATGCGGACAAGCTCGCCAAGGATCGAGATTTGCGATGGCTTCTTCAAATGCTTGGCCAGCAGCGGCAAAAGCTCGTCCAGCCGGGGATGCTTGATGAGCACATCGTCCGCCAACCCCCAGGTTTCGGCAAATAGTCGGTTCCAGATGCTGATCCGTCCGTCAGCTGCGAATACCGCAATCGCCTCGAACAGATTGTCGAACGTCGCGGTGCGAACCCGCAGCAAGATGTCGCGCGCGCTTGCGAGTTGCGCTTGCTCGGTGCGGTCTTCGAATATCAGCAGCAGGCCGCCATCGGGTACCGGCTGCGCCAGCACACGAAGATGAGTGCCATCGGGCAGCAGCCAGTTTTCCTCGCTCGGCTCGGTGCTACGAAACCAGTCTTCGCGCTCGCCGCGCCACACAGGAAAATCGCGTACCTCAGGCAGTTTGCCGTTTTCGCGCATTCGGTCGAGCACACGGGCAAATTCGGGCTTTTCGGACAGCCACTGATCGCGGAAGGCAAACAGCCGCTGAAATGGCAGATTGGCAAAGCTAAGCGCTTGATCCGCACCGAACTGCGCGACGCCTGCCGACATCATATTGAGCAAATCACGCTGGGCCTCTGAAAGCTGGCGGAACTCGCTGCGCGCGTCGCTCAAATCCTGTACATCGATGGCAAGACCGGCCACACCCGCCTGCCCCAAGGGAATGTCGAAAACGCGAAGCTGGCGGCGCTCCCCGCTTATGGTCGCTGAAACGACGCGCTCACTCTTCTCGTCAGAAGCCTGGACCTCAGCCGCAAACATGGCCGCATCCTTGCCATTCTCCGGTTCGAGGAGTTCGACATTATCTTCGACAACCTCAACGCCGTCCGCTGCACCCACGGCATCGACATATGCCTTGTTGACGAAATTCAGCTTCATGTCGGGGCTGCGGTGCCACATCGGTAACGGCGCGGCTTCGATCAGCCCAGCCAATGCTGCGAATGCCGCACGCGCCTCCTCCGACTCTTCCGTGCGTTTTTCGAGTTCGCGCAGGCTTTCGGTCGAATCGAAAAACCACAGCAAAGCCGCGCCGTTGGGATAGATCACCGCGTCTGCAATGCTTCCAAGAACCAGCAAGCGTCGCTCCGAGCCTTCGATTGCGAGCGGTAGCGTGAAATCCTTGCCAGTGCGCTGTGTCTCACGTACTTTTTCCTCGAGCGCGGCCAGATCGGCCATCCCAAGCCCTGCGTTCTGATGTCCGCCCAGGTCGGTCAGCGATGTCGCCGGCGTCGCCAATCCCATCAGCCGCGAAAAACGATCTGCGGCTTCGATCCGCCCGTCACCTTTAACAACCACCGGAAAAGCGGGCGCGGTTTCGAGCAGCCGGGCCAGCCGCGACGTCTGGCGCAAGGTCTTTATCGACTGGCGCCGCAGCGACAGCCCGATCCAGATGGCAACCGTCGCCCCGACGAGCCACAGGGCCATCAGCACGCCGATCAGCGCGACCGGTAGGCCCTCGCCCGTCATGCGTAAAAATTCCGTCCGAAGCTCACTTGCCTGCTAATGCGCAAAAGCGGGAAACGCGCAAGAAAAAAGCCCGCTGCGGGGTGCGCAGCGGGCTTTCGTGATTTCCTGCCTAAGCAGCAATCAATAGCGATAATGATCTGGCTTGAACGGACCTTCGGTCGAAACGCCGATATAGCTTGCCTGCTTCTGGGTCAGCTTGCTCAGCTTCACGCCGAGTTTTTCAAGGTGCAGCATCGCAACCTTTTCGTCGAGATGCTTGGGCAGGACATAGACTTCGTTCTTGTAATTTTCGCCCTTCGTCCAGAGCTCGATCTGCGCGAGTGTCTGGTTGGTAAAGCTCGACGACATGACAAAGCTAGGATGACCGGTGGCGCAACCAAGGTTCACCAGGCGGCCCTTGGCGAGCACGATGATCTGCTTGCCGTCAGGGAACTCGACCAGGTCGGTGCCAGGTTTGACTTCCGTCCATTTGTAGTTGCTGAGCGCCGCAATCTGGATTTCGCTGTCGAAATGGCCGATGTTGCAGACGATGCTCATCGGCTTCATCGCCTTCATATGTTCAGCGGTGATCACATCGGCATTGCCGGTCGCGGTGCAGAAGATGTCTGCGCGGGTCACCGCTTCTTCCATCGTCACGACTTCGAAACCTTCCATCGCAGCCTGCAGCGCACAGATGGGATCAACTTCAGTCACCATCACGCGCGCGCCACCGTTGCGGAGCGATTGGGCCGAACCCTTGCCGACATCGCCGAAACCGGCAACGCAAGCGACCTTGCCGGCGAGCATGACATCGGTTGCGCGACGGATTGCGTCGACGAGGCTCTCCTTGCAGCCGTAGAGATTGTCGAATTTCGACTTGGTGACGCTATCGTTGACGTTGATCGCCGGGAAAGGCAGTTCGCCCTTTTTGGCGATTTCGTAAAGGCGGTGAACGCCGGTCGTGGTTTCTTCCGAAACGCCCTTCAGGTTCTTGACGGTCTCGGTCAGATAGCCCGGCTTTTTCGCGACAAATTCCTTCAGTGCGCGCTGGAATTCGACTTCTTCGTCATTCTCCGGTTCGCCGAAAGTTTCACCGCGCTCCAGCTTCGCACCCCACAATGCGAACATGGTAGCATCACCGCCATCGTCTAGGATGATGTTGGCGGTGATATCATCGCCCCAATCGAAAATCCGGCCGACATAGTCCCAATAGTCGGCAAGGCTTTCGCCCTTCACGGCAAACACTGGAATATCCCGCGCCGCGATTGCGGCCGCAGCGTGATCCTGCGTCGAGTAGATGTTGCAGGTTGCCCAGCGGACTTCCGCGCCCAGTGCGACGAGTGTTTCGATAAGCACGGCGGTCTGGATCGTCATGTGCAACGAACCGACGATGCGCGCACCTTTCAGTGGCTGCGACGCGCCGAATTCATCCCGCAGCGCCATAAGACCCGGCATTTCGGTTTCGGCGATGTTGATTTCTTTACGACCGAAATCGGCCTCGTTGATATCGGCAATGACATAATCGTTGAAAGCCACAGGCTTGGTCTCCAGGAGGGTTTTGGAATGGCCCTGCCCTTAGCCGTGGCTTTCAACGAAAGCAAATATAAAGATTGCTTTATATGTTTATTTGCGCCCTGCGATCCGTGTCGAGCAGGTTGCCCCCGACCAGGAATTACCGGTAACGTGAAAGTCTGCAGCAGCGGCCAGTGTGGCGACGCCGTGCGGCTCGGTCGACAGCTTTGCCGCGAGCGCCTTCAATTGTCCGCAATTCATCGCCTTATGACCCGTGCCGTAGCTGTTGGCGTATCCGATCGACATACGGTCGAGAGCGTTCATGGCACCCCCCGCACCGTAAGTTGCAGAGAGATGCGACTTCAATACATTGTTTTGCGACCCGATCAGGGCATTATGCTTAACGACGAAGCGGTTATACTGGGGAAGGAAATTGTCGGGGGTGTTCCGGCACCGCAGAGCAGTTACCATCAGCATCGTATTCAAATGCTTGATTTTTGCCGCATCCTGAGCGGCTGTATTCCAGCAAGCCTGTGCCGGCTGCACGGACATGGCAGTAACCACTGCGACAAGCGCAGCTTTCCTCAACAATTTGGTCATTTCCCCAACCCCTTTGCGTGTTCAACAGGGGAAGAATTGACGATCCTGATTACCGTAGTTTCTACAACTATGGTTAACGCAAATTAAGCACGTATCCGGTTGAATTTCGCGCGGCTTATATTCTCGTCTGCGGGGACCAATTCGAAAGGGTGCCGCCCGGTCTGGACCACCCGTATGAACAGCCCACTTGACTCGGGCGAGGGGGTTCCGGAATAGGCGTGCCTCAAACCCTGAAAGGATCTCCCCCATGAGCATTTCTGTTGGCGACAAAATTCCCGACGTCAAACTTGTCAAGGCAACCGCCGACGGCCCCCAGCCCTTACAGTCGAGTGATTATTTCGCCGGTCGCCGCATTGCGCTTTTCTCAGTGCCTGGCGCATTCACGCCGACCTGTTCGGCACGGCACCTTCCCGGATATGTCGAGAAAGCCGAAGAGCTTGCCGGCAAAGGCATCGACGAAATCGCCTGCACGGCAGTCAACGATGCCTTCGTCCTCGGGGCATGGAACAAGTCGGGCGGCTCGGACGCTATCACCATGCTCGCCGACGGCAATGGCGAATTTGCCTCCGCACTCGGCCTCGAAATGGACGGCAGCGCGTTCGGCATGGGCAAGCGCGGGCAGCGCTTCTCGCTTGTTGTCAACGACGGCGTCGTCGAGCAAGTCAATGTCGAAGCACCGGGCGATTTCAAGGTCAGTTCGGCGGAGCATATGCTGGGCCAACTCTGACCGTCACCGGCACGTAACGCTTGGAAGATACGAAGGAGGGGAAGCACGCGCTTCCCCTTTTTTGTTGCCAATCGGGCGAAATTCGACCAAGTGCCTTTATGCCTACTCAACACACACAAAATATAATCGACCAACTGATCGCCGAATATGAGGCATCGGTCAAACGCCTGCAAAATGCGCTCGCGGCCTATCTCAAAGATGGAACAATACCCAGCAGCGACGATCGCGGACGCCGCGATTTCTGTTATCCTGAAATCGCGATAAGCTATGAAGGCAAGGAGCGGCAGGCCGTCACAAACCTTGCTTTCGGCAAGCTTGAAAAAATCGGAACCTACCGCACCACAGTGACCAAGCCCGACCTGTTTGCCGACTATATCGGCGAGCAGCTCGACCTGCTGTTCGAGCAATATGAGATCGAGGTCATCGTCGGGCGCAGCTTGCAGGAAATTCCCTTCCCTTATGTGCTCGACGGTTCGGCGGATCTGGAGCTAGGCACTGTCAGCCCGAGCCAGCTCGCACGCTATTTCCCGACAACCGAACTCGCGGACATCGGCGACGAAATCTCCGACGGCCTGCTGCGCACGCGCGGCGCCGAGCATGCGCCGCTGTCGTTGTTCGACGCGCTACGCACCGATTTCTCGCTCGCCCGACTTCGGCACTATACCGGCGCGCCTCCGGAGCATGTGCAGCATTACATCCTTTTCACCAACTATCACCGCTATGTCGACGAGTTCGTGAGCTGGGCCTGCACGCAGGTCGGCAATGGCCGCTACACCGCTCTGTCAGGCGCGGGCGGGCTGTATATCGACAAGCCGACCGACAATGCTGCGCAGCTAGTGGCGGACAGCACATGGCGGCGGCATCAGATGCCTGCCTATCACCTCATCGCGCCAGACCGCTCCGGCATCACGCTGGTCAATATCGGCGTAGGCCCATCCAACGCAAAGACGATCTGCGACCACCTCGCGGTGATGCGGCCCGAGGCATGGCTGATGATCGGCCATTGCGGAGGCCTGCGCGAAACGCAGCGGATCGGCGATTATGTGCTGGCCCACGCCTATCTGCGCGACGACCATATCCTTGACGAAGTGCTCCCACCCGAAATCCCCATCCCGCCCATCGCCGAAGTGCAACAGGCTCTGGCGCAGGCGTCAGAACGAGTGTCAGGAACGAGCGGCGCCGACCTCAAGCGCCGGATGCGGACGGGCACGGTTGTCACCACCGACGACCGCAACTGGGAATTGCGCTATTCGGCATCGGCGCTGCGTTTCTCGCAAAGCCGCGCGATCGCCATCGACATGGAGTCCGCGACGATCGCGGCGCAAGGTTATCGCTTCCGCGTGCCTTATGGAACACTGCTCTGCGTTTCCGACAAGCCATTACATGGAGAGATCAAATTGCCCGGACAGGCCAACCGTTTTTACGAGGAAGCGATTGCTGCTCACTTGCAGATCGGTATCCAGACATGCGAACTGCTGCGCGATGCGGGTACCAGCCTGCACAGCCGCAAATTGCGGGCTTTCAACGAGCCGCCATTCCGCTAAACCGGAACGAAACAGGCATTCGGCGATTTACCATCATCATTTGAGCGAAGAGGAAAAGCATATGCCCAATTCGAAAAAGCCGACTGGAACGCTGGACAAAGCCAAAGCAAAATTGCGCGACCTAGCTGATACGATTAAGGACGGTGCCAAATCAGCGGCGAAATCCGCGTCTGCGACCGCCAAGACGGCGGTCGATACCGCCAGCAGCGCGGCAGCAACTGCTGGCAAAGCTATCAAGGATAATCCTCGTGCAAGTGCTGCTGTAGCGGGTGCCGTCGTCGCCGCGACCGCCGCTGCGGTTGCAGGCACCAAAGCCTACAACAAGAAGAGTGCGAAGAAACCGGCAGCCAAAAAACCGGCTGCAGCTAAAGCCAATGGAGCGGCCAAGAAAACCGTCGCAAAGCCTGGTGCGAAAAAACCAGCTGCAAGGAAAGCTGCGGCACGCAAACCTGCGGTCAGGAAGCCAGCAGCAAAGACAACCGCGCCTGCGACTTAAACGAAGGTCCGGTCATAAGCGACCGGACCCGTCTGCCTTTACCAGCCCTTTTTCGCGCCCTTGTTTTGCGCCTTGAGCCATTTCATCAGCGGTGCGAAATATTCGATCATTGCCTTGCCCGACATTTCGCGTGAACCGGTAAAGGCTTGGAGCGCATCGGGCCACGGCTTTGATGCGCCGAGTTCGAGCATCGCCTTCATCTTCGCGCCGACTTCCTTGTTGCCGTAGAAAGAGCAGCGATGCAGCGGGCCTTTCCAGCCTGCCGCGTCACACGCAGCCTTGTAAAATTGGAACTGCAGGATGCGCGCGAGGAAATAGCGTGTGTAGGGCGTGTTGCCGGGAACATGGTATTTGCCGCCTGGATCGAAGGCATTGGCGGGCCGCTCCACCGGCGGGATGATACCCTGATATTGCTTGCGCAGGCCAGTCCATGCCGTGTTGTAATCGGCGGGCTTGATCGAGCCGTCGAACACACCCCAGCGCCATTTATCGACGAGCAGCCCGAAAGGCAGGAACGCAACCTTGTCCATAGCCTGACGGAGCAACAGGCCGGTGTCCTTGTCCGCGCTCGGCACCTTGGATGCATCGAGCAGGCGGATCTGCACAAGATATTCGGGCGTGATCGACAGCGCGATGGCATCGCCGATGGCTTCATGGAAACCATCGTTCGCGCCGTTCAGATGCAGATAGCTCTGCTTGTTATAGGCGCGCTGGTAATAATTGTGCCCAAGCTCGTGATGCACCGTGACGAAATCGTTGGTATTGATCTTGATGCACATCTTGATCCGCAGATCGTCTACATTGTCGATGTCCCAAGCCGAGGCGTGGCAGACCACTTCGCGGTCGCGCGGCTTGAGGAATTGTGAGCGTTCGTAGAAAGTCGCGGGCAGCGGCTCGAAACCCAGTGAGGAGAAAAAGCCCTCGCCGATTTTCACCATACCGATCTCGTCGATATTCTTGGCCTTTAACAGCTCGCCAATGTCGTAGCCGATATCGCCCGATCCAGGCGGCGCGACGAGATCGTATATATCGCCCCATTCCTGCGCCCACATATTGCCAAGCAGGTCGGCACGGATCGCGCCGGTCTTGGGCTGCACCGCATCGCCATATTTCTTGTTGAGGTTATTGCGGACATAGGTGTGAAGCTCGTCATAAAGCGGCTTCACTTCCAGCCATAATTTATCGGTCAGCTTGGCAAAATCGTCGGCGGGCATGTCATAGTTCGACCGCCACATCGCGCCCAGATCGGCAAAGCCCAATTCTTTAGCGCCGAGATTGCCGAGCTCTGCCATCCGGACATAATCGTCCTTCATCGGCGCACCGACATTGTCGTGCCAGCTCGTCCACATTTCCTTCAACTCTTCGGGATTGCGGTTCGTGCCCATCTCGGCTTCGATGTCCGAGCCATTGATCGGCTGGCCCTTGAGCGTGCCCTTGCCCTTGCCATAAGCCGAGTTGAGCTTGGTCGCGATTTCGGACAATTCCTTGGCCGCGCCGGGCGTGGTCGGCGCGGGCAGCACCAGACCGCCGCGCAGGATATCGAGTTTGCGCTTGGTCACTGCCGAAAGCCCGGCAACATTCTGGTATTTCGCGGCTTCAAGCGCATATTTCACCGACTTCTCGGTGCCGATCTCGCCATATTTGGCTGCCAGCGCATCGGTGTCGTCGGTTATGTAAGTCGCGTTAACCCAAGCTACGCGCGCACCTTCGACGGAAAAGTCAAACAGGTCCTTTTCCGCAGCGGCGATGAAGGCCTCGGCATCGGCAACGGTGGGCGCGGCACTGGTGGTCGCAGCCTGCTGCGCATGGGCCATCGACGGCACCGACAAGGTGGCGATTGCCAGCGCGGCAATCGAAACGAGATTTTTCATGGGAAAGCTCCTCAGCAAATTTTATGGCGCGACGGTGAAACTTTACTGCGCCGCCGTCAAGGCGCGCGCCGTGCCATTCGTCGAAGGAATAAAGCGGCTAGCAGACCAAAAAAGCTGGTCAGGAACGCCAGGGATTTTATTGGCTGGGCCATCGCCGCAATTCGGGCTAATGGGTCGCTGCCCCTGAATGTCATCGCTTGCACAAGCTGGCATAAGGTTTCGATATAATCCGCGACCCCAACAGTGATGGCGGCGGCAACAATCACCCAGCCCAACCGACGGATATGAGGCTGCACGGATTGCCCGAACAATCGTCCGCCGCAATAGGCACCAAAAGAATAGACGCCGATATAAACGAGGTCGAGGGCAATGCCAAATCTCGCCAGATCCATTACGCCTGACGCCTGCCAAGCCGCTTGAATGGCGTCGACGCGCACGGCCGTTGCTGCCGATTGATGGTCCCTTATCCCCCAAGGCGACACTGCGTTGGAAAACCAGGGATTCATTGCGATCATGATGGCAAGGATCAGCAATCCGCCAAGCCAGAAACGCCAGAAACGGCGTTCGAGGGTTGTTTCGGGGTAAATCATGCGTTTTCGACGCGAAGGGCAAGTGCGCCCTTAGCCGCATCGGTCGCCGTCAGCCGGTAGGTCACATAGTCATGCACCTTGCCGCCGTGTTCGCGCTGATGCTCGCGCACCAGCTTCGCGCCAAGCCGCTCGACCGCCGTGCGCGAGCGATGGTTGTCGGCGCCGATCTGGAACAGCACCGCTTCGACGTGCGGGAAGACATGGCGGAGCATCAGCGCTTTCACCTCGCGGTTGGTGCCGTTGCGCCAGTAGGAGGTCGCGTAAAACGTCCAGCCGATTTCGATTTCGCTTGTGTCGGGATTGTAATTTGAAATGCGTGTGCTGCCGATTATCTTGCTTGTGGCGCGGTCGATGATGGCAAACGCGCCTTTCGACGCGATCGCTTGGTCGAAAAAGCCTTGAAAGACATCAAGCTTGTATCGGTCGCGAGAGGGGTGCTGCGCCCATATCTCGGGGTCCGATGCGACTGCGAACAATGCATCGAAATCGTCCGCGCGCAGCGGACGCAGTATGACTTTCTCGCCCTCAAGTACGGGCTGGATATTAAAAGGCGGCACGTTCACCATGAGCCCTCTGTCAGCGCCTTGACGATGGCCTGCCCCAATTGCGGCTTAATCACCGCGCTCATATGATTGCCGGGGACCGTGAACAATTTACCGTGCGGCAGCAACTCGGCCAGCGCTGACGCAGAGCCGTTATCTTCATCCTCTTCACCGCAGACGACGGCGACAGGCGAATCGAAGCCGTGCAATTGTTCCGCGCTCGTATCAACAAAGGTGTCGAGAATATGTCGTAAGGCCACAGCGTCTCCACCGGTGGTTTTCAAAAATGCCTCCGCCATCCAGGCAGGAGATCCGCGTTCGTGGTTGCCGATATTATCGAGCACATGACGGAAATGGTCACCCCGCTTTTCTGTACTGGTAAGTCCCTGCAAACCCATCCCCGAAATGATTGCCCTGCCCGGTTTACACCCGCGTGCGAGCATCCGCGCCACTGTTCGTCCACCGAGCGAATAGCCACCGAGATCGAAATCGGTCAGGTCGAGATGATCGAACAGCGCGAACTGGTCGTCGGCCAATATGTCCTTCGGGTAAAGCGCCGGGTCCTGCGGCTTGCCGCTAAGGCCATGCGCGCGCAGGTCGGGCATGATGACGCGGTAGCCCGCCTCGGCCAGCAACGTCGCGTGGCCAAACTTGATCCAGTTGGTGTCGGCATCTGAAAAATAGCCGTGGATGAGGACCAATGGACGCCCCGCGCCGGTTTCGCGCCAAGCGATTTTGGTGCCGTCGCTGGCGTCAAAATAATGAGTAGCAATCATGCGCGCGTCGCCAGTCCTTTCTGCTTCATCCGCCACACTGCAATGTCGATCCGGTCCTGCCCGAAAAACGGTTCGCCCTCGAACACCAAGGTCGGCACACCCCAATGGCCGGCAGCTTCGAGCGCGGCTTGATTGGCGGCAATCTCGGCGTCGAGTGCTTCGGCTTCGCCGGCAGCTTCGGCATCGAGTTCAGCCAAATCCAGTCCGGCGCGTTTGGCTGCCGCGGCCAGATGTTCGCCCTCATGCCAGTTCTCCGCCCCGCCCCAGATCAGCCGTGACACTTCATCACAAAAAGCCAAACTCTTCCCCCGCCGCGCCGCTGCCTGCCCCAACCGGGTGAGGCGACGGATGTAAGGCTGTTCGGCTGCAATCTTGCGCGTGGCTATGTCCTGCACGATCGGATCGGGACGCGGCGGACCCATCGGGATATCCAGAAACTGCGCCAGCCGGAATATATCGGTGAAGGTGTAGCGCAACCAGTTGGGATGGCTGCGTTCGAAAAATTCGGGATCGCGGATCGCCAGCGGATAGACCGGACGCAGGTTGAGAGTCAGGTCATATTCTTCGGCCAGTGCGACATAGCGCCGCGTTGCGAGATAGCTGTACGGGCTGCGGAACGACCAGAAAATGTCTGCCGTGAGGGTCATGCGGCTTTGGGCGTGAGAAGCTGCATCCACTCTTCAATCGACTCCGGCTGCTGTTCGAGGGCCAAGGCAGTGTCGGCAATGTCGAACCAGCGTTGACGGCTGCTGACCCATAAATGGAATTTGGGAACCAGCGCGCTGCTATCGTCGAGTGTTCCGGCCCTGACGACCACCATTCCCGGTCGAGTGCTGTTCTTCGAATAGATACGCACAAGGCATTTGGCACAGCTGAAAACTGTGCCGGTAGCGCCACTCGGCATTGTCCGCTCGCCGGAAATCAAATCGCCGCAGATTGACAGCATTGCTTCGAAAATCGGCATCTGCAAACCAAACGCACTGCCCGACTGCGTCTGGCAATCGGTGCAATGGCAGGCATAGACCACTGGCCGGTGCGGCGCGGTGACCGTGTAACGAACCTGTCGGCACCCGCATCCGCCGTCCATGCCTTCACCCCTTCTTCAAATGCCGCCGTCCCAGCAATTCGGCAATCTGCACCGCGTTCAACGCGGCACCTTTGCGCAAATTATCGGACACGCACCAGAGGGCAAGGCCGTTGTCCACGGTGGGGTCTTCGCGCACGCGGCTGATATAGGTGGCGTCGTCGCCTGCCGCTTCGATGGGGGTCGTGTAGCCGCCATCCTCGCGCTTATCGACGAGCATGATGCCGGGTGCCTCGCGCAAAATGGTTTTGGCCTTCGCCGCCGACATCTCGCGCTCATATTCGATGTTCACTGCCTCGCTGTGGCCGACGAAAACGGGCACGCGAACGCAGGTTGCGGAGAGCTTGATTTTTGGATCGAGGATTTTCTTGACCTCGACCATCATCTTCCACTCTTCCTTGGTGTAACCATCGTCGAGGAAGCTGTCGATGTGCGGGATGACGTTGAAGGCGATCTGCTTGGTGAACTTTTTCGGCTCGGCGCTGTCGCCGACGAAGATGTTGCGGCTCTGTTCGAACAGCTCGTCCATGCCTTCCTTGCCGGCGCCCGAAACCGACTGGTAGGTCGAGACCACGACGCGCGTGATTTTGGCGTAGTCGTGGAGCGGTTTGAGCGCGACGACCAACTGCGCGGTCGAGCAATTGGGGTTGGCAATGATATTCTTAGCCTTGTAGCCATCGATGGCGTCGGGGTTCACCTCGGGCACGATTAGCGGAATATCGGGGTCCATGCGGTGCAGCGAGCTGTTGTCGATGACCACGCATCCGGCAGCCGACGCGATGGGCGCATATTTCTTGGTTGCTTCCGAACCGATGGCGAAAATCGCCATGTCCCATCCGGCCCAGTCAAAATTCTCGATATTCTGGACCTTGAGCATCTTGTCGGTGTCGCCATATTCGATTTCGACACCCTGGCTACGCGACGACGCCAGCACCGCGACTTCGTCGGCGGGGAATTCGCGCTCGGCGAGGATGTTGACGACTTCGCGTCCGACATTGCCTGTCGCGCCCGCCACTACGATACGATAACCCATTTTCACTTCCTTCTGTCAGGCAATAAAAAAGGCCGGGCTCTTTTTGGGAGCCCGGCCTTGGTGTTCTGTTAGAAACGCAGCGCGGCTCCTGCCTATTCGGCAGCCTCGGTGGTCTTAATAGTGCGCGGGTCGCGGCGTTCGGCGATACGTGCCTTCTTGCCGGTCAGGCCGCGCAGATAATAAAGCTTGGCACGGCGCACAACGCCCTTGCGGACGACTTCGATGCTGTCGATGTTCGGGCTGTACAGCGGGAATACGCGCTCGACGCCTTCGCCGAACGACATTTTGCGCACAGTGAAGTTGGAGCCCATGCCCTTGTTCGAACGCGCGATGCACACGCCTTCGTAATTCTGGATTCGCGTGCGTTCACCTTCGATGACCTTCACGCCCACCTTGATGGTGTCGCCGGCGCGGAAGGCCGGGATATTCTTGTTTTCCGACAGGGCCGCAACGGCTTCTGCTTCGAGTGTCTGGATGAGGTTCATGCCCCATTTAATCCTTATTCTTCTGTCGCACGTCAGAGGCAGGATGGACCCGAGCGTCCTTGTAACGCTCCCAAAGGTCCGGCCTGCGTAACCGGGTATCTTCCTCCGCCCTTTGCTTCCGCCAGGCGGCGATCTTCGCATGATCCCCCGATCGCAACACTTCAGGGATCATACGCCCTTCCCAATCATTGGGCCGGGTGTAGTGCGGATATTCGAGCAAACCTTGTTCAAAGGACTCGTCATCCCCGCTTGAAGCCGCGCCCATTACGCCGGGAAGCAAGCGAATGCAAGCGTCTAAGAGCATCAACGCGCCGATTTCGCCGCCGGAGAGGACGATGTCGCCCATGCTGACCTGTTCGATCTGCGGGCGGGCGTCGAAGAGGCGCTCGTCGAAGCCCTCGAAACGGCCGCAGATTATGGTGACGCCTGGGCCGGAGGCGAGTTGGCGGATGCGGGATTGGGTGATGGGGGCTCCGCGCGGGGTCATGGCGAGGATGGGGGCGTTGGGTTGGTGTTCGATGGCGTGATCGACTGCGGAGGCGAGGATGTCGGGCTTCAAGACCATTCCTGCACCGCCACCGGCGGGGGTGTCATCTACGGTTCGGTGTTTGTCTGTCGCAAAGTCCCGGATGTGAATTGGTGAGCAGGCCCAAATGCCATCCTCTAGTGCTCGCCCTGCCAATGACATGCCAAGTGGGCCAGGGAACATCTCCGGGTAAAGAGTCAGGATTTGGGCAGCAAAGCTCACGGCTTAGGTGGCGGGACGACGCGGAAGCGGAGCGACTGGATTGTTACCGGCTTCGTCGGGGCGAGCAGGATATTGCCGTCGAGTTGGCCCTTTTCGCAATTCAGGCGGAAGGAGCCGGACATGGCACCGAAGGCGGCAAAGGGCTCTGCGGTCGCACATTCTCCGACTTGGCCTTTCAGGGTTGCCAGCTCCTTCGACCAATTGTCGGCGCTGCGGTCCATCAGGAAGTTCATCGCCAGCTTGCCGTCGAGCGGCCCCAGATTTCCAGCGGCGTAGGTTTTGCGCACCTCTTCAAAAAATGTCGCCAACTCGGCCGATAAAGGAAGTTCGACGCGGCGGAGCAGGCCAGCCTTGTACATCGCCACCGCGCTGTCCCATGCAGGGCCGCTCGGACCGGCATAGGTGCGGTTGGCCATCGCGAACACGCCCACGCCATATTCGGGCATCAGCATGATGTGGCTGCCATAGCCGGGATAGCCGCCGCCATGCGCCATGGTGAGGCCAAGGTCGCAATCCTGCGCGACGCGCCAGCCCATGGCGTAGGCCGCGGCCTGCTTGCACGCGGTTGCGCCGCTTGCTCCTGTGCGGGTGGCGACAGTTACGAAGTTCAACCCTTGCGCCATTTCTCGCACCGTAGCCCGCTTGACAGGGCCGGTGTCGGCATCGTCGCGCGGCGGCCAGGCGGAGAGCAGGAAGGCGACCCATTTGGCATAGTCGTTGGCACTGACCTGTAGCCCGCCCATCGCATTGAACGCGCCGTCCTTCATCGTCGGCTCTTCGGTCCAGGCGTCGTTTTCCCAGCGGTAGCCGATGGCGCGGCGTTCCTTGGGCGCGTCGGTAACCTCGAAGCCGCTCGATGTCATGCCCAGCGGGCCGAGCAGCGTTTCTTCGACATAGCGGCGGTAGGGCACTCCCGACGCATTGGTGACGATCCGCCCGAGCAGCGCGTAACCGAAGTTCGAATATTCGTGGCTCATCTGCGGCGTGCGGCTGAACGGCACGCCTGCCTTGATCATCTTGGTGAACTCGGTCTCGGGTAGCACCTGTTGCCGGTCGCCCCAAGGGTCGTCGGTAACGAAGCCGCCGACATGCTGGAGCAAGTCGCGCACGCGGATGCGGGGACTGTCGGCGGTCGGATATTTCCAGCCTTTCATTTCCGGAATGTGCTTTTCCGCGAGATCGTCCAGCGACAGCTTTTCCTCGTCGCGAAGCTTGAGGATGGCGAGCGCGGTGAACGCCTTGGTCATCGACGCGATACGGAACAGTGTGTCAGGCGTGACGGCACGCTTTTCGGTCAGGTCCTGAACGCCAGCGGCCTTTACATAAGCCAGCTTGCTGTCCTTGACGACGCCATAAACGATGCCCGGAACATGCGCGTCGGTTTGGTATTTGCCAAAAAGCGCGTCGATTTCGGGAGCCAGTTGCTCGACTGCGGCAGCTGGCTGCGCGCTGCTTTGCGCTGCCACAGGCATCGGCGAAATGGTCAGTAATCCTGCCAAAAAAGCCAGCCTCAACCGCATAATGCCTCCTCGATTTTCGTGTCAGTCCCGTCGACGCACATGCCCGGTTCAATACGCCCGATTTTATTCGGTCACCGCCTGAGCGATGTCAATCAATTGCTAAGTATGCTCCCCTAAACTCGCATCGTGGACTGGTACAAAGCCATCGATTCCATGCAAGACAGGGGCATGGAGACAGCGTCAGGCAGGCAGTCGTTTCTGACCGGCATGCTCGCCGGCCCACATCCCAATACCGACGGGCCTAGCGCCAATGAAACCGTAGGACGTTTTCGACTCTTCGCGATTGGCGGCAAGTCTGTCCTCGCAGTGGTGGCAATATGGCTGTTCTGTTATATTTCCACCATCTTTCCGTATCTTGGTACCTATCACTACAGCTTCGTCGACGGTGTTCGGGATGAATATAGCGTTGGAACCCGGAATATGCTGCTGTTCAAGGGGCAAACGGCGTTTATCGAATTTGAAACGGACGGCGCAGACGGCTACGAAGGCACGGTCTACATCGATATCATGCCATGGCCCGGAACCACAAAGTCACCGAACATGCTCGCTTTAAATGGCGAAAAGAACGGAATCCTCAGCGTCCCCGTCGAAACGACCGGCATATATGTCTTCCACAACAGGGTCGGATCGATGGCCTATCGGGAAAATCTCGAATATCGCGTTACATGGGGCGCCAAGTGACATTGAAGAGCGCGATGTTCAAACGACAAATGCGGCGTCGATAACGATACGCTCACCCCATTCGGGAACGGCTTCGGCGGTCATTGGGACCATGAATTTCTTGCCGGGTTTTCTAGCTTCGGGCGGCATTTCTATTTCGAGCACGTCGCTCGCGCCGAAATTTTCGACGGCGATGCATTTCCCGAGATCGGTGCCGTCGGTTGAAACGCAAGGCAGGCCGAGAAGGTCGCTGTAATAATATTCGCCTTCGCCGAGTTCGGGCAGTGCCTCGCGCGGCACCGTCAGCACTGTGCTACGCAGCCTTTCCGCTGCATTGCGGTCGTTGACTTCGGCGAAGCGCGCGATCGCGCCGTCCTTGGTCGGGCGCAACGACTTTACCGTCAGCGCGCCATCGTTGAAGCTTTTATACCGTTTGAGGCTGTCGAGGCTTTCCGCGAACAGCTTCAAACGGACTTCACCCGTCACGCCATGCGCGCCCGAAATGGCGGCAAGCGTGACGGTGGTGTCGGCCAAGGCTCAGCCCTCGGCCTTTTCTTCGGTGGCTTCGTCCGAAGCCGCTGCGTCGGCGGCAGGCTCTTCGGTTGCGGCTTCTTCAGCAGCAGGCGCTTCTTCGGCGGCTGCTTCGGCAGGAGCAGATTCTTCCGCTACCGGGGCTTCTTCGGCGGCTTCGACAGGTGCAGGTTCTTCTGCCGTTACCTCTTCAACGACTTCAGCTTCGGGCTCGGGCGCAGGAGCGGCGGCAGCGGCGGCGGCAGCTTCCTCGGCTTCTGCTGCCTTGGTCGCCTTGTCTTCCGCGCGATCCTTGGCTTTCTGGCCGGGTTCGCCCTTGTTCGGGTTGTTCTTGGCCTTGCGCTCCTTGACGCCAGCGACGTCGAGGAAGCGGGCAACGCGGTCCGAAGGCTGCGCACCGGCGTCGAGCCAATGCTTGGCGCGTTCGGCGTCGATGGTCATGCGCTCGGCGCTGTCCTTGGGAAGCTGCGGGTTGTAGCTGCCGATCCGCTCGATGAACTTGCCGTCGCGCGGCGCGCGGGCGTCGGCGACGACGATTTTATAATAAGGGCGCTTTTTCGAACCGCCCCGCGACAAACGCATGGATAATGCCATAAAACTAACTCACCTTTCTGATATGTAATAAAATTAAATGTGAACCTTATTTCTTTTTATTAAGAAGTCTTGCGAGGTCGGGCGGCAACCCGCCTGCCCCGGCGCCCATACCGGGCAAATTCGGCATCGAACCCGATGGCAGGCCATGCATGCCTTCCATCGCGCCACCCAGATCGCCGCCACCTTTGCCGAACATCGCAGCAAGGCCCTTCAGCCCGCCCATCTTGCGGATGCGCTTCATCGCGGTCGCCATTTCCTGATGCATCTTGATCAGCTTGTTGACATCCTGGACGGTCATCCCCGAGCCCTTGGCGATGCGAATTTTCCGTTTTGCATTAAGCAGTTCGGGCTTCGCCCGCTCTTTTGGCGTCATGGAGCCAATGATCGCATCCATGTGCACCAGCAGCTTGTCGTTCATGCCGCTCTGCGCCATCGCGGCTTGCGCTTTTTTCATGCCGGGCATCATGCCCGCCAACGCACCGAGCCCGCCCATCTTGTTCATCTGGCGGAACTGGGTGCGCAGGTCGTTCATATCGAACTGGCCCTTCGCCATTTTCGCGGCGAGCTTGTCGGCCTCGTCCTTGTCGACGATTTCGGCAGCCCGTTCGACCAGTCCGACGACATCGCCCATGCCGAGGATGCGGCTGGCGACGCGGCTTGGGTTGAACGCCTCGATGGCGTCGAGTTTCTCGCCAACACCGGCAAACTTGATCGGCTTGCCGGTAATCGCGCGCATCGACAAAGCCGCACCACCGCGCGCGTCGCCGTCCATCCGGGTCAGCACGATGCCGGTCAGGTCGACCTGTTCGCCGAAGCTTTTGGCGACATTGACCGCATCCTGACCCGTCAGCGAGTCCACCACCAGCAGGATTTCCTGCGGCGCAGCAACCTTCGCCACGGCCTGCATTTCGTCCATCAACTGCTGGTCGACGTGCAGGCGGCCTGCAGTATCGAGCATCAATATGTCGAAGCCCTGCAGCTTGGCGGCTTGCATCGCGCGTTTCGCGATATCCACCGGCTGCTGGCCTTGCACGATGGGGAGCGTTGCGACTTCGGTCTGCGTACCCAGCGTCGCCAACTGCTCCTGCGCAGCCGGACGGTTGACGTCGAGCGAGGCCATCAGGATTTTCTTGCCCTGCTTGGCTTTCAGCAATTTAGCGATCTTGGCGGTGGTGGTGGTTTTACCCGAACCCTGCAGACCGACCATCATGATGATCGCGGGCGGCGCAACCGCCAGATCAAGGTCGCTCTGCTCCGCGCCGAGCATCTCGACCAGCGCGTCGTTGACGATCTTGACGACCTGCTGCCCCGGCGTGACCGATTTCAGCACCTGCGCGCCGATGGCCTGTTCGGTAACCTTGTCGACAAATTCGCGGACGACCGGCAATGCGACGTCGGCTTCGAGCAAGGCGACGCGCACTTCGCGCATTGCCTCGCGGACGTCGGCTTCGTTCAACGCACCGCGACCGCGCAGGCGATCGAACACCCCTCCCAACCGGTCGCTTAGCTTGTCAAACATGCGTCTTTCCTACAAACGAACAAAAAGCCGGTGAGCGAGACTTCGCCGACCAGCTTGGAAATGTGCGGTTTCCAATGTTCAAACATGGACCGAAGCCCGTTGCCCGGCGCATTAGGTGTATCCGGCCTGGAATGCAAGTATTTTGGCGGCGCCGTGCCTTACCCTGATTTTAGACATGGTTACAGGTGTCAAGCTTAACGAAAAATTGACCTATATTGGTGCATGCAGCGTGGCGATGGGATCGCACTGAACAACATGGAAAACCAACAGTCAGAAGCTGAAAACAGCACCTATGCCGGACGGCCGCAAGCCAAACCGCGTAATGGCCTGTTTTACAGCATCATCATGTTTGCTGCCATTGCCATGTTCGTGGCCATCGGCGGCCAGGTGGGCGCGCAAACCGTCCGCAATTTTATCGGGACCAGCGCCGGTGCCGATCAGGCAATGGTCACGGCGCTGCTGCTCAACATTGCGCTCATCCTGCTGATATGGCGTCGCACCACTGCATTGAGCGACGAAATCGACGTTTATCGCCAGGCCGAAGTGCGCGCGCAGCATCTGGCGATGACCGACCCGCTGACCAATTTGTTCAACCGCCGCGCTATCAAGGAAAAAACCACAGAGCTGAGCGCGCGTGCGTCGCGTCGCGGCAAATCCATAGCCTTTATGATGGTCGATCTGGATGGCTTCAAGAAAATCAACGACCTTTACGGACATGATAACGGCGACCTGCTACTGCGCGAAGTCGCCGACCGGATGCGCGACGTCGTTCCGCCCAGCAGCGTAATCTCGCGCCTCGGCGGGGACGAGTTCGGTATTTGCGTCGTGTTCGAACCCGAATATCCCGAATCGGTCGACCGCATTGCCGAAGACCTTGTCGATGCGTTGGCACGTCCGATAACCATTTCCGAAACCGAGCAGACAGTCACCGCCTCGGTCGGCATCAGCCGCCCCGAGCAGGACTGCGATTCGATCGACATGCTGATCCGCCGCGCGGACATCGCGCTCTATGCCGCGAAGAAAAACGGGCGGAACGGTTATAGCTGGTTCGAAAACGGCATGGAGGTCGAGTTGCGTTCGCGCAATTCGCTCGAGGGCGATATTCGTACCGCCATTCCGAACGACGAGTTCGTGCCTTATTTCGAACAACAGATCGACCTTGCTACCGGAGAGCTGGTCGGCTTCGAAATGCTGGCACGCTGGGTATCGCCGGTTCGCGGGCTGATCTCGCCGGATGATTTCATTCCCGTTGCCGAGGAAACCGGCATGATCGGCGATCTTTCAATGAGCATCATCAGAAAGGCGATGATAGAAGCGAAGGATTGGGACGCGAAACTGACGATATCGGTCAATATCTCGCCGGTACAGTTGAAAGACCCGTGGCTGGCGCAGAAGATCGTCAAGCTGCTGGTCGAAACCGGCTTCCCTGCGAGCCGCCTTGAGGTCGAAATCACCGAAAGTTCGCTGTTCAAAAATCTCAGCCTTGCCCAATCGATTGTCGGCAGTCTTAAAAACCAGGGCATCCAGATCGCGCTCGACGATTTCGGCACCGGCTACAGTTCGCTGGCACATCTCCGCGCGCTGCCCTTCGACCGCATCAAGATCGACCGCAGTTTTGTTTCGTCTATGCTTGAGAACGCGGAAAGCGCGGCGATTGTCAGCGCGATTGCCGGACTTGGCGCGAGCCTGGACGTGCCGATCACCGCCGAAGGGATCGAAGACGAGGCTATTATCGGCAAGCTGAAAGCGCTCGGCTGCACCAAGGGTCAGGGCTGGTATTTCGGTCAGCCGCTGAGCATCGATCAGGCGCGCGCCCTGTTGATCGCGAAGAACATGCTGCCATCGCGCAAAAAGTCCGGTGGGGCCCGCAGCGCCAAACAAGATGCGGAGCCCGTGCGCAAGGCATCCTGACTCTGCAGGCCACGAGAATGATGGACTTGGGCCGCGACTGCCACTAAATCGCCCGCCATGTTGGCTGGCGAATTTCACAAGATGCACGGGTTGGGTAACGACTTTGTCGTGATCGATGCCCGTCGCGCGCCTGTTGCAATGACAGGCGCGCGCGCGCGCGCCATCGCCGACCGCAAACGTGGTATCGGCTGCGATCAGCTTATCCTGCTCGAACCCTCCGACACCGCGAATTTCCGTATGCGCATTTTCAACGCCGATGGCGGAGAGGTGGAAGCGTGCGGCAATGCGACGCGCGCCGTGGCGATGCTGGTCGGTGGCAGTATGAAGATCGAAAGCGCGGGCGGCCTATTGCTGGGCGAAGCGCATGATGGCGGCGCGACAGTGGAGCTGGAACCGCCCCAGTTCGGATGGGATGCCATTCCGCTGGCTTATGCGATCGACACTTCGGCCTTGCCCCTGGCTTGGGAGGAGCTGGCGAACCCGGCGGCCGTCAATGTCGGTAACCCTCATGTCGTGTTTTTTGTAAACGACGTCAATGACGTCAATCTGGAGCGGCTTGGCCCCCAGATAGAGCATGATCCGGTTTTTCCCGAGCGCATAAATGTCAATGTTGCGACCGTCACCGGGCCAAACGAAATCCGGCTGCGCGTGTGGGAACGCGGTGTTGGCATTACGCGCGCGTGCGGCACGGGCGCTTGCGCGACAGCAGTGGCGGCAATCCGCAAGAACTTGGTCATGTCGCCGGTCATGGTCCATCTCGATGGCGGCAATCTGACCATTGCGTGGTCGCCCGGCAGCCGCATCATAATGACTGGCAATGCGACGCACGTCTTTACCGGCCAGACCGACTGGGACAAGTTCGGATGACCAAGCCGGAAGTCATCAGCATGGGCTGCCGCCTCAACCTTGCCGAAAGCAATGCTATCGCCGAACAGTTGGCAGGGCGCGACGATATTGTCGTCATCAATAGCTGCGCAGTGACCAACGAGGCGGTGCGGCAGACGCGGCAGGCTATTCGGCAGGCACATAAGCGCCGCCCCGATGCGCGCATATTGGTGACCGGCTGCGCGGCGCAGGTCGAGCCGGAAACGTTCGCAGCGATGCCGGAAGTATCTGGCATTTTCGGTAATGCCGAAAAGCAGGACGGCGCGTTGCTCAGCCGCCTTGTCGATGCGCAGGATCGACCCGTTGTCGTTTCCGACATCATGACGCTGGAGCAAACCGCGCCGCATCTGGTGACGGCTTACTCCGGCAAGACCCGCGCCTTTGTCGAAGTACAAAATGGCTGCAACCATCGCTGCACATTCTGCATCATACCCTATGGTCGCGGCAACAGCCGGTCGGTTCCGGCAGGCAGCGTGGTCGAGCATATCCGGATGCTTGTGGAAAAAGGCTTTCGCGAGGTGGTGCTGACCGGCGTCGATGTCACAAGCTACGGCGCCGACTTGCCGGGCAAAGGCAATCTCGGGCAATTGGTTGAGCGGATATTGAAGCTCGTGCCGGAATTGGAGCGCCTTCGCTTGTCGTCCATCGACGGCGTCGAAATCGACGAAAGGCTATTCGACATCGTTACCGGCGAACCCCGCCTGATGCCGCATATCCATTTGTCGCTACAGGCAGGCGACAATATGATCCTTAAACGCATGAAGCGGCGGCACGATCGTGAGCTTGCAATCGATCTGGTGGCGCGGATGAAAAAGCGGCGGCCCGAGATTGTTATTGGGGCCGACATCATTGCGGGATTCCCGACCGAGGACAACGCGATGTTTGACAACAGCATCGATCTCGTCCGGCAGTGCGAAATCGTTCACGGGCATATCTTTCCCTACTCGCCTAAAAAGGGGACGCCCGCCGCACGGATGCCGCAGGTTCCAGCGCAGCTAATCAAGGCGCGCGCCAAGGCGCTGCGCGATGCGGTTGCCACGGTGCGCGCAAGCTGGCTGCAATCGCTTGTCGGCTCTCGTCAGAAAATTGCAGTCGAACAGGGCGGCACCTCTGGCCACGCAGAAAATTTCGCTTATGTGAAGCTCCACAGGCCGATGCCCGAGGGCAGTATCGTTTCGGCGCAGGTTATTGAAGTGAAGGACGGGGCATTGCACGCTACGGTTATCGCATGAGCGAAAAAGCGGGCTGGACAGACCGGCTGTTCGGCGGCCTCAAGAAAACATCGGGCAAGCTGACCGAGAATATCACCGGGCTGGTCACCAAAGCGAAACTGGATGCGAGCGACCTCGACGAAATCGAGGATGCGTTGATCGCGTCCGACCTCGGTCCGGCAATGGCCGCGCAAATTCGCGAGAAGATTGCCACCGGGCGCTTCGACAAGGGCATCAATGCCGAAGGCATTCGCCAAATTGTCGAGGACGAGATTGCAGCCGTGCTCGCGCCTGTCGCCGAACCGCTCGACATTGACGCCTTCCCTCGCCCGCAGGTCATTTTGGTCATTGGCGTCAACGGCTCTGGCAAGACCACAACGATTGCCAAGCTGGCGCATCTGTTCCTCGAACAGGATTACGGCGTGATGCTGGCGGCGGGCGATACTTTCCGCGCGGCGGCCATCGGGCAGTTGAAAGTCTGGGCCGAACGCATAGGTGTGCCCATTGTAACCGGCCCCGAAGGCGGCGACGCGGCGGGCGTGGTGTTCGACGCGGTCAAAAAGGCAACTGCCGAGGGCATCGACGTGCTGATCGTCGACACCGCCGGTCGCCTGCAGAACAAGCGCGAGTTAATGGACGAACTCGCCAAAATCCGGCGCGTGCTCGGGCGGCTCAATCCCGAAGCGCCGCATGATGTCGTGCTCGTGCTGGATGCAACCACCGGACAGAATGCGCTTTCGCAGATCGAGATATTCAAGGAAGTGGCGGACGTGACCGGATTGGTGATGACAAAACTGGACGGCAGCGCGCGGGGCGGTATCCTCGTTGCCGCTGCCAAGCAGTTCGGCCTGCCCATCCACGCCATCGGCGTTGGCGAAACCATCGACGACTTGCGGCCGTTCAACGCGCAGGACCTCGCGCGCGCAATCAGCGGCGGTGCCCGGTGAACAGCGCGTCTGAAAGCAAAAAGCCTTCCGGCCTGCTCACCTTTGCGCTCGATTTCGGGCCGCTGCTCATATTCTTTTTCGGATCTCGTTTCGGCAGTTCCGAGAACGACCCGGTGCAAGGCCCGCTCGTCGGCACCGCAGCGTTCATGGTCGCTATCGTCATTGCGATGATCGTCGCCAAATGGAAACTCGGCCGGATATCGCCGATGATGAAAATGTCCGCCATCTTCGTCATCGGCTTTGGCGCGCTGACTCTCTGGTTTCGCGATTTCGGTTTCATCCAGCACAAGGCGACAGCGGTTTACCTGCTCTTTGCAGGCATCATCCTGATCGGCTGGCTCCGCTCCAAGCCAGCGCTGAAATATCTGCTCGAACAGGCCTATGACGGCCTCGACGAAACCGGCTGGCTCAAGCTGTCGCTCAACTGGGGCCTGTTCTTCCTCGCGCTGGCGGCGCTCAACGAAATCATGATCCCGCTGCTGTCGGCAGACGACTATATCGGCGTCAAGACATTCGGCCTGCCCGCTTTGACCTTTGTGTTCGCGCTCGCGAATATACCGATGCTGATGCGGCACGGGCTAAATCTGGGCGAAGAAGCGCCTAAAGAGGGCAAGCCCGACTTGTAACGGCACGCACGCTTGGCTAGGCTGGGCGCCAACCAAGGTTCATAAGGGGAAGCAAAATGGCGAAGTTTTTTGGGAATTTGCATTATGTGCTGGTCGCGGGCTTCCTGCTCGCAATTGCAGTCATGTTCGGCGTCGATGGCGATGCTTTGACCTGGCAATCGGTCACCCGTTGGCTGCACACGTTTGTCGGCATAGTCTGGATCGGGCTGCTCTATTATTTCAACTTCGTGCAAATACCGACCATGCCCAAAATCCCCGCCGAGCTGAAACCGGGCGTTTCCAAGCATATCGCCCCTTCGGCGCTGTTCTTCTTCCGCTGGGGCGCTGCGGCGACCGTTTTGTTCGGCCTCATCATTGCCGTTCAGGCCGGTTACGCGCACCAAGCCTTCACGTTCCAGGAGCCTTTTCGTCTGATCGGTATCGGCATGTGGCTGGCGCTCATCATGGCGTTCAACGTGTGGTTCATCATCTGGCCGAATCAAAAAAAGGCACTTGGCATTGTCGAGGCCGATGATGCGACCAAGGCGAAGGCGGCGACCACCGCAATGATGACCTCGCGGCTGAATACTTTGCTGTCGATCCCGATGCTGTATTGCATGGTCAGCGCCAACGGGGGGTAGGCTTACAAAGCTAACGTCGTGATCCCTGCGAAAGCAGGGATCTTGGGCGTTTGCGCGCTACCGCCCGAGATGCCAGCCTTCGCTGGCATGGCGAACTTATGTTAGCCGAGTAGATCGTGCTTCTTCAACGTGTGCCTTAACTGGTCGTAGCTGAGATTCAGGGCCTTAGCAGTCTGCCGCTGATTATAACGGCACTTCGCAAGCGCCTGTTCAAGCACCGCTTTCTCATATTTTTCGGTCGCCTCGCGGAAGTCGCTGACTTCGACCATTTGGGTAAGATCGGTCGAATAACGCGGCTCTGCGCCCTCGGGCTTGTCGGTCGAAAGCGTCGGTGCCGATGCCGCTATCCCACTGCGCCAAGGGCTTTCGAAGGGATCGAACTGGATATAATCGACCGGCTGTTCCGGGTCGGCCCAGCGATAGACCGCGCGTTCGACAACGTTGCGCAGTTCGCGGACATTGCCCGGCCACAAGTGGTTTTCCATCGCCCGGCGAGCGACATCACCGAATCCCGGCCATCCGTCCCACCCCAGTTCCGCCGCCATCCGCCTTCCGAAATAGTCCGAAAGCACTTCGACATCGCCCTCGCGCACGCGGAGCGGAGGCAAAGTGACGACTTCGAAGCAGAGCCGGTCGAGAAGGTCGGCGCGGAATTTCCCGGCATCGACCATATTTGGCAAATGCTCATTGGTTGCCGCAACGATTCGCACGTCGACACGCACAGGCCTTGAAGAACCGATCCGCGTGACTTCGCCATATTCGACTGCGCGCAGCAGCCTTTCCTGTGCGCCCATGCTGAGCGTGCCCAGTTCATCGAGGAACAGCGTCCCACCATCGGCCTCCTCGAACCGTCCTTCGCGTGCGCGGGTTGCGCCGGTAAATGCCCCTGCCTCATGCCCGAACAATTCGGCCTCAATCAGGGTTTCGGGCAAAGCCGCGCAGTTCATCGTCACCAGCGGACCGTCCCAGCGCGAACTCAGGCGGTGCAGACGCTCGGCGATCAATTCCTTGCCGGTTCCGCGTTCGCCGACTACCAAGACGGGTCGGTTGAGCGGCGCGGCGCGGCTGGCACGCTCGACCGCATCCAGAAACGCCGACGACTGGCCGATAAATTGATGGCTTTCCCTATCCATTTTCAAACATTGGCATGTTTCACCACCTGTTGGCAATATTTACCAGTGCATATCGCGTCATTTTGTGAAAATTTGGCTAATTTCCGTCAAAAACTGAAATTGGCACGCTCCCTGCAATATGGTTTTCAAGCCGGATAAACCCGGCAAAACGAACAAAGGGAAGACCAAGATGAACACCGAAACCAAAGCTCAGGAAAGCGAAAGCCGCCTTGGAGTAGCCTTCGCATTGTCGATGGCAATGATCTTCACCAGCTATGCAATCTCGGTGTTCAACAACCAGGAAGACAGCCAAGTCAATGCATACACCCACTCCCAACGGCCTATCGTCGTCAGCTATCTTGCCTGACTTCGTAAGCCCGCGACCGGGGCGCCCCAGCTCCCCCCTCAATGCCCCGGTCGCCCCCTATTTAGAACAAGCGCGCAAGAATACAGATAACCGGAGTTTCCACATGGGCATTTTCTCACGAACCCGCGACATCATCGCCGCCAATGTCACCGACCTGCTCGACAAGAGCCAGGACCCGGCGAAGATGATCCGCATGATCATCCTCGAAATGGAGGAAACGCTCGTCGAAGTCCGCGCATCGGCCGCGCGCACGATTGCGGACCAGAAAGAACTGCGCCGTCATATCGACAAGCTCAACATCCTCGAGAATGACTGGACCGACAAGGCACAACTTGCACTGTCGAAGGGCCGGGAAGATCTCGCCAAGGCGGCGTTGCTTGAAAAGCGCAAGGCGACGGATATGCGCGAGCAGCTGACCGCCGAAGTCGATGTGCTGAACGATGCGTTGAAAGCGTCGGAAATGGACATCCACAAGCTGCAGAAGAAGCTAGCCGATGCGCGCAGCCGCCAGAACGCGCTGATGACTCGCCTCGAAAGCGCCGAGAACCAGGTGAAGCTGCGCACAATGTACAATGGCGACAAGGTCCGCGAAGCATTTTCGCGCTTCGATGTCCTCGAACGCCGCGTCGACGAGGCGCAGGGCTATGCCGACGCGCTGAAGATCGGCAGCGATGCGCCCAAGACGCTTGGCGACGAAATCGCCGCGCTCGAATCCTTCGACGTGGTCGATGCCGAGCTGGAGGCGATGAAAAAAGCCATGAAGCAAGACGCGAAGAAGGAGGGCTGAACCGATGGAAGACGCAGCAATTGCCCTTGTTATCATCCCGACCATTTTCATCGGCCTGCCTTGGCTGGTCCTGCATTATGTGACGCGCTGGAAAACAGCGGCCACGCTGACCAATGACGATGAACGGATGCTCGGCGACATGAACGATCTGGCCCGCCGTCTCGAAGACCGCCTCGATACTGTCGAGCGGCTCGTGGCGCAGGACAATCCCGACTGGCATCCGCGCCGCATCGATCATGATGCAGAAGATTACCAAATAGAAGAAAACGTCCGCAGGCTGGAAAGGAACCGCTGAGATGTCAGGGACTCATACCAAATTCTATCTCGACAAGCAGAATGGCAAATGGAAGGGCGTCTGCGCCGGGATTGCGGACTATACCGGGGTCAACGTTCTCTGGGTGCGCCTCGGAACGGTGATGCTGACCTTGATGGGCGGCTTTCCCTGGACGCTGATCGCTTACTGGATCACCGCATGGATGGCCGACAAGAAGCCGATTCACCTTTACACCGACGACCGCGAGGAACAGAAATTCTGGCAGGGCGTGCGCCAGTCGCCTGCCCGCACCACCCGCGACATCCGCTCGCGCTTCCGCGAGATCGACCACCGCTTGGCCGATATCGAAACCTATTATGTCAGCAACAACAAGCAGCTGGCCGACGAAATCGAAAACCTGCGCTGAAGGCGGGTTAAGGGAGACAGGAAATGCACGAGGGCGAGTTTTTTGCGGTCATGATGTTCGGCATGATGGTCGGAATGGCGATTACGCTGACCATCCAGTGGTACGGACGCCGCAAGGTGAAAGCTGCAATGCGCGTCGAGAGCATCCCCGCCACCCGCCAGAACGAATTGCTGAGCAACGAGAATGAAGCAATGCGCGGACAGATGTCGCGGCTCGAAGAACGGCTGTCGGTGATGGAACGTATCACCACCGACAATCATATGAGCCTCAACCAGGAATTCGAGCGGCTCCGCTGACGAGCGCTCAACGGAGGAACGAATATGTTTACCTTGATCATATTGGGACTGATCGGCTGGTTCGCCTACCGCCACTTTGCCAACAAGAAGCGCGAGGCCGACCGGCGGAGCTGGAGCGTGGATTTCCGTGAACAGGATATCCGCCCTGTCACGCGCCGCCTGCCGTGGAATGACCTTCCATGAGTTTCGTAAGCCCGTCTTTCGTCATCGTCATCATCGCGATTTGGACCGTGGGCTGGCTCGCAAACAACTGGATTCGCGCCAAGCACGGATATCCGCTCGAGGACGAGTGGGGCGGCAAAACGAACCCGACCGATAGTGACCATCCTGAAGCCGAGCGCAAGATCATGCTGCTGAGCAGCGAGAACGAAACGATGAATGGCAAGATCGGTCATCTGGAAGAACGGATCGCGGTGCTGGAACGCATCGTCACCGACAAGGCCGGACGGCTGTCCGAAGAAATTGAAAAACTGCGCTAAGGCGCTTTGGAGGAAGAATAATGGACCCGAGTGTGATTGACGGCCTGATGAAGCTGGCGATGCCGATTACCCTGATTACCGTCGTGGGTGTCGCCGGATGGGTTGTAACAACATGGCTGCGCATCAAGAACGGTTACCCGCTTGACGGCGCATGGGGTCAGGCGGTCTATCCCAGGAACGATCAGGAAGCGGTCGAGCGGGTGAAACTGCTCAGTCAGGAAAATGCCCAGCTTCGCGCCGAACTCGGCTCGGTCAAGGATCGCCTCGCCAATATCGAAAAGATCGTGGTCGACGACAGTCATCGCCTGACCGCAGAAATCGAGTCGCTGCGCGGCCCGTCGAATTGAGGAGCGAGAAATGGACATCAACCCCCTGCTTATTCCAATTCTGGGCATTAGCTGCGGCCTGCTGGCGATCTTTTCGAGTGCCATCGTCCGCCCTTGGCTGAAGCTGAAAGAGCGGCAGATGGAGCTCGACGCACAGAATATTGCCGAGAAGGCCGCACAATATGCAGCCAACCGGGGACAGCTCGAAGAACGGGTCGCCGTCCTCGAACGCATCATCACCGACCAGGGCTATAGCCTTGCGAAGGAAATCGAAGAATTGCGGAGCCTGCCACAGGGGCAAGTCACGCCGAAACCCGATCTGGTCTGAGGAGGAAGCAAATGGGTGTGTTTGAAATGATTGTGGCCATCATTGCGATCGTCACCATCGGCAAGATTATCTCGGATAAGCATAAGGTGAAACATGGCATCATCGAGGATGAGGACATGTGGGGCAACAAGACCACCCGGCTGCTCAACAATGGCGATACGCAGGCCATGCAGGACGAAATCAAGGCGCTTAAGGATCGTATCCAGGTGCTCGAACGGATTGCCACCGAGAATAATAACGCCAGCGACATCAACCGGCAGATCGAAGAATTGCGCAACCGCTAAGCGGACGCGCGGATTGAAAGGACGGAACCATGATTGAGGATCCCAATTTCTACATAATCACAGGGGCCTTTGCGGTGCTCTGCGTCGGCATCGTCTCTACGCTGGGCTTGCGTGGCTGGCGTGACTGGATTGCGCTGAAGCACGCCGAACTAGACGCCGCGCGCCATTCACCAGACGCGCCGGTACCGTCGGCGACGTCGCGGATCGAGGTCGCGGACCTCAAGGAGCGGGTGAAAAAGCTCGAAGCCATCGCGGCGGGGATTGATATCTGAACCCCGCCGCCATAAGCGCGAGGCCATGACCGCGCTTGCCGAAATCCATGAAGAATATGATTTTCTTGACGCAGACGACCGTTACCGATTGCTGATCGACCTCGGGCGGGAGCTGCCGGAGATGCCCGATGCGCTAAAGACCGACGCGACAATGGTGCGCGGCTGTTCAGCGAGCGTCTGGGTCTACCCGGTGGTTGAAAACGGCCAGCTAACCTTCCTTGCCGACAGCAACGCCGCAATTACCAAGGGTATCATCGCGCTGGTGCTCAAGACGGTCGAAGGCGAAAGCGCCGCGCAAATCCTGAACACCGATATCGAGGCCGCCCTTGCCCCGTTCGACCTTAGAAACCAGCTAAGCTCGAACCGGACGCAGGGAATTCCCAACATGATAGCGCTGATCCGCGAAACGGCGGCGCGCTACGCAGACTGAGGCTTCCCAAGCCAAACCGAGAATTGCGGCAGCCGGGGGAGGATCAATCGGTCGAACAGCCCTAGCAGTATCAGCGATAATGCCAGCAATGGCAGCAACACCGCCAACACCAGGACAATCGCGACTACACCGCTGATTCTGGCGCGAACGGCCGGAAGCGGCGGTGCCCCCAGCATATCATCGGGCTTTCTCCGCCGCCACATGACGAAACCCGAAATCATCAGCGTTATCAACCCGAGGGCGGTGAGCAATCCGACCAGCTGGTTCACCCAACCGAATAGCTGCCCTTCGTGCCATGCGATGCCATAATTCACTACCCGGTCGATGACATGCTTGTCGGCGAAACCAGCGCGGGATAGCTCCTCGCCGGTCGCGACATCGTAGGTAATGGCGCGGTTGATCGGGCGGTTCTGCGATTGCACGCGCACCGTCCATGCCATGTCGGCGGGACGGCCATGTCCTTGCGGCACGCCGGGCGGGATGATTACAGTCGGGAATGGCAGTTTCTCTGCCTCGGCATGTTTCACGATATCGGCAAGGCCCGTCATGGGAATGCCCGCCGCCTGCTGGCGGATCATTGCCTCATGATCGTGCTCCGCATGTTGGCTGCCGGTCTTCCAATCCTGCGGCCCCTGAACCCAGCTCAATTCTGTGCGCACCAGCCGGAACGCATCGCCCCAGACGCTTGCCCAAGGCAGGCCGGAAACAAGGAGCACCAATGCCAGCCCAGACACCCAGAAGCCGGTAACGGCATGAAGGTCTCGCCAGAATGCGCGCTTACCAAGCTTCAAGCGGGGCCACAACACGCCCGCCGCTCCCCTGCCCTTCGGCCACCAGAGATACAGTCCGGTCAGGATCATAACGATAGCCCAACACGCCGCCAGTTCGACCAGCCAGTCGCCGATCTTGCCGATGAGCAACGATCCGTGGATACGCGATATCGTTCTTGAAATTATTGTCTCGGGATCGCGGCTGCCCAGCAATTTGCCTTGCGGCGAGACAAAGACATCGCGCATTGTCCGACCATCAGCGAGCACAATATGGACCATCGCGGCATCGCCCGATCTTTCGGGCAATCGGTAGCTATGGAACTGCGCGCCGGGAAAGGCGGCCATCGCAGCGGAGAGTTGCGCATTAGGTGAAACAGCACCGGCAACGGTCGCGCTGCGATACTGGCTCTCCTCCCAGCGGTCGATTTGCGGTTTAAAGAGATAGATGGCACCGGTCACCGACAGCAGAAGGATGAACGGCATAACGAACAGCCCGGCATAAAAATGCCAGCGCCAGATGGTGCGATAAAGGGCATTGCGCTGCTGCGCTGCCCCATTGGGATAGAACATGGGAATTCCCTGATTTGAAATGACGGCAGCCGCGATTTTGCGGCGGCGGAATCAAATCAGGAATGGTGGGCCGGTTTGCGGGGGTGGCGGAGCGGCCAGTCCTTGGCCGATTGAGACATGGGCCGCAGAAAGACGCGCTGCTTCAACAGGTAGGAGAGGTTCCGGCATAGTCGCAAAGTCAGCAGGACCGGCAAATGCCAAAGCCCCGCCAAACGCACACGGCTTTTGCTCTCCTTCGCTGTGCGGCTTCTGCTTGTGCAGCCTGCCTTCGCTGTCCATCCAAACGGTTTCGGTATCGAAGCCCGTGCAGAGCGTGAGCTGGAACGATTTTTCACCGGGCATCCAGCCGGTCGGTACAGCCAGCCGGACGACCAGCGCCAAAACGACCAGCAGAACAGCGAAACGTCTCACCCCTTCCACTCGCGCCGTTCTTCGGCAACGCGCAGCACGTCATAGGCCGCCTGCCCGGCCTGGAACGCCTTGGCCGCATCCTTATTGCCGGGGTTGACGTCGGGGTGGGTTTCCTTGGCGATTTTGCGCCACGCCTTTTTCGCGTCGTCGAACGTCGAATCGCTTTCGAGGCCCAATATGTCGAGCGCGTGCATCTCGTCGCGGCTGCGGCTGCCGTCGCCCGAACCCGCCCAACCATAATGCGCGGCCTCCTTGAAGCCGGAGGCGTCACGCCGTTCGTTGGCCTCGCGCTGCTCGGCCTCTTCCTTGGTCAGCCCTTCGAAATAGTCCCAGCCGCGATTATATTCCGCTGCATGTTCTTCGCAGAACATCCAGCGGTCGGGGCTGTTGGGGGATTTGGGCGCAGGGCAATTGCCTGCCTTGTTGCAGCCATAGCGGTCGCACAGACGCACCTGCTGCGCCTCGCTGCTGCTGCCATAGCCGCGCCAGCGGGGAAATCCCCAGTCATTCTTGCGTGTCGAATGCGCCATGCCGCCGACTTAGCGGCGACATGGTAATTTTGCTAGAGCCGTAAGCGCAATTTATGCGCCGGTCATCGCCCCTGCCATCATGGCGCTGCCGAAGAAGGTGGTGAACAGCAAGGTGGCAATGATCCCCGCAACGACAATGGACAGCACGATGTAAATGAGAACGATGACGACAGTGAATCCTGCCACTTTTTCCTTCGGCACTTCCAGCACCGGCTGGATTCCAAGATAAATGAGATACACGCAATACGCAATCGCGGCCAACCCAAGCAGACCACCCAATATCGGTATCCAGCTAACCAGGCCAACAACCCAAGTGGGTGTCGACGCATAAGTCATCAGCTTTGTCGACTGTACAATGTCGGACTTCCCGTTGAAGCTGGGTGATACCGCGTTCACAATCAGCGACATCAGGTAGAGAGTAACAAGCGACAGAAAATAGGTAATTACAGCCAACCCGATGACGGCACTGACCCCCATCGTCATACCAGCTCCACCCATGCCGCCCATACTGGCAGCGGACAACCCTAGAAATCCTGTGAACAAAATGCCTGCCGCCAACGGAATGGCAGCCAAAATCATCGCATAGCCGGTGAACAAACCGCCGACCGTGGCAGGTTCGCCTGCGATGACATTCCATTCATCGGCCGGTTTCGTGATGATATTCTTAGCACGATCGACAATCGACACTGAACTTCCCCTCAAAAATTGTCCCTTGGCCGGACAAACACCATAATCGCCACTGTTTGTAAATGTTGACGTATTGGTAAAGCAGACTTCGAAAAAGGTGCCAGAGGGTCTGTAAGCCGGGTTCTGTCCTCCGCTGAAGCCTAAGCGCAAGCGGATGGGCGACCATTCATCTAGGCGACGCATTGCTGCGACGCTCGTGCAACCAACCCGGGCGAATGGCAGGAGGATGCCATATGCCGCCCCTATTCGGTTTTGCTCCCGGTGGGGTTTGCCGTGCCGTCACTGTTGCCAGTAACGCGGTGCGCCCTTACCGCACCATTTCGACCTTACCATGCCGAAGCATGGAGGTATGATTTCTGTGGCACTTTCCCTAGAATTGCTTCCGCCGGGCATTATCCGGCACCGTTCCTCGCTGGAGCCCGGACTTTCCTCCCGCCTTCGCCAAGGCTTCGGCGGGCAAGCCCCTTCCGAATTAACCGAAAGCAGGTTTACCCGCCGAAGCTTCAGCGAAGGCGGGCGGTCGCCCGACCCTCTGGCGTGGTCTAGTTAGCAGTTCCGTCCTCTGTTTCCAAGAGCAGCCGGAAAAGTATCGCGCGGCATTCGCCGTCGATGACGCCGTCGATATTTTCCGGGCGGAAGCGGCGCTGGAATGCGACAACCGCCGCTCGGCCATCGGCGATGCCATAGCCATAGCGTTCGAGCGCCAGCAAAAACGCGGCATCGGACCAGTCGGGATCGACTGAAATGTCTTTCGGCCGCGGCACAGCGAGGCCAAGTTTCGCGAGCCTTTCCCAGTCGAACAGTTCGCCAGGATCTTCCTTGCGCGCGGGCGCGACATCGCTGTGCCCGACGACATTGCGCGGTTCGATGCTGTAGGTGCGGACGATTTCGGCGACCAGCCGCGTAACGGTGTCCATTTGCGCCTCTGGAAAGGGTCGATAGCCGAATTCGTGGCCCGGATTGACGATTTCGATGCCAATGCTCGCGCTGTTGCAGTCGGTGATCCCGCGCCAGTGCGACAGGCCGGCATGTTGCGCACGCTGTTCCTCGCGGACCATATGGACCAGTTGGCCATCTTCATCGACAACATAATGCGCGGAAACCTTGGACTCGGGGTTGGCCAGCCAGTCGATTGCCGCTGCCCCGGACTGCATTCCGGTATAATGCAATACCAGCATGGTTATCGGCAAGGTACGTTCGCCGAAATTGGGAGACGGGGTCCAGATCATGGTCATTTACGGTGCATAGTGCGAACCGCAGATTACCGCAATATCAGGCGCTTCGGCGATAATCCATCGGTTGCACAGCCGGCTTGCCAGCCGCTGGCTGGTAGAAGCCGCGAAATTCCTGGCTGGCCTTGAACCGCTGCGTCTGGCCGATGACAGTTTCGGCGGCGCCGAGCATCAAGATACCGTCAGTAGCGAGCAAAGGTGAAATACCGTCGAGCACCTCGCTGCGCTTGTCGTCGCTCAGATACATCAGCATGTTGCGGCACAGGACGACGTCAAACATTCCCAGATGCCGACCGCTGTTCAGCATATTGTGTTCGGTGAAGGTCACCATTTTGCGCAAACTGTCCTTTGCGACCCACTCCTCGCCCTGCTGTTCGAAATAGCGGATCATCTGCATTACCGGCAATCCGCGCTGGATCTCGAATTGCGAATAGCGCCCTTCGCGCGCCTGCGCGAGCGCCGCGCCCGACACATCGGTCGCGAGTATCTGGATATTCCAGCCACGCCATTTCTCGGCATTTTCGCTGATCGCCATTGCGATCGAATAGGGCTCCTGTCCGGTCGAACAGGCTGCGGACCAGATGCGCAGCTTGCGCGTCGCCATGCGATGTTCGCGCAGCATGTCGAACACAGGGCCGGTCAGCAACGCAAAGTTGGCCTGATCCCGAAAAAAGCAAGTTTCGTTATTCACCATTGCCTCCACGCAAGCACTTGTCAGCCGGGGGTCGGCGTCGATTTCGATGAGCGATACCAACGTGTCGAGATCGGGTATCGAATTGAACCGCATCAGCGGTTTCAGCGCCATGTCGATCCGCCAGTGCCGGTTGGCCATCAGCGTCTGGCCGGTATGCTTTTCGAGCAGCGCGGATAATGCCTTATAGGCCTTGCCCGGCGACGCGCTCATGCCCTCGCCACCCGACCGAGCAGCTCGGTTATTTGCGGCGGTGACAGGATCGCGGTGGCAAAGCCGTCGCGTGCGACCGCGCCGGGCATACCCCACACGACTGACGAATCGATGTCCTGCACCAAGACGGAGCCTTCGGCCGCGATTACAGTTTTTGCCCCGCTTGCGCCGTCATTACCCATGCCGCTCAATATGATCCCCATGCTGCCGGCGCCATAAACCTTGGCCAGCGACTGGAACATCGCGTCGACCGACGGACAATATCGGCTCGCTGAAAAGTCCTTTAAATGGTCGAGGATCACGCCGTTCCGCACGCTCCGGCAAACCAGATGCGCGTCACCGGGGGCAACATAGATGTGATTGTTCTTCACCGTCTCGCCTGCCTCGGCCACTTTTGCGGTCCGGTGTGTCATGCTGTCCAGCTGACGTGCGAAAAAGCTCATAAAAGCATCCGGCAAATGCTGGGTGATGAATATCGGGCAATCGAGACCGGGATCGAGATTGCGGACAATTTCATATATCGGTGGAATGCCTCCGGTCGAGGCACCGATCGCGATGCATGTCGGGCGGGCGATCTGCTGATATTCGACCGCAAGTTTAGCCGCATAACCCGCATCGTTGCGGCGACGCGCCGGTTGCCCGAGCCGCACGACCTTGTCGACGAGCATTTCGGAAAAGCGTCCCGAAAAGCCGGAACGACCCGGCTTTGCCAGCGTGTCACACGCGCCGAGCGAGAGAGCCTGGATGGCGGCGGGACCGTTTTCCTCGGCAAAGGCCGAAACGATCAATATCCGCGCGCCGTTCGCCTTGGCCTGGATATCCGGCAACGCCTCGAGGCCGGAACGCTTCGGCATTTCGATATCGAGCAGGATGATATCGACATCCTTGGTATCGAGATGCGCAAGCGCGGCTTCGCTGTCCTCGGCCTCGCAGACAATTTCAATCTGGTCGTGTTTACTTAGTACACGCGCGAAGATGGAGCGCGCGACAAGGCTGTCGTCCACCAGCATCACCCGTATCGGCGACTTCCCCAATCCCGGCGTTCTGCCAGGCGAAGGATGGATAACCGTCACGCCCCTGCGACCCTTAAATGCAGCCGACTATTTGCAGCTTGGCTTCGAGCGTCTCGCGGTCAAAGGGTTTCATAACATATTCATCGGCACCCGCGTCGATGGCGGCCTGGATATGGCCGATGCCATTCTCGGTGGTGCAGAAAATGACCTTTGCCGACGGCGATGCGATGGTCGAACGATAAGCGCGAAGGAAGTCCATCCCGCTCATGATTGGCATGTTCCAGTCGAGCAGGATCACGTCCGGCGTAGCAGTGCTGCAATGGTCGAGCGCTTCCTTGCCGTCGGCGGCTTCTGCGACGTCGAACTGCATGGTTTCGAGGATATGCCGGGCAACCTTGCGGATCACCTTGCTGTCGTCGACGATTAAACAGGATTTCATGTGCAACCCACCTTCGATTTTGACCCGATTGATACTTCGCCCGGAGCTTATCCTGCTCCTGTTATCGACACGTTAATTTGAAACTTTAGCCAATATTTTTTGCCACCATTTATCAGGCCGCCAGCGCCTGCTCGCCAGCCACGAGCTTTGCCGGATCGACAATCATCACCAGATCACCACCGACTGAGGCAATTTCCGAGATGATCGGCTTCCATTGCGGCGCCGGGTTCAGGGCATTCTGGATCTGCTCGGGCGCAATCGATACAACATCCTCGACCCCATCGACCACCAGCCCGAAATAATGCCCCCCGATTTCGGCCACGACGGCAAGCGCGCCTTTTTCAATCTGACGAACCTGACCGGTCACGGCATATTGGCTGTCGATGAGCGTCAGTACGCGGCTGCGCAACGCAAACAGTCCGGCAACGCTTGGGTCGGCCTGCGGCACCGGAATGAGATCGGGCACATTGACAATCGATTCGACGCGGTCGCTCTGGATTGCTACGCGGCAGCCGTCGATGCTGGCGATAAGATAAAGTTCGGCCATGTCACGCCACTCCCGACAATTTGGCTTCGATCGCGGATATCAGCCCGATCCGGTCGTAGCGGTAAATGCTCGAACGGGTATCCGCCGTCGAGTGGCTGCTGTCGCGCAGACGCAACACACGGCCGTCTTCGGTACGATCCTGCGCTTCGCCCGAACGGCTGATTACAATCGCGGCGTCGGCACGGTCGCTACTCTCGAAGCTGACGCGATATCCCGATGCGACGAGCAACGGCGCGAGAATGCGTTCTTCCCAAACCGCCTCGCCTTCGCGATCGATAAAACAAAGCGGGCGGGCCTCGGCCGCAACGGCATTTTTGCCGTCAAGTTCGAAATACTGGAAAATGTTGATGAGCTCGACGCTCTCGTCAAAGGCGCTGACGACGCCTTCGTACCGCTCGGGACAAGCACTGGGCGTTATTTCACCGTCGATGGTGAAGATGTCGAGTACATCCTCCACCGCCAGATATTTGGCGCTTTCGCCATCGGTCAGGCGAAGCAGCTTCACGAGGCCCTCGGCTGGCTTCTCGTCAAGCTCGCAAACGTCGAAAAGCTTGTCGCCAACAGATGCACGCATCTTGCCGCCCACAAATTTGATCTTCGAGGCCTCGACATCTTCCATCCGGTCGATGCCGCTCAGCCGGATAGCGCGCTTGACTCCGTCGTTCGCGACGAAAAGCAAGGCGGAGGGCCGCTTGGCTTGCTGCGCTTCCTCTTCATGCGGCGCGACAGCCTGCACATCGTTTTCGTTCAGGCCGATGGCTGCACCAATACCGCTTGCGTCGAGCAAAAGCATCGGGCGGCCGTTGTCGGGCAAAGTCGTTCCGGCGAAAAGGCCAGTGGACATGATGATCGGTGCGCCGGGCTTTACCACAAGTTCTTCATTGTCGATAACATTGGCGACATCGAGAACGTAAACGGTGCCGACTGCCGGACGGATGACGATCAACGTCCGGCTATTATGCGCCGCCTGCTCTTCTTCCTCGATACCCAACACAGCTTCGAGCTTCGTGTAGGGATAACGCTCGCCGCGAATGTGCGCCACGTGAACGCCCCCGAGCTCCTCAATCTTCACATTTTTGTTCGACGAGGAAATGATCTCGACCACCGAGCTGCGCGAAATGCCGAAAATCTGGTCGCCCGCCCTGATCGACAGACCAGCGATAATCGACAGCGTCAGCGGCAGGCGCAGAGTCATCTTCAGGCCGTGGCCCTCGTAATTTTCAAGATCGACGGTGCCGCCGATGGCCTGCAAATTGCTTTTGACGACATCCATGCCGACGCCGCGACCGGAAATCGAGCTGACCTGTTCGGCGGTCGAAAGCCCGGGAATGAAGATGGTATTGAGCTGTGCCTTCTCGCTCATTTTCTGCCAGTCGGCAGCGGTCACAATCTTCGCGGCTATGGCCCGCGTTCCGAGCTTTTCGACATTGATACCGCGGCCATCGTCGATGATCTCGATCAAAATCTGGTTGCCCGACTGGCGGGCGATAATGCGTATCTGCCCGATCGGGTCCTTACCCGCAGCACGGCGCTCCTCGGCGGTTTCGATGCCGTGATCGGCGGCGTTGCGCAGGATATGCGTCAAAGGATCGCGCAACGCCTCGACCATTTCACGATCGACTTCGACTTCGCTGCCTTCGATACGCAGTTCGATTTCCTTGCCGAGTTCAAGCGTTATGTCGCGCAACAGTCTTGGCAACGACGAGAACAAACGGTCGATATTCTGCATCCGCATCATGCCCACCGCATCGCGCATTTCGGCGACCGAGGCCGACAGGCGGGTAAAGGCGTGGTCGAGTTCGCTGTTATTCTGGCCCTTGCGCAACTGGCGCGAGACCTCGTTGCGGGCGAGCACCATGTCCGACACGCCGCTCATCAGCTTGTCGAGCAGGGTCAGCGACACGCGAACGGTCCGCGATTTGGCGCGGCCCGACGTGTCGTCAAGGTCGGCAAGCTCCGGCGCCAAGGCATCCCCGGATGCGATTTTCTCTTTCGGCAGATAGGCAAGCATCGCGTCGATGAGGTCGCCATCATCGTCGTAAACCGCCTGCCCCGTTTCGAGCGCATCGGTCAGAGCCGAGATACGGTCTACAACCGCTAGAACCGCCGTTACCAGGCCGGCAGATGCGGTAACCTGGCCTTCACGGGCACCGCTCAATATGTCTTCGGCTGCATGGCTGAGCCGCAAGAGGCGCGGCAAATCGAGGAAACCGCAGCTACCTTTGACGGTGTGCACGAAACGGAACACGCTGTCGATCAGCGAGCGATCCTGCGGGTTCTGCTCCCACTGGACAAGCTGTCCGGCAAGCGTTTCCAGCGTTTCGCGGGTTTCCGCGATAAAATCGTCTAGCAGATCGTCCATGCATCGGGCCCCGTAAGTCGAGCACGATGCTTTGCCGCGATATGGTTAAGATGCAGTTTACGCTGGCCGCGAAATCAGCGATTTAGCTGCGGATAAGTGCGCCGATAACAAGATGTTCAGTGTCAGGCTCGGCAAGCTGCACCAAGCCGCCGCCACGCACCGCCAGATTGCGCGCCATCCAGGCTGCAGCCGTGCGCGAATCGACCATCGATGCGTCGAGATTGCCCGCCAGCGTCGTGCGGATCGCGTCGTCCATGACGATCTTCGGGCCATTGGCGCGAATGACAATCTCATGCTCGCCTTCGCGGCTCTCCGCGCCGACAAACAGGGTTCCGCCGCGCACCAGCGCTTCGTTGGCGAGCAAAACCAGGTTGAGCAGGATCTTGACCGCGCGTTTCGGCATCAGCCCAGCCGGAACCGCCCATTCGAGTGTGGTCCGGCCGCTTGACGTCACCAGCGGCTCGATCACAGCTTTCGCTTCATTGGGATCGACCTCATTGCCGAAACCACCCGCCGCGCCGAACGCCAGGCGAAAAAATTTGAGCTTGTCCGCCGCCGCTTTCGCGCTTTCGGCCAGCAAATCCATACAGCGCTCGCGCATCGCCGGATCATGCTCGTCGGCGAGCAGTTCCAGCCCGTTGTTCATCGCGCCGACCGGGCTCAAAAGGTCATGGCACAGCCGCGAACATAAAAGGCTGGCAAGATCGACTTCGGACTCGGTCATTTTAAGATTATGTCCCTGATTTGGCTTGTTGCAGCGCTCATGAACCTAGTTCGTCAGCGATTCAACCCTCGACTATCAATGCAACTGGCTCGAATTCGGTCATTTGTGTAACGCTATGCTTGGTTTCCCATGCCGTAATTTGGCCATTGGCAACAATCAGCCAAATCTGTCCGTCCCCCGCCGCCTGCCTGACATCGGTCGCCGAAGGGCCGGCCAAGCCGTTGGGATGCGAGTGGAAGCAGCCAAGGACGGTTAACCCGCCTTGCCGGGTTCGTTTGTGCGCAGCTATCAGGTCAGCCGGATCGATCTCGAAATGTTGCGCGCTATCGGCAGCGACATTGTTGGTCAAAACAAGCTCGGTCACTCCCTCAGCATTGCCCAAAAGCAGCCCGCAACATTCCTGTTTTCCGGCGGCTTCGGCCCATTCCAAAAGCTGTGCGTGATGCTTCCTTGATAATCTGAGCGCCATTGTCCATGTCTAGGCGATGGTTGGGGGAAATACTACATTTGCGGGCGTATTGGGCGAAGGACGGCTCGATAGCGCCCTGGCCAGCGCCCTCCCGCAATTGTCGCGCGCCCGGATTCAGGCGTTAATCGCCGAAGACGCATTGCGTATCAGCGGAAAGCTGGCGACGGATGCTTCGAGCAAGAAATTCGCAGGGCAGGAGTTTGAGCTATCGGTCCCCGCGCCGCGCCCGGATAAGGCCGAGGCGCAAGACATATCGCTCGATATCGTTTTCGAGGACGAGCATCTGATCGTAGTCGACAAGCCTGCAGGATTGGTCGTCCATCCGGCGGCGGGCCATGCGGATGGCACGCTGGTCAATGCGCTTCTGCACCATTGTCATGGCAAATTGTCCGGAATCGGCGGCGTCCAGCGCCCCGGCATCGTTCATCGCATCGATAAGGACACTTCGGGCCTACTCGTCGTCGCCCAAAGCGATGCTGCTCATGAGGGCCTCGCAAAGCTGTTCGCGGCGCATGACATCGAGCGGCGCTATCTCGCCATCGTCAGCGGAGTCCCTGCCCCGCCCGCCGGCACCGTCCGCACACAGATCGGGCGCTCAACGATAAACCGCAAGAAAATGGCAGTTCTGCCGGAAAACAAGGGCAAACATGCAGTCACCCATTATCGCATGATCGAAAGCTTCGGCAAAACAGCACTCGTCGAATGCACGCTCGAAACCGGCCGCACGCACCAGGTTCGCGTCCATATGGCGCATATCGGTCATCCGCTGATTGGCGATTCCACTTATTCTAATCGACAAAACCCCTACAGAATCGGACCAAATCGCTCCAAATTCGAAAGACAGGCATTGCACGCCGCTTCGCTGGGGTTTAAACATCCGGTTACTGGCGAAACCTTACGGTTCGAAAGCCGTTTACCAGAGGATATGCAGCTTCTGTTAAGTGAGCTTCGGCTATGAGGTGATACAGGAACCGCTTGTCGAACGGGTGCTTGAAGAGGCCCGAAAGATGAGCAAAATTGGAAAGAGGAATACATGTCTGACAAGAATGTACCGGCCACTATCCCTGCCCTTGGGGGGGACGCGAGCCTCAATCGTTACTTAAGTGAAATCCGCAAGTTTCCGGTGCTGAAGCCCGAGCAGGAATATATGCTCGCCAAGCGGTACCAAGAATATGGCGACTCCAAGGCTGCCGAGCAGCTGGTGACGTCGCATCTGCGCCTCGTTTCAAAAATCGCGATGGGTTACCGCGGCTATGGCCTGCCGGTTTCCGAGCTGATTTCGGAAGGCAATATCGGCCTGATGCAGGGCGTAAAAAAATTCGATCCCGACCGTGGTTTTCGCCTCGCGACCTACGCGATGTGGTGGATTCGCGCGTCGATGCAGGAATTCATCCTGCGTAGCTGGAGCCTCGTGAAAATCGGCACCACGGCCGCGCAGAAGAAGCTGTTTTTCAACCTGCGCCGTATGAAGAACAATCTTCAAGCCTTTGAAGATGGTGACTTAAATTCCGTCGCGGTGCGCAAGATTGCAACCGACCTTGGCGTGTCCGAGGAAGAGGTCCACAATATGAACCGCCGCATGGCGATGGGCGGCGATACCTCGCTGAACGTACCTATGCGCGAGGATAGCGATGGCCAATGGCAGGACTGGCTGGTCGACGACGAGCCCTTGCAGGACGAGCGCGTTGCCGAGGCCCAAGAGAGTGACGTGCGGCACAATATGCTGTCCGAAGCGCTCGACAGCCTGAACGATCGCGAGAAGCACATCCTCACCGAACGCCGCCTGATCGACGAGCCGAAAACGCTCGAAGAATTGAGCCAGACCTACAAGGTCAGCCGCGAACGGGTGCGCCAGATCGAAGTGCGGGCGTTCGAGAAGCTGCAAAAGGCGATGCTGCGGATTGCGGGCGAAAAGCGGCTGCTGCTTTCCTATTAAGGCATATCAAAACAGATGACGGGTGGGCGGACGCGCGCTAGTTTCGGGCAATGACCGAAAAGAAGCGCTCGTTACCTGCCCGTTTTATCCGTTTCACCTTCAAATGGCTGTTCTATTTCGTCATCGGCAGCATCGTGCTGACTGCGGTCTATGCGGTCGTACCAGTGCCGGCCACACTCACGATGTTGTTCGACCACAACGGCGCAAAGCGAGACTGGACCAGCCTTTCGAACATTTCGCCCAACCTCGTCCGCGCGGTAATCGCGGCAGAGGATGGCAAGTTCTGCAGCCATGACGGCTTTGACCGTGAAGCCATTGAGAAGGCGCTGGAACGCAACAAGAGCGGCGGGCGGATGCGGGGTGGTTCGACGATCAGCCAGCAGACCGCAAAAAACGTCTTCCTGTGGCAGGGCAGCGGCTGGACGCGCTATATTCGCAAGGTGCCGGAATTCTGGTTTACCTTCCTCATCGAGAATATCTGGGGCAAGCGCCGCATCATGGAAGTCTACCTCAACGTCGCCGAAACCGGCATCGGCACCTATGGCGCGGAAGAAGGCGCGCAGCGTTACTATAAGAAAAGCGCGAAAAATCTGACCCGCACCGAAGCCGCCCGCCTCGCCGCCATCCTGCCTCTCCCCAAAAAGCGCCCGGTCAACGGCGCAGGCGGCTTCACCCGCCGCTACGGCAACAGCATCGCCGCCCGCATTCGAGTGGTCCAGCGGGATGGGCTGGACAATTGCATCTACAAATAAAAAGGGCGGAGCCGAAGCCCCGCCCTTTGATAGCGTTATAATGCCGCAGCTTAGAAGCCGACCACGAGCGAGCCGATGAACGTGCGCGGCGAACCGATTTGCACGAACGGCACCGAGTTGTCAGCGAGCTGACCGTCGAAGCCACCGACATATAGTTCGTCGAAGACGTTGCTGACGTTCAACTGGAAGTAGGTCTTGTCACCCAAGCCAGCCCAGTCGAGGTTGATGCGGGCATCGAGATCGACAATCGTGTAAGACGGGGTCTTGTTCGGATAAACCCGGGTGTTCGCAATGCCGTTGACGGTCTGAACAAGCGGAATGTTCTGGTCGTTGACGTAGCGCGGTCCGGTACGCTTGACCTGTGCACCCAGGTCGATCGGACCAAGGCTGCCCTGCGCACGACCGCCCCAGGTAAAGGTAGGTGAACCCGATTCACGCTTGCCTGCGGTGAGTGCAAATGCCGGAGCACCGACGGCGGTGCAGAGGTTGGCGCCTGCTGCCACCTGCGCTGCGCTGCACAGGCCGTTCTGCACATTATCCTTGATTTCCGACTTCAGGTAAGACGCAAACGCATAGAGCGAAAGTTCGGGGATCGGGCGAACGGAAACGCTTGCGTCGATGCCATATTTATCCACCCGGCCGAGGTTACGGTAAACGTTCCGCTCGGTTTCAGGATCGAACGACGAAGCCAGACGATCCTGGAAGATCGTGTACCAGACGCCGACCTGTGCCTGCACACGACCGGTACTGACGCGGTAGCCGAGGTCGAAATTGTCCGTAGTTTCAGGGATCGGGTTTGCCGAAGGCGTGTCTGACGGGAAGAAGAACGCGTTGTAGAGGTTATCCGTACCCGGAACCTGCACACCCTTAGAATAGTTGCCGAACACTGCGATATCGTCATTCACGTCGAAGGTAAAACCTACGTTCGGCGTGAACTTGTTATATTTGCGGATACGCTGTTGCGGCCCCTGAAGGGGCGTGGTGATTCCGGGACCTGAGGTTACAGTCGGGTTGGCCGCCAGATATGCGGCAAGACCTGCGCTGTTTGTACCAAAACATTCCACGAACCCGGTGACGCTCGAGGTCGCGCAGAAGTTGTTCAGATCGCGCTTGAACATCTTGTACGAACCACCGAGCTGAACGGTCAGAGGTCCGAACTCGCCACGATATTCACCGCCGACCAAATTCAGACTCGCGATGGACTTACGGTCGCGCTTTTGCAGGATGTTTCCGCCGACATCGGCCAACGGATCATTTACCGAAAACACGTCGGTTGGCGATCCGTCCGATTTCAGTAAATTGGTTTCGCCGGTTTGACGATGACGCGCACGATCGAAGCTGTAGAACACGCGGAAGGTGTGGTCCTCGTTCAACTCGTAGCGAACACCTGCAATGATACCGATGCGGCGTGTTTGCGTCTGGCTCGGTGCGAGAATACGAACGGTATCGAGCAAGTCGCCATCGCCGTTCAGGTCGCGCCCGAAATAGGGTACGCCGCCGATGTAACCGGTTTGGCAACTGACGGTCGCGCTGTTGGGGGTCGTATTGCAGTTTGCTGCGCCGCCGGTAGGGTTAACGTCACGACGCACTTCCTGTCCGACAACGGTACCGCCACCGTTCGCCTTAACATATTGCCAGCTAGGGTCGATGGTTAGGACAAGGCCTTCGGATAAGGTGAACTTCGAATTCAGGCGGATGTTACCGGTATTCGAAGGATTAAAGCGTTCATCGAAGGTCGAACCGCAGCTGTTCGCCAGATTAGCCACGCCG
>JAESFX010000003.1_pt1 | contig 59702 bp, 53 predicted proteins | sample 9269501 | NCBI WGS metagenome assembly JAESFX01 (sample SAMN14515570, study PRJNA621655) | algae metagenome | isolation source: Desmonostoc geniculatum HA4340-LM1 and co-occurring heterotrophs from cave... | place: USA: Maniniholo cave, Kauai, Hawaii | collected 2009-07-28
CGACGTGCCGCGAGCGGCGCCTGGCTCCCAGTCGACCTCGCCCATCTGGTCCATGTGGATGAAGGGGTCGAGGGCGGCGAGGTCGACGCCGGCGAACGCTCGGCGGACGGGGAAGCCCTCGCCCTCGAAGCCCGAGGGGGCGGTGGTCACGGAGCGGACGGGCCGCTCGACGGCCGTGGCGTTGTCGGGCTCGGCGACCCGGGGGAGCACGAGGACGTCGTCGACGGTGATGGCAGGCATGGTTCCTCCTGGTCGGGTCGGTGGTGACCCGGTCACGCCCTCCAACATACTTGCGTAGTCAAGTATTCCGGTCGGGCGGCCGTCGGGCTCAGCCCAGGTCGGCCAGCACCCGGCCCATGTCGCGCACGGCCTGCAGCGTCCCCCGCACGGTGCCGGTGACCTTGGAGCGACCGGTGCGGGGGCGGTACGTCACGGGCACCTCGGCGATCCGCCACCCCGCTGCGGCGGCTCGGAGCACCTGCTCGAGCGGCCAACCCGAGCGCCGGTCCACCACGCCGAGGTCGAGCCACCCCTGGCGGGAGGCCACCCGCATCGGCCCGAGGTCGGTGAGCGGGGCGCCGGTGGCGCGGCGCAGCCGGTGGGCGAGGTAGCGGTTGGCCACCCGGGCGTGCACCGGCCAGGCGCCACGGCCCTGGGGCTGGCGCGCACCGAGGACGAGGTCGGCGGTGCCCGCCACGACCGGTGCGACGACCCGCTCGAGCTCGCCCAGGTCGAACGAGCCGTCGGCGTCGCAGAAGGCCACCAGGTCCGCCTCTGCCGCCGCCAACCCGGCCGCGCAGGCGGAGCCGAAGCCGCGCCGCGGCTCGACCACCACGGTGGCCCCCAGCGACGCCGCCAGCGCCCCGGACCCGTCGGTCGAGCCGTTGTCGACCACGATGGCCCGCACGCCGGCGGGCAGCTGCGCCAGCACGCCGGGCAGGGCGGCTGCCTCGTCGAGCACGGGGAGCACGAGGTCGACGCGGTGGAGGGGCACCCCGGCATGGTGGCACCCGCCGAGGTTGCGGAACGGGGAACTCGGCGGCGGTGGCGGAGCGACCGAGGGCGCAGCCCGTACGGTCGGGGGATGCCGTGGACGATCGTGCGCCCCGTGGCGGCCTGGGCGGCACTGCTCGCCGTGGCCGTCGTCTGGGGGGCCATCGCCGTGGTGGACCAGGGCGTGGCCATCAACGCCGCGCCGTTCGTGGGGCGCCTCGACCCCGCCGTGTCGGCCTGGTTCGCCCTCCCCGTCGCGGTGGCCGCGACGGTGGTGGCGGTCGGGCCACGGATCGCCGCCCGAGCCCGCTTCTCGCTGGTGGCGCTGGCCACCGCCCTCGGGGCCGTCGCCTGGACGGTGGCGCTGGCGGTCACCGACGGCTGGGCCCGCCTCACCAGCCCGCTCACCACCCGCCACGAGTACGAGCCCTTCGCCGCGACGTTCTCCAGCCCCCGTGACCTCCTCGGCTCGTTCGACCCCACCGACGCGTCGTTGCCGATCCACGTGCGGGGCCATCCGCCGGGGGCCGCGCTGGTGCCGTGGGGCCTCGACCAGATCGGGCTCGGGGGCGCCGGGTGGTTCGCGCTGCTCGTCATCGGGGCGTGGGGGGTGGCGGTGGCCGCCGCCCTCGTCGCGGCCCGCACCGTCGCTGGTGAGGCAGCGGCTCGGCGTGCGGCGCCGGCGCTGGCGCTGCTGCCGGGTGCCGTGTGGGCCGGCACGTCGGCCGACGCGCTGTTCGCGGCCGTGTTCGCGGTGGGCGTGGCGCTGGCGGTGCGGGCCCGGCTGCGGTCGGCGGCCGTCGGCGGCGTGGTGCTCGGGTCCGGCCTGCTCCTCACCTACGGCGGGGCCCTCGTGCTGGCGCTGCCCGGCGCCCTGCACCTCGGCGCCCGCCGGTGGGGGCACCTGGCGGCGATCGGCGCCGGTGTGCTGGCGGTGCTGGTGGGGGTCTGGGCGTGGTCCGGCTTCTGGTGGCTCGACGGCCTCCTCGGCACCCGGGAGGCCTACTGGGACGGCATCGGCGCCCAGCGCCCCGCCCTCTACACCACGCTGGTCGGCAACCCCGCGGCCTTCGCGGCCGCGGCCGGGCCGGCCGTGCTGGCCGGCCTGTGGGCCGCCGGCCGCCGGTGGCGCGAGGCGGCCTCGTGGCTCCCGCTCCTCGGCCTCGGCGTGGTGCTGCTGGCCGACCTCTCCCAGATGTCCCGCGGCGAGGTCGAGCGCATCTGGCTGCTGTTCCTGCCCTGGGTGGCGCTGGCGGCGCCCGGGGACCGGCGGGCGTGGCTGGCCGTGCAGGCCGCAGTGGGCATCGGGCTGCAGATCGTCCTGCGGTCGCCGTGGTGAGCGCCATCGGCGAGGCTGGGCCCATGACGACCGACGCCTCCCCTGCGACCGTCGCCGTGATCGGCGGCTCGGGCTTCTACGACCTCGGCGGTGCGACGACGACGGTCGAGGTCGACACGCCCTGGGGACCTCCGTCGGCGCCGATCGCCGTCGGCGAGGTCGACGGCGTGGCGGTGGCCTTCCTGAGCCGCCACGGCACCGAGCACCACCTCCCGCCCCACCGCGTCGACCACCGGGCCAACCTGTGGGCGCTGCGGGCGGTCGGCGCCCGTTCTGTGGTGGCGTCGTTCGCCTGCGGTTCGCTGGTGCCGGAGCTCGGCCCGGGCAGCCTCGTGGTGCCCGACCAGCTGATCGACCGCACCCAGGGGCGGGCCGAGACGATCCACGACGCCTTCGCCGATGGCCCGGCCCACGCTGCCTTCGCCGACCCCTACGACGAGGGCGTCCGCGCCGCCGCGCTGGCCGAGGCCGAGCGCCTCGGCGAGGCCGTCCACGACGGCGGCACCGTGGTGGTGATCAACGGCCCGCGCTTCGCCACCCGAGCCGAGTCGCGCTGGTACCAGTCGATGGGCGCGCACCTCATCAACATGACCCAGTACCCCGAGGCCGCCATCGCTCGCGAGCTCGACCTCCGCTACGCCGCGGTGGGCCTCGTCACCGACCACGACGCCGGCCTCGACGACCACCCCGACATCGCCCCCGTCACCCAGGAGGCCGTCTTCGCCGAGTTCGCCCGCCACCTGCCCCGGCTGCGCTCGCTCGTGGTGGGCACCGCCGTGGCGCTGGGCTGAGGCGACGACGATGCGGGTGCTGGTCACCGGCGGCGCCGGGTTCGTGGGATCGCACGTGGTCGACCTCCTCCTCGAGGGCGGCCACGAGCCGGTGGTGCTCGACTCCCTGGTGGCCCACGGCGGCACGGCGCCGCCGTGGCTGCACCCCCACGTCGAGCTCCACACCGGCGACGTGCGCGACCCCGACGCCTGGACGGCGGCCGCCGCCGGCTGTGCCGCCGTGTGCCACCAGGCCGCCCGGGTGGGCCTCGGCGTCGACTTCGCCGACGTGCGGGCCTACGTCGACGACAACGACGCCGGCACCGCTGCCGGACTCTGGGCGCTGCACCACCTCCGGTTCGCCGGGCGCATCGTGCTGGCCTCCTCGATGGTGGTCTACGGCGAAGGCCGCTACCGCTGCGCCGACCACGGCGAGCAGGCACCGGGCCTACGGTCCCGGGCCGACCTCGACGCCGGCCGCTTCGACCCGCCGTGCCCGCGCTGCGGCGCTCCGCTGGCCTGGGCGCCGGTGCCCGAGACGGCGCCCCTGGACCCCCGCAACACCTACGCCGCCACCAAGCTCCACCAGGAGCACCTGTGCGCCGTGTTCGGGCGCGAGCACGAGGTGCCGGCCACCGCGCTCCGCTACCACAACGTCTACGGACCCCGGTGCCCCCTCGACACGCCGTACGCAGGGGTGGCGTCGATCTTCCGCTCGGCCGTCGAGCGCGGCGAGGCGCCACGGGTTTACGAGGACGGCGGCCAGACGCGCGACTTCGTGCACGTCCGCGACGTGGCCCGCGCCAACGTCGCCGCCCTGACGGCCGCCGAACCGGTCGACGGGCCGCTCAACGTGGCGTCCGGGACGCCCCGGACGGTCCTCGACCTGGCCGAGGCCGTGTGCGCCGGGACGGACCTGGTGCCGGAGGTGGTGGGGGGCGGCCGCCTCGGCGACGTGCGCCACGTGGTCGCCAGCCCGCAGCGGGCTGCCGACCTCCTCGGGTTCGTGGCCGTCGAGCCGTTCGCCGTCTGATCGCGGGCGGCGCGCCGGTCAGGCCAGCGGCAGCCGGACCGTGAAGCGGCACCCCTCCGCCTCGTTGCGCACGGCGATGTCGCCCTGGTGGGCCTCGACGAAGCCGCGGGCGATGGCGAGGCCGAGGCCGGCCCCGCCCTCGGCGCCGGGGGTGCGGGCGGCGTCACCCCGGTAGGCCAGGTCGAACACCCGGTCGAGGTCGTGGGCGGGGATCCCGCCGCACCCGTCGGCCACCGACACCTCCGCGTGCCGGTCGGCGTGCTGCACGACGACCTCCACGGCCCCACCGGGCGGGGTGTGGCGGATGGCGTTGTCGAGCAGGTTCTGCACCACGCGCGTCAGCTCGCGGGAGGACGCCTCCACCTCGGCCGGCCGCTCGTCCACCCGACCGCTCACCCGCACGCCCTTGGCCTCGGCCAGCACCGACGCCGACGCCACCGCGTCGGACACCAGCTCGCCCAGCGACACCCGCTCGAGGTCGAGGTCGAGGGCGTCGGCCTCGATGCGGGACAGCTCGAAGAGGTCGTCGATGAGGCGACCCAGGTTGACGGCCTCGGTGCTGAGCCGCTCGTAGTAGGTGCGCACATCGGCCGGGTCGGCCACCACCCCGTCGTCGAGCGCCTCGACCATGGCCTGGATCCCGGCCAGGGGCGTGCGCAGGTCGTGGCTCACCCAGGCCACCAGCTGGCGCCGGCTGCGCTCGAGCGCGCGCTCCCGCGCCTGCGCCTCGGCCGCCCGCTCGCGGGCGCGGGCGAGCTCGTCGGCCAGGGCCAGGGCGGCCAGCACCCCGGCGGTGCCGGCACCCGCCATCATCACCACGAGGGCGGAGAGGTCGTGGGGCGACACGAACATCGACTGCGCGGCCGCCAGGGCCCCGATGCCGAACGAGGCGATCGGGATCAGGGCCACGATGAGCGGGCTCTGCGAGCGGCGCAAGGCCGAGCGGCCCAGGCCGTAGGCGGCCAGCGCCACGCCGAACGACAGGGCGATCAGCTGCGCGGTGTCGGACCCCGGGAGGCCGGCGGCCGCGGCCGAGGCCAGCGCCGCGCCCAGGCCCAGGAGCACGGTCACGACCACCCTCATGGCGCGCCCACCGCCACCACGCCCTCCCACCGGTAGCCGACGCCCCAGACCGTCGCGATCCGCACCGGGGCAGCCGGGTCGGGCTCCACCTTCTCCCGCAGCCGGCGGACGTGCACCGTCACGGTCGACGTGTCTCCGTAGCGGGTGCCCCACACCTGCTGCAGGAGGTCCTCGCGGCGGAAGGCCCGACGAGGGTGGCGCATCAGGAACACGAGCAGCTCGAGCTCCCGGGCGGTGAGCGGCACCACCTCGCCGGCGAGGCGGGCCTGGCGGGCGGCCACGTCGACGTGGAGGTCGCCGTCGACGAGCACCGGTGGACCGCCGCTCGGCGCCGCGGCGAGCGGCCCCGTGGCGCGGCGCAGCACGGCGCGGACCCGCGCCACCAGCTCCTTGGGCGAGAACGGCTTGGCCACGTAGTCGTCGGCGCCCAGCTCGAGGCCGATCACGCGGTCGGCCTCGTCGCCCCGGGCGGTGAGCATGATGACCGGCACGGGGGCGAGCGCTCGCAGGCGGCGGCAGACCTCCAGCCCGTCCATGCCCGGGAGCATCAGGTCGAGCACCACGAGGTCGGGTGGGTCGGCCAGCGCTCGATCCAGGGCGACCCGGCCATCGCTGACGGTCTCCACCTCGAACCCCTCGCGCTCGAGGTAGCGCGTGACCACCTCGGCGACGTTGGCGTCGTCGTCGACCACCAGGATGCGAGCAGGGTCCTCGGCCACGGGGAGCAGGCTACGGGGGCGAGTGCTTACGGCGATCGGAACAACACCGCTCCCGCCGGGCTCGGTGCGGGGCTGCGGGGTAGGAACGCTCCGTGGACCTCCTCGTGCTCGCCAAGGAACCCCTCGCCGGTCGGGTCAAGACCCGCCTGTGCCCGCCCTGCACGCCCGACGAGGCGGCCGCGGTGGCCGAGGCGGCGCTGGCCGACACCTTGCAGGCGGCCACCGCAGCGGGCGCCGACCGGGTGGTGCTGTCGCTCGACGGCCGGCCGGGCTCGTGGTGCCCCCCGGGCGTCGAGGTGGTGCCCCAGGGGGAGGGGACGCTGGCCGACCGGCTGGCCGCCACCTGGCGCCACGCCGCCGGCCCGGCGCTCCAGATCGGGATGGACACCCCGCAGGTCACCGGGGCCGAGCTGGCCGAGGCGATGGCTGGGCTGGTCGACCACGATCGCGACGGCGACGGGGGCGGCCACGAGGCGGTGCTGGGCCTCGCCGACGACGGCGGGTGGTGGGCCATCGGCTTCCGTGGCCCCTGCCCCCACGACGCGTTCAGCGGGATCGCCACCAGCCGGCCCGACACCGGCGCCCGGCAGCTGGCCCGCCTCGAGGCGCTCGGGCTGCGGGTGGGGCTGCTCCGGGCGCAGCGCGACGTCGACACCTGGAGCGACGCACGGCTGGTGGCGGCTGCCCACCCCGAGGGCCGCTTCGCCCGAGCGGTCGCGCGGGTGAGCTCGGCCCGAGCCGTCGCGCCGGTGGGGTCGAACCGGTGACCGCCGTGCTGCGCACCAGCGAGGGCACCGCCATCGAGCTGGAGATCGACCGCTGGCACGTGGCCCCCGACGCCGGCGAGGACGCGCTCCTCCGGCGCCTGGTGGAGCCGGTGCTCGACATCGGGTGCGGTCCGGGGCGGGTGCCGGTGGCGCTGGCCTCGGCCGGTCGCATGGCGCTCGGCATCGACCGGGCCCCGGCGGCGGCCGCCGAGGCCGCCCGGCGTGGGGCGCCGGTGCTCCAGCGCTGCGTCTTCGACCCGCTGCCCGGGGAGGGGCGGTGGGGCACGGCGCTGCTGCTCGACGGCAACGTGGGCATCGGCGGCGACCCGGTGGCGCTGCTCACCCGCTGCCACGCGCTGCTGCGGAGCGGGGGCTCGGTGGTGGCCGAGGTGGCCCCGCCGGGTGCTGCCACCAGCCCCGTCACCGTGCGGGTCGAGGTCGACGACGACGCGGGCCCGTGGTTCCCCTGGGCGGTGGTGGGCGCCGACGCCTGGGCCTCGATCGCCGTCGCCGCCGGGCTGCACCCGGTCGGCTTCGACACCGTGGGCACCCGCTGGTTCGCCCGGGCCCGGCGCCCGTGAGCGGGCGCGGCGAGTCGCTGGCCCGGTCCGCCGCCGCCCGGTTCTCCAGCGGGCTGCACGACGAACGGGTGGCCGCCCGGCTCGGCGTCGCCCTCGGGATCCTGTTCTCGCTGTGCGCCCTCACCGGTGCCTACTCCTACGTGGTCCAGCACGAACCGGGCTGGCTCACCGTGCCGCCCCGTCCGGCCGGGCTCTACCGGATCACCCAGGGCATCCACGTGATCACCGGCTTCGGCACCATCCCGGTGGTGCTGGCCAAGCTGTGGGTGGTGGCCCCCAAGCTCGTCGAGTGGCCGCCGGTCCGCTCGGTCGGCCACGCCCTCGAGCGCCTGGCGCTCCTCCCGCTGGTGGGCGGGGCGCTGTTCCTGCTGCTGTCGGGCGTGGCGAACGTGGCCCGCTGGTACCCCTGGGGCTTCTTCTTCCCGCAGGCCCATCGGTGGGCGGCCTGGGTGATGGTGGGCGGCCTCGTGGTCCACGTCGGCGCCACCCTCGCCACCACCCGCCGGGCGCTGGCCCCCGCGCCGGTGCCCGAGCACGAGCGGCGGGATCGGCGGGCCTTCCTCGGCGGGGTCACGGCCACCGCCGGGATCGTCGCGGTGGCGACGGCGGGGAGCACGGTGGGCTTCCTGTCGCCGGTGTCGTTCCTCGCCCAGCGGCGCCCCGACGTGGGCCCCCAGGGGCTCCCGGTCAACAAGACGGCCGCCCAGGCCGACGTGGTCGAGGCGGCCACCGACCCCGCCTGGCGGCTCACGGTCGGCGGCGCCGTCGAGCGCCCCCTCACGCTCACCCTCGCCGATCTGCGGGCCATGGAGCTCCGCGAGGCCGAGCTGCCGATCGCCTGCGTGGAGGGGTGGTCGGCCTCGGCTCGCTGGCGTGGGGTGCCGGTGCCCGCGCTGCTCGACCTCGCCGGCGCCCGCCGCGACGCGGTGCTGACCGTGGTCTCGCTGCAGCAGGGCGGGCTCTACGGCAGCGCCGAGGTGAACCGGCTGCACGCCCGCGACCGCGACCTGCTGCTGGCCCTCGACCTCGACGGCGAGCCGCTGCACCTCGACCACGGGTTCCCGGTGCGCCTGATCGGTCCCAACCGACCCGGCGTGGCGCAGACGAAGTGGGTCACCCACCTGGAGGTGCGGTGACCGCCCCGGAGCGCCAGCCCCGGGGCTTCTGGGTGGGCCTGGCGCTCGGCGTGCCGATCATGGCCGTCGGGGTGGTGGGGGCCCTCGACAACGCCGAGCGCACCCACCCGGCCGAGCTGGCCCGGTGGGTGGTGGGCGGGGCGCTCGTGCACGACGCCCTCGTGCTCCCGATCGTGCTCCTGGTGGGCTGGGGCGCCCGGCGCCTCACGCCGCCGGTCGCCTGGCCGGCGGTCCGCTGGGCCCTGGCCACGAGCGCGGTGGTGGCGCTGGTGGCCTGGCCGTTCGTGCGGGGCTACGGGCGGCGGGCGTCGAACCCGTCGCTGCTCCCGCGCGACTACGCGTCGGGCACGCTGCTGGCCGTGGCCGCCGTGTGGGCCGTGGCGATCGCCTGGGCGGTGGTGGCGGCCCGCCGGGGGAGGGCCTCAGCGGCCTAGCCCCGCACCCGGTTGCAATATGACAGTGGCTATGACACAACTGTCGGATGATCGAGATCGTCCTCCTCGGGACCGGCAGCCCCATCCCGGATCCCCACCGTGCCGGCCCGGCCACCCTCGTGCGAGCCGGCGGCCGCAGCTTCCTCGTCGACGCCGGGCGCGGCGTGCTGCTGCGCGCCACCGCAGCCGGGGCGCCGCCCAACGGCCTCACCGCCATGCTGGTGACCCACCTCCACAGCGACCACCTCACCGACCTGAACGACGTGATCACCACCCGCTGGGTCACCTCGTTCGCGCCGACCCCGCTGCCCATCCACGGCCCGCCGGGCACCGAGCGGGTGGTGGCCTCGCTGCTGGCATCGCTCGAACCCGACATCGGCTACCGCATCGCCCACCACGACGACCTCACCTGGACGCCCGATCCCGAGGTGCACGAGGTGCTCGACGGCGTGGTGCTCGACGACGGGGTGGTGCGGGTGCTCGCGGCGCCGACGGACCACCGACCCGTGGAGCCGAGCATCGGGTTCCGGGTGGAGCACGACGGCCACGCCGTGGTGCTGGCGGGCGACACCGTGCCCTGTGCGGGGCTGGACCGCCTCTGCGCCGGCGCCGACGCGCTGGTCCACACCGTCATCCGGGCCGACCTGGTGGCGGCGGTCGGCCTGCCCCGGCTCGACGACATCCTCGACTACCACTCCTCGGTCGAGCAGGCGGCCCAGACGGCGGAGCGGGCCGGGGTGGGGACGCTGGTGCTCACCCACTACGTGCCGGCGCTGGTCCCCGGCACGGAGGACGAGTGGCGCGAGCGCGCCGCCGCCCACTTCAGCGGCCGCATCGAGCTCGGCGACGACCTCCACACCGTCCGGGTCGGCTGACCGCGAGCGGGGGAGCGGCGACGGCCGTAGCCTCGCCGGCATGTGCCGGAACATCACGACGCTGCGCGGCCTCGAGCCCGCCGCCACCGACGACGAGATCGAGGCCGCCGCCCGCCAGTACGTGCGCAAGGTGAGCGGCGTTCAGAAGACCTCGGCCCACACCGAGGAGGCCTTCGAGCGGGCCGTGCGGAAGATCACCGCCGCCACCGACGAGCTGCTGGCCCTGCTGCCGCCGCGCCAGCAGCCGCCGCCCACCCTGCCCCCGCTGCGGCGCATCGCCGCCCGCCAGGCCTCCGCCTAGCGCTCAGACGAGCTGCGGGTCGCGGTCGCCGGGCCGCGGCACCGGACGTGCGGGCGTGCCCCCGCCGAGGTGCCGCACGGCCACGGAGAAGGCCCACGCCCACAGCGCGCAGACCGCCGCCAGCAGCAGGTGGACGAGCGGCGACAGCCAGGCGCTGCCCTCCTTCGTCTCCCGCAGCAGGAACTGTCGCTCGCTGGCGAACGGCGCCACCCGGTCGACGGCCGGGATCTCGACCTCGTCGATCTCGGGATCGTCGGGCAGGAAGATCGGGACCGCCATCATCTCGGCGCCACGGTGCAGGCGCAGGAGGCTCTTCCAGAGGCCGTCGACCGGCACCGGCTCGGCGGAGCGGTACTCGCCCGCGTTGCCGGTGGGTCGCATCTCGGCGAGCACCAGGCCACCGCCCTGCCAGGACGTGGCCTGGAACCAGTAGGCGTCGTCGGCGGCGTCGGCCGGGGTGAGGGTGGCGGTCACGAAGGCGAAGCCTTCCCCTGCGTTGCCCAGCCGCTCGTCGGTGGCCGACAGCCGCACGTCGGCCACGACGTCGCCGGTGGGGCGTCGCATGGGCACGAGGACGACGACCACGCACGCCAGCGCAGCCAGCGCGAGGAGGCGTCCGGGCACCGGTGCTGCGGTGCCGTCGCGCTCGATGGCGCGGGCGAAGGCCGTGCCCAGCACGGCCGCGCCCACCGCCGCCACGATGCCGAGCACGGCGGCCTCGGGCAGCAGGGCGGCCCGCCACGGCTGCCACGCCCCCTGGTTCCAGATCCACTCGCCGGCCAGGCCGAGCGTGCCGATGCCGAGGCCGCTGAGCACGGCGAAGCGCGTGCGCCGCTCGGTGCCGGCCACCCGGGCGACCACCTCGACCACGAGCGCGCTGAGCAGGAACGTGGCCCCGAAGCGGGTGTCGACGGGTCCGCCGTCCTCGCTCCCGAAGTCGAGGAAGCCGGTCACCTGGATGCCGAAGTTCACCACCACGAGCCCGGCGGTCCACCACGGGCCGTGCACCAGGCGGAACGCCACCAGCCCCAGCCCGGCGGCCAGGCACACGAGGATGGGCGCGAACAGCAGGCTGAACTGCGGGACGCCGAAGGTGAACTCGCCCTGCGGGGCCAGCAGGCCCTGCACGGTGAGCCAGCCGCAGACCACGTGCGCGCCCCGAGCCCACGGCCCGTCGGTGGGGCGCACGCCCGACTCCGCCAGGATGAGCCAGGCGGCCAGGCCGGTGAACGTGGCCCCGAGGATCATCAGCATGTGGGTGGGGCTCCACATCGTGACGTCCACGCCGTAGGCCAGGTGCCACACCTCGTCGAGGGGGAAGCCGGCCACCGCGCCGAGCCCGAGCGCCCACAGCGGGAGCAGCGATCGGGGGATGCGGAGCGCCCCGAGGCGGATGCCGTCGATGCCGTCGAAGGTGGCGACCACGGTGCCCAGCACGGCGCCGCCGAGGATCATCACCAGCCCGAGGAGGATGCCGGCGTGAGGGGCCGTCAGCAGCTCCTCGTCGCGCCCGAGGGCGATGTGCCAGGACACGTCGCTGTAGAACCCCTGGCCCGCGACGAGCAGCCCGAACAGCGCCATGCCGATCGCCACCGCCGCCCACCCCGGCACGCCGGTGATCCGGGTCAGCCCGGCCGGGATGCGCGACAGGGGCTGCAGGACCGGCCACGGGCGCTCGGCGGGCCGGCCCAGGGCGAACAGGGCGACGACGACCACGGCGAACACCCCCAGCAGCGTCCAGAGGGGCGACCACGAGGCCAGCGCGGAGCCGCCCAGCGTGCCGGGGTCGGACTGGGCGATTCGTCCCATCATGGTTACCAGAAGTAACACAGGTCCGAGGTGGAGCGCAACGACCGCTACGGTCGAGCGGTGCCCCGATACGCCCTGCTCGTGCGGGCCAGCGCCAACCGGGTGTTCGGCGACGCCGCCCTCGGGCTCACCCGCGCCGAGCTCGCCGTGGTGGACCGCGGGGTGCTCGGCGGCGTGGTCGAGCACATGGCACCGACCGTCATCGGCGGGGTCGACTACCTCGAGGTGGCGACCACCAGCCCGCTCGAGCGCAACCAGCTGGCGGTGGTGTCGAACCTGTCGTGCCTGCACGCCCTCTTCGCCCTGGACCAGGACGTGCTGCGCCCCTGCGAGGTCGTCGCCCACCGGGTGCTCGACGAGGACCTCACCACCATCCAGCGCTACGTCGGCAAGACCAACGAGACGTTCACCCACCTCCTCGTGAACCTGGCGCTGGCGGCCACCCCCGGCGCCTTCCCCACGATGGTGTCCGGGGCCCGCCTCCGGGCGCTCGACCCCGCCTGCGGGCGGGGGACGACCCTGCACCGGGCGGCCCTCTACGGCCTCGACGCCGTGGGCATCGAGGTCGACCAGCGCTCGGTGGAGGCCTACGACACGTTCATCACCACCTGGCTCAAGGACAAGCGCCTGAAGCACCGCGTCGAGCGGGCGACCCTGCGCAAGGGGCGGGCGGTGCCGGCGCACCGCCTCGCCATCACCTACGGGCGGGGCAAGGACGTCGCCGAGCACCGCGTCCTGGAGGTGGTGCACGACGACACCCTGCGCGCCGCCGACCACGTGCGGCCCCGATCGGTCGACCTGCTGGCCTGCGACCTGCCCTACGGGGTGCAGCACGGCGCCACGGCGGAGGGCGAGCGCCGGGAGCGCCTCCCGGCCCACCTCCTCGCCGAGGCGCTGCCGGTGTGGCGGGGCCTGCTGCGCCCGGGGGCGGGCGTGGCCCTGGGCTGGAACCGGCGCACCCTCCCGCGCCCGGAGCTGGAGGGGCTCGTGCAGGCGGCGGGCCTCGAGCTGCTGGCGTGGGTCGAGGCCGACGCCTTCCGCCACCGCGTCGACCGCGCCATCGACCGTGACGTCCTGGTGGCTCGCCGGCCGGCGACCTGATCGGACCCGGCCCGGGAGCCTGTCCCGGCCGCCGCCCGTTGCGTAGAGTCAGCAGATCACCTCAGGGGGAGATCGTCGTGGCCATCGTCGTACAACCGGAGCGCGAGCTCCATCCCGCTCGGGCGCTGCCCGCGCTCGGTGCCATGGGCTGGCTGGCCCTCGCCGGCGCGTCGTCGATGGGGGCCGGTGCCATCCACGCCGCCGCCATCGGCGTGCACAGCGAGCACCGCCAGGCCGTCATCGCCTTCACGGTCGTGGCCGTCGTCCAGCTCGCGTGGGGGGCCGCCATGCTGGCTCGCCCCGGCCGCCTGCTGGTGGCGCTCGGCGCCGTGGCCCAGGTGGCGATCCTGGGCGGGTGGGCGCTGGCGAAGTCGAGCGGCATCTCCTTCGTCGACGGCATGGAGCAGGCGGAGGGCATCCAGCTGGCCGACGGCCTGGCCGCCGGCCTCGCCATCACCGCCGTGCTGGCGGCGGCCGGCTCGCTGGCCGGGCTCGGCACCCGATCGCTCGCCGGCAGCCCGCTGCTCACCGCCGGCGTGGCGGTGTGCCTCGGCGCCCTCGCCGTGCCGGGGATGCTGTCCGCGGGGAGCCACAGCCACGCCGGTGGTGCGCACAGCGACGGCGGCCACGCCCACGGCGCAGAGGCCGCGGCCGGCGACGACCACGCGGGCGCCGACCACGGCGAGGCCGTCGTGCCGCCCAAGCCGTTCGACCCGAACCTGCCCATCGACCTCGGCGGGGTGGAGGGCGTGACCCTCGCCGAGCAGGCGGAGGCCGAGAACCTGCTGGCGGTGACGCTCTACAAGCTCCCGCAGTTCTCCGACCCGGCAGCGGTCGGCGACCTCGGGTTCGTCTCGATCGGCGACGGCGCCCTCGGGCACGAGCACTACCTCAACTTCGCCAACATGAACGACGACCGCATCCTCGACCCCGACCACCCCGAGTCGCTGGTCTTCGACACCTCGGTGACGCCGAAGCGCCTGGTGGCGGCGATGTACATGCTCAACCCCGGCGACACCCTCGACACCGTCCCCGACGTCGGCGGCCGCCTCGTCCAGTGGCACATCCACGACAACCTCTGCTTCAGCGGGTCGCGCGTCGCCGGGCTCACCGATGCCGACGGGCAGTGCCGAGACGGGCTGTCGAAGGGGACCGAGACCCCGATGGTCCACGTGTGGATCGAACCCCACCCGTGCGGCCCCTTCGCCGCCCTCGAGGGCATCGCCGGGGGCAGCGTGGCCGAGGGCGAAGAGGTCCTCTGCACGCACGAGCACGGGTCGTAGCGGGCGGCGCCGCCGGCGGCGCGGGGCGAGCATCCACCACTTCGCGGCCGCCATGGGTTTAGCGTTCTGCCAGGAGATCTCAGCCCCTTAAGGAGGGCCCCATGAACAAGGCCGAGCTCGTCAGTGCCGTCGCCGAGAAGTCTGGCCAGACCGCCGCTGCGGTCGGGTCGGTCCTGTCGGCCTTCGAAGACGTCGTCACCGGCGCCGTCGCCGGTGGAGACAAGGTCCAGATCCCTGGCTTCTTGAGCTTCGAGCGGTCGGAGCGGGCTGCCCGCACCGGGCGCAACCCGGCGACCGGCGAGGAGATCCAGATCGCCGCCGCCACCGTGCCGAAGGTCAAGGTCGGCAAGTCCTTCAAGGACGCCGTCAACAAGTAGTCGTGGTGCTCGAGGCCGTCGCCACCCGCAACGGGGGCGGCGGCCACCGCCGCGCCCGAGGGCTGCCGGCCGGCGGGCCTGGGTACCGTCGGTCGGGATGAGCGCCACCGATCTCGAGCGCGCCACCCAGGACCTGGCCCGCCGCATCGCCGAGCTCGGCGAGGGCGAGCGCTCCGAGGTCTTCCGCATGTCGTGGTGGAGCGACCGCATGCTCGACTGGGCGATGGCCCGGCCGGCGTTCAAGACGCAGCTGTTCCGCTTCGTCGACGTGTTCCCGGCCCTCGACGGCAACGACGACATCGCCCGCCACCTCAGCGAGTACTTCGACGGCGTGGAGGTGCCCAAGGCCCTCGACCTGGGCGTCGACCTGGCCGACAAGGTGCCCTTCGGCGCCGCCCTCGAGGCTCGGGTGGCCCGCAAGAACATCGCCCGCATGGCCGAGCAGTTCATCGTGGGGGAGACGGCGGCCGACGCCGTGGCCGAGCTCCACCGGCTCTGGCGCTCCGGGAGCGCCGCCACCGTGGACCTGCTCGGCGAGAAGACGGTGGTGTCGGCCGAGGCCGACCGCTACCAGGCGAGGGTGCTCGAGCTCCTCGAGGCGCTGGGCACGGCCGCCCCGTCCTGGGCGCCCGACCCGCTGCTCGAGCACGACGACCTGGGACCGCTGCCGCGAGCCAACGTGAGCATCAAGCCCACGGCGCTGGCCACGCACTACGAGCCCCTCAGCCGGACCGAGGGCCTCGAGGGCGCCAAGGAGCGCATCCGCCCGATCCTCCGGCTCGCCCGGGCCCAGGACGCCCACGTCCACTTCGACATGGAGCACTACGACGCCAAGGACCTCACCCTGGCGCTGTTCCGCGACCTCCTCGAGGAGGACGAGTTCGCCGACGTGAGCGTCGGGATCGTGGTGCAGGCCTACCTCCGCGACGCCCGCGACGACCTCGCCGACCTCATCGCCTGGTCGGGGTCCCGGTCGCGGCCGATCACGGTGCGGCTCGTCAAGGGGGCCTACTGGGACGCCGAGACGGTCCAGGCGAAGGCGGCCGGTTGGGAGCCGCCCGTCTTCCAGGACAAGGACGAGACCGACGCCAGCTACGAGCGCTGCACCCGTCTGCTGCTCGACCACCACGGCGCGGTGCGGCCCGCCTTCGGCTCGCACAACCTGCGCTCGCTGGCCCACGCCATCGCCTACTCCCGCCACCGCAGCCTCCCGGACCAGTCCTTCGAGATCCAGCTGCTCTACGGGATGGCCGAGCCGGTGCACGCCGCCATCAAGCGGCTCGGGCTCCGCCTGCGGGTCTACGGCCCGGTCGGCGAGCTGGTGCCGGGCATGGCCTACCTGGTGCGGCGGCTGCTCGAGAACACCTCCAACGAGAGCTTCGTGCGCCACCGCTTCGCCGAGGGCCAGGCCCTCGACGACCTGGTGGCCCCACCCCGCGTCGACGCCCTGCCCGGCCCCACCTCGGCACCCGTCGTGGAGGCCACCGACCCGGCGGCGCTCGGCGACCACGACCCCGAGCCCCTGCGGGAGTGGCGGCGCGGGGCGGCGCGAGCGGCGTTCGCGGTGGCCGCCGAGCACGCCCAGCAGGCCGGCCCGATCGAGGTGCCGGCCCTCATCGCCGGTGAGCAGGTGCGCACCGCTGCCACCATCGAGTCCGTCGACCCGGCCCAGCCCGACCGGCTGGTGGCCACCTCGGCGTCCTGCACCGCCGCCGACGCCGACGTGGCGGTGGCCGCCGCGCTGGCGGCCGCCGAGGGCTGGCGGCGGACGGCTGCGGCCGACCGCGCCGCCGTGCTGTTCCGGGCGGCCGACTGGATGCGCCAGCGGCGCGACGACCTCGCGGCCCTCCAGTGCGTGGAGGCCGGCAAGCCGTGGGACCAGGCCGACGCCGACGTCTGCGAGGCCATCGACTTCTGCGAGTACTACGGGCGCGAGGTCCTGCGCCTCGATGCCGCCCGCGCCGACCTGGTGCAGTCGCCCCCCGGCGAGGCCAACCGGCTGACCTACCAGGGGAAGGGCGTCACCGCCGTGATCGCCCCGTGGAACTTCCCGTTGGCCATCCCCTGCGGCATGGCCGTGGCGGCCCTGGCCGCCGGCAACCCGGTGATCCTCAAGCCGGCCGAGCAGACGCCCGCGGTGGCCTGGCGCCTGGCCGAGGCGCTGGTGGCCGGTGGCGTGCCGCCGTCGGTGTTCCAGCTGCTGCCCGGCGCCGGCGACGACGTCGGCGCCCGCCTGGTCGCCCACCCCGACGTCGCCGTGATCGCCTTCACCGGATCGAAGGCCGTCGGCCTCGAGATCCTGCGCTCCGCCGCCACCCCCGTCCCCGGCCAGCGCCACCTCAAGCGGGTCGTGTGCGAGCTGGGCGGCAAGAACGCCATGATCGTCGACGACGACGCCGACCCGGATCAGGCGGTCCCCGCCGCTGCGCTGTCCGCCTTCGGCTACGCCGGGCAGAAGTGCTCGGCGCTGTCGCGGCTGATCGTGGTCGGCCGGGCCTACGACCAGGTGGTCGAGCGGCTGGTGGGGGCCGGCGCCGAGGTGCTGGTCGGCCACCCGGCCTCGCCGGGCGTGCAGGTCGGCCCGCTCATCGACGCCGAGGCCCACGAGCGCGTGCTCGGCCACGTCGAGCGGGCCCCCGAGCAGGGCCAGGTGCTGCTGCGGCGCACCGACGTGCCGGCGCAGGGCTGGTTCGTCGGCCCCACCATCGTGGCCGTCGACGACCCGGCGGCCCCGATCGCCACGGAGGAGATCTTCGGCCCCGTGCTGGCCGTGCTCCGGGCGCGGGACTTCGACCACGCCCTCGAGCTGGCCAACGCCACGGAGTACGCGCTCACCGCCGGCTGCTTCTCCCGCTCTCCCGTGCACCTCGAGCGGGCGGCAGCCGAGCTCCGGGCCGGCAACGTCTACCTCAACCGCCACATCACGGGTGCCGTCGTGGGCCGGCAGCCGTTCGGCGGCTACGGCATGAGCGGCATCGGCTCCAAGGCCGGAGGGCCCGACTACCTGCAGCAGTTCAGCGACCCGCGGGTCAGCACCGAGAACACGCTCCGGCAGGGCTTCGCGCCCGACTGAGCGGCCGGCTCAGTCCACCACGGCGTCGTCGGCGTCCCGCTCACCGGTCTGGACCCGCCACAGGGCGGCGTAGAGGCCGGCCCGCTCCACCAGCTCGTCGTGGGTGCCGGCCTCGATCACCTCGCCGGCCTCCAGCACGTGGATGCGGTGGGCGTGGCGCACGGTGGACAGCCGGTGGGCGATCACGATGGTGGTGCGGTCGGCCGACACCCGGGCGAGGGAGCGCTGGATGGCGGCCTCGGTCTCGTTGTCGACCGCCGAGGTCGCCTCGTCGAGCACCAGGATGGCGGGGTCCCGCAGGATCGCCCGGGCGATCGTGAGGCGCTGGCGCTGGCCGCCCGAGAGCTTCTGGCCCCGCTCGCCCACGATGGTGTCGTAGCCGTGGGGGAGGGCCGAGATGAAGGTGTGGGCCTCGGCGAGGCGGGCGGCCCGCTCCACGTCGTCGGTCGAGGCGTCGGGGCGACCGTAGGTGAGGTTCTCCCGCACGGTGCCCTGGAACAGGAACACCTCCTGGCTGACGAAGCCCATGGCCCCCCGCAGCGAGGCGAAGGTGAGGTCCTCGATCGGCGTGCCGTCGACGGAGATGGTGCCGTGGGTGGGCTCGTACAGCCGCAGCAGCAGCTTCACGATCGTGCTCTTCCCGGCGCCGGTGGCCCCCACGATGGCGTGGGTCTCACCCGGGGCGATGTCGAGGTCGAGGCCGCGCAGGACCTCGCCGGCGCCGTCGCCGTAGGCGAAGCGGACGCCGTCGAACCGCACGGCGCCGCGCACGGGTGCGGCCAGCTCCCGGGCGCCGGGCCGGATGGTCGGGTGGACCTCGAGGAGGCCGAAGATCCGTCGGCACGACGCCATGGCCCGCTGGTAGAGGTCGAGCGTCTCCCCGAGCCGGGTGAGCGGCCACAGCAGCCGCTGGGTCATGTACACGAGGGTCGAGAAGAGGCCGATGGCCAGCGTGCCGTCCAGCGCGGCTCGGCCCCCGACGACGAGGGTCATGGTGAAGCCGGCCAGGATGGCCATGCGGATCAGCGGGATGAAGGCGGCGGAGTACCGGATGGCCTCGCCGTTGGCCTCGCTGTAGGCCTGGCTGTCGACCGCCACCCGCGCCACCTCGCGGTCCTCCGCGGTGAAGGCCTTGATGGTGGCGATGCCGCCCAGGTTGTTGGTGAGCGTGTCGGCGATCCGGCCAGCCGCCGCCCGCACCGCGTCGTAGCGCTTCTCGAGCGTGCGCTGGTAGCGGAGCGAGCCGAGGATGATCACCGGGATCGGGAGGAAGGCGAGCAGGGCGAGGGTGGGGGAGATGATGGCGAACGTGATCCCCACCAGCACCACGTTGGTGACGGTCAGGATCACCTCGTTGGCGCCCATGTCGAGGAAGCGCTCGAGCTGGTTGACGTCGTCGTTGAGCACGGCCATCAGCCCGCCCGAGGAGGTGTCCTCGAAGTAGGCCAGCTCGAGGTGCTGGAGGTGGGCGTAGGCCTCCATGCGGGTGTCGTGCTCGATGGCCTGGGCGAGGTTCCGCCAGGTGACGTCGGCGATGTAGTCGGTGACCGACTCGGCGATCCACACCACCACGGTCACCGCCGCCAGGATCGACAGCTGGTCGAAGCGGTCCTCCACGCCGAAGAGCCGCCCGATGAACGAGGTGTCCTCGTTGACCACCACGTCCACCGCGGCGCCGATGAGCAGCTCGGGAGCGACGTCGCACACCTTGTTCAGGATCGAGAAGACGGTGGCCAGCACGACGCGGGGTCGGTGGCGGCGCGCGTGCGCCCACAGCTGGCGCAACGGCGGTGCGGTGGAGAGCGGGATGGCCCCGCGCTCGGGGGAGGACATGGCGGCGACCCTACGGCCGTCCGACCCGTCCGCAGCAAGCGGTTCCGGTGCCCGGCGACCGCCGGGACCGACCTCAGCGGCGGGCGCGCTTGCGGGGCGGCTCGGCGACGTCGTCGATCACCTGCGCCACCAGCGGCAGCACCCGGTGGCGGACCTGCTCGCTCAGCGCGATCTGCGTGGTGGTGCGCACGATGCCGGGCACCTCCAGCACGCGGCCCAGCACGTGCTGCAGGTGGGCGTTGGTGCGCGACACGATGCGGCAGTGGAGGTCGCCCGGCCCCGTGGTGGCGTGGGCCTCGAGCACCTCGGGGATGCTCTGCAGGTGCTCGATCACGTCCTCGAGGCGACCCTGGGCGATCTCGAGGGTCACGAACGCCAGCACCTCGTAGCCCATGGCCTGCAGGTCGAGGTCGGGGTCGAAGCCGCTGATGACCCCGCGCTTCTGGAGCTTGTCGAGGCGGGCCTGTACCGTGCCGCGGGCGACGCCGAGCTGGCGGGCCAGCTCCATCACCCCGGCTCGGGGGGTCTCGCACATGGCCTGGATGAGCTTGGCGTCGAGGGCGTCGATCCCGCTGGGCAACATGAGCAAGATGTCTAGCAGGTGGGCAGCACCTCTGGGCAGATCGATCAGCTGCATCGGCGCTCCTTGACCTGATGGCCGCAGTGGGGTTCGGTGGACGGGGCAACACGTCCATCCAGGGGGTCCCCATGGTCACGTCCGCCACCGCTGCGCACCCGTCGGCGCTCGACGCGCCCCGGCGCCGGGTCGATGCCCTCGTCGGCTCGCACCCCGTCGTGACGGCGAACCGCTACACCCGGTGGTTCGCCGAGGGCCGGGCCACCCGGGCCGAGGTCCGCCACCTGACCGTGCAGTTCTCCGTGTTCAGCCACCTGTTCGTGGAGGCGCAGCTGCGGAAGGTCATCAACGCCGCCGACCTCGACGCCTACCGCTCCGGCAAGGAGATCCTGCTCAACGAGCTCGGCGTGGTGTTCAACTCCGGCCGCGCCGACGCCGCCGCCGTCGGCACCGATCCCGAGCTGGTGGCCACCGAGGGCACCGTCGACGGCGGGCGGTTCCGCTTCGGCGCCGCCCACTTCGAGTGGCTGCTGCGCTTCGCCCGCCAGCTCGACCTCGGCTTCGACGACCTCGGCAAGCGGCGCCACGGCACCGCCGCCACCCTCCAGTTCTGCGACGAGCTGTTCGAGGTCTATGGCTCCGAGGACGCCGCCACCGCCGAGGGGGCGAGCTACGCCGTGGAGCACTGGGCGGCGGCCGGCTTCTGGAAGGAGCTGATCGCCGGCCTCGAGCGCTTCAAGGCCCGCGAGTGCCCGGAGCTCCCGCTGGCGTTCTGGACCTGGCACGACAAGGTGGAGGACCAGCACGCCGCCCACACGGCCGACGAGCTCGCCGAGGCGGTCGCCCAGCCCTGGTTCGACGAGGACCGCTTCCTGGCCGGCGCCGCCCGGATGCTCGACGGCGTCGAGGTGTTCTGGGACGGCTTGTGGGACGACCTCGCCGACGGGGTGACCCGATGACCGCCGTCGAGCCGGCCCCGGCCCCCGCCGCCCCGACCCTCGGCGGGATCGACCACCTCGAGTGGTGGGTCGGCAACGCCCGCGCCTTCGCCGGCTTCCTGGCCGCGGCCTTCGGCTTCGACCTGGTGGCCTACGCCGGCCCCGAGACCGGCCGACGCGATCGGGTCAGCTACCTCCTCCAGCAGGGGCGGGTGCGCTTCATGGTGTCGGGGGCGCTGCACCCGGAGAGCCCGATCGCCGAGCACGTCCGCAGCCACGGCGACGGCATCCGCGACATCTGCTTCCTCGTCGACGACGTCGCCGCGGCCTACGAGTCGGCCCTCGCCCGTGGCGCGGCATCGGAGCGGGTGCCCTCGACCGACCGCGACGCCCACGGCAGCATCCACCACGCCGCCATCCGGGCCTACGGCGAGACCGTGCACACCTTCCTCGACCGGGCGGGCTACACGGGGCCCTTCGCCCCGCAGTTCGAGCCCAGCGACCTCGTGCGGCCGGTCGGCCCCGAGGTCGGGATCACCCGCCTCGACCACGTGGTGGCGAACGTCGAGCGGGGACGCCTCGACCAGTGGGTGGGCTACTACCAGGACGTCCTGGGCTTCGATCAGCTGACCCACTTCAGCGACGACCAGATCTCGACCGAGTACTCCGCGCTGATGTCCACCGTCGTGTGGGACCACGACAAGGTGGTGCTGCCGATCAACGAGCCGGCCGAGGGCCGCCGCAAGAGCCAGATCGAGGAGTACCTCGACTTCTACGGCGCCCCGGGCGTGCAGCACATCGCCCTCCACACGCCCGACATCGTGGCCGCCGTGCAGGCCCTGCGTGCGCGCGGCGTGCGGTTCATGGACGTCCCCGCCGAGTACTACGACGAGGCCCGCCAGCGCCTCGAGGGCGTGGACCTGCCCTGGGCCGCGCTGACCGAGCTCGGCATCCTCGTGGACCGGGACCACGACGGCCACCTGCTGCAGATCTTCACCGAGACCCTCACCGACCGGCCCACGGTCTTCTTCGAGATCATCCAGCGCGAGGGGGCCCGGGGCTTCGGCGAGGGCAACTTCAAGGCCCTGTTCGAGTCCATCGAGCGCGCCCAGGCGCGCCGCGGGAACCTCTGAGGGAGGGCGACGTGGACGGAGTGCCGCAGTGGTCCTCGGGCCGCACCAGCCGCCAGGCGCACACGGGCCTGCCGCCCGGCACCGTCGAGGAGGAGCACGGCCGCGACGGCTTCTACGGTCCGGCCAGCCACCTCTACCGCCGCCATGCCCCCACCGACTGGATCGACGTGGAGGGCCCGGCCGCCCACCACGCCTACGACACCACCCGGCTGGCCGAGCTCGATGCGCTGTGGCCCGCCCTCCTGCTGGCCAACGACGACGTCGCCATCGGGTGGCAGCGGTACCGGGAGGGGCGGCCCGAGTTCCGCCGCGACAGCGACGGCGACCTCCTCTGCTTCGTGCACGCCGGGACCGGCTGCCTGCGCACCGAGTACGGCCCGCTCGACTACCGCCCGGGACACCACCTCGTGATCCCCCGGGGCACGACCCACCGCTTCGAGCCCACCAGCCCCACCGAGCTCCTGGTGGTGGAGGCGGCCCACTCCCGGTTCCGCCTCCCCGACCGTGGCCTGCTGGGCCGCCACGCCATCTTCGACCCCGCCGTCCTCGACGTGCCGGAGGCGGAGGCGGTCGACGAGGAGGGCACCTTCACCGTGGTGGTGAAGCGCGAGGGCCTCGACACCCGGGTGACCTACCCCTTCCACCCCTGCGACGTCGTGGGCTGGAAGGGCGACGTCGCGCCGGTGCGCCTGCACGTCGACGACATCCGCCCCGTCACCTCCGCCCGCTACCACCTGCCCCCGTCCGCCCACACGACCTTCGTGGCCGACGGGTTCGTGGTCTGCACCTTCGCCCCCCGGCCCGTCGAGGACGGCCCCGACGCCGTGCGGCTGCCGTTCTTCCACCGCAACGTGGACTACGACGAGGTGATCCTGTACCACCGCGGCCAGTTCTCCTCCCGGGCCGGCATCGACGCCGGGATGCTCACCTGGCACCCGTACGGCCTCCACCACGGCCCCCAGCCGGCCGCCCGCCAGCGCGACCTCGACGCCAGCGCCGAGGGCGCCCCGCGCCACCACGACGAGGTCGCCGTGATGGTCGACACCCGCCGGCCGCTGCACGCCGGCGAGGCGGCCAAGGACCTCGACGTCGAGGGCTACGCCCGCTCCTGGCGCCCTGACGCCTGAGCCCGCCGTGCGCCTCGCCCGCTACCTCTCGCCGCGTGACGGGGCCCTGCACGTGGGCGTGGTGGAGGGCGACGAGGTGACGCCCATCGGCGACGGCTGCGGTCGGCGCGGCCAGGCGCTGCTGCTGGAGGTGGCCATGGCGCGCCGGCCGCCGCCGGCGACGGGCGAGCCCGAGGCCCTGGCCCACGTCACGCTGCGCACGCCGATCCCGGAGCCGCCGTCGATCCGCGACTTCTACGCCTTCGAGGCCCACGTGGCCACGGCCCGGCAGAGCCGCGGGCTGCCGATGGAGCCCGACTGGTACGAGCTCCCGGTCTTCTACTTCTCGAACCCGGCGGCCGTGCTCGGGCCCGACGACCCGGTGGTGCCGCCGGCGGGCACGGCGGAGCTCGACTACGAGCTCGAGGTCGCCGCCGTGATCGGGGTGGAGTGCCGGGAGGTGGACCCCCAGCGCTGGGTCGAGGTGGTGGCGGGCTTCACGATCATGAACGACTGGTCGGCCCGCGACCTGCAGCGCCGGGAGATGGCGCTGGGCCTGGGCCCGGCCAAGGGGAAGGACTTCGCCACGTCGCTGGGGCCCCTGCTGGTCACGCCCGACGAGCTCCTCGACGCCGACGGCGTGCCCCGGGCGGCGATGGTGGCCCTGGTGAACGGCCACCGCTGGAGCGCCGGCGAGCTGGGCGACCTCCACTTCGGCTGGGGCCGGCTGCTCGCCCACGCCTCGGCCGGCACGCGGCTGCGCCCCGGCGACGTCATCGGCTCCGGCACGGTGGGGACGGGGTGCATCCTCGAGCTCGGCCTCGTGCACGGACGGGACGCCCACCCCTACCTCCAGGCGGGGGACGAGGTGGCGCTCGAGGTGGAGGGGCTGGGCCGCCTGGCCACCACGGTCGGGCAGGCCTGACGCCGTATCGCCCACCCGCCGCGGGGGAAGGGGAGTGCCCATGGCAGACACCAGTGAGCCCACCGAGTCCCACGACCCCACCGAGATCCGTGAGGAGGTGGCCGAGGAGCTCGAGGAGCTGGAGGAGGAGACCCGCGCCGCCGAGGCCGATCGCATGGCCGAGCGCGACGAGGCCGGCGTCGACGAGCCCTCCTAGCGGCTTCGGCACCGCTGGGGGCGGCTGCTAACGTCATCCCCTCACGGGCCGTTAGCTCAGTTGGCTAGAGCACCTGCATGACGCGCAGGGGGTCAGGGGTTCGAGTCCCTTACGGCCCACCCGAGAAGCCCCAGGTCGCAGGCCTGGGGCTTCGTCGCGCCCGGCCAGGTGCAGGCACCACCGCTTCTCTGTGCGCCCACGACCGCCATGCGGTGCTCAGCGCACGCAGAAGGTGGGGCCTCCGGGGCCGCGGTTCAGTCGGCGGGTGCCCCGGGCGCGCCGCCGAGGGCGTGGACCCAGTCGTCGAGGTCGCGGACGAACAGGGCGATGCTCTGCTCGCCGTCGGCGGCGCCGGGCTGGCGCCAGCGGAGGCGCAGGACGTCGCCCTTGAGCGTGCGCCCCAGGTGCTCGCGGGTGGTGTCGACGGCCACGAGGTCGGCCCGTGGGATGCGCACGAAGCGCTCGGGGCGCCACTGCGCGAAGGCCACCTCGTCGGCGGTGAGCACCAGGGTGCCGGTGCTGCGGACCTGGGCGGGGCCGGGGCTGGTCAGGCCGAGCGAGCTGGCGGCCATCGACCGCTCGATCGGCCCGAGGGACGCGATGTTGGCCTCGGCCCGCCGTCGACCGATGCGCACCAGCACGGCGGCGATGCCCAGGGAGGCGACGACCGAGGCCAGGATCACGAGGAGGATGACCGTGGTGGGGCTCATGGCCGGGACCGTACCGCCGCGGTGCCGGTGGCGGCGGGCACGGGGGTGGCGGGGCGCGACGGGGTGGGGCGGTAGCGTCGGTGGGCCATGGCAGCCCGGACCGACCCGACCCGCACCCTCGTGCTCGTCGATGCCGGGATGGCGGCCGGCTACCGCCGGGCCACCCTGTCGCTGCCCCAGCTGCACCAGGCCGTGGTGCACCTGCACCGCCAGCACCCCGACGCGCTGGTGGCCGTCCTGGCCGACCCGTCGCTGAAGTGGGACCTCGAGGCGGCCGACCAGCAGGCCTTCGAGGGCGACATCATCGCCGGTGCCGTCGTGTGCGCCCCGGCCGGCGCGCTGGAGGGCACGGTGGGCTTCCTCACCCGGGCCGCCGCCCGCGCCGCCCACCTCGGCTTCGACGTGGTGGTCTTCACCGATCGGGCGCTCCCCGAGGTGGCGCTGGGCCGGCTCCGCAACGAGGGGGGTCGCTGGCTTTGGGACCTCGACGCCACGCACGTGATCGACGCCGCCGACGCTCCGGCACCCGTGACCACGCCGAACCGCCGGCGCCGCCGCGCGCGGTGACCCCCGGGGCGGGGCGCACGGGCGAGGGCGGGCGCGTGGTGCGCCGCACCCCGCGGATCGCGCTGCTCCTCGGGCTCGTCCTCCTCCTGGCGGTGGCGCCGGGACCGGCCGTCGGCGCGCAGGAGCCGTCGAACGGCCCCGCCACCACCGAGACGACGGTGACCCCGCCCACCACCGACCAGGTGCCGACCAACGACATCGTCCCGAAGCCGAACTCCGGCGTGCCGCCGCAGGAGGCCGGCGACCGGGGAGGGGCCCTGCAGCTGGGCCTGCTGGCCCTCGTGGTGGCGGCGGTCGCCGGGGTGATCCTGCGGCTGGTGCAGCAGTCGCGCCGCGCGCGCGGCCTGCGCTGACCCGACCGGGGGTCGTCAGCCCTCGAGCAGGGCGCTGCAGGCGTCGGTGCCCTCGAGGAACCCGGACCGGAAGGCGTCGAAGCGCTGGAAGGCCGTGCCCACCGACATCTCGTCGCCCTCGGGGTCGTCGCTGGTCTGCAGGAAGGCGATGACGGCCTCGTCGAGGTCGCCGGGGGACAGGAACAGGCTCTGCTCCTCCCGGTTCCCGAGGAACCCGCTGGAGGCGTAGAGCCCGGCGAAGCAGTCGGCCTGCAGGTTCGAGGCCAGCGAGCTCTCGGTGTTGCCGAGGCGGGCCTGGGCGGCGTAGGCGTGCTGGCGGGCGAACTCGGTGGCCACCGCGAAGTCGCCGATCTCGTTGAGCGCCGGGATCAGGGTGACCGAGTCGATGTAGATCGTGTCGTCGGCCACGCAGTAGAAGGCCGCGCCCTCCAGCTCGCGACCGGCGAAGGACTGGTCGGCGCAGGTCACCTCGTCGACCTCGGGGTCGAGCGCCACCACGTCGGCCAGTGGCGTCCACGTCTCGCCCAGCTCCTCGAACAGGACGGTCCAGAAGTCGTCGAGGTCGGTGAGGACGCTGGGGATCAGCTGGTCGAGCGGGAGGTTGCCACCCCGCTCGAAGTCCTCCTCGCTGGTGAAGGGCACCTCCACGATCACCAGCTCGCCGGCGTCGAACAGCTCGGGGTAGTCGGCGCAGTGCTCGGCGCCGAGGCGGAAGCCGTCGGAGAAGGCGCCGATGCGGTCGAAGCCGGTGCCGTGGGCGGCCGGGTCGGTGGCGGCGGTGCCGACGCCGTCGCGCAGCGTCAGGAACCCCTCGACGGCCCGATCGAGGTCGTTCAGCGTGAGCTCGAAGAACTCGGCGTTGCCGTCCTCCACGTCGGCCGTCCAGGCGCCGGCGAAGCAGTCGGCCTGGAGCTCGGTGAGGATGGTCGGCCCGGTGGTGCCGGCGCGGGTCTGGATGGCGTGGGCGAACTCGTGGGCCATGATGATCCCGAGGGTGAAGCCGCCGAACTCCTCGTACATGCCGGGGATGAGGTTCACGTTGTCCCAGGCGATGAGGTCGGAGGCGGGGCAGTAGAAGGCGTTGCCGGCGATCTCGTCGTAGGCGGGCGGAGGGGTGCCGCACGGCGGCTGCTCGGAGTCGGGGCCGTAGGGCCAGAACCCGCCGCTGATCGGCTCCCAGTCGGTGCCGTAGACGTCGGCGTAGGTGCGCTCCCAGTAGCCGTCGACGTCGAGCAGCGCGGCCTGCACCACCTCGTCGCTGGTGGGGGCGCCGTCGTCGTCGGCCTGCGTGTCGGGCTGGATCGGCTCGTCGATCTCCTCGTCGAGGTCCTCGCCCATCTCCGGCAGGATCCGGAACCCGCCCTCGCCGGAGGCCAGCGGGTCCTCGTCGGCCTCGGTGGCGCAGGCGGCCACGATGAGCGAGGCCGCCAGGGCGAGAGCGACGAGATGGCGGCGTGCGGGGGGCAAGGGGGCCTCCGAGGTCGGCGGGGGTGAGGTGGACGGTAGCGCGACCGCTCCCCGGTGGTCGGCGCACCAGCGTTGGTAGGTTGCAGCCATGACCGCTGGTGAGGGCTCGCAGGGAGCGCCGCCTCCCGGCGAGTACCCCACGGGGTTCGACGTCGACGTCGTGCTGTCCGACGGCGCCACGGCCCACGTGCGGCCCATCCGACCCGACGACGGCGAGCACATCACCGACTTCCACGCCCGGCAGTCGCCGCAGTCGATCTACTACCGGTACTTCAGCCCCCGGCCCCGCCTGTCGGAGCGCGACGTGGCCCACCTCGTGCAGGTCGACTACGTCGACCGCATGGCGCTGGTGGCGCTGCGCGGCGATGAGCTCATCGGCGTGGCCCGCTACGACCGCTGGCGGCACCGCTCCGAGGCCGAGGTGGCCTTCTTCGTCGACGACGCCAACCACGGGCGGGGCCTGGCCACGGTGCTGCTCGAGCACCTCGCCGTGCGGGCGCGCGAGGTGGGGCTGACCGGCTTCACGGCATCGGTGCTGCCCGAGAACCGCAAGATGATCGGCGTCTTCACCCAGGCCGGGTTCGAGACGGCCACCCGCTTCGCCGACGGCGTGATCGAGGTGCGCCTCGGCCTGCAGCCCACCCCGGAGGCCGAGGCGGCCATCGAGGCCCGGGCCCGGGCCGCCGCCTCCGAGGCCGTCCGGCGGCTGCTCTCCCCGCGCAGCGTGGCCCTGATCGGCGCCAGCCGCGCACCGGGCACGATCGGCCACGACGTCCTGCGCAACCTGCAGCGGGCGGGGTTCGAGGGCCCGGTGTGGCCGGTGAACCCGCAGGCGCACCACGTCGGCTCCGTGCGGGCCGTCGACAGCATCCTCGACATCCCCGACGAGGTCGACCTCGCCGTGGTGGCGGTGCCGGCCGCGTCGGTCGCCGCCGTGGTGGAGGAGTGCGGGCGCAAGCAGGTGTACGGCGTGGTGATCCTCTCGGCCGGCTTCGCCGAGACCGGCCCGGAGGGCGCCGCGCTCGAAGCCGAGGTGCTGCGGGTGGCGCGAGCCTGGGGCGTTCGCGTGGTGGGGCCGAACTGCCTCGGCACGATCAACACCGACCCCGAGGTCCGCCTGCACGCCACCTTCGCCCAGGTGGCGCCCCACCGGGGTCGGGTGTCGCTGCTGTCGGAGTCGGGCATGGTGGGCGCCGCCGTCATCGCCCGCGCCGGTGAGCTCGGCATCGGGATCTCCTCCTTCGTGGCCCTCGGCAACCGTGCCGACGTGTCGGGCAACGACCTGCTGCAGTACTGGGAGGGCGACCCCCACACCGACGTGGTGTGCATGTACATCGAGTCCTTCGGCAACCCTCGCCACTTCAGCCGGCTGGCGCGCCGGCTCACCCGGGCCAAGCCCGTCGTGGCGGTGAAGACCGACTGGGTGCCCTCCGCGCCCCACGATGCAGCCCTCGACCCGATCGACCACACCCTGCTGCGCCAGACCGGCGTGATCCAGGTGCCCACCCTGAGCGCCATGCTCGACACCACCCGGCTGCTGGTGGCCCAGCCCCGCCCGGCGGGGCGCCGGGTCGCCGTGGTGGGCAACGCCGGCGGCTCGCTGGCCATCGCGGCCGACGCCGCCCTCGACGCCGGCCTGGTGCTGGCCACGGTGGCCGAGCCGGCCCGGGGGGAGCTGACCGAGCTGGCCAGCCACCCGGTGGGGGAGGTGGCGATGGTGGACCTCGGCCTCCGGGCCTCCGGCGCCGACCTCGAGCGGGCCACGACCCTCCTGGCCTCCTCACCGGAGGTCGACAGCGTCCTCGTGCTCTACGCGCCCTCGCTGGGCGGCACCAGCGCCGAGGTCCGTGCCGCCCTCGACGCGGCGTCGGCGGCCGTGCCCGACGTCCCGATCGCCGCCTGCTTCTACGGTCCCCGTCCCGAGGTGGGCGATGCCAGCGAGGGCGTGCCGATCTACGACGGGATCGATGCCGCCGCCCGGGCGCTCGGGCGCGTCACCGCCTACAGCGTCTGGCTGGCGGAGGCGGAGGGCACCCCGTGCGAGCTCCCCGAGGCCGAGGTCCAGGCCGCCCGGCAGCTCGTGCAGGATGCGCTCGGCGAGGGCCTGGAGCGCTTGAACCGCCGGCGCACCCTGGCGCTGCTGGCCGCGGTCGGGCTGCCGGCGCTGCCCACCACGGTGGCGGGGACGGTCGACGAGGCCGTGGCGGCGGCGGCCGCCCTCGGCTACCCCGTGGTGCTCAAGGCGGCGGCCCGCCAGCCATCTGCCAAGACGGCGGCAGCGGGCTTCGCCATCGACCTCGAGAGCGAGACGGCCCTGCGCGCCGCCTGGGCCCGGATGGAGGAGGCGCTGGGCGAGGGCCTCGTGCCCGCGCTGGTCCAGCCGATGCTGCTGCCGGGGGTCGACGTCGCCGTCACCGTGCACGGCCACGACCAGGTCGGGCCCGTGCTGACGGTGGCGCCCGGTGGTGCGGCGGCGGCCCTCGACGCCGGGGCCGGGACCGACCACCGGGTCCTGCCCGTCACCGATCTGGACGCCAAGCGCCTGGTGGCCTCGTCGCGGCTGGCGGGGGTGCTCGACGACGAGGGCCGGGCGGCGCTCGAGGGCGTCCTCGTCCGGGTGGCGGCGCTCGTCGAGCAGGTGCCCGAGGTGGCCGACCTGGTGCTCAACCCGGTGATCGTGCGCGGCGCAGAGGTCAGCGTCACCGACGCCGTGGCCCACGTCCGCGCCCTCGAGCACGACCCCCTGCCGCCGATCCGGCGGGTCTGAGCCACCGGCTGCCGCCGGGCTCAGGCGCGGGGCAGCCCGAGCATGCGGTCGCCGATGATGTTGCGCAGGATGTTCGTGGTGCCACCCATGATCGTGTAGGCGGGCGCGTACACGACGTTGCGGCTGACCCGCTGGGACAGCCCGGGCTCGGCCAGCATCGCCATCGGGCCGAGCACCGAGGCGCAGAAGTCGGCCACCCGCTGCTCGAACTCCGTGCAGATGGTCTTGGTGGCGGCGGAGAACTGCTTCGGGGCCTGGCCCAGCACCTCGCGCAGCACCAGCATCCGGCCGATGCGGTAGCCGGTCTCGAGGGCGGCGATCTCCTGGCGGACCCGCGGGTCGCTGGTGTCGGCGAGGGGGAGGCAGTCGTCGTAGAGCTTCCGGTTGGAGAGCAGCCGGTCGATGCCGCCGCGCTCGTGCTCCATCTGGCGCATCACCTGCCGGAAGCTGCCGTTGAGCTCGCCGACGAGGTTCTCCGCCGGCACCTCGACGTCCTCGAAGAAGACCTCGCAGAAGTGGTCGTCGCCGGTCATGTCGACGATGGGCGTGATGGTGATCCCGGGTGAGCGCATGTCGACGATGAGCTCGGACAGGCCCTCGTGGGGGCGAGCGTCCGGGTCGGTCCGGGCGATCAGGTAGATCCAGTCGGCGTGGGCCGCGCCGGAGTTCCAGATCTTCTGGCCGTTGACCACGAAGCGGTCGCCGTCGCGCACGGCGCGGGTGCGGATCGACGCGACGTCGGACCCGGCGTCGGGCTCGGACATGCCGATGCTCCAAGCCGAGGTGCCGTCGAGGATGGCGGGCAGGTGCTCCTTCTGCTGCTCCGGCGTGCCGAACTGCAGCAGGGTGGGCCCCATCTGGCGGTCGGCGAACCACGACGTGGCCAGCGGCGCACCGGCGCCGATCAGCGCCTCGAACACCAGGAACCGCTCGAGGGGGCTGCGGCCCCCACCACCGGCCTCCTCGGGCCAGGTCATGCCCAGCCAGCGGCGCCGCCCGAGCTCGAGGGAGAAGGCCCGATCCGGGGCGGCGATCCAGGTGTCCTCGGTGAGGGCGCTGCGGGCCGCGGCGGCTCGACCGACGTCGAGGGCCTCCTCTTGCAGGGCCAGCAGCTCGGGGGGCAGCTCGAAGTCCATCGGGGCCGAACCTACCGCCCGCAGGTGGTCGGCCTCCTACCGGGTGAGGACGATCTTGCCGACCTTGTCGCCGTCGGCGAAGCGGTCGTAGGCGCTGGCGGCCTCCGCCATGGGCACGGTGGCGGCCACCGGCAGCACGAGGCGCCCGTCGGCCAGGAGGGGGAGCACCGCCGCCTCCACCCGCCGGGCGGCGTCGGCCTTCTGCTCGAGCGGCCGGGTGCGCAGGGTGGAGGCCAGGATCCGACCGCGCTTCGCCATCAGGGCCAGGAGGTTCACCTCCGCCTTGGCCCCGGCCCCCACGCCGATCACGACGATCCGACCGCCGGTGGCCAGCGCCTCGAGGTCGCCGGGCAGGTTGGGGGCCCCCACCAGCTCGAGGACCACGTCGAAGGGGCCGTGGGCCTCGAAGCCCACCGGGTCGACCACCTCGACCTGCGGGGCCAGGGCGGCCACGGCGGCCCGCTTGGCGGGGTCGCGCACGGTCGCCACCACCGTGGCGCCGGCCGCTGCGGCGAGCAGCACGGCGACGGTGCCGACGCCGCCGGCTGCGCCGTGGACCAGCACGCGATCTCCCATGGCGAGGCCGGCCTGCGTGAAGAGGGCGTCGTGGGCGGTCGTCACGTTCTCCGGCACCGCGCCGGCCTGCTCCCACGCCACGCCGTCGGGCACGGGTAGGGCAGCCCGCTCGTGCACCACGACGCGCTCGGCCTGTCCGGCGCCGCCGAGCACCGCCATCACTCGATCGCCCACGGCGAAGCGGGTGGCCCCCGGTCCGAGGGCGATTACCTCGCCGGCCGCCTCGAGGCCGGGGATGTCCGCGGCCACCCCAGGGGGCGCCGGGTACAGGCCCCGGCGCTGGAGGAGGTCGGCGTTGCTCAGCCCCGCAGCCCGCACCTCCACCAGCACCTCGGCCAGGCCGGGCTCCGGGTCGGGGTGCTCACGCCACTCGAGGGCGCCGTCGACGATCGTGACTGCGTGCATCGCGGCAGCCTGTCACGCCGGGAGCGAGCGCAGGAGCGCGTGGCGCCAGGCCCGCACGGCCGGCACGCGGCCGATGGGGGTGCGCCCGAGGCGCACGATCACGGCGTCGAGCGCCGGCGCGATCGTGATCGACTGGCCCTCGAAGCCGCGGGCCTCGTAGGTGCCGAGGTCGTCGTCGACCACCCACCAGTGGAGGCCGTAGCCCTGGCCGTCGTCGTCGTGGGAGCGCAGGCGGGTGCCCGCCGCCAGCCAGCCGTCGGGCAGCCACCCGGCGCCGCCGTCGAGGCAGCGCTGCCCGAAGGCGGCGAACTCCCGGGCCGTCGCGAACAGGTAGCTCGACGCCATCCACACCCCCGCCCCGTCGAGCTTGGGGATGGCGCCGGGCATGCCGGCGGGCCCCAGCACGGCCCCCCGCAGCCAGGCCAGGTAGGCATCGCCCCGGCCCACTCGATCGGCCACCATGGCCGAGATCACGTTGCTGGTGCCGCTGGAGTAGCAGAAGGTCGACCCGGGCGGGTGAGCGGCCGGCTTGGCCAGCACGTAGGCGGCGGTGTCGGCCCGTCCGGGCCCGAAGAGCATCTCCTGCACGTCGGAGGCGCCTCCGGGCAGGTAGTCCTCCCGCCAGGCCAGGCCGTCGCGCATGGCCAGCAGGTCCTCGAGGGTGGCGCCAGGCACCGGCGCCGGCTCGTCGAGCGCCATGCGACCCTCGCCGACCAGGACCCCCACGGCGGCGTGCAGGACGCTCTTCGCCATCGACCACGACGGCAGCGTCGACGCGGCCGTCAGCCCCGGCGCCCAGCGCTCGGCCACCAGCTCGCCGCCGACGGTCACCACCACCGCCGAGGTCTCCCCGAGGTCGGGATCGGCGACGCCGCGGTCGAGCAGCGCCCCCAGGTCGTCCGCTGCGCTCAGCGCTGCTCCAGCGGCACGTAGTCGCGCACGCCGACGCCGGTGTAGAGCTGGCGGGGCCGGGCGATCTTCTGGTCGCTGTCGAGCAGCTCGACCCAGTGGGCCAGCCAGCCAGCGGTGCGGGGGATGGCGAAGAGCACGGTGAACATGGCCGGCGGGAAGCCCATGGCCTGGTAGATGAGCCCGGAGTAGAAGTCGACGTTGGGGTAGAGCTTGCGGGACAGGAAGTACTCGTCGGAGAGCGCCACCTCCTCGAGCTTCAGGGCGATGTCGAGCAGCGGGTTCTTGCCGGTGATGGCGAAGACCTCGTCGGCGGTGCGCTTGATGATCGTGGCGCGGGGGTCGTAGCTCTTGTACACCCGGTGCCCGAAGCCCTGCAGGCGGCCCTTGCCCTGCTTCACCGACTCGATGAACGCGGGGACGTTGTCGATGGACCCGATCTCCGTGAGCATCTTGATCACGGCCTCGTTGGCCCCGCCGTGGCGCGGGCCGTAGAGGGCGGCGGCGGCGGCCGCGGTGCAGGAGTAGGGGTCGGCGTGGGCCGAGCCGACGGTGCGCATCGCGGTGGTGCCGCAGTTCTGCTCGTGGTCGGCGTGCAGGATGAACAGCACCTCGAGCGCCCGGGCCAGCGCCGGGTTGGCGTCGTAGCGGGGCTCGGCGATCTTCCACATCATCGACAGGAAGTTGGCGCAGAAGCCCAGGCTGTTGTCGGGGTAGACGAAGGGCATGCCGACCGAGGAGCGGAAGCAGGCCGCCGCCAAGGTGGGCATCTTGGCGATGAGGCGCACGATGTGCTTCTCGCGGATGACGGGGTCGTGGATCTGCTTGGCGTCGTTGTAGAAGGTCTCGAGGGCGGCGGTGGCCGACACCAGCATCCCCATCGGGTGGGCGTCGTGGTGGAAGCCCTCCAGGAAGCGCTTGCGCACGTTCTCGTGGATGAACGTGTGGTAGGTGATCTCGTGCACCCAGGCGTCGTGCTGCTCCGGCGTGGGCAGCTCGCCGTTGATGAGCAGGTAGGCCACCTCGAGGTAGGTGGAGTGCTCCGCCAGCTGCTCGATCGGGTAGCCGCGGTAGCGCAGGATCCCGTTCTCGCCGTCGAGGTCGGTGATGGCGCTCGACGTCGCCGCCGTGGTCATGAAGGCGGGGTCGTAGAACCACACGCCGGGGAGGAGCTTGCGCCAGTCCGTGGCGTCGACACCTCCATCGACGATCGGTACCTCGACGGACTCGCCGGTGCGGTTGTCGGTGATCGTGATGCTGTCGGCCACGGGGTCGATGGTATCGAGCCGCCGGAGCCCACGGTGACGGGGCCCGCTGCGGCACCCGCGCGGGTCACAGCGGGGTGTTGTCGTGCTTGCGGGCGACGAGCGACTCGCGCTTCGTCGCCAGCATCTCGAGGCCCGCGGCCACCTCGCGCCGGGTGTCGGTGGGATCGATCACAGCATCGACCGAGCCGCGGTCGGCGGCGACGTAGGGGTTGAGGAACCGCTCCTCGTAGGCCAGCTCGAGCTCGGCCCGCCGCTCGGGCGACTCCCTGCGGTGGAGCACCTCGACCGCGCCCTTGGCGCCCATCACGGCGATCTCCGCCGAGGGCCAGGCGAGGTACAGGTCGCTGCCCATGGTGCGGCAGTCCATGACGATGTAGGCGCCGCCGTACGCCTTGCGCAGCACCACCGCCACCCGCGGCACCGTGGCCCGGGCGTAGGCGAAGGCCAGCTGGGCGCCGTGGCGGATCATGCCCCGCCACTCGAGGTCCTTGCCGGGGTAGAAGCCGGGCGTGTCGATCAGCGTGACGAGCGGGAGGCCGAAGGCGTCGCAGAAGGCCACGAAGCGCGCCCCCTTCTGCGAGGCCGGGATGTCGAGCGTGCCGGCGATCGACACCGGTTGGTTGGCCACGATCCCCACGGGGCGCCCGTCGATGGTGGCGAAGGCCGTCACCAGGTTGGTGGCCCAGGCGGCCCGGACCTCCAGGAGCTCGCCGTCGTCGACCAGGCACCGGGCGACGTCGCGCACGTCGTAGCCGCCGGTGGGCGAGCTGGGCAGGCAGGCCGCCGCCTCGGGGACCGGTCGATCGGCCGGATCGGTGCACGACCAGCGAGGCGGCTCCTCGTCGATCGACGACGGCAGGTACGCCAGGAGGTCGCCGAGGGCGTCGAGCACCTCGTCGGGCCCCACCACCAGCGAGGCCACGCCGGTGCCGCTGGCGTGGATCCCGGCGCCGCCGAGCTCGGTGGCGTCGAGGGCCTCCCCCGTGAAGGTCTCCACCATCCGGGGACCGCTCACGAAGGCGTAGGCGTCGGGGGTCATCACGACGTGGTCGGCCAGGCCCAGCAGGAGGGCGGGCCCCGACACCACGGGCCCCGTGGCGGCCAGCAGCACCGGGACGCGCCCGGAGCAGCGGGTGAGGGCCCGGGCGGCGCAGCCCCAGCCGTGGAGCGCCGCCACGCCGTCGTGCACGTCGGCGCCGCTCGAGGAGATGATCCCGAGCAGGGGCAGCCCGGCGTGGAGGGCGTGGTCGGCGGCGGCGGCGAAGGTGTGGCCGTCGGCCTCGGTGATCGCACCGCGGCGCCGGTCCTCGGCGATGGTGACGAGCACGACCTCGCGGCCGGCCACCTCGGTGAGCACGGCGGTGAGGGACCCAGGGTGATCGGCAGCGACGGGGACGGTGAGGGCCATGTGGCCGTGCGACCCCGACCGCCCGCCAGGCGTTACGCGCGCGCCTGGGGCCCCACCGGGTGCACGCCGTCGAGGTGCGCGCTGTCGTCGGTGATCACCGCGGTGACGGCGGCCTGCAGCGCCCGGGCGGGCGCCGAGAGCAGCCCGCGCCGCCGTCGGGCCAGGCCCACCGAGCGCTGGGCCAGGCCGTCGACGGCCACCCGTCGCCAGCGACCCTCCAGCCACGGGGGCGCCGCGGTGGCCGGCACGATCGCGGCGCCGAAGCCCTCGAACGCGAGGCTGGTGATCAGGCGCAGCCCGTCGACCTCGGCCCGGGCCCGCAGCGTCACCCCGGCCGCCGTCGCCTCGGCATCGAGCTCGTCGCGGAACGACGTGCCGACGGGCTCGAGCAGCAGCTCGTGCTGGCCGAGGTCGGCCATCGTCACGCGGGTGAGGGCGGCCAGGGGGTGGCCGTCGGGGGCGATCACGATGCGGTCCTCGTCGAAGAGGGGGTCGGTCAGCAGGTCGGGGTCGCTGAGCGGCAGGTTCACCACGGCGAGGTCGAGGTTGTCGCTCAGGAGGCGGGGGACCAGGGAGGTGGTGGTGGCGTCGACCACGACGACGCGGACCTTGGGGTGGTGCAGGGCGAGGTGCTCGAGCACCAGGGGCACCAGCCAGCGCCCCACCGTGCCGATGCAGCCGAAGCGCACCTGTCCCGTCACCTCGTCGCGCAGCGCGGCGACGTCGGCGGTGAGGGAGTCGAGCTCGTGCTGCACGTGGCGGGCCCGGCGCACCACGGCCACGCCCTCCTCGGTGAGGGTGCCGCTGGAGCGGTCGACCAGCGTGGCCCCGACCTCCCGCTCGAGGCGCGCGATGTGGGTGGAGACGTTCGACTGCACCGTGTGGAGGGCCCGAGCGGCGGCGGAGAAGCTGCCCGTCTCGGCCACGGCGATGAGGGCGGTGAGCTGGCGGAGTTCCATCGCTGAACATGATGGCACCTATCGGAAACAACTGTTTGACGGATCGCTAGCCCAGGCGTACCGTCGTGCGTACAAGAGGAAGCACTCCACCCCCCGGAGTGCCCTCCCAGCGAGATGAGGCCGGATCCCCCCTCTGGCCCCTCGCAAGACACGGAACACCGAGCCTCCCCCCGGCTCGGTGTTTCCGGTTTTGGCGGCGAGTACGGTCACGGCATGGCCACTGGCGCAGCGTTCTTCGACCTCGACCGGACCCTGCTGCGGGGCGCGTCGGGGCCCATCATCGGCGAAGCGCTGAAGCAGGCCGGCGTGACGGATCGCAGCCTCCCGGGAGAGCAGCTCGTCTACAAGGTCTACGACCTGTTCGGTGAGAACCGGCCGAGCATGGAGATCACCCGCCGGGCGGTGCGCTTCGCCTCCGGCTGGGTGCGCGCGCAGGTGCAGGAGGCCGGCGAGCTGGCCGCCGAGGCCCTGGCCGCCAGCCTGCAGCCCTTCGCCCGCCCCATCTTCGAAGAGCACCGTGCGGCCGGCCGGCCCCTCGTGCTGGCCACCACCACCCCCTTCGACCTCGTGAAGCCGCTGGCCGACGCCCTCGGCTTCGACGACGTCGTGGCCACCCGCTACGGCGAGCGCGACGGCATCTACGACGGCACCCTCGACGGCGAGTTCGTGTGGGGGCCCGGCAAGCTGCGGGCCATCCAGGCCTGGGCCGCCGAGCGAGGGCTCTCCCTCGACGACAGCTGGGCCTACTCCGACAGCTTCTACGACGTGCCCATGCTGGCCGCCGTGCGCCACCCGGTGGTGGTCAACCCCGATCCGCGCATGGTGGTGGTGGCGCTGCTGCGCCGCTGGCCCGTGGTCCACCTCGACGTGCCCTCCGGCGTGCCCAAGCTGCCCGTGGTCGGCATCGAGCCCCAGAAGGCCGTGCTGGCCCTGGTGCGGCCCGAGCTGATCCCCTACGCCCGCTTCGACGTCGACGGCGTGGAGCACATCCCGGCCACCGGGCCCGCCATCGTCGTGGGCAACCACCGCAGCTACTTCGATCCGCTGGCCATGGCCGTCGCCCTGGCCAAGCGGGGCCGCCCCGTGCGCTTCCTCGGGAAGAAGGAGGTCTTCGACGCCCCGGTGGTCGGCCAGATCGCCCGGGCCATGGGCGGGATCCGGGTGGAGCGCGGCACGGGGTCCGACGAGCCGCTGGCCGAGGCGGCGGCCGCGCTGGCGGCGGGGGAGCTGGTGGCCCTCATGCCGCAGGGCACGATCCCGCGCGGCCCGGCGTTCTTCGATCCGGTGCTGAAGGGCCGCTGGGGGGCCGCGAAGCTGGCCGCCCTGTCGGGCGCGCCGGTGATCCCGGTCGGGCTTTGGGGCACCGAGCAGGTGTGGCCGCGCAGCGAGCGCCTGCCGAACCTGCTGGCCCTGCGCCACCCCCCGGAGGTCCGCATCCGCGTCGGCGCGCCCGTGGCGGGGCTCACCGGCCGCTCGCCCGACGCCGACACCAAGCGGATCATGAAGGCGATCGGGGCCCTGCTGCCCGCCGAGGCCCGCCGCCGCCGGACCCCGACGGCCGAGGAGCTGGCCCGCACCTACCCGGGTGGCCGGCCCGAGGGCCGCACCGACGAGGAGGAGCGCCGGCCCGGTCAGGACTGACGACCGGCTGCGTCAGTGCGCCACCCACTGGTGCTTGCCGGTCACCTTGGCCTCGCGGAGCGCCTCGTCGGCCCGACCGAGCACCTCGTCGGGACCGTCGCCGTCCACCAGCGCGGCGATGCCGATGCTGAGGCCGACCTGCACCTCGGTGCCGTCGACCAGCAGCGGCTCGCTCACGGCGGCGACCAGGCGGTCCGCCAGCCTGCCCGCGGTGGCGAGGTCGCCGATGTCCGGGCAGAGCACGGCGAACTCGTCGCCGCCGAGTCGAGCCACGAGGTCGGTGGGCCGCACCCCGTGGCGGAGGCGGATCGCCACCTCGGCCAGGACCCGATCGCCGAGGGCGTGGCCGTGCAGGTCGTTCACCGGCTTGAAGTCGTCGAGGTCGAGGTAGAGGACCGCGGTGGTGCCGTCGGTCGGCTGCACGTCGATGGCGGTCACGAAGCTCGAGCGGTTGGGCAGGCCCGTCATCACGTCGTGGGTGGCCGCCCACTCAAGGGCTCGTCGGCCCTCCTCCCACTGCACCACCAGGCCCACCAGGCCGGCGGCCCGGTGCAGCCGCTGCTGGCTGAACACGTGGCTGGCGTGGGGGTGGCGGCTCCAGACGGCCAGGGCGCTGCGCGTGCGCCCCGGTCCGGCCGCCTCGACGGCGAGCGCCGTCAGCCACCGGTACCCGGCGCGTCGGGCGGCCGCCAGGAACGGCTCGGGCAGGTCGTCGATCGGGTGGTCGATCACCGTGCCCCGGGCCTCGACGGCCTGCTGCCACGGCGTGCCGGTGAGCGCGCCGCTGTCGAAGATGCCGGCCAGCCCCGGAGCCCCACCGATGGCCACCGTTCGCCCGTCGGGCGTGCACCGGTGCGCGATGACGACGTCCACCTGGGGCAGCTCCCCGGCCAGCATGGCGCCCACCTGGCCCAGGATGGTGTCGATCGGCGCGCCGCTCCCCATGGCGACCAGGGCGTCCTCGAGCGCGCTGTCGGACTCGGCCCGTCGCAGCTGGAGCACGAGGCCGTCGAGGCCCGTGCGGACCGGCGTGGCCACCGCGATGGCGCACCGCACGGTCGAGCCGTCGGCGCACACCAGCTCGATCACCGGGCCCACGCCCTCCCAGGTGGAGGCCCCGTCGGACCGGCTGCTGATGTAGTCGGTGGCGGCGCTGAGGGACGCGAGGGCATCGTCGAGCGAGCGCGGGCCGACCAGCTCGATCATGGAGCGCCCGACCAGCTCGGCCGGAGCCCAGCCCAGCAGCTCCTCGATCGAGGCCCCGGCCCACAGGACCGTACCCGACAGATCGATGACGCAGAACGGGTTCACGGCCGCCTCGGTGAGCTGGATCACCTCGGCGTCGCCGAACCCCACTCCACCCTCACCGGGGACGATGTCCCCCACGTGGCCTCCTCGCCCTTGCACCCCTCCAACGGGCGCTGACCGTAACGCCCCCCGCGCGCCCGGTCACTGGGCCGTCCGGCCAGTTTTGGCAGCGTTGTCCGGCCAAGCCGCCCGAAGCGGCGCGAACCGGGCGCCCGTCAGCCGAGCTGCTTCTGCCGGATGATGTTGAGGGCGCCGCCGGCCCGGAACCACTCGATCTGCTCGGGGCTGAAGGTGTGGTTGGCCTCGAACGCCACGGTGGTGCCGTCGGGCTTGTGGATGGTGGCTCGCACCGGCGTGTCGGGCGCGAGGCCGGCGAGGTCGTGGACGCTGATGGTGTCGTCCTCGCCGATGGCGTCGTAGGTGGCCGGGTCGGCGAAGGTGAGCGGGAGCAGCCCCTGCTTCTTGAGGTTGGTCTCGTGGATGCGGGCGAAGCTGCGGGACAGGATCACCTTGGCGTTGCGGAACCGGGGCTCCATGGCGGCGTGCTCGCGGGAGCTGCCCTCGCCCATGTTCTCGTCGCCGATGGCCACCCAGCCCACCCCGGCCTCGTGGAGGCGCTTGGCGATCTCCGGGAAGGTGCGGGTCTCGCCGTCGAGCGGGTCCTTCCCCGTGCCCGCCTCCCCGGTGTAGGCGTTGATCGCCCCCAGGTAGAGGTTGCCCGAGATGTTCTCGAGGTGGCCGCGGTACTTCAGCCACGGCCCGGCCGCCGAGATGTGGTCGGTGGTGCACTTGCCCTGGGCCTTCAGGAGGATGGGGAGGCGGTCGTAGTCGGCGCCGTCCCACGGCTCGAAGGCCTCCAGCAGCTGCAGGCGGTCGCTCTCGGGATCGACGACGACCTCCACGTCGGCGCCCGCGGGCGGCGGGGCCTGGAAGGTCTCCTCACCGGGGTCGAAGCCGGCATCGGGGAGGGCCTGGCCGACGGGCGGCTCGAGGCGCACCTCCTCGCCGGCGTCGTTGGTGAGGGTGTCGGTGCGCGGGTCGAAGTCGAGCGTGCCGGCCAGGGCCAGGGCGATCACGGTGTCGGGGCTGGTGACGAAGCTCAGCGTGTTGGCGTTGCCGTCGTTGCGCTTCGGGAAGTTCCGGTTGTAGCTGTTCACGATCGTGTTCAGCTTCGACGTGTCGAGGTCGGTGCGGTCCCACTGGCCGATGCACGGGCCACAGGCGTTGGCCAGCACCGTGCCGCCGATGGCCTCGAGGTCGGCGAGCAGGCCGTCGCGCTCGATGGTGGCGCGGGTCTGCTCCGAGCCCGGGGTGATGAGCAGCTGCGTCTTCGTGCGGAGGCCCTTGGCCGACGCCTGGCGAGCGATCGACGCGGCGCGGGTGATGTCCTCGTAGGAGCTGTTCGTGCACGAGCCGATCAGGGCGGAGGAGATCTCGAGCGGCCACCCCTCGGCGCGGGCGGCGTCGCCCACCTCGGCCAGCTGGTGGGCGCGATCGGGGGAGTGCGGGCCGTTGATCATCGGCCCGAGCTGGTCGAGGTCGATCTCGATGAGCTGGTCGAAGACCGAGCCGGGGTCGGCGAGCACGTCGTCGTCGGCCCGGAGGTCGGCGGCGACCCCGTCGGCGGCGTCGGCGATGGCGGTGCGGCCGGTCGCCCGGAGGTAGTCGGCCATGTTGGCGTCGTAGGCGAACAGCGAGGTGGTGGCCCCGATCTCGGCGCCCATGTTGCACACCGTCGCCTTGCCGGTGGCCGTGATGGAGTCGGCGCCCGGCCCGAAGTACTCGATGATGGCGCCGGTGCCGCCCTTGACGGTGAGGATCTCCGCCACCTTCAGGATGATGTCCTTCGGGCTCGACCAGCCCGAGAGCGTGCCGGTGAGGCGCACGCCGATGAGCTTGGGCCAGCGGACGTTGAACGGGAAGCCGGTCATGACGTCGACGGCGTCGGCACCGCCCACGCCGATGGCCACCATGCCGAGGCCGCCGGCGTTGGGGGTGTGGCTGTCGGTGCCGATCATCATGCCGCCGGGGAACGCGTAGTTCTCGAGCACGACCTGGTGGATGATGCCGCTGCCCGGCTTCCAGAAGCCGATGCCGTACTTGGCCGACACCGTGCGGAGGAACTCGTAGACCTCGCTGTTGGTGTCGAGGGCGAAGCGCAGGTCGATGTCGGCGCCGGCCTTGGCCTGGATGAGGTGGTCGCAGTGCACCGTCGAGGGCACGGCCACCTGCGGGAGGCCGGCGGTCATGAACTGCAGCAGCGCCATCTGCGCGGTGGCGTCCTGCATGGCGACGCGGTCGGGCGCGAAGTCGTTGTAGGTGCGGCCGCGGTCGATGTCCTGGGCGGCGTCGCTCAGGTGGTTGACGAGGACCTTCTCGGCGAGGGTGAGACCTCGACCGAGGCGCTCGCGACCGAGGGCGACCCGCTCGGGCAGGCGGGCGTAGACCTCCTCGACCAGCTCGATGGGGGTGGAGGCAGCGACCTCGGACATGGTGGGAACCCCTTGCGTCATCCGGCAGTTGATACAAGTATAGGACAAGTGAGGGCCCACCGCTACCAGTCGATCGCCGACGACCTCCGACGGCAGGTGGAGGCGGGCGAGGTGGCGGCCGGGCGCCTGCTGCCCAGCGAGGCCGAGCTGTCCCGATCCTACGAGGCCAGCCGGGTGACCGTCCGCAGGGCCCTCGAGGTGCTGCGCGACGAGGGCCTGGTCGACGCTCGGCAGGGCTTCGGGTGGTTCGTGGCGGCGGCCCCCGTCCCCCAGCCGCTCGGTCGGCTCGGCACGATCGAGGCGCAGCTGGCGGCCTCGGGCGTGCACTCCGAGCGGCGGATCCTCGACTTCGGCTTCGTGGCCGCGCCGGCGCGTGTGCGAGCGATCCTCGACAGCGCGTCGGTGCTGGAGGTGCGGCGCCTCAACCTGGCCGACGGGCAGCCCTTCGCCCGCGTGACGGTCTGGTGCCCCGACGACCTGGGGGCGTCCCTGTCGCGAGCCGACGTGGAGCGGGCGCCGTTCTACGAGCTGCTCGACGGTCCGCTCGGCGGCGCCGTGCAGACCATCGGTGCGGCGTCGGTCGACGCCGTCGACGCCGAGCTGCTGGAGATCCCGGTCGGCTCGCCCGTGCTGCGCTGCGAGCGCACCACCACCGACCCCCAGGGTCGCCCGGTGCTGCACTCGGAGCACGTCTTCCCGGCCCACCGCACGGAGTTCGTGGTGGAGCTGCCGGTGGCCGCCCCGAGCATCGCCCCCTCCGGGTTGCGCCTCGTCGACTGACCGACGCCGTACCATCGGCAGGTGGCCACGGGGGAGGACGACGCGGAGGGCGTGGAGGTCGACGTCGCGGCGTCGATGCGCCGCTTCCTCGACCTGTCGATCGACCTGCTCGCCATCTGCGACCTCGACACGCGGGTCCTCGAGGTGAGCGAGTCCTGGACCCGCACCCTGGGCTGGAGCCGCGACGAGCTGATGGGGACGCTGCTGATCGACCGCTTCCACCCCGACGACCTCCCGCTGGTGGCCGAGTCGCTCGGCTCCATCCTCCAGGGCGGCGACGCGGTGGCCGTCCCGGTGCGCATCCAGGCCAAGGACGGCCAGTACCGGTGGCTCCAGGGCAGCGCTCGCTCCGACCTGGAGAGCGAGCGGATCTACGTGACCGCCGCCGACATCACCGAGCGCATGGAGCTGGAGGACGCCCTGCGCCGCCAGCTCCAGCTCGAGGAGCGGGTGGCGGCCATCACGGCGCGCCTCGTGGCGTCGGAGGCCACGCAGGCGCCGTCGGTGATCGAGGCCGGGATCGGCGAGCTGGCCCACGCCATGGGTGCCCATCGGGCCCACTTCCTCCGGGGCCGGGACCTCCGCGTGATCACCGCCATCGAGTGGCGCGACCCCGGCTCGGGCGCCCGGGCCCACACCCCGGACCCCGACCCCGAGGTGCAGCGGTGGTGGTTCGAGGTGCTGCGCTCGGGCGAGCTGCTCCGCCTCGAGGACGTCGAGGAGCTCGAGGAGCGGGCACCCCGGATCCTCGAGGCGCTCCGCCAAGAGGGCGTGCGATCCGTCCTGGTGCTGCCGCTGCCGCCCCACCGCGGCTGCTGGGGCTTCCTCGCCCTCATCGCCACCGAGCGCACCGTCCACTTCAACGACGACGCGACCGCCCTCCTGCGGCTGGCCGGGGAATCGTTCCTCACCGCCCTCGCCCGGGGCGACGACGCCGCGGCCCTGGTGGACGCCCGGCGCGAGCTGGAGCACCGCAACGAGGAGCTCGAGCGGTCCAACGAGGAGCTGGAGCGCTTCGCCTACGCCGCCGCCCACGACCTGAAGGCGCCGCTGGCGCGCATCGAGATGGCGCTGGCGGCCACGCCCCCGGGCGATGCCAACACCGATGCCCTGCTGCAGATCGCCCAGCGGGGCGCCGGCCGGATGCGGCAGCTGATCGAGGACCTGCTGGTGTTCGCGGCCATCGGGTCGGGCCAGGGCAAGCCCACCACCGTCGACCTCGACGACGTGATCGCCCAGGTGCTGGCCGACCTGGCCCCGGCCATCGAGGCGAGCGGGGCCACGGTCGAGGTGGCACCGCTGGGCGAGGTGTGGGGCCACCCCACCCAGCTCGGCCAGCTGCTCCAGAACCTCGTCGGGAACGCGGTGAAGTTCACCCGCCCGGGGGTCGCGCCGCGGGTGCGGGTGGTGGCCGAGCGCGACGCGGAGGCCACCACCTTGCGGGTCGTCGACAACGGCATCGGCATCGAGCCGGCGCACCGAGCCGACGTGTTCGGCGTCTTCACCCGCCTCAACCCCGACGAGCAGCACCCCGGGAGCGGCATCGGGCTCGCCACCTGCGCCAAGGTCGTGGCCAGCCACGACGGCCAGATCGCCGTCGAGGACGGCGACGACGGCGGCACCGCCGTGGTGGTCCGGCTCCCGCACCGGGCCGCCGAGGTCGGCGGCGAGGTCGGCCGCTAGGGAGCCGAGCGGACCTCGACCACGTCGCCGCCCAGCGAGAGGATCCAGGGCTGCCCCTCGGGTCCCGGCACGATGGCGATCGGGTTGGCCAGCGCGATGCCGGTGTCGACCACCCCAGCAGCACCCGACGCGGTCGCCGGGCGCAGGCCCACCAGGCGGCCGGCGCAGTAGTCGGTGTGCAGCACCCAGCCGTCGAGCTCCGGGACGGGTGAGGAGCGCGGCACGAAGCCGGCCACGATCGAGCACCAGCCGGCACGGTGCGAGTAGGTCAGCGTCGGCGCCAGCTCCCGGCCGGGCACCTCCCCGCCGAGGAAGGGCTCCGTGCCCTCCACCAGGTTCCAGCCGAGGTTGGCGCCGCCGGCGCTCGGGCCGTCGGCCGCCGTCGGCAGGCGGTCCAGCTCCTCCCAGCACGACTGGCCCACGTCGCCCAGCCAGAGGTCGCCCGTCTCGCGGTCGAGGCCCAGGCGGAAGGGGTTGCGCACGCCGAGGACCCAGATCTCCGGCGCCCACCCGTCCCGGTCGACGAACGGGTTGTCGGCGGGGATGCGGTACGGGCGCTCCTCGTCGGGGGTCGGCTGGATGCGCAGGACCTTCCCCAGGACGGTGCTGGGGTCCTGGGCGTTCTCGCGCGGGTCGCCCAGGCCGCCGCCGTCGCCGAGCCCCACGTAGAGGAGGCCGTCGAGCCCGAACACGAAGGCGCCGCCGTGGTGCTGGATCGAGTCCGGGTGGTCGACAACGAGGATCTCGCGACCGGGCCCGGGCTCGGGCACCCCCGCGCCGTCGACGCGATGGGCGGTTATCACGTCGTCGCGGTCGGCATCCGCTCGGTACACGTAGAGCCACCGACCGTCGGGGTCGTAGGCCACCCCGAGGAGGCCGCCGTCGCCCTCGTCCTGCGTGTCGTCGGACAGGTCGAGGACCAGCTCGTCGGTGATCTCGCCGCCGTCGATCCGCCGCACCGTGCCCAGCCGCTCGCCGAGCACGCCGTCGCCGGAGCCGCCAGGGGCGAAGGCCACGGCGGTCGGCTGCTCGGCGGTGCCCACGACGACGGACTCGAGGGTCCCGGCCGGCAGGCGGGGGAGCGGTGCCGTGTCGGCGAGGGGCGGGCACGGACGGTCGGTGGCCAGGCGGTTCGGGCTGGGGCCGTCGTCACCAGGGGCGCGCTGGGACCAGGCGATCGCCCCGCCGGCGCCGGCCACCACCACCGCCGCGGCCGCCAGGGCGGCGAGGGTCCGGCGGCGCATCGGGGCGACGGTAGTGGTGCGGGAACCGGGCCGGGTGGCACCGACGTCGAACGAGGGTGCTCGCCGTCTCGGTCGCCGGAGTGCTGTTCGTCGTGGCCATCAGCGCGGCTGCGGTGGGGCTGATCGCCTGGCTGCTCGGCGGTCGTGTGGCCGTGCGCTCTGCCGACGGGCCTACAGCTTCGGCCAGGGGCGGGTCTGGCGGCGGCGCTTCCGCGACCGATCGCCCAGGGCCCACGCCCGGCGCCACGCAGGAGCATCCGGACCCGTGAGCGCCGGCGTGGTCCCGGCGGCCGCCCGCTGGCGCGACTGCCACCAGTCGGTGGTCGCCTCGTCGGCCAGGGTGGCCACGGCCCGCTCGATGCGCTCGGCGTAGCGGCTGGCGCTCTCGCCGTCGATCGGGTGCAGGGGCGTGCCGAAGGTGACGCGCACGTTGGCCGGCGTGGGCCGCTTGGCGCCCTTGCGCAGGATCTTGGCGGTGCCCTCGATGTGGAGGGGCACGACCGGGACCGACGTGCGGCTCGACAGGTAGGCGGCGCCGCCTCGGAACGGCTGGCCCCAGCCGTCGGGCGAGCGGCCGCCCTCGGGGAAGATCAGCATCGACCAGCCCTGGCCGATGAGCTCGGCGGCCTGGTCGGCGGAGCGGCGGGTGACCTTGGAGCGCTCGATGGGGATGGCGCCGATCACCAGCGCCGAGGCGGCGGAGGTGGCGTGCGTGCGGAAGAAGTAGTCGGCCGCCGCCCCCACGAACACCTTGTAGCGCCACGGCTCGGGGATGGACGTGAGCACCACCGGCGTGTCGAGGTGGCTGTGGTGGTTGCCGGCGAAGATCACCGGGCCGCCGGTCAGGCCGGTGAGCCGGTCGAGGCCGTGGCGCTCGGGGGCGCCGAGGGCGGCGACGGCGGGGCGCAGCACGCTCTCGAGCAGCACGGTCCGAGCGAGGCGGGCCGGGAAGCGGCGGGCCCAGTCGGAGTCGTAGTCGGCGCCGTAGCGGCGGGTGGGCGGCAGCGGCTCGACGCCGCCCGGGGTGGTGGGCGCGCTGAAGGGGAACGGCAGCTTCGGCGGCCGGACCGGGAGCCTCATGTGACGTCGGCCATCACGATCGGCGGGTTGTGGAGGTGGGTGATGGTGGCGTCGCGGCCCACCACGTCGGCCGCCATCTCGAGGGCGTCGTCGAGGGTGGAGGCCGGGGTGAACCCGAGGCGTCGCACGGAGCGGGGTTCCCCGCCCACGATGATCACCTTGCCCACGTGGCTCATGCCGTGGCAGCCCCAGTACCACATGTAGAACGGGTGGACGCCGTGGTAGGCGTGGCTGGTGCGGTAGAGGTGGCGGTACCACTCGTCCTCGGCGTAGGACTTCTCGTACTTCGCCTCGATCTCGACCGGGTCGGTCGTCTCCGACAGCACCTGCTCGAAGAAGTCGATGTAGCTCGGGTGGTGCACCGGGTGGAACTCCCAGGGCGTGGGGTGGCTCAGGATCACCACGCCGCCCTCGCGCACGAGGGGCTGGCCGCGGTACATGTTGAAGAAGTAGCCGAGGCCCAGGCACATCACGAGGATCGGGTTCATCACCGAGTTCACGTTGTACGGGCAGATGTAGGGCAGCCCCATGGTGAGGATGTCGGTCTGGCCCTCGATGGGCACCAGCTGCTGCTCGAACACGTTGGCCGTGGTCACCTCGTGCACGGCCTCGACCTCGCCGGCCTGCACCGACGTGATCCCGTAGGGCGCCAGCCACGAGTTGAAGATCTTGCGCCGGGCCTTCATGGGGAGCCGGTCGAGGCCGGCCTTCATGCCGATGAACGTGGCCCGGTCCTTGGCCGACCACTCCCACTCCCGCTTCTGCAGCACCGACATCGGTCCCGAGGTGCCGAAGGTGTCGTTGTTGAGGGTGGTCTCGATCTGGAACACCTTGATGCCGCTGTTCTTCAGCACCTCGCCCATGCGCCAGTTCGACGAGTGCAGCTCGCTCTTGTGGCGGTCCATGAAGCTGCGCGAGTGCTGCATCGTCTTCACGTTGTGGTGGTGGCGCAGCGAGCGGTACGACGACAGGCCGGTGGCCGTCGACTTCCAGCCGCCGTCCATCGACACGAGGTTGATGTTCACGTAGACGATGAGGTCGCTGTCGGCCGCCCGCTTGTTGATCTCCACCTCCTCGCCGTGCTTCGTCTCGCCGATGAAGGCGAGGTTGTCGGGATCCTCGGCGTCGTGGTTGTAGAGGTGGCCCTGGGGGGCGAAGGCGTCGTAGACGCGGTCGCCGACGGCGTGGCGCAGCTCGGCCTCCGTCATGCGGCGGTGCAGGGCGAGGGCGGCGATGAGGTGCACGTCGTCCACCCCGGCGGCGGCCGCCTCGTCGAGCACGGCCTCGATCACCCGCTGGCGCACGTCGGGGCGGCGCATGGGGGGCAGCGGCAGGCTGATGTCGTCGAAGGCGATGGTGAGCTTCATCCCCGGCCGCAGCAGGGCCCGCAGCGGCTCGGAATCGCCGAGCGGGTTGTTCAGCGCGTGGCGGATGGCGGCATCGGGGTCCTCGAGGGCCTCGAGGGGCTCAGCGGGGTAGAGCACCCGGCTGCGCCCGGCAGGAAGGCGCTCCAGCTTCAGCGACTCCCCGTGGTGGAAGAGGATCGGCGGGGTGGACTTGTCGACGTCGAGGACGAACCCAGGACGGGGCATCAGATGCTGTCTCTCTCTCGTTCCGACCGGAGGTCGAAGGCGATCTTGACGGCGCCGCGCGAGCCGGCCGACGCGGCGTGGGCGATGGCCTCCTCGTAGCGGCGCAGCGGGTAGGTGGCGCTCACGAGGCGACCGAGGTCGAGCTCGGCCACGAGGGCGACGGCGGTGTCGAAGTCGGCCCGCTGGTAGGCGTAGGCGCCGCGCAGGGCCACCTCGCGCTGCCACAGCGGGGTGAGGTCGACGGTGGTCACCCCGGGCATGCCGACGGCGTGGATGGTGCCGCCGGGCGCGGTGATGCGCAGCGACTGGGCGATGCTCTCGGGCGAGCCGACGCAGTCGACGACGGCCTCCACGCCACCGCCGAGCTGGCCGTTGTCGAGGCGCATGGTGCCGGTGCGGGCCCGCACGGCGCGGTCGAGCTCGCCGGGGGCCACCACCACGTCGGCGCCCAGCTCCTTGGCCAGCGCCTTCTGGTGGGGGTGCTTGCCGGTGGCCACGATCTCGATGCCGGGCCGGGCGCGGCGCAGGGCGGCGATGGTGAGCAGCCCGAGGGTGCCGCTGCCGATGAGCGCCACCCGGTCGGCGGCGACCTGGGCGGCGGCGTGCACGGCGCAGGCGGTCGGCTCGACCAGGACGGCGGCCTCGTCGCTCAGCGCCTCGGGGACCGTTACGAGCTGGCTCTCGTGGGCCACCATGGCGGTGGACCAGCCGCCGCCGGTGCTCTCGCAGAACCCGCACTGCAGGCCGGGCTCGAGGTCGCCGAAGCCGATGCGCTCGCAGTGGTTGATGCGGCCCTCCGCGCACGGCGGGCAGACCGGCGAGATGCCCCGGGCGACGCAGCTGAGCACCGGGACCACGGCCACGCGGGTGCCGTCGTCGAGGTCGCCCACCACCTCGTGGCCGGGCGTGAACGGGAACGACACGATCGGCTCGAACCAGCGCGACGACGTGCCGTCGAGGGTGGCCAGGTCGGAGCCGCAGATCCCGGCCAGCCGGGGCCGGACCCGGTGCCAGCCGGGGCCGGGCAGCTCGGGCGGGTCGACGTCGCGCAGGGCCAGCGGGCCGACCTTGGCGCCGCCGCCGGGGGAGAGGCGCCCCGCCACCATGGCGGCGGCGAACTTGGCCGGCTTCCGCGAGAAGACGAGCGCCTTCACCGGGTGGCTCCGGTGGTGTCGACCTTGCCGACGCGACGGCTCCGGGGGGTGCCCCAGGCCGGCCCGATGGGCAGCAGCGGCTGGGGCGAGCCGGCCGACTTGTCGAAGTGCTCCACCAGCCAGCCGCGCTTGCGGGCCAGGGCGGCCAGCCGGGTCTCGGGGTTCACGGCCACCGGGAAGCCGACCGCCTCGAGCATCGGCAGGTCGGAGGTGGAGTCGGCGTAGGCCACGCCCTCGTCGAGGTCGAAGCCGTGGGCGGCGGCGTAGTCGAACAGCGCCGAGGCACGGGCCTCGCCCGTGGGCGGCACGTCGGTGAGCTCGCCGCGGAAGGTGCCGTCGGGCCGGCGGGCCAGCGACGGGGCCACGATGTCGTCGAAGAGCGGGCGCAGCGGCTCGATGGCGACGTCGAGGGCGCCGGTGATGAGCACGGTGCGGTGGCCGAGGCGGCGGTGCTCGCGCACCCGGCGGATGGCGGCCGGGAACGACTTCGTGAGGATGAGGTCGCTGAACATCTCCAGGGCGTCGGCCTCGAGCCGGGCGATGTCGGCGCCGTCGTAGCGGCGGTAGAAGTGCCGGAGGAAGTCGCTGCGGTCGCGCCGGTCGAGGGCCAGCAGCGCAGGCGCTTCGCGCAGGGTCTTGAGGACGTAGCGCAGCCGGTCCTCGCGGGGCAGGCGGCGGGTGGCCAGCCAGGAGTAGCTGGCCACGACGTTGGAGGCGATCAGCGTGTTCTCGAGGTCGAAGGCGGCGAACTGGCGGGCCGGGTCGAGGATCTGCCGGCGGAGGCGGTCCTCCCGCTTCTCGCCCACCCGTCCGCCGGGCGTGGTGCGCACGCGGGCGTGCTCCACCACCGAGGGCAGGTGCACCTGGGGGGCGTAGTGGCTCCAGTCGACCACCCTGGGGTCGAAGCAGAACGTCGCCTGGTCCTCGGGGGAGAGGCGCTCCCAGCGGGCCAGCAGGTTGTCGACGCCGTAGATCGCCTCGCACTCGGCGTAGGCGCCGTAGAGCTCCACGTAGGCCAGCGCCCGCTCGACCTCCTCCCGCTTGCCCTCGAGGGTGGCGGCCCAGGCGGCCTGCTTGCCCCGCAGGGGGAGCGACTGCAGGGCGCCCTCGGCCTTCTCGATGGCCGTCTGGGCCCGCTCGAGCTGGCGCTGCACCCGGCCCCGGCCGGGGAACGACCACTCGGGCACGATGATCGGCTGGCCCTCGGTGTCGTAGATCGGGTGCTCGGTGAAGAACGCCCGCACCATGTCGACGAGGTGGCGGTAGCGCAGCGGGTTGACCGAGCCCGACGCCACCTGGGTGATGGCGGGCTCGTCGGGGATGGGGCCGGCGGCGGCGTCGATGATGGCGGCCACCACGAGGTCGACCGGGATGACGTCGATGGTGCCCTCGGGCACGCCCGGGAACTCCTTCAGGAGCCCGCGGGCGTAGGAGATGATCACCGGCTCGGCCATCCGGAAGCCGCGGATCCACCCCGGGAAGGGCTCCAGCGCCGACGACTCGATGATCGACGGCCGCACGATCGACACGGGCACGTCGCCGCGGTTCTGCAGCAGCGCACGCTCGCCGAGGGCCTTCGTGTAGGCGTAGGCGTCGGGCCAGCCGAGCGAGGCGGCGCGCGCCCGCCCGGCCTCGACCATCTGCTCCTTCACCCACTGCACCCGGTGCTGCTCGGTCTTGCCGGCCAGGGCGGGCACGCCGGCGGCGCCGATCTCCGTGTGGGCCTCCTTGCGGAAGCGCACGAGGGCGTCGGGGCGGCGGCTGTCGGCCTCGGCGTCGGCGCGGGCCCGGCGGGCGCCCTCGACCTCGGAGCGCCAGTCGACGTCGATGAAGAACGGGCTGTCGTGGACCGGGATCTCAGGGGCGGCGCCGCGCCGGTTGCCGGCCACGTAGCAGGTCGAGACCGACACGAGGTGGGGCGTGACGCCGAGGTCCTGCAGGGTCTGCACGATGCGGGTGGGCCCGAGGAGGTTTACCTCGACGGCGGAGTCGAGCGGGGAGTCGAAGCTCACCGTGGCGGCGGAGTGGATCACGACGTCGCAGGCGGCGAGGGCCGCTCGGCCGTCGTCGTCGAGGCGCAGGCCGTCGCTGCCCACGTCGCCGGCGATCGGGGTGACGCGCTCGGCCACCAGGGCGTTGAAGCCGTCCTTGCCGTGGGCCTCGCGCAGCCGGTCGAAGGCGTTGTTGGAGAAGATCTCGCGCTTGGCCCGCTGGGCCACGGTGGAGCGCTTGCCGGGGCGGATCAGCAGGACCAGGTGGCAGCCGGGGGCGCAGCGCAGCAGCCGCTCGATGAGCGCCGTGCCGAGGAAGCCGGTCCCCCCGGTGATGGCGATGCGCTTGCCGTCCAGGGCCTCAGGGATCACCGCATCTGTCTACCATCTGGTAGATGACGACGGCGGACCGCATCCTCACCGCCGCCATGGCCGCGTTCGGCACCCGCGGCTACGAAGCCACCTCCCTCGACGACCTGGCGCGCGAGCTCGGGATCCGCAAGCAGACGATCTTGTACTGGTACCCGTCGAAGGACGCCCTGCTCTCGGCGGTGGTCGATCGCTGCGCCGAGGAGGTCACGGTCCGCCTCGTGCGTGGGCTGGAGGGCGCCGACGACGGGTTCGGGCGGGTGGAGGCGATGGTGCGGGTGATGTTCCGCCTGGCGGCCCGCCACCCGGCCATGCTCGGGTTCCTCCGCGAGGTCACCCGCCTGGGCCCCCCGGCGTCGTCGCGCCTGCTCGACCGCCTCGAGCCGCTCATCGATCGCGCCGCCGGCTTCCTGGAGGCGGAGATGGACGCCGGCCGGATGCGTCGCCACGACCCCCGCCTCCTGCTCCTCGCCGCGTACTCGATGGTCACCGGGATGGCCACGGAGGTGGAGGTGCTGCGGGCCTTCGGCGAGGAGCCGAGCCTGGCCTCGCTGGTGCGGCGCCGCGACGAGCTCCTCGCGCTGCTCCGGGCCGCCCTCGAGCCCTGAGCCCCGAAGGCGGGAACCAGGCGCAGCGGTCGCGACGTCGGACCCGGCATGCGAACCCGTGCGAGCCTCCTGCTGTCCGTGGTCCTGGCGGTGCTCCTCGCCGGCGCCTGCAGCTCGAGCCAGGACGACGAGGGCACCTCTGCCGACGCCGACGGCGGCGGGGCGGAGGCGGTGGCCGGCCCGGCCGACCCGGCGGACGCCGACGCCGCGGGGGGCTCGGGCGTCGCCCTTCCGGCGGGGGCGCCGCTGCAGACCGGCCGCTCGATCATCGCCACCGCCCGCACCGAGCTGGAGGTCGACGAGGCAACCGCGGCGGCCCGCCAGGCGGTCGAGGTGGCCACGGCGGCCGGCGGCTTCCTGGCCCAGCAGGAGGCCCGCCCCGCTGAGGGGCTCGTGTCGCTGACCGTCCGCGTGCCCACGGAGGCCTTCGACGACGTGCTCGGCCGCCTCGAGGACCTGGGCGAGGTGGTCGCCCAGACCGTCGACACCGAGGACGTCACCGAGCAGGTGGTCGACCTCGAGAGCCGGATCGCGTCGGCCCGGGTGAGCGTGACGCGGGTGAGGGAGCTGCTCGAGGGCAGCGGCGACGTGGTGCAGCTGGCCACCGTCGAGGGGGAGCTGGCCCGTCGGGAGGCCGACCTCGAAGCGCTGCTCGGACGCCAGCGGGTCCTCGACGACCAGGTCGCCCTGGCGACCATCCACCTCGACCTGCGCTCGCCCGACGCCGCGGTGGCGGAGGAGGACGAGGCGCTGCCCGGGTTCTTCGGCGGGCTGGGTCGGGGCTGGGAGGGGTTCGTGACGGCGGCGTCGGTGGCGGTCACCGCCCTCGGCTACGCCCTGCCGTTCCTGGTGGTGGCCGGCGCCGCGGGTGGCGCCTGGATCGCCGTCGCCCGTCGCCGCCAGCGGCGGACGCCGGCGCCCGCCGGCTGACCCGACGCTGATCGACGGCGTTTCGGAGCGGGCGGCCCCCGGGTAGGGAGCGGGGGTACGCACCCCTCCGTCGAAGGTCTCCCATGGCAGCCCGCAAGCACACCCTGGAGCTCGAAGAAGCCACCGATCCCGAGGGTCGCGTGCTGCTGACCGCCGCCGGCGACGTCGACCTGGAGACCGCTCCAGGCCTCCGCGATCGCATCGAGGCGGCCGGTGCCGCCGGCCTCGACGTGGTGCTCGACCTCCGGGAGGTCCGCTTCATGGACTCGCCGGGCCTCGGCACGCTGATCTACTGCTACCAGCGCCAGGCGGAGCGCGGCAGCCGCCTCCTGGTGCGCAGCCCGCAGGGCCACGTGCGGGAGCTCTTCGACGTCGTCGGCCTGGCCCACCTGCTCGCCGAGTGAGGGAGCAGGAGTCGGATCAGCGCTTGGTGGAGAAGCGGTCGCGCCGGCGGTGGCGCTCGACGGCCAGCGCCACCAGCTCGTCGATGAGCGCCCGGTAGGGCAGGCCGCTGGCCGCCCACAGCTTCGGGTACATCGAGATGGGCGTGAAGCCCGGGATGGTGTTCACCTCGTTGAGGAGCAGGCCCCGGCCCGCCTCCTCGTAGAAGAAGTCGACCCGCGCCATGCCGTCGCAGCGCAGCGCCACGAAGGCCTCGACGGCCAGGCGGCGGACCTCCCCGGTGACCTCAGGGGGCAGGTCGGCGGGGATGACCAGGTCGGCGGCGCCGTCGAGGTACTTGTCGTCGTAGTCGTAGAAGTCGCCGGCAGGCCGGATCTCGCCGGGCACGGAGGCCCGGGGCGCGGTGGTGCCGAGGACGGCCACCTCGATCTCGCGGGCGTCCACGCCCTGCTCGATCACCAGCCACTCGTCGTAGCCGGCCGCCGTCTGGCACGCCTCCGCCAGCGATGCGGCGTCGACGGCCTTCGACACCCCCACGGAGGAGCCCATGTTGGCCGGCTTCACGAAGAGCGGGTACGTCAGCCCGGCGGCCGCCACCCGGTCGGCGGCGGTGTCGATCTCGGTGTCGCGGAGCCCCAGCCAGGGGACCTGCGGGATGCCCTGCGCGGCGGCGACGTCCTTCGCCTTCAGCTTGTCCATGGCGAGCGCGGAGCCGAGGACCCCGGAGCCGACGTAGGGCACGCCGGCCAGCTCGAGCATCCCCTGGACCGTGCCGTCCTCGCCGTGCGGGCCGTGCAGGAGGGGGAGCACGACCACCGGGGCGTCGTCGGCGAGGGTCGGCCGGACGGCGGGCAGCGGCTCGATGGCCGGACCGATCGCCTCGAGGCGCTCCAGGCCCGACGTGCCGGCCGGCAGGGCCTCGGCGCCGCGGCGCAGCGCTGCGATGGCGTCGTCGGCGCGGACCCACTGGCCCTCCCGGGTGATGCCGATCGCCTCGAGCTGGTAGCGGTCGGGGTCGACGGCTCGGAGCACGTGGTAGGCCGACACGCACGAGACCTCGTGCTCCGCCGACCGCCCCCCGAACAGCACGACGAGCCGGATGCGGCCTTCGGTTCCCATGGTCGGAGTGTAGGAGGGCCGCCTGCGAGACTCGGGACCGATGCAGCTGCGCACGAGCGACCTGGCCGCCGCCCTCGACGGTCGACTGGACGGCCCCGACGTCGTGGTCGACGGCGCGACCATCGACTCCCGCGCCGTGCGGGCGGGCCAGCTGTTCGTCCCGATCGTCGCCGAGCGCGACGGCCACGACTTCATCCCGGCCGCCCTCGAGGCCGGCGCCGTCGCCTACCTGAGCACGGGGGTCCGCCACGGCGGCACGGCGGTGCTGGTGGACGACACCGTGGCCGCCCTCCAAGCGGCCGGCCGGCTGGCGCGCGCCGCGCTGCCGGCCCCGGTGGTGGGCGTCACCGGCTCGGTGGGCAAGACCTCGGTGAAGGACCTGCTGGCTGCGGCGCTGGGCGCCTGGTTCCGCACGGCGGCCAGCGAGCGGTCGTTCAACAACGAGCTCGGCGTGCCGCTCACCCTGCTCGGCGCGCCCGATGGCACCGAGGCGGTGGTGGTGGAGATGGGCGCCCGCGGCGTGGGCCACATCGCCGAGCTGTGCGCCATCGCCTCGCCCACCATCGGCGTGGTCACCCGGGTGGCCGCCGTGCACACCGAGGTCTTCGGCAGCATCGAGGAGGTCGCCCGCACCAAGGGCGAGCTGGTGGAGGCGCTGCCCTTCGCCGGGACCGCCGTGCTCAACGCCGACGACGAGCGGGTGGCCGCCATGGCCGGCCGCACGACGGCCAGCGTGCTCACCTACGGCAGCGCCGGCGAGGTGCGCGCCCTCGACCTCCGGCTCGACGACTCGCTCCACCCCCGCTTCCGTCTGGTCACCCCTTGGGGCGAGGCCGACGTCGCCCTCGCCGTCCGGGGCCTCCACCAGGCGGAGAACGCGCTGGCGGCGGCGGCCGCCGCGCTGGCCGCCGGGGTCGACCTGGCCGCGGTGGCGGCCGCCCTCGGCACCGCCGAGCTGTCGCCGTGGCGGATGGACCTGCGCACCGCCGCCTCGGGAGCCCGGGTGCTCAACGACGCCTACAACGCCAACCCCACGTCGGTGCGGGCGGCGCTGGCCTCGTTGGCGGCCCTGCCCGCCGAGCGGCGCATCGCGGTGGTGGGCCGCATGGCGGAGCTGGGCCCGAGCGAGGTCGACGACCACCAGGGGATCGTCGCCGAGGCCCGGCGGCTCGGCATCGAGGTGCTGGCCGTGGGCACGAGCCTGTACGGCGACGTGCCGACGGTGGCCGACGTCGACGCCGCCCTCGACGCGCTGGGCGAGCTGACCGAGGCAGATGCGGTGCTGGTGAAGGGCAGCCGGGTGGCCGGCCTCGAACGGCTGGCCGAGCGCCTCCTCGACGACGGCCGGCCTTAGCGCAGCGGTTCAGTCGATGGCGGCGGCCGGCTCGTCGGGCTCGTCGATGGGCTCGGCCCGGAGCTCGGCGTAGGCGGCCAGGGCCACCGCCACCACGGCGCCCGCCAGCATCACGGCGGTGATCGAGGTGGCCTCGATGAAGGGGCCGGCGATGAGGTTGCCGATGGGCACGGTGCCACCGAAGCCCATGATCCACAGCGCCATGACCCGCCCGCGGTTGCCGTCGTCGAGGCGCTGCTGGAGCACCGTCGACAGCGAGGTGATCACGGCGAAGTAGGCCAGGCCCACGAGCAGGATCACGGGGTAGGCGGGCCCGGGCGCCCGCAGCACCGAGAACACCGCCAGGAAGGCGGCGAAGGCCACCAGCCCCACCCGCACCACCCGCTCCTTGCTCCGCTCGGAGAGCACCGTGCCGATGGAGAGGGCACCCATGAGCGCGCCGATGCCGAAGCAGGCGTAGAGCCAGCCGTACTCCGTGCTGCGCGGATCGATCCCGAGGTTGCGGTCGGCCAGCGTCGGCATCTGCCCGATGAAGGGCAGCGAGAGCAGCGAGAACACCACGATGATGATGAGGCAGCGACCGACCACCCAGTCGCGCTTGGCCACGTGGAAGCCGGCGGCGAGGCGCCGGATCCCCTGGAGCCCGCTCGTGTCGGGGGCGGGCGCGGGCAGCCGCACGCTGAGCAGCGACCAGATCACGAGCAGGTAGGACACGGCGTTGCCCACGAACACCGTCGACGCGCCGTACTTGGAGTCGAGGGCGGCGCCGATCACGGGGCCGATCACCCGCGACCCGTTCATCTGGGCGGAGTTCAGCGAGATGGCGCCGGCGAGGTCCTTGCGCCCCACCAGCGCAGGGAGCAGCGCGCCGTAGGTGGGACCGAAGATGGCCTGCCCCACGCCGATCAGGAACACGATGGCCACCAGCGCGGCCTGCGAGGGGTCGTCGCCCCGCGCCACCCAGGCCAGGCCGAGCGACAGCAGGCCCTGGACCACCGACACGGCCACCAGCAGGCGGCGGCGGTCGAACACGTCGGCCAGCAGCCCGCCGACGAGGGAGAAGAGGAGGAGCGGGCCGAGCTGCGCGAACAGCAGGACGCCCACGAACACGGCCGAGCCGGTGAGGTCGTAGGCCAGCGCGCCGAGCACCACGTTCTGCATCCAGCTGCCCACGTTGGACAGGAACGCGCCGATGAAGACCCGCCGGAAGGTCTTGTGCTGCAGCGCTGCCCGGGCGGCGCTGGTCTTGACCGGGCGATCGCCCTCCTCGAAGGCGTCGACGGTGTCCTCGACGCTGGAGGACTCGACGGGCTCGTGGGACGAAGGGGGCGGCGGCATCGCTGGCGCAGCATCGCATCCGCGACCGGCGGCGGGCGAGCCCGTACCGTCGGGCGCCGTGCCGGTCGAGTTCGAGGAGCTGGAGCTCCCCTTCGATGCCCCCGAGGCCCCCGCTGCGCCGACGTCCCTGCCGGCGGCGGCCCCGCACTGCGTCATCAACCGCGATCCGATGGGGACCTTCCCGTGCTGCCCGATGTGCGGCGGCGAGATGCGCCCGGAGCACGCCCACTTCCGCTGCGCGTGCGGCTGGCGCGACTCCTGCTGCGACTGAGCCCGCCAGCGGCGCTCGGCACCGGCGGGCGTCCCTAGGCTCTCCCCATGACCGCTGCCGACGTCGCCGCCATCGCCATCGCCCCCGACGGGGCGCGCACCTGGTTGGCGGCGGCGGTGGAGGCCGGAGGTGGGCGCATCGTCGACCTGGCGGCGGCGAGCGGCCTCGTGTGGGCGGAGCCCGATGCGCCGGCCGAGCTGGGCGACGCGCTCGACGTCCATCCTGCGCTGGCGTGGGTGCAGCTGCCGTGGGCCGGGGTCGAGCCCTACGTCGACGTGATCGCCGCCCACCCGGAGCGCACCTGGACGTGCGGCAAGGGCGTGTACGCCGAGCCGGTGGCGGAGCACGCGCTGGCCCTGGCGCTGGCCGGGATGCGCCACCTCCCCGCCTACGCCCGGGCCCGCACCTGGACGAAGGGCGTGGGCACGAACCTCCTCGGCGCCAAGGTGGTCGTGCTCGGCGGGGGCGGGATCACCGAGAGCCTCCTGCGCCTCCTCGGGCCGTTCGGCGCCGACGTCACGGTGGTGCGCCGCCAGCCCCACCCGCTCGAGGGCGCGACGGTGGTGGGCGACGACGCCCTCGACGACGCCCTGGTCGGCGCCGAGCTGGTGGTCCTGGCCCTCGCCCTCACCCCGGCGACGGAGGGCATCCTCGACCGTCGCCGGCTCGAGCTCCTGGCCCCCCACGCCTGGGTGGTCAACGTCGCCCGAGGGGCGCACATCGTGACCGACGACCTCGTCGCCGTCCTGGCCGAGGGTCGCATCGGCGGCGCCGCCCTCGACGTCACCGACCCGGAGCCGCTGCCCGACGACCACCCGCTGTGGACCGAGCCCCGGTGCCTCCTCACCCCCCACACCGCGAACACCCCGGAGATGGCCATTCCGCTGCTCAGCGCGCGGGTGCAGGAGAACGTCCGTCGCCGCATCGCCGGCGAGGCCCTCCTCGGCCCGATCGACCCCGCCGCCGGCTACTGACCCTGCGACCGGGGCGGCCCGCCTTGCTGGCCAGGCCTCGGCCCGCAGGTGCGGTGTCGGCAGTGAGCCCCGTCGCTGGCTCCTGACCCGGCCATGGGGCCCGACTCGCCGACCTGCCGACCTGCCCCTGACCCGCCCGAGCGGCTGCGCCCCGGCCGAGCGGGCCCGGCCGACGAGATCTGTCGGGCAGCAGCCGCCCACACGCCTCGGGACGCGTTGCTGGGGCCCGGGTGGGCCTTGGGGGTGGTGGTCGGGTTGGTTGCCGGTCGGTGCCGCCCCGCCCCCGGGGTGGGGTGGGGCGGTCATGGTCGGGGTGGGGGTGGGTCGCTGGTGCGTTGGGTGCCGTCGGGGGCGGTGACCTCGACGGTGCCGTGGGGGAGGAGCTTGATGTGCCAGCCCTTGAGGTGGATGAGGTGGTGGTGGCGGGAGCAGAGCAGGACGAGGTTCTGGAGGCAGGTGGTGCCG